>Ga0326728_10012371_pt1 | contig 18979 bp, 17 predicted proteins | sample MB3enrmetagenome_FD_207602 | JGI IMG/M metagenome (GOLD analysis project Ga0326728, IMG submission 207602) | Lab enriched peat soil microbial communities from McLean, Ithaca, NY, United States - MB31MN | ecosystem: Environmental > Terrestrial > Soil > Wetlands > Peat | place: USA: New York... | reverse complement strand
GACCATAACCGGGAACTGGTGAGGGGCCAGGTCCTCGATCTGGCCAATGGCGTGCCTTTCTTTCCCACGGTACATATCCATGAAGGATTCCCGGATGATTACCGCGATGCCCAGGTGGTCGTTATAACTGCAGGCTCCAAGCAGCAACAGGGGGAATCACGTTTGAACCTCCTTAAGAGAAACATCACCATCATTGAGCGGATCGCTTATGATATCGCCCGGAATGACTCGCAGGCCGTCATGGTCGTGGTGAGCAATCCTGTTGATATTCTGTCATATGCCGCCCTGAAGAAGTCAGGTTGGCCGCGGGGACGCGTCATAGGCTCGGGCACCGTCCTTGACAGCTCCAGGTTGCGGTACATGCTTCACACGTATTGCGGGATAGATGTACATAACGTCCACGCATATATCCTGGGTGAACACGGCGACAGTGAGTTTGCAGCATGGTCCATGACCCATATGGCCGGCATCCCCATCGATCAATATTGCCGAATCTGCAACAGATGCGACGATTGGAAAGAAGGACGAAAGAGCATAATGGACGACGTCAGGAATTCCGCCTACCACATTATAGATTATAAGGGTTCAACATATTTTGCCATCGGACTGGCACTGGTCCAGATCGTATCCGCCATTGTCCGGAACCAGCACAGTGTCTTGACCGTATCCACCATGCTGGGGGGAGAATACGGGGTTGAGGATGTCTGTCTGAGCATCCCCTGCATCGTCACCCGGCAGGGTGTTGAGAAGATCATAGAAGGACACCTGTCCGGGGATGAACTGCAGTCTCTTCATCAGTCGGCTCACATCCTGAAGGAAACGCTTGCCGGTCTTCACACAGATGAATCCCCTCATGTTCACTGATCACCTCTTGGCCTTCTCGAACGCCCTTTCCAGGTCCTCGATGATGTCTTCGACATCTTCCAGTCCCACAGCCAGACGGAACAGGGTGTCGGTGATGCCGAGTTCATAGCGCTTCTCACGGGTATAGTCGTAATAAGTCACGGTGGCCGGATGGGTGATGAGTGTCTCCGCACCACCGAAGCTCGGACCGATATAGATCATCTCGAGGGAATCCATGAAACGGTTGGCATCATCAAGGTCACCCTTCATGATAAAGGTAACCACGCACCCGCCGCCCGTCATCTGCTCCTTGGCGATTGCATAGTGCTGGTGGCTTTCCAGGAACGGGTAGTACACCCGCTCAACGTCAGGGTGGCTTTCAAGGAATTTGGCCACTTCAAGGGCTGTTTCGTTCTGCAGCTTCACCCGCATGGGGAATGTCTTAAGTCCCCGCAGCAGCAGATAGCAGCAGTGGGCGTCGATAAGTCCGCCCATGGACTTGTGGAGGCTTCGGATAGGGGTGATAAGCTCGGTACTCCCCAGTACGACACCCGCCAGGATATCGTTGTGCCCCGACAGGTACTTGGTTCCGCTGTAGGTGACAAGATCGATGCCGAACTCCAGAGGCCTCTGGTTGATAGGCGTGGCGATGGTGCTGTCGATGAGAGTCATAATATGATGTTTATCAGCGATCTTCTTGAGTAAAACAAGGTCAAAGACATTGAGGTACGGGTTCGTGGGGGACTCGGAGAAGATAAACTTGGTGTTCTTTTTGATTGCGCCCTCCAGGGCGTCATAGTCGCCGAAGGGTACTATGGTGCAATCGACACCGAATCTCTGCAGGTAGATATTACAGAATTCAAGGGTCTTCTTGTAGCTGTCATCCGTAATGACAATGTGATCTCCCGTGCTGACCAGGGAAAGGATCGTGGTAGTGATGGCCATCATGCCGGATGAGAAGACAACGCAGTCTTCGGCCCCTTCAAGGTCCGCAATGCGCCGCTGGGCTATGACCTCGGTAGGGTTGCCATACCTGCCGTACTCGAATCTCTCCTTTTTTCCCTTTGTGTATTCTCTGATGTCCTTGCTGTTTTTGAATGTGAATGTGGAGGTCTGAAATATCGGCGTGGTCAGGGAATCGGCATATTTATCCCGGGGCTCACCCGCGTGGATCGCCCGGGATGCCATGCCGGATTTTTTCTTTCTTTTTTCGCTCATTCATTCTCCTTTTCAGCACATCCATAAAAAAATAATTAGTGTTTATGCTAATATACGCCCTCTTTGCTGTCAAGGCAAAAGCTGCCCTGAACCGGCCCGGTTCTCCTTGTCATGATCGAAACGGATGTGGTAACAGCCTTTGGCTATGAACGACGTTATAGATGCAGTCATCCTCTATGCACGGACCCACTTTGAGGATGCAAAGCACAGCCACGACTGGGAGCATACCGAACGGGTGTACAAGCTGTGCATGCACATCGGCGCCATTGAAGGGGCGGACCTCGATGTTCTTGCAATATCCGCCTTTCTGCATGATATCGGCAGGACGCACCAGGACAAGTCCAAGGGAAGCATCTGTCATGCCGAGAAGGGTGTCGATATGGCCCGTGATATGTTGGAAAAGTACCCGATCCCTCACGAGAAGAAGGAAAATATCATCCACTGCATCCTGACCCACCGGTACCGGAACAGCCATGTACCCGAGACTATTGAGGCCAAGGTCCTTTTTGATGCCGACAAGCTCGATGCCATAGGTGCGGTGGGGATAGCCCGGGCATACCTTTTTGCCGGCGAGGTGGGGGCCGTCCTGCACAACCCCCATGCAATACCCGAGCAGACCAAGCCCTACAGCAAGGATGACACAGGCTATCGGGAATACAGGGTGAAACTCAGTCGAATCAAGGATAAAATGCTCACGCCGGAAGGCAAGCGCATGGCGCAAGAACGCCATGCCTTCATGGAAGAATTCTTCGAACGCTTCCTTAAGGAGCATGAGGGGCTGCTGTGATGACTCAAGCATATAAAAATAGAAACTGTTTATCGAATAACTAGGGAAAACGCCATGCACGAGCTCCCGGTCATGCAGAGCATCCTTACGGTTGTACTCAAACATGCAGCCATGCATCGGGTGAAGAAGATCCATGCTATTAATCTGTCCGTGGGCACATTGAGCGACCTTGAGGACGAATGGATGCAGCGCTATTTTGATCATTTAAGCGCCGGGACGGTTGCCGATGGTGCCAGGCTCAAGATCGAGTGGGTGCCTGCCGTGCTGTCATGCGAGGCATGCGGGGAGCACTTTGAGATCGACAAGACCAGGCTGGACGGCATCACCTGCCCTGCATGCGGACAAAAAAAGTTTTCCCTCGTGTCCGGCAAGGAATATCATATCAAAAACATGGAGGCCGAGTAATGGGTGAAATCCGCCTGATCGAGATCAAAGAAGAGATCCTCTCTGACAATAAAAAAGATGCCGACACCTTGAGAAAGAAGCTGAAAGACCAGAAGACCTTTCTCCTTAATCTCATGTCCTCGCCGGGCGCAGGAAAGACGACCCTGATACTGAAGACCATCGAGCACCTCAAGAACAGATTCCGGATAGGCGTGCTCGAGGCGGACATCGACTCCATGGTGGATGCCGAGAAGGTGGCAGACGCCGGCATCCCTGCCGTGCAGATCAGGACCGGCGGGTTTTGCCACCTGGACGCCGCTATGGTCATGAAGGGGCTCGATGCATTCGACCTTTCAAGCCTTGATCTTGTCATCATCGAGAATGTGGGCAATCTCGTGTGTCCGGCCGAGTTCGACACCGGCGCGGTGAAGAACGCCATGATCTTAAGCGTTCCCGAGGGCGATGACAAACCCTTGAAATACCCGCTCATGTTCAGCATCTGCGATGTGCTGCTGGTAAACAAGATCGATTACTTGAGTATCTCCGACTTCGACATGAAGGCTCTCCATGAGCGGGTCCGCACCCTGAACCCCGGCATGAGGATCATCGAAACCTCGGGAAAGACAGGGGCCGGGATTGATGCTTGGGCACAGTGGCTGGCCGAGGAGACACATACTTTCATCACATAATGTCTTTCGCACAAGCGCCTTTAAGGAGCGATCTTACTAAGGATATCGCGGGATAAAGCCGCTCATACATCATGCAGCATATTACGGAGATGTAGGAGCGCCTTCAGGCGCGACCCGTTTTTGGATGTCGCGGCTAAAGCCGCTCCTACAATCTGCTTGATCTCGGACCGCCCTGTATGGGTATATAGGGCACAAAAAATGCGAGTGCATTATGATCAGAATCAATGAAAACTACCTGAAGCTCAGGCCGTCATATCTGTTTTCAGAAATATCCCGACGTGTAGCGGCCTTCCAGGAGGCTCACCCCGGCAAAGATATCATCCGGCTCGGTATCGGCGACGTCACCAGGGCTTTGCCGAAAGCATGTATCGATGCCTTTCACCTTGCCGTGGATGAAATGGCATCGGACAGCACCTTCAAGGGCTATGGCCCTGAGCAGGGTTATGCCTTTCTCAGAGAAAAGATCGCCCGGTATGATTATCGCTCCAGAGGGGCCGAGATACATGCAGACGAGATATTCGTCAGCGACGGCGCCAAGAGCGATACGGCCAACATCCAGGAGATCTTTTCAGGTGATATACTCATCGCGATCCCCGATCCGGTCTACCCTGTCTACCTCGATACCAATGTCATGGCAGGCCGGAGCGGCGACCTTGGAGATGGGAGATATAAGAATATCATCTACCTCGACAGCACTGCGGAGAACGGCTTTGTGCCCGGGCTTCCGAAAGAGAAGGCGGATCTCATCTACCTGTGCTTTCCCAATAACCCGACGGGTGCCGTCATTCCAAAAGATATGCTGAAGCAATGGGTGGATTATGCCCGTCACAACAAGGCACTGATCCTTTATGACGCCGCTTATGAGGCCTTCATCAAGGACGGGTCGCTCCCCCGGTCCATCTATGAGCTGGAAGGCGCCAGGGAGGTGGCCATCGAGTTCAGAAGCTTCTCCAAGACTGCAGGGTTCACCGGGACAAGGTGCGCCTATACGGTTGTGCCCAAGTCCTGCATGGCCTATGACAGTGCCGGAGGGACACATTCGCTGCATTCCTTCTGGAACAGGCGGCAGGCCACAAAGTTCAACGGCGTCTCCTACCCTGTGCAAAAGGCTGCCGAGGCGGTCTATTCGGATGAAGGCAGGGCCCAGGTAAAAGAACTCATCGGCTACTACATGAACAACGCCTCCCTTATCAGGGCACGTATGCAGCCGCTTGGATACACATGCACGGGAGGAGAGAACTCGCCCTATATCTGGGTGAAGACTCTTATGGACTCCTGGGATTTCTTTGACATGCTCCTGAACAAGGCAGGGGTCGTATGCACACCCGGCTCCGGTTTCGGCAGGTGCGGCCAGGGCTATATCCGTATCAGTGCCTTCAACAGCCATGAAAACGTAGAAAGGGCGATAGATCGTATAGAGCAGGTTTTGAAATAAATCTTTCTTTAGCTCAATATACGCTCTATGGCATCTGTCAGCTCGGATCTTGAAAACGGCTTGAGCATGTATTCATGGATATCCGTCCTTTGTCCCTGCAGTTCATGCAGCGCCCCTTCAGACCCGGAACACACAAGAACAGGGAAGTCTTTCCGGATATCATGTACACGGGTTGCCAGCTCATGACCCTTCATCCGCGGCATGACCTGGTCGGTTATCAACAACGAGAACTTATCCGGATCACCCCTGAAAAGGCTTAAGGCCTCCTGGGGATCAGTGGTTGCAGTAACGCTATACCCGATATGAACGAGGAGCTGATGGATACTGCGCAATTCCGCAGTGTTGTCATCGACCAGAAGGATATGTTTCTCGTTGTGCCCGTTCATATTCCGACTTGATATAAGAGTCTGATTCACGGAATCAAGGTACAGCGGGAAGAAGATCTCGAATGTTGTCCCTTTTCCAACCTCGCTGTGAAGGAGTATCGAGCCTCCGGCATTTTTTACCACCTCATGCACCACGGCGAGACCGAGCCCGGTGCCTTTGCCCGACTTCCTGGTGGTAAAGAACGGGTCGAATATCTTGTCCTGTATTTCCGGGCTGATCCCGTATCCGGTATCACAAACAGTGAGTTTAACGTATCTCCCCGGGGTGAGGTCATTGACAAAGGCCTGAGCGGCTTTTGCTATCTTTGTTTCCTTGAGTGTAACGCTGAGAGACCCCTTGTCGGACTTCATGGCCTGCACCGCATTGGTGCAGAGATTGAGAATCAGCTGATATATCTGGGTCGGTTCTGCCTGTACAAGACTTTTTTGGGTGGTTATCGATTGCCTGAATCTGATATCAGGAGGGAGAGACCGCAAAAAGAACGTCAGGGCCTCCTTGACAACAGGACCAACGGCAACGGGTTTGGAGAGAGATTCTTTCGTGGTGCCGAACAACTTGATCTGCTTGACCAGGTTCTTCCCGAGCTGTGCCGCATCGATTATCTGATCAAGGTACTCCCGCTCCTGTGTCCCCTTAAGAAGTGTATCCGATATGAGCTCTGAATTAATGAGAATAGGCTGGAGCACATTATTGAAATCGTGGGCTATCCCGCCTGCCAATTTACCCAGCGCCTCTATTTTCTGTGCCTGGATGAGTTGAGTCTCGAGTCTATTCTTTTCATCTTCCGCCCGCTTGCGTTCTGTTATGTCCTTCACCGTGTGAATAACTCTGATGATTTCTCCTTTATCGTTAAGCACCGGGTCCACAGAGGCAAGGAACCACATGTCTCTCGTTTCGTCATGATGTTCAACCTCCTCATGTTTTTTTGTCTTCAAGGTCTTTGCCAGAGGACATCCATCGATGGGCCTATCCGTACTATGCATCAGGGAGAAGCAGTGGTTATTCGTAATCTTATCGAGGGGCAGGTTGAAGAAAGAAGTGGCGGCGGCATTCACCCGGCAAATCTTAAAATCCTCATCCAGGATCATCACATGATCTTTAATGGAGTCAAAGGTGACCTGCCAGTCGCGTGCGGCTTTTCTTATCTCTTCATCCAGCTTCTTTCGTTCGGTGATGTCGCGGGCCACTGCAAAGACACCTAAAGGATTACCGGCCTCGTCCCGGTAGAGTGATGCGTTGTACATGACATTGGAAACGCCTCCATCCCTATGCTTGAGATCGAGGCCGAAGTCACGGACCTCACCCTTCTCGAAAACCTCTCGGTATCCGGCACGGGCCCTCTCCGGTTCGGTAAAATAGTCGGAGAAGTCCGTACCGACCAATTCTTTTCGGGTGCGGCCCGTAAACTTCTCGGTGGCCCGGTTTACATCGGTGATCTTTCCATCGGAACCGATTGTTACAAATGGGTCCACACTGGCTTCAATGAGGCTCCGGTTGTAGGCATTTGCCAGCCTGAGCGCCTCTGACGCCTTCTTTCGCTCGGTAATGTCAAAGAGGGTCGACCGGCTCAAGACATAGTTGCCTTCATTGTCTTGAACGGCTGTTGCGTTCAGGAGCACCGGCATAATGGTACCGTCTTTGCGTATCATCTCGAATTCGAGATTGTTGATCCATCCCTGCTCTTTGAAACGGGGGAACCTATCCATAAAGGTCTGTAGGCTTTCAGGGGTGAGGATGTCTAAGAACTTCATCTTTCGGACGATTTCTTCTTTCGTATACCCGAGCCATTTAAGCTCGGTGTCGTTTATCCGGACAAAGAAACCGTCTTTGTCCAGTGAGTGATAGCCGCACGGCGCATTGTTATAAAGATCGTGAATCTCTGCAGTGGATTGCTGAATGGCCTCCTCCGAACGTTTGCGATCGGTCACATCATTCAGTACATAGACCAGAAAGGCTATTTCGCAGACATCATCAAACACCGGATAGAGAGACAGGTCCCAATAGGACACCCCCCACTCCGGATGATCGGGAAAGACAAACGGCCTTGCAAAGACATTATACGGCTCTTTCGTTTCAACAACCCTTTCAAACTTTTCTTTCAGTTCATCGGACGGGAAATATTCGAAGTGGTTATGCCCGGGGAATTCCGATACATCTCGATGACATACCTTGGCATATGCATCATTCACACGAATGAAGTTGAAATCTTTATCAAGAAATACCATACAGGCGGATGAATGTTTGAAGAATGTCTCTAATTCTCTCGTTTTGTCCGTGAGAATATTTTCCGTCCGCATGCGCTCGGTGATCTCGGCCTCTAATGCTTGAATGGCCTTCACCAGCTGTCCTGTTCTTTCTTGTACCCTCAACTCAAGCTCGTCGCGCGCCACACAAAGCGCCTCTTCCACCTTCGCATGTGCCACGCGCAACCTGATCGCTGTTATTCCATACGCAAGATCAGAGGCCAGTTCCGTAAGTAATTTCACCTCATCTTCCGAGAACGGGTCCGGTTCTCTCGAATATATGGTTATTGCGCCGAAGGCCTTGCCGCCTTCCATAAGAGGAAGAACTATCGAAGATGCATACCCTCGCTTTCTTGCCTCATCACGCCAGGGCTTGAAGAGGGGGTCGGTCAGCATATTTCTGCACGTACTTACTTTCCCTGTTCTGATAGCCGTGCCCGTAGGCCCCCGGCCGCGTTCGGTATCCGCACAGGTAAGGTTCAGTTTTTCGAGATATCCATCATCAAAACCGGCATGTGCTACGGGCCGGACGGTTTTGCCTTCATCCTCTTCGGCATACCCTACCCACACCATGGCATGACCACAGTCTTCCACCACAACCCTGCATACTTCCTGCAGGTACTCTGATTCGTCTGTTGCATGCATCATGGCCTGATTACTATTACTGAGCGCCCTGAGTGTCCTGTTGAGCCTGCCGAGTTCCTCTTCCCTTCTCTTACCTCCGGTGATATCGCGTATGATGATCTGAACGGCCGGCTCGCCCTGGAACTCGATCATGCCGCCAACGGACTCAACGTATATTACCCGGCCGTCAAGACTCAGCATCCTGGTTTCCTGCAATGGGAGTCTCTGTCCTGCCAGTCCCTCGCGCATCCGGGACTCGATCACGGCTCGTTCGTCCGGATGAATCAGTTCGAGAACGGTTTTTGCCTGAAGTTGTTCGAGTGTTTCCGCGCCGTACAGCTTCAGTGCGACCGAATTTGCGTATAAGAATTTTCCGTTACGGTGCACGATGACGCCGTCAGGAGACGATTCAACTAAAGACCGGTAACGCGCCTCACTCGAGCGCAGTCCCTCCTCAGCCCGCTTGAGTTCTGTATTGATGCCGGTCTTCTTTAGTTTTTCAACCATTGGTTCCCCCAAAGGTGAGCCTCAACTATCGAATTCATTGTTGTCAAAGGGATAAGAATCCGTATCCGATACTTATAAGGGAATGAAATATTTTTCATATTTATATGTGCAAACATGGTGATGATAATGCACAAACTACCCAAATGCAACAAAACATAAAAACTGAACCCCTGATAATCATTTACGGCTTATTGCTTGACATCAGGGGCCCATCATGGCTTATTTCTCTCAGGTATGATCACCTTCAAGAAGGTCAACAAGTGGTTTGGCGAACTCCATGTCCTCAATGACGTGGATTTTCACGTGGATGCAGGTGAGGTAGTGGTTATCTGCGGCCCCAGCGGATCGGGCAAGAGTACCCTGATCAGATGCATCAACAAGCTCGAGCCCATTCAACAAGGCGAGATCTATGTAGACAATATGCCCATCCATGACCCGAAGATCAACCTGCGGCGAGTAAGGGAAGAGATCGGTTTCGTGTTCCAGCAGTTCAACCTCTACCCGCACATGACCGTTCTTGAGAATATCACACTGGCTCCCATCCATGTGCGCAAGCAGAAAAAGGAGGAGGCCGAAGCTTATGCCCACATGCTGCTTGAGAAGGTCGATATAGCACAGAAGGCCGATTCCTACCCCGACCAGCTTTCCGGTGGTCAGCAGCAGCGGGTTGCCATAGCCCGCGGATTAGCCATGCGGCCCAAAATCATGCTCTTTGATGAGCCTACTTCCGCCCTGGACCCCGAGATGATCAACGAGGTGCTCGATGTCATGAAGACACTGGCCCGTGAGGGAATGACTATGATCGTGGTCACGCATGAGATGGGGTTCGCCCGCGAGGTGGCTCACCGGGTGGTTTTTATGGACGAAGGCCAGCTCATCGAGAGCGCGCCGCCCGACAAGTTCTTTAGTGAGGCACGGCATGAGCGCACAAAACTATTCTTAAGCAAGATCTTGACCCACTAGGGGTCTCTTAGCATTCTATAATAGAGACATCCTAATAAAGGAGGAGGATATGAAGAGGATATTTACAGGGGTACTCGTCACACTGGTTTTCATGGTACTTGTCGGTCCCACACTTTGTTATGCCGGTACCACCTATGACAAAGTCAAGAAAGACGGAGTTGTCCGCGTGGGCATGATGTACAACAGCATCCCCGCAGCATACTTCAATGACAAGAATGAGTGGGTGGGCTTTGATGTGGACATAGCCGAAGAGGTGGTCAAAAGGATCGGCGCTTCAATGGGCAAACAGCTCAAGGTGGAACGGGTCAAGGTGAACAACATCTCGAGGATCTCCATGCTCACGTCAAACATGATCGACATGTCCGTGGCCAACATGACCCACAAACGCGAACGCGATAAGACCATCGACTTCTCCATCACCTATTTCTTCGACGGCCAGAAGATACTTGCCAAGAAAGGTAAATTCAAGAGCCTCAAGGATTTCAAGGGCAAGAAGCTCGCATCACAGCAGGGCACCACGAGTGAGAAGAACGCCGTAGCCCTCCTCAAGAAACTCGGCGACCCGAATGCGGAGAAGAACGTCATCAGCTTCCAGGATGAACCTTCCTGCTTCCTTGCCCTCCAGCAGGGCAAGGTAGCCGGCTGGACAACCGACAGCACCATTTTGTTGGGCTATGCGGCAAAGGACCCCGGCAAGTATGAGCTTGTGGGTGATTTTTTCAGCAGTGAGCCATACGGCATCGGCTTGCCGCAGGACGATAGTGCATGGCGCGGCGCCATCAACTTCGCCCTCCAGGATATGTGGGCTGACGGGACCTACAAGAAGATATACGACAAATGGTACGGCCCCACCACGCCCTACTTCTTCCCTTTGACGGAAAAAATCGAGATGTGGCCGTGAGGAGAAAAAGATATCCGCTATGAACGAATCTGCGGTCCGGTCATCTGGACCGCAGATTTTTTAGAGTCTGTGAAAAATTGTCGCTCCCACTGATGAGAACATAAAACTTTTATGAGAGACTCAACCAAGAACCTGCTCCAGCAGATATGTGTTATATGCGCCATTATTGTCGCTCTCTTTCTTCTCTTCAAACATGCACACTTCGATTACAAGTTCTACTGGGCGGTTCTGTGGGAGGTAAACCCCACCTATAAGGAGATCTTCGGCCTTTGGCTGCTTAAGGGCTTATTGCTCACGCTTGAGATATCTTTGATCAGTACGGGCATCGCCCTGGTCATGGGCACAATCTTCGGCATAGCAAGGCTCTCGCGATTCACGCCTACCTATGCCATTGCCACGGCTTATGTCGAGTTCTTCAGGAATACGCCATTGCTCGTCCAACTCTTTTTCTGGTACTTTGCCTTCCCCCTGGTCCTCCCTGAGAGCCTGAACACATACCTCAACGCGCATAACTACGAATTCTGGGCCGCTACATGCGGGCTTGGAATCTACACCGGCGCTTTTGTGGCCGAAGTAGTACGGGCCGGTATTCAGGCCATTCCCCATGGGCACATAGAGGCAGCCGTGTCCTCAGGGCTCACCGGCGCGCAGATGCTGCGTCATGTCATCCTGCCCCAGGCATTCCGCATTATCATCCCTCCGCTCGGCAGTGAGTTCCTCAATAATATGAAGAACTCATCCCTTGCCATGACCATCGGTGTGGGAGAATTGTGCTGGAATTCCCAGCAGATACAGTCTTTCACCTTCCGCGGGTTCGAGGCCACTACCGCTGCATCGCTCATCTATTTGACCGTTTCGCTCTCCATCTCGCTCATTATGAACAGCATCAACCACCACATGGCCATCGGCCAGGCAAAGCGGCTCAATACAATAGACCGTTTCTTCGCCTTTGTCTTGAGCCCCGTGTTACTGATCGGAAAGGCGATATCCTCCATTATTACAGTATTGAAGCGAATACTTGGGTCCGGGGAGTTTGCCCCGGTACACGAAGAAGCGATTTACGCCTCCATCTGGGAGCGATTAACCGGAAAGATATGGCAGGTGCTCATATTATCCGCAAGGGTCTTGTTCGTCTTTCTGTTCATCGGTCTTATCTGTCTCCTGGGGTTAATCGTCTATCGATACAATTGGCACGTGATCTCCTCCAGCATCGAATCACTCCTCATCTGGACCTTCCCCCACGGCGGGCCGGGCGAGATATTCCATGGTCTCGGCGGGCTTGCCCTGAGTGTGATTCTGGCTTTTATTGCACTTCTTGTGAGTTTTTTCATCGGGCTGTTCATCGGGCTCGGCAGGCTTTCAAAAAACCCGCTTGTCTCCACTCCGAGCGTTCTTTATATCGAAGTCATCCGGGGAAACCCCCTCATCATGGTCATCTTCTGGGTCTATTTCTTCTCCCATTTTGTCACGGGCGTTCAGATGAACGTATTCTGGAGCGCCACCATAGCCTTTACCATCTTCTCGGGGGCCTACCTGGCCGAGATCGTGCGTGCAGGCGTGAGCGCCATTCCCAATGGTCAGATCGAGGCCGCCACGGCATCGGGCCTTTCCTATTTCCGGGCCATGCGGCATGTGGTCCTGCCCCAAGCCCTCAAGATCATGATCCCTGCCTTTGTGGGACAGTTCATCTCCCTGTTCAAGGACACCTCGCTCGCCTATATTGTCGGGGTATTTGAGCTGACCACTGTCGCCCAGACGCTCAACAACCGTCTCATGATCTATCCCTTTGAGATCTACACCACTATCGCCGTGCTTTACTTCATATGCTGCTACAGCATGTCACGCTTTGCCCGCAGGCTCGAGATCAGGTATACACCCACCCAAAAAGACTACGGTTCCATGAGCATGGCCTGATACAAAGGCATTAATACAGGGCTGATCAGGCTTGTTGCAGTGTGTGTGACACAATGTCATGCCGATGGGCGGATTTTCATTTTTTTTGTCAATTTGTCACAACAAAAACCCGGGAAAGGTGCCCACTTGTCAAAATGGCATTTCGCCTTCACATATTATCTTATTAAGAACCCTAATTTCAATTAGTTATAACGGTTCATCTCATGGCATGAACATTGCCTTCTCATTCATCAGAGAAATAAAACAAAGGAGAATGAGAATGATATCACTCTGGATCGTAATTGGCTGCTTGTTCATGACGGGAATCGGGATCAGGTTCATGTATCGCGTTTTGGGGCTCACCCCGGCCGAAGCAACTGCCGTTTTCGTACTCATCGTGACGCTGGTGGGTGTTAATTCCGGTCCTGTCAGGCAGATGATCGCACAGCTTTTCTAACAAAGGTATACTGGAGAAGAAGACGTGAAAAAGGCAATAAAAGACAGGTTACCGAGGAAGCTATCCGGCAGGATAGCCAGGATCAGCGCACTGAGTTTTGTGCTGGTTATCATGACATTCCTCGGCCTGTATGTGGGTATGTATGTCGACCAGCTCACCCACATGGCGCCCAATTTCACGATGCTTGGACTTATCATTGGTATCGTTATAGGTTTTAAGGGTTTTGTCGAAGAGGTACTGGTAGAAAGGAGAAAGGAATCATGACATTCGTATTCATTGGTATCGGCGCTGTTTCCTTCATTGCCATCGCTGTACGTTTTGCATCGAAAGTGAGCACGAAAGAGCCCGAAGCATCCCGTGTGAAGTAAATCCTCTTCCTGGACAAAAGTTTTAAAGAAGTTCCAAGGGAGGCCTTTTCTTGAGGCCTCCCTTTTTATGTCTTTTCACCCTTTGGACATAAGTCAACCGGAAATGAAATTCATTTGACGCCGCAACCCTGCTTCGCTTAGGCTTTTGTTACTATCATTGCTTCAGGGGGGTTCTATGATATCACGGGTGGATCACGTGTCTTTGGCAGTCAGAGATATTGATGCAGCGTTGCGCTTCTTCGCCGATCTCCTGGGCGCCGTACCCGGCGCTTCAGGCAAAGACCCGGGTATGAAGTATTACTGGCAGATCCTCTCTTTAGGCGACCTGAGCAGGATTGAGCTCATCACCCCCACCGGAGAAGGGAGCTTCCTGGACAACTTCCTTAAAGACAAGAAAGGCGGCGTACACCACATCACCCTGCAGACCCCCGACATACAAAGGGCAAAAGAGGCGCTTGAAGAGCATAACATCCCCTTTTTCGGGTTCGCCGAGTACGCAGATATATGGAAGGAGATCTTCATTCACCCGAAGCACGCCTTCGGCGTGCTCGTGCAGCTCGCCGAGTTCAATGCGGATGACTGGATTTCACCGTCCTTAAGGATGCCCAAGGACGCGAAATGGACCATTAAGAAAGACGATGACGGCGTTCAACTCAAGTTCGCGCACCCGGGAGGCGGCACGGCAAGTATTGTGTTGAATAAGGAGGATGCCCTGCGGCTCCTCGATGCATTAAAAGAGGCCTTTAAATAAGACCATGAATGTTCTGATCCATGTGGACAATGCCATCAGAATCTTTGAGGCCGATCTGCCGTTAGAGGCAGTACAGGCCATAGAGGCGGACCTGACGCTGCCAAACCCCAAGTGGGAACAGGTGGAGACCTACAGCCGCAGCCGCAGGCGGAACTTCCAGCCCGAATTCATCAGGTATTACAAAAGGAAGAGCGGTGTGCTCCTCATGCCGAGGGGCTACATCCATACCCTCCGCTCCCGTCTGAAGGGAGTACGCTACACCATCGTGGACAAGACCCGCTTATTGCCCCCTGTTCATTTTTCATTCAAAACGCGATTGCATCCCTATCAGTTCTCAGCAGTCAAAGATGTCATCGGCAGGAGGTTCGGTGTGCTGGAGGCACCGCCCGGTGCAGGCAAGACCGTCATGGCCTTAGCCGTCATTGCACAGAGAAAACAACCCGCCCTGGTGGTCGTCCACACCAAGGAGCTCATGTACCAATGGCACAGGCGCTCGTACGAATTCCTCGGTATCCCTTTGGACGAGATAGGGCTTATCGGTGATGGGAACAGCCGGATAGGCGACAGGCTCACCATCGCCATCATCAACTCGCTCTATAAGATGATCGATGATGTCAAGCCGGTCATAGGCCACCTCGTGGTGGACGAGTGCCACCACACGCCTGCCCGCACCTTCACCGAGGCGGTGAGCCTCTTTGACAGCACCTTTATGCTGGGGCTTTCCGCCACACCGTATAGAAGGGACAAGCTCACCAAGATCATCTACTTCTATCTGGGTGATCGGGCGCACCGGATCCATTCCCACGAGCTCCAGGCCATAGAGAAGATCATGCGGGCCAAGCTCATAGTGCGACATACCAACTGCGCCTACTACTTCGATGCGGACGAGTACCAGTATATGATCTCGGCCCTGGTGAATGATGGGAAAAGGAACAAGCTCATCGTGGAAGACGTGGTGAACCGGGTCATTACGCCTGAAAGCGGGATTGCGCTCGTCATCTCGGACCGGGTTGCCCACTGCGAGGAGCTCTTCACTGCCATTACCGGCCGCGGGGTCAAGGCATGCCTGCTCACCGGCTCGGTGCAGGTCAAGGAGAGGGCCCGGATAGTAGAAGAACTCAACAGAAACCAGGCACAGGTCCTGGTGGCAACGGCCCAGCTCATCGGTGAAGGGTTTGACCTCAAGCAGCTGTCCTCGATTTTTCTGGCTACACCCATTAAATTCACCGGCAGGGTCAAGCAGTATATCGGCCGGATCCTCAGGGTAACCGAGGGCAAGGAAGACGCGTTTATCTTTGACTACCTCGACACCAACGGCATGCTCAAGAACAGCTTCGCCTCCCGCATGTCGGCGTACTACGATTTGGGTGTGAAGCTGGATGCTGTTAAAGACTGATAGTGAACAATAATCAGTGGTCAGAAGGCAGCATGATGGATTACGGTCTCTTCCGACCCGTCATGAGAAATACGGTAAACAGCTGACTCTTTTCATCAGGAATCGGTTTCATTATTTGTGCCGCCGTCTTATCCCTGACATCATGGAATCCGGCCTCTATGAAAGCCCGGCGCATCATTGCCCGGTCGAATCCGAAATGGAATACGCCCTTGTTGTTGCCGTGGAACCGGCCGCCGTCCAGATCCAGATCGGCAATGCAGAGGTATCCATCAGGTGCGGTGACCTTATAGAATTTATTGAGCAGCGGTCCGGTTTCCCTTATGTGATGGAGGGTCATGCTGCTGACAATCAGGTGGTAACTTCCTTCCAGGGCATCACCCTTGTCAAGGTCTATGTGCTGTGTCTTTACATCTGTCAGATCCTGGTTTTTGATCTTCGCATTAAGGACATCAAGCATCCCCTGAGAACTATCCACACCGGTTATCGAATGAACCAGCGGCTGCAATTTGAGGGTCAAGAGCCCCGTGCTGCACCCGAAGTCCAAGACATCCATAGTGGGAGCCAACGTGATCTCATCTATTATAGCTAAAGCGATATCGTTTGCCAGCTTGACTCGTCCCGGCTCATCCCAGGAGGCCGCCTCCTTGTTAAAATCACGTTTTTCGTTGTTCATTCGGTATCAGTCTCCCTTTCCAGGGCACCCTGGCAGGATGATCCTGCACCCGCAGTACACGAGAAGCAGTGGTTGCCGATGACGATTGCCCGGGTCTTCAATCTTTCAAAATCAAAATCATCGATGTGGGCCGTCGTTCTGTCTCCCACAGGCAGGTCCAGCATCTGGTTGAAATCACAATCATACAATCGTCCGTCCCACCCTACTGAAATGGTGTTCCGGCACATCAAACAATGAATAGTCGAAGGGTTGAATGATGTGTGAAGGACATTCATATAGTCTTCAAAGTTCTCCGACCGGATGAGGTACTCCAGATACCTGCCTACAGGCGAGTTGACCAGGCAATAGAGGGCATTGAAGACAATACCATACTCGTTCTTCAACCTGGTCTTGTATTCATGTTCCAGCGCCTGCTGCGCCCCCGGCAGAAAGGCGCCGACCGGATTATAGACAAGGTTCAGGACCAGACCGCTTCCGAGTTTGCCGTATCCCCTTTCATTCAGCAGCTTCATGACTTCGATGATGCATCTGAAAACACCTCCGCCCCTCTGCCTGTTGACCCTGTCTTCATGGTAGTCGGGAAGGGAAGCAATGATTTCGACCCTGTGGTCCGCATAGAGATCAATGAAGTTCTTATATTGTTCGTCGAGGAGGATTGCAAGGTTCGTGCGGACCATCAACCGCCGGTTCAGGGCGGCAGCTTCCCGGATAAACCAGGGAAGCTCCGGGTTCATCTCCGGCGCGCCGCCCGTGATATCTATGGTCCCTATCCGATGGGTGCGGAGCACTTCCAGGCATTTTTCAAACACTTGGTGTCCCATTATTTCCGATCGCTCCGGTCCTGCCTGGACATGGCAGTGCCTGCACGAGAGGTTGCAGCGCCTGCTCACATTCATCTGGAGTATATCGATCGATTCCGATCTTAAAGGGGTGCTGATCTTTTTATGAAACGGTATTTTTACCGGGTTATTGTTGAGGATCTCCATCTGCTCCAAAGAGGTCATATTACATTTCCTTCTTCTTGATGATCTTTCTCATCTGCGTGGAATGAGCCAGGACATCACCCGCCGTCATTGCAGCTCCGACATGCACTGCCTCCATCATCTCATCACGGGAAACGCCCAGCGAAAGGCATTTATTCGTGTAGGCATCAATGCAGTACGGGCAGTGACGCACAGTCGCTACCGTAAGGGCTATTAATGCCTTTTCCCGCTCGGTGAGCACGCCGGGTCCTGTTGCCGCGGCGTAATATTCAAAGAATTTTTTACCCTGCTCGGCGGCATACTCTGTTATGTTCGGAAAATCTTCGAGGTCTTTGGTTTCATAGTAAGGTCTGGACATAGCAAATCTCCTTCATCATGAAATTATTTCGGGCATGTTAAACAGCTGTATCACGCATTTAGACATCCTTTTAAGAAATTTATGTTATAATAGAGTCTCCTCAAGAATAAAACCAGTCTCCCACCTCATCTTTTTGGTTTTGCCACTTTGTCATATCATAGGCATTGCCGCGCTGCTTGCACTAGCTTTCCGATTCCCCAAGCACACGCGGGTGCATCTCAAAGACTAAGCGGCATGCATCACGCCAAGCGCTTGATGCATACCCCACGCAAAGATCCCCTAAAAAAATCCCTCGCATAAAATCTTCATAGCTCTTTCTTCTTGACTTTCAACTCCGTTGACTTAACGTATATATAACTTAAACTAAAGTAGGTTTTATTAAATGAAAAGAGGCATGAGCCGTGAACCTTGACCCCTTGTTCCTCTCCCGCATCCAATTCGCGGTTACTGTTTCCTTTCACATCATCTTCCCGTCCCTGACCATCGGACTGTCAATATGGCTGGCAATGGTCCAGGGCATGTCTCTGGCTACCAGGAACACCCTATATCAAAGGCTCTTCGACCTCTGGCTTAAGATCTTTACCATACTGTTCGCCATGGGTGTTGTCTCGGGCATCGTGATGGCCTTCCAGTTCGGCGCCAATTGGAGTGTGATGTCCGAAAAGGCGGGGCCGATCCTGGGCCCGCTGCTCGGTTACGAGGCCTTCACGGCATTCATGCTGGAGGCGACCTTCCTGGGCGTGGTCCTGTATGCACGCAACCGCGTGCCGCCATGGTTCTACTTCTTTTCCTGCTGCATGATCGCCCTCGGTTCGACCTTGTCGTCCTTCTGGATTCTCTGCAACAACAGCTGGATGCAGGTGCCGGTGGGCTATGAGATCATAAACGGAAGGATAACCCCGGTTGACTGGAGGGCCATTGTGCTCGGCCCGGTATTCCTGATCCGCTGGCTGCACATGCTGCTTGCATCTCTTCTGACCACCGGCATGTGCATCCTTGCTGCGGGCGCCTGGTATGTGCTCCGCAATATCCATCGCGCAGAGGCGCGGGTCATGCTGCACTGGGGCCTGGGTTTGGCGGCAGTGCTGATGATCTTTCAGTTCTATCTCGGGGATATAA
>Ga0326728_10012370_pt1 | contig 18980 bp, 14 predicted proteins | sample MB3enrmetagenome_FD_207602 | JGI IMG/M metagenome (GOLD analysis project Ga0326728, IMG submission 207602) | Lab enriched peat soil microbial communities from McLean, Ithaca, NY, United States - MB31MN | ecosystem: Environmental > Terrestrial > Soil > Wetlands > Peat | place: USA: New York... | reverse complement strand
GGCCGAAATTGGTGTGGGATGAATTTTTCGCTCTGCCGTGGGTGACCGGCGACGCTGAAACGCATGTCTTTGACGAGCTCATAGATTTCGAGCAAGCATCGGCAGTGCCAGGGGGAGATTTAAGGGGCCGGGTTGCAGCCGGGTACTATGCGACGGTCGTGATAAATGAGGGAAGTAGGGCGCGATTGGACTTGCATTCCTATAAGGAAGCAATGCGCATCGGCAATATCCTGATTTTCACGAAGTCCAGTAGGACCGTTCAAGAAGTGTGTGAAAAGTGTCAAAAGGGGTAAAAGGGGTCTAATCGCTGCCATGACAGGCGGCCGAATCTGAAAAGCGGGAAAATAGCGCCGCGCTGGCATTGGCTTTTTTAAACGGCAGTTTGCTTGGCTTGGGGGAGTCTTGTCTACGGAACCGAAGATCGTCATCACAGGTGGGGCCGGTCTCGTGGGCCAAAACCTCATCCTTCGCCTGCAGTCGCGGGGCTTTCGCCGGATTGCCGCCATCGACAAGCACCCGAAGAATATCCGGACGCTCGCGCGCCTGCAACCGGACGTAGAAACCATCGAGGCCGACCTTGCGCAACCCGGGCCGTGGGAATCGGCCTTCGAGGGCGCCGGTACGCTCGTTCTCAATCACGCCCAGATCGGTGCACTCGACGAGAAGCCCTTCATCGATAACAACATCACCGCGACCCAGAATGTGCTGGCCGCGGCAAAGCGCCATGGTGTGAAGAACGTGGTTCACATCAGCTCGTCGGTGGTAAACTCGGGCGCGCGCGACTACTACACAGAGAGCAAAAAAGCCCAGGAGAAAATGGCGGTAGAAAGCCGGCTTCCGGTCTGCGTCCTGCGCCCAACGCTGATGTTCGGCTGGTTCGACCGCAAACATCTCGGCTGGCTCGCCCGTTTCATGGGAAGGGTCCCGGTTTTCCCAATTCCCGGTTCCGGCCGTTATCTTCGCCAGCCTCTCTACGTCGGGGACTTTTGCGAGATCATCGTCTCCTGCATCCTTAATCCGCGCCCTGGCCAAGCCTTCAACATCTCGGGGCAGGAGAAGATCGACTACATCGGCCTGATCCGGGAAGTGAAGGCAGCGACCGGGGCCAAGGCGATCGTGCTGCGCATCCCCTACACACTGTTCTGGCTGCTCTTGAAGACCTACGCGCTCGCCGATTCCGATCCGCCCTTCACCACGAGCCAGCTCAAAGCCCTGGTGACCCCCGATGTGTTCGAGGTCATCGATTGGCCCGGCATCTTCGGCGTAAAGGCCACACCGCTTGGCGAAGCGCTGCGGCAGACCTTTCGCGATCCGGTTTACGCCAACGTGGAACTGGAGTTCTGACATGGCTCGCGTCGCCGTCATCGGGGCGGGAGCCATGGGGCTTGCCGCTGCCTATCACGCGCTCAAGCAAGGGCACAACGTCACGGTCTGGGAAGCCGATCATGTGGCGGGAGGCATGGCGGCACATTTCGATTTCGACGGCTTGTCCATCGAGCGCTATTACCACTTCGTCTGTAAGGCCGACCAGGCGACCTTCGATCTGATGACCGAGCTCGGCATCGGCGGCCGGATGATGTGGCGTCCGACGTCCATGGGCTATTTCATCGAGGGCAAGCATTATCCCTGGGGAGACCCGGTTTCGCTGCTCAGCTTTCCGCTCCTCGATCCGCTGTCGAAATTGCGCTATGGCCTGCAGATGTTCATGGCGTCCAAGCGCGTGGATTGGCGCTCGCTCGAAAATCGCTCCGCCAAGGACTGGTTCATCGCCGCCGGGGGAAAGCGCGCTTACGATCTGCTTTGGCGCCGCCTGTTCGAGCTCAAGTTTTTCGAGGAAGCGCACAACGTTTCGGCGGCATGGATCTGGACGCGCATCAAGCGGGTGGGAACCTCGCGGCGCTCGCTCATGCAAGAAGAGCTTGGCTATATCGATGGCGGCTCGGAGACGCTGATAGGCGCGCTCGCACGCGCAATCGAGGCGCGCGGCGGCACGATCCATCTCGGCGCGCCAGTTACTGAGATCGCCAGCAACGGGGATGCCGTAAGCGGCGTGCGAGCGGGCGGCGAGCTTTATGCATGCGATGCCGTCATCTCGACCGTGCCAGCGCCGTTTGTCCCGCAACTCGTGCCTGGCTTCTCCGCGGAAACCAAGGCTGCCTACAAGGCCATCCGCAATATCGGCGTGGTTTGCGTCCTCTTGAAGCTCACCAAGCCTGTGACGCGCCATTTCTGGCTCAACATAAACGATACCCGTATCGACATCCCGGGCATTGTCGAGTTCTCTAACCTGCGTCCGCTGCCTCACACCGTTGTCTATGTCCCCTACTACATGCCCCAAACGCATCCGAAGTTTGACAGGGGGGCGGACGCCTTCGCCAGCGAAGCCTTCAATTATATCAAACTCCTCAATCCGAAGATCGAAGAGCGGGACCTGCTGGCGAGCCATGTGGGCCGCCTGCGTTACGCCCAGCCCATCTGCGAGGCGGGCTTTTTCGCCAAGATTCCGAAGGTTGCGACGCCGGTCCACGGTCTGCAAATTGCCGACACATGCTACTACTATCCTGAGGATCGAGGCATATCCGAGAGCGTGCGCTACGGCAAGCTGATGGCACACGCGGTTGACGATCCAGATGTCTGGAGACGGGAGGGGCGATGAGTGGGCAATTTCCAAAGTTTCTGGTGACGGGCGGGATTGCCGCCTTGATCAATTTGATCAGCCGGTATCTGCTCAGCCGCGCGATAGGGTTTGAGACAGCGGTTGTAATCGCCTATTTGACGGGCATGATCACGGCATACGTGCTTGCGCGGCAGTTCGTGTTCGAGGCTTCAGGCCGCACCGCGGGCTCGGAGTTTTATCGCTTTGCGGTCGTCAACATGTTCGCTCTGGTGCTGGTGTGGTGCATCAGTGTCGGTCTCGCCCGCGTCGCATTTCCGGCTGTTGGGTTTAGGTGGCACGCTTACGATATTGCGCACCTCATCGGCGTATTGGCGCCGGCAGTCACGAGCTACTTCGGGCATCGCTTCTACACATTCGCAAAGCAAGCGGCATGATACGCCGCTTGGCCGTGCCGGGCGGGCGCACAGTTCAATTGGGGTGGGGTCCGCTATGGCTAAATTGTTACATCTTAGTTCTAACGGTAAGCTTAAACCGATCCTGAATTGACGGTTTTGGCATTCCGGCTACAAGCAAGCATACCTCATTATCTTCTGAGGATTCTATGAATAGTGACGTTTCAATCTGGCCGTTAGTCATCGACCTGGACGGTACTCTGATCAAGACCGATTCTCTCGATGAGACTTTCCTGGACACGTTGAGAGCTAATCCTTTGGATATTTTTAAGATTCCGCTGAAACTCATCGTTGGCCGCGCAGCGCTCAAAGCATTTCTAGCCGGAAAATCGGATCTTGACGTAGAGACTTGGCCTGTTCGCGGAGATTTTCTCGATTTTGTTAGCAAACAATTCGAAGGTGGACGGACGGTCGTGCTCGCGACGGCCGCCGACCGGAAAATTGCCGAAGCGATTGCAGCCCGTTTTCCCTTCATTAGTGAGGTGATAGCGTCGGACGGAACCCATAATCTGAAGGGAAGGGCCAAGGCGAGGCTGCTGTGCGAGCGCTTCCCGGAAGGCTTTATCTACGCGGGAGACTCGCCCTCCGACATCGCCGTCTGGCGGCAAAGCAAAGGCAGCGTTCTTGTCGATGCCTCAGACCGGGTGTTCCGGAAGGCGCGGCGGGTAAGCGAACCGCTCGCGGTTTTCGCGAGGCAGCGGAGCATCATGAGCGTTTTGCGCCGCAGCCTGCGGCTGCATCAATGGGCAAAAAACGCGCTTGTATTCGTTCCGCTTGTGCTGGCCGGGAAGGCTTTGGAGAGCGCGGCTTGGACGATGGCGATGCTCGGGTTCATCGCGTTGGGGCTCGCCGCGTCGGCAACTTACATCGTCAACGATCTTTGGGATTTGCCGAGCGACAGACGCCACTGGTCGAAACGTTACCGGCCGCTGGCTAGCGGCGATCTTTCGATTCGCGAAGGGCTGCTTTGGTCGGCGGGCTGCCTGACCGGAGGTTTCGCGGTTGCCGCCTTTATCGGGAAGGCCGCAACGCTCATGCTGGCGCTCTACGTTGCAGGAACGCTGAGCTATTCGTTCGCGTGGAAGCGGGTGCCTATCCTCGACGTCTTCGTGCTCGCCTCACTCTTTACGCTCCGGCTCGGTTTTGGGATTTTGCTCGCGGATGCCGAGATTTCCCACTGGCTCCTCGTCTTCTCCATGTTCGTGTTCGGGTCGCTGTCGATGGCCAAGCGTCATACCGAAGTGTTGAGGCTTGCAGAGCGCGGGCTCGATTCTATGCCGGGGCGCGGTTATATCCAGGCCGATGCGCCGCTCACTTTGGGCGTAGGGCTCGCGGCGATGCTGGGCGCGATCCTTATTATGGTTCTCTATTTGATCGAGGACGCGTTCCCGCGAGGTTTTTACGCAAACCCTGCCTTTCTCTGGGCCGTGCCGCCAATACTGTTCCTGTTCCTCAGCAGGATTTGGCTGATAAGCCAGCGCGGGCAGCTTCACGACGACCCCGTCGCATTTGCGTTAAAAGACCGGCTGAGCCTCCTCCTCGGCGGCATGATGGCCGTAGCGTTTGCAGCAGCTCTGTTTAATCCGGCGGGGCTATGAATTTCGTTCAGCGCGACGATGCTTTAACCTGGGGCCGGGTCATCCGGCGGCCTCAGCGCGTTGCGTCTCCGCGCTTCAAGGATGAATTGCCGCAGCTCGTTGTGGCGCAAGCGCAGGAAACAGTGCTGCCTATCGGCCTGCAACGGTCCTATGGCGATAGCGCGCTGAACTCCGAAGGGCGGCTCATATCCATGACCGGTCTCGACCGGTTCATCGCGCTCGACGCCGAAAGCGGAATTTTGCGGGCCGAGGCCGGGGTGGCCTTGGGCGAAATCATGCGGCGCGTGGTGCCGCGCGGCTTTTTCCTGCCCGTAACGCCTGGCACTCGCTTCGTTACGCTTGGCGGCGCGATCGCCAATGACGTCCACGGCAAAAATCACCACAGGGCCGGCACTTTCGGCCGTCACGTTACGGCGTTCAGCCTTTTGCGCCATGATGGGAAGGCAATCGTAACCCCAACAGAAAACGGGAACGGCCTGTTCGAGGCGACCATCGGCGGTCTCGGCCTCTCCGGTCTTATAGAATGGGCCGAGATAAGGTTGCTGCCCGTCAAGAGCAGCTTCCTCGACGTGGACCTCATTGCCTATGGCGGCCTAAGCGAGTTCTGGGACATCGCAGAAGCGTCAATTAACACACACGAGCACACGGTAGCCTGGATCGATTGCACGGCGAGAGGCCGGAGCGCTGGCCGCGGTATTTTCTCGCGCGGCAATTGGAGCGCTGACGGCGGCCTTACCGTTCATAGCGGCCGGCAGCGTCTAGGCGTGCCAGCCGCCGCACCCAATCGCCTCCTCAATTGGCTGACCGTCAAATTATTCAACGAGGCTTATTACGCTGCACAAAAGCGGAAGGCCGGCGCACTTCGTCAGCACTACAGTCAATTCTTTCATCCTCTGGACGGTGTCGCAAATTGGAACCGGCTCTACGGCGCGGGAGGCTTCTGGCAATATCAGTGCGTGGTGCCTCCCGGGGCGATGAAGGACGCCATTGCCGCTTTGCTCGCTAAGATCGCGTCGAGCGGGCAGGGCTCGTTCCTCGCCGTCCTCAAGACCTGCGGGGCCCTGCCTTCGCCCGGCATGCTCTCTTTCCCAATGGAGGGCGCGACACTGGCGCTCGATTTTCCCAATCGCGGCGCGGAAACGCTCAAGCTTTTTTCCACGCTCGACGCGATTGTGCGTGAAGCCGGGGGACGGCTTTACGCGGCAAAGGATGGTAGAATACCGAAAGAAATGTGGGCGGCGGGCTACCCAGAGCTGGGGCGCTTTCTTACCCATACCGATCCATATTTTTCATCCGATTTCTGGAGGCGCGTCGCACCATGAGTTCCCGTAACGGCACTGCCAAGCCCAGCATTATCGTTTTGGGCGCCTTGTCCGCCATCGCCGAAGCTACTGCGCGGATATGGGCGGAGCAAGGCGCACATCTGTTGCTGGCCGGCCGCGACGCCACGAGATTAGATGCCGTCGCTGCCGATCTGCGCTTGCGCGGCGCCACCGTTGAGACTTGGGTGGAAGACCTCGCCGGTCCGGGAGCAGGGAAGGCGTTCCGCGAGATGGCGGAGCGGATGGGGGAAGTGGACGCGGTATTGCTCGCTTATGGCACGCTTGGCGATCAAAAAGATGCCGAGACTTCGCCGGAACGCGCACGAGAGATACTCGCGACAAATTTTACGAGCGCCGCAGCATGGTGCCTCGAAGCGGCAAATGTGCTGGAAAAACAAGGCCGCGGGACGCTCATCGTCATAGGTTCAGTGGCAGGCGACCGCGGGCGCGCTTCCAACTATGTGTACGGCGCTGCCAAAAGCGGTCTTGGCGTTCTCGTGCAAGGGATTGCGCACCGTCTCGCAAAGTCCGGGGCCTCCGCCGTGCTGATCAAACCCGGTTTTGTCGATACGCCCATGACGGCGCACATCGCAAGGAAAGGGCCTTTGTGGGCGAAGCCCAGGACGATTGGCAAAGCCATAGTCCGGGCCGCCGGGCGCGCATCGCCCCCGCCCGTCATTTATGTGCCCGGTTTTTGGCGTTGGATCATGTTCGCCATTCGCGGGACACCAAGCACGATATTCCACAGAACCAAGCTTTAGCATCGGCGCCGGTCCAGCCGACGGGCTGGCCTGCGATCATCGACTTGCGCGCCGCCAAATCGGATTTTTGCTATCCTTCTTTTGAACTCGACTTGGAGGGTGCGGCTCTTGGCAGCGGTCAGGACTGAACACGGGCATTGGCTGTAAAGGCTCACGGCCTCACCGGTTTCAGCGCGCCTTTTCAAGGGGAAGCGGAAGGCGGGGCGCCGCCCGCAAGGCCCAGCCCGCGCATGTAAATCAGCACGGCGGCCTCTAAAAGTTCCTCGGGCGAGACCGGTATGCGTGGCTCGCACTTGGCGCGCCCGAAAAGCGAGGCGATGCCGTGAGACATCGACCACATGTGCAGCGCAACCATATGCGATGGCGGTCTGTCGTTTTCGGGCAATTTCTCAATGAGCTTTTTCGTGGCCTTGTGCAGGACCTCGAACGCGCGGTCCGCCGATTGATCCAGCGCCGCGTTCGCGGTGCGCGGAAGGCCGGTCTCGAACATGGCGGCGTAATAGGCGGGTTCGTTGCGGGCGAAGGCGAGGTAGGCGCGGCCGACATTTTGTACAGCTTCGAGCGGCGAGGGATTGCCGCTATGCCAAGCCTTTTCAAGATCGGCAGCGAACCGTTCGAAGCCGAGCCGGGCGACATCGGCCATCAGTTCCTCGCGGTCGCGGAAATGCCGGTAGGGCGCAGCCGGGCTCACGCCCGCAGAGCGCGCCGCCTCCGCAATCGTGAAGCCAGCCGGGCCTTTTTCGCCGATCAAGCTCAGCGCGCTTTGGATCAGCGCCTCGCGAAGATTGCCGTGATGATATCCGCGGCGGCCAGGCCCGCCATGTTTCCAGCTCATGTTATTATGATTTACATAAAGCGGCGATTCCCGGCAGCCTTTATTTTGGTGAAGGCGCGCATTTTTGGCGTTGAGCTCCGGCTGGCCTCGGGAAGCGGAGGCTGTGCTTCTCTCAGACCTCAGAGTGCCTGGCTGTTTGTAAGCCCGCGCTTCTCCATCAGCGGCTCTACGGTAGGATCGCGCCCGCGAAATGCGCGGTAGGCTTCGTCCGGCTTCATCGTTCCGCCCGATGAGTAGATATATTTGTGCAAGCGTTGGGCCACGGCGGGATCGAAAATGCCGGAGGCTTCCTCGAACGCTTCGAAGGCGTCGGCCTCCATCACCTCGGCCCAAAGATAGGTGTAATAGCCGGCGGCATAGCTGCTGCCCGCAAAAATGTGCTGGAAATGCGGGGGGCGGTGGCGAAGCGCAATCGCATCGGGGATGCCAATACGCGCGCGCAAGCTTTCCTCAAAATCCCATGGATCGATCCCCTCGGGCGCGGTCTCTTCATGAATGTCGAGATCGAACAGCGCCGAAGCCGTATATTCAGCCGTTGCGAAGCCCTGATTGAACTTACGCGCGGCAAGCACGCGGTTCACAAGGCCCTCAGGCATCGGCTCGCCGGTTTCGGCGTGCCGTGCGAAGCGGCCTAGCGTCTCCGGTTGAAGCAGCCAATTTTCGAAAAGCTGGGAGGGCAGCTCGACGAAGTCGCGGTCGACGCTTGTCCCGGAGAGGCTGCCATAGGTCACATCCGATAGGAGGCCGTGCAACGCGTGGCCGAACTCGTGAAACAAGGTTCTGGCATCGTCAAGGCTGAGGAGAGCGGGGCTGCCCGGGGCTGCTTTGGTAAAGTTCAGTACGTTGATAATGATGGGAAGCACTTCGCCATCGAGCCGCTTTTGGTCGCGGAAGCTGCTCATCCAGGCGCCGCTGCGTTTCGAGGGCCGATGGAAATAATCGCCGAGGAATAGCGCGATGACCTTGCCCTCGCGGTTCATGACCTCCCAAGCCCGGACATCGGCATGGTAGAGGGGGATGCCGCTTCGTTCTTGGAAGGAGAGGCCGAAAAGCCGGCGCGCGGTCTCAAAAACGGCGGCGATCATATTGTTCAGCTCGAAATACGGCATCAGCTCTGCGCCGTCGATGCTAAACTCGGCGCTGCGGCGCTTTTCGGCGTAATGATGCCAGTCCCACGCGGCTAGGGGCTCGTTATGCCCTTCGCTCTGGGCGATTGCTTCGAGCCTTGCGCGCTCTTCTTCCGCTTTTTGCTTGGCTCTCTTCCATACATCCTCCAAAAGCCGCCTCGCGTTGCCCGGGGTTTTCGCCATCGCATCGGCGATCTGGAATCCGGCATAGGTTTCGAAGCCCAAAAGCTTCGCGCGCTCGGCCCGCAGAGCCAAAATCTTGGAAATGAGCGGCCGGTTATCGGCACCGCCAGGCTGCTCCCCTCGCGCAATGTAGGCTTTATAGGCCTTCTGCCGTAAATCGCGGCGTTCAGAGAATTCGAGGAACGGTTCGATGCTCGCCCGCGAAAGGGTGATGACATATTTTCCCGGAAGGCCCCGTGCCGCTGCGGCCTCGGCGGCGGCCTGCCGCACGAAATCGGGCAGCCCTTTCAGGTCGTCGGCAGTCTCAAGGATGAGCTGGAACGCCTTCTCGCTGGCCAGTACATTTTGCGAAAAAGCCGTCTGCAACGCGGAGAGGCTGCTTTCGATCTCCTTCAAGCGCGCTTTCGCGTCTTCGCTGAGCTTGGCGCCGGCCCGCAGGAATTTTTTATGATAGTGTTCCAGGAGCTGAGACTGCTCGCTATTGAGCCCGAGCGCCCCTGCCGATTGGAAAAGACTATCGATCCTCGCAAACAGTCTCGCATTCGTGAGAATGGCCATTCTGTGGTTGGCGAGCATGGGCGAAAGCGCCCGCTCGATGCTCTGCCGCTCATCGTTCGTATCGGCGGCCGACAGATTGAAGAAGACCGAGCTGGCATTTTCAAGTGCGCGGCCCGCCCGCTCCAAAGCTTCGACGGTGTTCATGAATGAAGGCGCGGCGGGATCGTTTGCGATTTCCTCCACCTCGCCCAAGTGAAGCCGCATCGCCTGTGTGAAGGCCGGCATGAAATCTTCATCCCGTATCGCCTCGAAGGGCGGCAGGTTGAAAGGCGTTTGCCAGTCTTGGAGCAGGATGTTTGCAGCTTGCACGCTAACGTCCTTTCGGCTTTGCGTTGAGGGGGTGAACTGCCCTCCAAAGCTTGCTGAAGGGCGGGACTCGCTCAGGGGGATCTAGGCGCAGCCACCGGCTCGGGCAAGTCTCGCCCGCTAGCTGCGCCTTACGGCAACTCGATGGACAGGTACTTGCCCGCTTCGTCGAGCTGAGTTCCCCAAACCTTGTGTACCGCTTGATGCTCGCTTCTGCTGAAGCTGACTTTCACGCCAACCCCGATGTCTAAGCCGCTCATGTTTTCCAGCGCGTCCACTGTCTTCTCCGTGTCGAGCTGAGGGCCCGCGCGCCTGAGCGCTTCGATGAGGACCTGCGCGGCTATATAGCCCTCAAGGGAGACGTAGTCGGGCGCCTCGCTACCGAAATATTGGGCCAATGCCGCCTTGTATTGCAAAACTAGGGCGGAATAGCCGTCCAGGGGTGGAACGGCCTGGGTCACGATGACGCCGGTGGCGTATTTCGGCCCCAGCAGCATCAGCTCGTCCCTTAACGAGGTGCTACCCACGAACGAAACGTTCGAGTAAATCAAACCGGGATAGGTATCGCGCGTTTTTTCTATGAACCGGGCAGCCGCACGATAGGTCGCCACCATAACGATCGCCTTGATCGGCTTTTTGTTCGCTTTCAGTTGTGCGACGGCGGCATCCACATCGGCTGTGTTGCGCGGATAGCCGATGCGGAGCGTGTCGCTTCCATCCCCGCCGCGCAATGCACGCATCGCTTTGGCGACACCGGCGAAACCGGCATCTCCAAACGAATCCTGCTGAGCGAAAACGGCAATCTGGTCTGGGGCGAGCCTGCGGCGGTTGACGAGGTATTGCACAACCGCATCGGTCTCCTCTGCGTAGCTCGCGCGATAATTGAAGATGTACCGGTCGGGCGGGTTGCGCCGCAAGAAGCCTGCGCCGGTAAAAGCACCAAAAAAAAGCATGCGATGCTCAAGCGCGAAAGGAGCCGACACCATAGCGGTTGGCGTTCCGACATTGCCGATAAAACCGAACACCTGGTTCTTCTCGTAGAGCTGCTTGACGGCCTCGGCAGTCCGTGCGGGCTCATAGCCATCGTCTGCCGAAACGAGACGCAACATTCGCCCGTTCACGCCGCCATCGTCGTTCGCCGAGTGGAACGCAGTCTCGATGCCGAGCCGCATTTGCTGTCCGAGTTCTTTCGCCGGGCCCGTAAAGGGCGCCGCCAAGCCAAACAAGATCTCGCTGCTGGTTACGCCGCGCACAAGGCCGGGCAGAGCATTCGCCTCAGCGCCTGCGGCTTGGGCGGCGCTCATCACGAGGCTGCTGCTAGGGGGAATGGGCAAAGGGCTGCTCTGAGGAATGGGCGCGGAAGCGCTCTCAAGGTCGGCGAGCTGGCGCTCGGCCGCTGTGCAATTATTTTGCTTCGCGGCGATCGAGCGGGCGCCGTTAGCTATGCTTTGGTTGAGTAGCTCGACGAAGGTGTTGCTTTCGTCTTGGCCGGGCGCCGAGTTCTTGATGACCTCAGCGATTTTGTCTGCAAGAGCTTTGACGCGAGGCTGCACTATGCTTGGACAGGCGGACGCTGCGCCAAGCACGCGGCCCGCCTGGCTCGCGAGCCCGCGAAGTATATTTCCCCTTTCGCCGTCCGGGCCTGCACCTGCTCCTATTGGCGGGGCTAACAAAAACAACCCGGCAACGACTAGAATAAACCGGAATCTCACGCCATCCTCCCGGATCTTATCGGCTTGTTACAGGAAGCGATGCGGCTATTGCAAGTCGATTGGCTCATATTTGCCGGACTCGTTGAGCTGCGTGCCCCACACTTTATGCAATCCCTGATGTTCGCTCTTGCCGAAGCTGATGGGCGTCCCTAGCCCCAAGTCCAAGCCATGCATGGCCTCGAACGCATCCACCAGCTTTTCTGTATCGAGCTGGGGTCCAGCATGTTTCAAGGCTTCGATAAGAACCCGGGCGGCGACATAGTACTCAAGCGATGTAGCGCTCGGGGCCTCGCCGCCGAAATATTTCGCCAATGCGGATTTATATTCGAGAACGAGCGAGGAATATCCGCCTACGTCGGGAACGGCCTGGGTGACGATGACGCCTGCTGCGTATTTCGGACCAAGCAGCACAAGCTCGTCGCGAAGTGAGTCGGGCTCGACTACAGAGGGATTTGTATAGATCAAGCCGGGGTAGACATCGCGCGTTTTCTCGATGAAACGTGCGGCTGCACGGTACGTGGCGGCCATTACAACCGCTTTGATTGGGGTTTTGTGCGATTTCAGCTGGGAAACAGCTGCGTCCACATCGACGGAGTTCCGCTGATAGGTGAGGTGGAGGATAGAGCCGCCGTTGCTGCCGCGCAGCGCGCGCATTGCCTTTTCGACACCCTGAAAGCCGGCGTCGCCAAAGCCGTCCTGCTGAGCGAATACGGCGATCTGCTCGGGTTTTATCCGCCTGAGCTTGACGAGATAGTGCACGGCCGCGTCGGTTTCCTCGGCGTAGCTTGGACGGTAGTTAAAAACGTAATGGTCAGGCGGGTCCCGCCGCAATATATTGGCGCCGGAGTACCCCGCGTAGAAGAGCATATGCCGCTCGAGCGCAAACGGCACGGAAACCGCTGCCGTTGCCGTGCCGAAATTTCCGATAAACCCGAAAACCTGGTCCTTCTCGTAAAGCTGCTTCACGGTTTCGGCGGTGCGGGTTGGCTCATAACCGTCGTCGATCGTGATAAGGCGCAGCATGCGCCCGTTCACTCCGCCGGCATCGTTGGCGATGAGAAACGCGGTTTCGATGCCAGTCCGGATCTGCTGGCCGTAGTCTCTGTTCGGACCGGTGAGCGGCACGGACGCGCCAAAGCGGATTTCGTCACTAGACACGCCGCGTACAGCCGCTGCCGCTTCCTGCGCCGGAAAGACCGCGGGTTGGACGGCGCCGCTCTGGGGCGCGGGCGCGGAAGCGTTCTCGAGATCGGCTAGCTGGCGCTCGGCGGTAGAGCAATCGGTTTGTTTTCCAGCCACCGCGCGGGCGCCTTCGGACTCAGCTTTGTTCAACTGCTCGACGACCGCGTTGAATTCATCTTGGTTCGCCGAAGAGGCCTTGATGACGCTGTTGAATTTGGCTGCAATCCTATCGATGCGCGGGCGGGCTACGTTAGGGCAAGCGGACGCGGCGCCAAGCGCGCGTCCGATCTGGCTGGCAAGTCCGCGGAGTACGGCTCCCCTGTTGTCGCCGGGTCCCGCATTGGCCGTCAAGCTAAGTGTCAGTAAAATCGCTCCTGAAAAAACCGGAATAAACCTGCGGCCCAACCCGTCCTCCCTAGTCTTGCTGCTCTTCTGGCGTCAGAGACCTAGAAACTTTAATTCTGAGTTTTCGACTGGGAAAACGTTAATATTAGGAGGTTTCTCCCAATCGCTTGTATCCTTTTTTGCTTGCCTCGATGTCGGGAATGTGGCGCAAAGCCCTTCCATAGCAAGAAATCGCACGCCGCTTGGGGGATTGGAATGGGCACAGTCGCGAGACTGGTGGGGCCGCGCCGTTACGCCCAAACGCAAGGAGTAGATTTTTGCAGATGCGAACGTTCCGAACTGTCCAAGAGCGCCGGCTAGGGGGACGCTAGTGAACGAGGAGCCAATGCGGCAGCTTTCCCGTTATCTTAAGCGCATATAAGGCGCCAACTGCTAGCGCGCTGCCAGAGAGCAGCAGCAGCAGGGTGCCGAGGAAACCCCATATGCGGCGTCCAAAACCGCCGCGGACCCGGACATCGATCGCCTGGGCGGGCACCAGAATGTCGCCTAGGAGGCCGTTGCCGTCGATGTCTCGTGCAAAGATGGAGACAGAAAGGACATGCGAGCCGCTTTCGTTGGAGATAGCCGTCCATTTCCAGGTTCCGAAAGGCTCCTCGCCAAGCACGGATGGACGCTCGAAGAGCCATTGCGTCTCAGGCGTTAAGGCTTCTATGAAAAAGCCTCCTTCGGGAGCTGAGAGGCGGATAGTGACTGCCCGGCACGGTGGCTGCGACTCGGCGCCTTGCTGAGGCTGGCCGCGGCGGGGCAGCCGCGCGAACAATAGGCCAGCATCCTCCCTGGTTAGCCGGATCTGTATAATTTCCGTGCGCGCGATGCTCGTTTTGCGCGGGATGCCTTCAAGCACCTTCGCCAGGAGGCTTGGCGGTTCACTACGGCCGCGTCCCGGCCCTTTCGAGGCGGCAGCTCTTCGTTTCTTTTTCGGAGACGCCGGCGCGTGCGGAGCTTCATAATCCGAGGTCGCGGAGGGTGGCTCGGAGAAGCCTGCTGCGTGGTCAACGTCCTGGGGACGGCGTTCTGGAGACAGAGCGGTAGCACGGGGCTGTGCCTCGGGCCGGAAAGCGGGATCGATGCGCTCTTGGCCTCCATGAGGGGGCGGGTTGCGCAGCTCCGCCGGGCTCCGCAGACGATCGGGGGCTGCATCGGCCCGGAGTTGCGGCTCTAGGCGGGGCGGGCTTCCGCGCGGAGCGGGCGGTGGCATGGCAGATGGGGAGCTTACAAGCGGAAGGCCGCGCTCCTTGCGCTCTTCGGCATCGAGGATATTGCGGACGCTTGCCAGCATATCCTCCATGAGGTTTTCGCCGGTGTCTTCCCTTGTGCTTTGGGCCACTGGGGCGGGATATGGCGCGGCGGCTGTCTGAGGCGGGCGCGCCGGAGGCTCCTGTTTTGGCCGCGGAGCCATTTCAGCATGACTGAAAGGGGGCGGGGGAGCGAGGGGTACGGTAGCAGGCTGCAGTGGCTGACCTGGCGATGAGGGAATGCTGGCGAGTGCGTTCAACGCTGCCTGCGGATTAAATCCGTTCGCCGCCAATATCGCTGAAGCGTAGCTGTCGGGGTCCTTGGCGATGGCTATAAGGGCGAGGGCGCCGCAGATTTCCCTGCGTCCGGCGCGCATGGCGTCCTCGGCGGCGCCGGGAAACAGCGAGTCGAACTTGTAGCTGAAACTGGGTGGCCGGCCGGTGGGATCAACCAATGTCGACATTCGATTGTTCACCGCGCCTGCGACGGCGGTTTGAATGACGGCTACGTCCGCGCCAACAGTCTTAAGCAGCTTCAGCGCGTCCGGATCGTCGAGCAGGGCCAGCAAAAGATGCTCAAGCGTGACATAACGGTGGGAGCGCTGCTCGGCTGCGGTACGGGCACGCCGCAACGTGTGATCCAAATAGGCGGTGCGGGGCAGTTCGGTATGCCCTGCGGAATGGTCGTTCATAATCTCTACCGGTCACGTTGGCATGCTAACTGGGCCACGCGGCACCATAGGCGCTGTGACGTGTCCTGGAAAGCTGCAACCTGTCACAGAATTTGCCGCTGTGCAGTCTAGCGTTCAATTTTGCCTGAATTTGTGAAGTGCATTTGAAAACCATCTCAGCGGAGCGCCCGACGCGAGATAAACGCCCACGCTCACGCATGCGATGCCCGCCCAATCCGCGCTGGCGGGGCGTTCGCCTAGAAAAAACATGCCGAGGAGGGCTGTGACCGCCGGGATAAGCGCGGCGAAAGGGGAGGCGCGGGCGGGACCTAAGGCCGATACCGCGCGGGCATAGGCCACTAGGGAGATCACGTTGGTCATGACGCCTTGATAGAAGGCGGGAAAGACCAGCGACAGCGCAGGCACTTCCAGAACGCGCGGGTGCAGCGCGAAGATATAGACCGGAAGGTAGAGGACGCACGACCAGGTCGAGACCAGCGCAGTCGCCTGCATTCCGCTAAGCCCAGAGCGGCGCAGCGCAATGGTGTAGCCCGCGAACAGGAAGGCTCCGGTTACAAAGAGGATATGCCCGATCCAACCGTGGTGAGCGCCGGCAAAGAGGCCTGCCCCGGCGATAGCGGCAACGCCGGCTGAAATAAAGCATAGGCCGGCGAGCTGACTTTTTGTCAGCCGTTCCTTCAGCACGAGCACACTGAGCAGGGCTGTCGCCATAGGCATGACGCCTGGCGTCAAGGCCGCGCCCTCTGCCGCAGGGGCAAAGGTCACGCCACCCGTAACGCATATGCTGTAAACGATGCCGGAGCCTGCGAACAGCGCAAGGGCCGTTCGCCAGCGCAGAAGGCCAAGGCCGCCGCGCAATCGTATCGTTACAGGAACCAGTATCAGCGCCGCCACGCCGAAGCGGAGCGCTACCAAGTCGTAGGCAGTAAGGTCCGTCGAGACGTTGAAGCGGGTCGACACGAACCACCCCGACCAGATCGAAATTGCAAACAGCGCCCAAGCTGCGCCCTTGAGAAAGGACGCGGATTTTGCGGGCCCGCTCTTCGAGCTTGCGATGCCGGGCGCGGGCTCATAGTCCTCGGTGCCGGCAGGTTCCGCGTCGGTAAAGCCGGGCCTACATTCCTGCATAGTTCGGGCCACCCCCGCCTTCCGGCGGCACCCAGGTGATGTTCTGGGCCGGGTCTTTGATGTCGCAGGTCTTGCAGTGCACGCAGTTCTGCGAGTTGATTTGAAAGCGCGGTTTTCCGTCCTTGTCCTCTAACACCTCGTAGACGCCCGCTGGGCAATAGCGCTGCGCGGGCTCGGCAAAGACGGGCAGATTATCGCGAATCGGAGCGTCCGGATCTGTCAGGACCAGGTGAACCGGCTGATCCTCCGCGTGATTGGTACCGGAGAGAAAGAGCGAGGACGGGATGTCGAAAGTCAGCTTTCCGTCGGGTTTCGGATAGTCGATCGGCTTGAAGTTCTTCGCGGGCTTTAGCGCGGCGTAATCTGGCTTTCCATGTTTCAGCGTGGGAGAAAGGGCCGTCGAAAGGGTGTTGAGCCACATGTCGGCACCGCTCAGCGCTGTGCCGAGAACCGTGCCAAATCGCGACAAAATCGGCTTGACGTTGCGCACGCGTTTCAGATCGCGCGCGATAGCCCCGGTACGGACTGCCGGCTCGTAAGCGTCAAGCTCGTCGCCGCTCCGGCCCGCTTCGATGGCCTCGAAAACCGCTTCCGCCGCAGCTTTACCCGATAGCATCGCGTTATGGGTGCCCTTGATGCGCGGCACGTTCACCATGCCCGCGCCGCATCCCAGCAGGGCCCCGCCAGGAAACACAAGCTTCGGAAGGGACTGCCAGCCGCCCTCGGTGATAGCGCGGGCGCCATAGCCGATGCGCTTGCCGCCCTCGAACGTGGGAGCGATCGCTGGATGCGTTTTGAGCCGCTGAAACTCTTTGAAAGGATGAATGTATGGATTCTCGTAGTTGAGATGTACTACGAAGCCGATCGAGACAAGGTTTTCGCCGTAATGATACATAAAGGAGCCGCCGCCGGTCCGGTTGTTCAGCGGCCATCCAAGCGTATGCTGCACCAGCCCAGGCCGGTGATTTTCTGGCCTGATCTGCCAAAGCTCTTTCAGGCCGATGCCAAATTTCTGCGGCTCGCTATCGACATCGAGATCGAGCATGCGAATGAGCTTCTTTGAGAGAGAGCCGCGCGCGCCTTCGGCAAATAGCGTGTATTTGCCATGCAACGCCATGCCTCGCACAAATTCGCCCTTGGGCTTGCCCTCGCGGTCGAGCCCCAGATCCCCGGTTGCGACGCCAATCACGGTGCCTTCGCTATCGGTCAGAATCTCGGCCGCGGGGAAGCCTGGGTAGATTTCTACCCCAAGTTCTTCGGCCTTCGCGGCGAGCCAGCGGACGACATCGCCGAGGCTAACGATATAATTGCCATGGTTCGACATCAGCGGCGGCATGACGAAATTCGGAAGCGGCACGTCGCCTTGCGGCCCAAGATATAGAAAGCGGTCCTTCGTCACATGTTGCGTGATGGGCGCGCCGTCCTGCCGCCAAGTGGGAATGAGAGCGTCGAGCCCGTATGGGTCGATGACAGCGCCCGAGAGGATGTGCGCGCCGGCTTCGGAGCCCTTCTCGAGCACGACAACCGAGACATCCTTGCCTCTTTCGCTTGCGAGCTGTTTCAAGCGTATGGCTGCAGAAAGGCCGGCGGGGCCAGCCCCGACGATCACGGCGTCGAATTCCATCGTCTCGCGTTCGGGAAGCTCGATCCGTTCTGCGCCCCCGGCTTTTGCATCATTTCCCATCTGGTCCTCCCGCGCCGCGGAATATGGCTCTCGCGAACGGTGTCGTACATGGAAACACGCGCGCGCGCCACCTTGATTAATTGACGCAGCGTGGCAATGTGCGAGCTATGGATTTTGCGCCGCAAAACGCAGCGATTTTGCTCGAATGGTACAGGGCGATGGGCGTTGACGAAACTATCGCGCCCGCGCCGCAGGATTGGTATGCCGAGGTACCGCCCTTGGGGGCTGCCCTCAGCCTCTTAAATAAACCCGCCGAACCGGCCACCAACCCGCCGCTGCCCGGGCGTAAGGCAGCCCCGCGCCTGGAGCCAGCGCTGCCTGCCAATATTCCTGCCAGTGCCGGCGCGGACGCGATGGCTGCGCGCGAACTCGCTCGCGGCGCTGCCGATCTTGCCGGACTGCGGGCTCTTCTTGAGACCTTCGATGGCTGTGCCATAAAACAAACAGCAACCCGCCTTTGCCTCTCGCGCGGCTCGCCTGACGCGCGCATCATGCTGATTGGGGAAGCGCCCGGGAAGGACGAGGACGCGAAAGGCTTGCCGTTCGTTGGCAGGGCAGGGCAGCTACTCGATAGAATGCTTGCGGCGATCGGCCTGACCGAAGAGGATGTCTATATCACCAACCTCGTTTTCTGGCGCCCGCCGGGCAATCGCACGCCGTCGCCTGAGGAGGTTCAGGTATGCCAGCCCTTTGTCGAGCGGCAGATCGAGCTTCTCAGCCCCGAGCTGTTGATTTTCCTCGGGAACGCAGCCGCGAAGCAACTCACAGGCGCAAGCGAGGGCATCATGAAGCTACGCGGTAAATGGCTGAGCTATCGCGGCATCCGGGCGATGGCGACGCTGCACCCGGCCTATCTCTTGCGCAACCCCATTGCCAAGCGGCTCGCCTGGCGCGACCTTCTTTCTATTCGTGAGGCGCTGGACGAAGCAAAGGGAGACAGGCATGGCCGGAATTGACGAAAATTTGCCCTTCAAGCCGGTGCGGATCGCGGTGCTCACGGTGTCCGACACGCGGACACCGAAGGAAGACAAATCTGGCGCGCTTCTCGCAGAAATGCTGCAGGCGGACGGGCATGAGCTTGCGGGCCGCGCGATCGTCAAGGATGACACGGGGCTGATCCGGAGCCAGATCGAAGCCTGGATCGCCGATCCCGCCGTGGACGCAATTATAACTACTGGCGGCA
>Ga0326728_10012369_pt1 | contig 18981 bp, 22 predicted proteins | sample MB3enrmetagenome_FD_207602 | JGI IMG/M metagenome (GOLD analysis project Ga0326728, IMG submission 207602) | Lab enriched peat soil microbial communities from McLean, Ithaca, NY, United States - MB31MN | ecosystem: Environmental > Terrestrial > Soil > Wetlands > Peat | place: USA: New York... | reverse complement strand
GGGGCCTGCCAGGAGGGGGAGGGGTCGAGGTTGGCCAGGTTCTGATAGATTTGGAGGGCATCCAGGTAGTCGGCTTCCTTGTAAAGCTGGTTGGCGATTTCGTTGCCGGCGCGGCGCTGCCAATAAACCCAAAGATCCGGGTCTTTGTGGACATTGTCCTGCTGCGATTGCAGGAGCAAGAGGACTTGTTTCATGGCGTCCTGGTTGCGGCCGACGCCTTTATAGGCGGAAGCCAGGAGGAAACGCACCTCGGGCACATCAGAGACGGAGGGGAATTGCTCGAGAAAGGATTGGGCGCGGACGATAGTTTCAACATGGTTGGTGATGTAGGCCAGCGAGCGGATGAGTTTGTATTGGACTTGCTCCTGGTTGAGGCTGGGGCTGGCGGTCATGAGGATGCGCGTGTAAAAATCGGCCGACTCGGCGAATCTGCCTTCCAGATAGTAGGTGTCGGCGATTTCGGTTTGGGCCTGGAGAACGAGGCGCTTGTAGTAATCGATGTTGTCAAGTTTGAGTTTAAGGGCGGTGGACATGACGGCGTAAAACTTGGAAATGGCCAGGGTGTTGACGCCCATCTGGCGATAGAGCAGCCCTTGGCGGAGCAGGATTTCGGGCGTGCTGGGGTCGTCGGGATAGAGGTGGAGGTATTGGGCAAAGACCTGCTGGGCCTTGACGAAATCGCCTTGGTCCTGCATGGCCAAGGCCAATTCAAAGAGCGCCTTGCGGCTGAATTCGGGGGGGGCGTTGGTTTCAATCAGGGAGATGAGGGTGCGAGCGGCCAAGGCCGGATACTTATCGTGGCGCTGGCGACTGGCCAGGTCCAACTGCTCTTGAAAATAATGATCCGGAATGGCTTGATTGGTGGCTGGCGCCGCGGGCTGGGTCACATTGGTGCTGGTCATCGTCCCGAAATCCGGCGCGGATTGGGGAGTTGTTTGCGCGGTCACGGCCAGAGCGGCGGCCAGGAGGATGGACAAAATCGGTAAGGGCGTTTTCATTTAGCGGCCTTGGCGGGCGCGATCGGCGGCGCGGGTTGGGGTAAACCGGACGGGGGCGAAAAGCCCACGGGGAGAGCCGGGCCGGGAATGGGGGCGTTAGTGGCGGCGCTGGCGGCGGGGAGAAGGTATTTGAGCAGCATGGCAGGGGTCACCGTCTCGGCCGGAGGCGAGGGCGGCTCCGGCGATTGGGCTTCCGCTGTGTAGGGTTCGGCCGAGTTGGTGGTGAGCGGGAAGAGCGGCGTCAGGGCCTCGATCGCGCTGGCAGTCCCGTCCTGGTCTCCGGGCAGGGAGGAGGAGGGCGCGACATTCGCGCTGGGCGGCGGCAGGCAACCCCAGTTGGTGGCCGGCGCGGACAGCGGGCTAAAGCGCAATGGGACCGGCCCAACAGCCGGCAAATATGCCGACCCGGCCCAAACCACTCCGGCGACACCAATGAAGCCGTATGTAGCTGGAATCAAATGGCGGATACGTCCAAGCATGAGTATTTTACTCTGCTACGATTATCGGCGGTTTGGGGCGGGACTTGAGCGGGAGTTTTTGGGAAGGGAGCGCGCTTGAGGTTTCCGCGAAGGCATTTCAGATCGACTTTGTTGCAGAGGCGGCCCGCGCGCGCGGAAATTGGCGGGCGAAGAGTATTTCGGCGGAGGCCTCGCAGAAGTCGCCGGGGATGTTGTGGCCGCTGCTTAAAAGACGGATTGGACAGCCGGACCCAAGGGTCAGATTCCAGAGTTTTCCCCAGTGCGGTTCCTCGTCCAGATGGGTGATGATGAGGTCATCCACGGGCAACGAGGCGAAGGCGCGGACTTGCGCCAAGAGCACGGAAATATCGTAGGCGCCGTTGAGAACCAGATGCAGGTGCGGGGAGCCGTATTGCTGAAATTGGCCGGCCAATTCCTGGATGGCCAGAGGATTCTTCCAGTCCACGCCGGGCAGATCAATGAAACCAATGTCTTCGGAAATGGAGCGGCATTGGGCGTTCCACGAGCGTTCGGCAGGCACGCCGAGGATTTCGCAATACACGCTCAAGGGTTCGGCGGTGTTGGAGGTGATGCCGTCCAAACGCCAGACGCGAGCCAGACGCCCCTCGACCAGCGTCAATTGGGTCAGCCACTTGCACAGCGCCGTCGTTTTCCCGGAACCGGCGGGGCCGGCGAGCACGTGAAGGGAATTGGGAAGGCACGGACGCGGCGCGCGCCAGGAGCGGGCCAATTGGGCGCGAACCAGGGCGATTTCCCCCGCCAGAGTGGAGGGCGGCAATTCGCCATGCCCGGCCTGGACGGAGTCAAGAATCTGTTTGGCGTGTCGCGGGAGCAAGCCGGTCTTTTCCAGCAACGGGGCGACGCGCCAGCCGCTGTCGTGCAGTTCCACTTGCTGTTTGATTTCGTCCAGTTCCTCGCGCAAACCGGCCAGCGCTTCGGAAACGTCGGGCGAGGGGGCGGGAGGCGGCGGCGGGGCGGGGCGGCAAGCCACGACTTCGATCATGGGCTTCTGCCACAAGCGCGCCAAGCCGGGGGCCTTGAGCGGGCGGACGTTGAGCACGACGGCATCGGGACCGAGGCGGGCGCGGATTTGAGCGACGGCTTCCTCGGCGGAGGCGGCGATAAAGGGAATGGGTTCGCTCATGTCATTCCGGGCAAGGAATCATGGCGGCGCTCTGGATTTCAACCCGCGGAGGGACTTCCGCGTAGGAGAGCACGGTCAATTCAGCGAAGGTGGTCTCAAAGAAGCGGCGGAAGGCCAGGCGGATTTGCGGGGCGCACAGCACGACTGGGGGTTGGCCGGCGCTGAGGAGTTGCTGGAGGCGCTGGGACAAGGTATCGACGATGTGGCGGGCCAGCTTAGGTTCCATCGTCAAGGTGATTTCCGAGGGCGTCTGGCGCATGCCTTGGGCGATTTGCTGCTCCAGGCGCGGATCCAGTGTGATGGCCTGCAAACCGCCTTTTTCGCCTTGAAACGGCTTGACGATTTGGGCGCCCAGAGCGCGGCGGGCGTGTTCGGATAATTCATCGGGGTTTTTGGTGACGGTGGTGTAATCGCTGACCTTTTCCAGGATGCTGGCGAGGTTGCGGATGGAGATGCCTTCGGCCAAAAGATTTTGGAGGATGCGCTGGACCTGGCCGACGTTCAACTGGGCGGGGATCAATTCGGTCACGACGGTCGGATTGGTCTGTTTGAGATTGTCCAGAAGGTTCTGCACGTCCTGCCGGCTGAGGATTTCGTGGCAATTGCGTTTGACCGTTTCAGAAAGGTGTGTGACCAGGACTGAGGGGGCATCGACGACGGTGTAGCCGCAGACCTCGGCGTTTTTGCGTTCGGCCTCCGCGATCCAGGTTGCCGGGAGCTTGAAGACGGGTTCGACGGTGGGCATGCCTTTGAGGACCACCTTGCTGTTGGAGGCATTCATGGCCAGCCAGTGGCCGGGCATCAATTCGCCCTGAACTACCGGATGGCCCTTGAGGAGGAAGCGATATTGGTTGGCTTCCAACTGCAAATTGTCGCGCAAGCGGATGGGGGGGATGATGACGCCCATTTCCTGGGCGAAGGTCTTGCGCACGCCGGTGACGCGCTCGAGCAGATCGCCGCCTTTGCGGCTGTCGGCCATGTTAATGAGACCGTAGCCCAGTTCAATCTGGAGGGCGTCCAGATTGAGCAGCGACTCCAATTTGTCGCCAGTGGCGGCGGGGGTGCCTTTGGCCGGCGGCGCACCGGGTGCGGCGTCGGCGATGGCGCGACCGGGGCCGTGTTGTTCTCGCTTCAAATTGTAAGCCATGAAGGCAGTCAGGGAGGCGAGAACAGCAAACGGCAGCATCGGCAACCCCGGCAGAAGGGCAAAGACGCCGAGCATTCCGGTGAGAATGGTCATTACCTTTGGATAGGAAAGCAACTGCTTGGTCAACTCGTTGCCCAGTTCCTCCTTGGCGGCGGCGCGGGTGACGAGGATGCCGGCGGCGGTGGAAGTGATGAGGGCTGGGATTTGCGAGACCAAGCCGTCGCCAATGGAAAGAAGGGTGAACCGTTGCAATGCTTCATTGACCGTCATCCCTTTTTGGAAAATGCCGATGGCAAAGCCGCCCAGCACGTTGATCAAGGTGATCAGGATAGCAGCGATGGCGTCGCCTCGCACGAATTTGCTGGCGCCGTCCATCGCGCCGTAAAAGTCGGCCTCCTGTTCGACTTTGCGGCGGCGCTGGCGGGCTTCGCCCTCATTGATGATGCCGGCGTTGAGTTCGGCATCGATGGCCATTTGCTTGCCGGGCATGGCGTCCAAGGTGAAGCGGGCCGCCACTTCGGCGATGCGGCCGGCGCCTTTGGTGATGACGATGAAATTGATGAGGACCAGGATCAGGAAGATGACCAGGCCGACGACATAATTGCCGCGCACGACATAGTTGCCGAAGGTTTCGATGATGTGCCCGGCATAGCCGTTGAGCAGGATCAGCCGGGTGGAGGCGATGTTGAGGGAGAGCCGGTAAAGGGTCACGAACAGCAGCAGCGTCGGAAAGGCGGTGAAATCGGCCGGTTCCCTGACGTAAAGGATGGAGAGAAGGATCAGGAGCGAGAGCCCAATGCTGGTGGCCAAAAACCCGTCCAGCAACAGCGGGTGGATGGGCAGAATCATCAGCAGGATGGTTCCGAACAAACCAGCGATGAGGAAGACATCGCCGTTTCTAAAGACCCGCCCGATGTTCGACTTGCTCGATGCTATATGTGACTGCGCCATTTGGTGCAAAAAGCGTTACAAACTTTGTTCGCGGTAATACCGGTAGGCATTAACGCGATAGACCCAGGCCAAAACCTCGGCCACGGCGGCGTACAACTGAGCAGGAATCTCGCCACCCACGCGGCCATATTTGAACATGAGCCGCGCCAGGGGCTTGTTTTCGACAATGGGGACCTGGTGTTGCCGGGCAATCTCCCTGATTTGATTGGCATTGAGACGGATGCCTTTGGCGATGATTTTGGGGGCTTTCATTGTCTTGCGGTCGTAACGGAGGGCGATGGCAATGTGGGTTGGATTTGTTACAACTACGTCAGCTTTAGGCACTTCGGCAAGCATCTTGCGTTTGGTGATGGATTGGCGGCGGCGGCGCTGCCGGGCTTTGACGGCGGGATTTCCTTCGGTATTTTTGGTTTCCTCCTTCAGTTCCTCTTTGGTCATCATCAGGTCTTGACTGGTTTGCCAGAATTTATAGGCGTAATCGGCGGCGGCCAACACGACCAGGGCCACGCCCACTTGGAGGATCAGTTTGAAGGAAGAATCTGCCATGAACGCGGCAATCCTTGCCACATCGACCGAGGAGTGGAATATCGGGTCTTGCAGGATCTTTTTTATGACACCGTAACAGAGGGCAATAATCACCGAGAGCTTGGCCATCCCCAGGGCGGTGGAAACGGTCGAGCGCAAGGAAAAAAGCCGTTTGAAGCCCTCGACTGGACTAAGGCGCTCCCAGTTGACGGCCAAGGCGTCGGGACTGGTGCGAAACCGGGTCTGGATGCCGCCGGCGAGCAATCCGCCGGTAATGGTGGCGGCCAGGACCGGCCAGACGCAGTGACCGAGGACCAGGGCGCCGGTAATGGCGTATCCCTGCATGGCATTGATCGTGATGGCGGTTTCATGCAAATGGCCCAGCATTGCGGCCAGGGAATCGGCCATGACGCGCCACATCTCGGCGCCCGTGAACGCGAGCGCCAGCAAGGCTCCCCCAAGGACAAAGACGGTTTGGACCTCCGGGCTGCGGGCGATTTGGCCCTTGTTGAAGGCCTCCTCCAGCCGCTTGGCTGTCGGTTTCTCTGTCTTTTCGCCGGATTGTTCGTTCATGGGATGATCCGGTTACCGCAGAAGCTGGGCCACCCGCAGCATGTCCTCAGGCAAGCGGCGCAGATAATTGGTAATGTGCTGGGACATGAGTTCCAGAGTGAGGCCGAAAACGCTCAATCCCACCAGCGGACGGACGGCAAAACTCTCGGCAAAAACATTCATCTGCGGCACGGCCCGGCCCAGGACGGAGAAGATGAGAGAGACCATGAACGACACGGCCAGCAGCGGCGCGGCCAGTTGGAGGGCGGCGGCGAAGACGCCGCTGGTGCGGGCGACAATGTCCATCGTGAATGCCTGTGAAAGATGAGCCGCGCCGATAGGCAGATAGGTGTAGGTTTTCTCAAAGCCCAGCAGCATCCAGTGGTGCATGTCCAGGCTGAGCCAAATGACCGCCGCCAGGTAATATAGGATCGTGGCCGGCGCGGTCATCGGCATGTCACTCAACGGATTGATACCGGCGGGCATTTGCACGCCAATCTCAGTGCTGATGATGCTGCCGGCGATTTCGAGGGCAAAGAACACCATGCGGCAAACGAAGCCGATCATCAGGCCGATGCCGATCTCCATCGCCATCACGCCCGTCAATCCCCAAATGTCGGTCGCATGGACGGCGTCAGAGGGCAGGGTGGCGCCAACGAAGGCGGCCAGCAACGCGCCCAGTGCCAATCGTAGTTGGACAGGGAAATTGCGCGCCGAAAAGATCGGGAAGACGGCGAGCATCGCACTGGCGCGCAAAAAAACCATCAACCAATTGGCGAGGTCGCTCATGGGGTGGGGTCATTGGGCCATTTGCGGGATTTTGGTGATCATGGCTGTGGCATATTCGACCAAAGTGCGGAGCATCCAGGGCATGAGCAGGATTAAGAGGGAAACGATAGCGAGGACCTTGGGCACGAAGGTGAGGGTTTGTTCCTGGATGGAGGTCACCGATTGGAACAGGCTCACGGCCAGGCCGATCACCATGGCGGTCAGCAGGATGGGCGTGGCCAGGGTGACAGCCTGGACCATCAATGTTTTGAGCAAGTCTGTGGCAAAAGCGGGGTTCATATCAGGAGGCAAAACTTTGGATGATGGAACTGACCACCAGATGCCAGCCGTCCACCAGCACAAACAACAGGATCTTCAACGGCAGGGAGATGGTCATGGGCGGCATCATCATCATGCCCATGCTCATCAGGACGGTGGCGACTATCAGGTCGATCAGAATAAACGGCAGAAAGAGGAGGAACCCCATCTGGAAGGCCGTGCGCAGTTCGCTGATGATGAATCCGGGGATGACCACCTTCAGGGGCAACTTGTCCACGGGCGTCGGACCCAGCCGCGCCAGCACGGCGAACAGTTCGACATCCTTGGGCCGGGTCTGTTTGAGCATGAAAGTGCGAATAGGCCCGGCGGCGCGTTCCAGCGCCTCCTGGCTGCTGATTTGCTTGGCGCGGTATGGCTCCAGCGCGTCCCGGTCAATCTTTTCCCAAACGGGCGCCATGATAAAAAACGTCAAGAAGAGCGACAGGCCGATGAGAATCTGGTTGGAGGGCGCTCCCTGGAGTGAAAGGGCCGAGCGGACGAAGGAAAGCACGATGACAATGCGCGTGAAACAGGTCATCAGCAGAATGATCGAAGGCGCCAGGGTCAGCAGCGTCATCACCGCCAGGACTTTCATGGCGCTGTCCACATCGACCGGCTGGTTCAGGCCGCTGAGGCCGATATTCAGGCTGAGGCCGGAGGAATTGGTTTGAGCCTGGAGCGGCGCGGCGCCGGCCAGCAGCAGGAGCGGAACCATGAGGGCCAGCAGGCGCGCAAACGCACCCTTGACACGAAGAAGGGAAGAGGTCATGTCTTGCGAGTCAGGACCTGTTGAAAGGCCTCGGCGAAACTCATTTTTGGAGCGGGGGCCGGCGGCTCATCCCCGGCCGCGGGCAGATGGCTCAGCAAGGCGATGCCAGCGGCGGAGGAGGCAATGAGCATGCGCTGTTGCTCGTAGCCAATGACGTAGATGGCCTGGCGTTGACCGAGGGACCTGACTTCCAGGACGTTGAGTTTTGGAGCGGCGCCCTTGCGCAAGGCCAGGCGCTGCCAGTTCTTGAAGACCCACACGCCGCCCAGGAAAAGCGCGATCACCGCGACCAAGGCGCCGGTCACCCGGAGCAGGGATGCGCCCAGGTCCGGCAACGCGCTGGAAATGGCGGCGGAGTTGCTCACGCGGCCCCAAAGAGTTCGGTGATTTTGACCCCGTAGCAATCGTTGACCACGACGACTTCACCACGGGCGATCTGCTTTTGGTTGGCAAAAACATTGACCGGATGCTGGGCGGCCTGGTCCAGTTTGACGACCGAGCCGGGAGCCAGTTGCAGCACGTCGCGCAAGGGCATCTGGCAGGAACCCAGTTCGATGGTCAGTTTGACGCGCACATCGAGCAGGAGTTCGAGGTTGGGAGGAGGGTTTGCTTTAGGGTCCATAAGCTTCAGGATTTCAAAACCTGGGTCAACTCGACGGCCCAGTTGCCGCCGGCGGTGCCGAGGCGGCCGTTGAATTTGGAGAGTTCGCCCACGCGCACGCAGACCTGTTGGGCCAGTTGCAGGCTGACTTGAAGGACATCTCCCACCTTGAGATGGAGCACATCGCGGGCGGGGATTTCCATGCCGTGCCATTGCGCAGTGACGTGGAGGGGCACATCTTCGAGGCAAGGGTTCCATTTAGGGAGCGGGGCCGCGGCGGGGACGGGAGATTCGGCGGACGGCTCGGCGCCGGGACAAAGCTGACGGAGCAACGGCTCCAAGGCGGTATAAGGAACCGCCAGTTGAATCTGCCCGGTGCAATCACCCGTTTGGGCATCGATGCCAAGGACCAGCATGTTGGTCTGCGGCGGGGCGGTTTGGAGAAAGCGTCCGCTGGATTCGCAGCCAAGGAGCGCCGGCTTGAGCTGGCGCAACGGAGCCCAATTATTGCACCACTCCTCGACAACAATCTGCACAATCTGATCCAGAAGCGCCTTTTCGATTTCACTGATCTGGCGCTCGGATGGCTCGACCTTTCCCGTGCCGCCCATCAGACGGTCCACGATAGCGAAACTGAGGGGGAGCGACATTTGAAGGATGGAAACACCGCGCAATGGCTCGGCTTTGAAAAGGGTCAGGTGGCACGGCGCAGCCCAGCCGCCGGTCAGTTTCTGATACGAGAGGACCTGGATGGAGTTGAGCTTGAGAGGGAACTCGGAGCGAAGAAACATTGAGACACGGGAACTGAGGGCATTGAGGAACGGCTCCTGGTGCGTCCGCAGCTTGCGCAATTGCAGCGGCGAGAGCAGCGATGAAGCGCGAAAATCCAAAGGCTGCGCCGCCGCGGGCGGGATTTCCTTCGGCGTCGGGGCTGTTGTGGAGGAAGGATGGGGCGCGTCGCTCATTGAATGGCCAGTTCGGTGATGTAAATCTCCTTGATGAGCGGGCCGCCCAGCGCGCTGTTGAAAGCGGTCAGCAGTTCGGCGCGGATGACGTTGCGGGCGCCGGGCTTTTCGAGGTCGGAAATGGTCTTGGTGGAGAGGGCGCTTGTGGCCAGGTCCATGAGCTGGTCCCGGTTCTCGTCTATTTTGTTTTTCAAATTAGGGTCCGTCCCGACCAGAGTCAGGCTGGTCATCAAATAGCGCGTGCCCATTGTGCCGGCGACGTTGACCAGCAGTTTGTTCAGCGGGACGGTCACTTTGTTTTTGCCTTCAATGGTGCCTGTGCCGGCGGCCGATTCCTGTTCCTTGGCCTCGGTCCCGGAATCGGCCGGCGCCGCGGCCGATGCCGTCAGCGCTTTTTTCATCTCCGGCAGCAAAACGAACTTTGTGACGCCGTAAGCCAGCAGAGGCATGGAGACAAGAGTTACGACGAGAGGCAGCCACGGGTTGCTTAATCCCGACGTTTTGACCGCAGCCGGGGCGTTGGGCACCGGGGCGGCTTCGGCGCCGGCAGTCTCCTGGCGTCCATTGCGTGCTTCGAGGGTTCTATCCGCCATAAGAAGAACGATTAAGAGCGATTAACGTTTCATGTTGACGACGTCCTGGAGGAGTTCGTCGCTGGTGGTGATGATCTTTGAGTTGGCCTCGAAGGCCCGCTGAGCGGTGATCAAATCGGCCATCTCACTGGACAGATCGACATTGGACAGTTCCAATGCGCCGGACTGAATGGTGCCCAAGCCGCTGGAGCCGGGAATGCCCGCGGCCGCGAGCGGGCCGGCGTTGGCCATGTTGGTGTAAAGATTTTCGCCCGCGCTGACCAACGCCTGCGGGTTCTGGAAATTCTGCAATCCCAACTGTCCCCGTGTGAACGAGGTGCCATCGGAGAGATTGACGGTGATGACGCCGGTGGTGTTGATGGAGTAAGACTGCATGGCGGCCGTATCGGTCGAGTTGTTGTTGATCTGAATGGCCTTGCCGGTATTGTCCAGCACCTGCATTCCGGTGGTGGTGACCAGATACCCGGCGGAATTCAGGCTGAAAGTGCCGTCCTGGGTGACATATTGAGTTGAGGAGTTGGGATCCTGGACGACAAAGAAGCCGTTGCCGTTGATGGCCAGATCGGTGGACACGCCGGTGGGATTGATCGCGCCTGGCGACCAGTCATTGGTCACGGCGGTGGTCGTCACGCCCGTTCCCACCTGCATGGCATTGTTTCCCAGGCTGTTGGAGGTGGCGGCGGTGGCGGCCTCAAGCGTGTCGCTGAAGGAATCCGCCAGGTCGGAGCGGGCGGCTTTGAACCCGGTGGTGTTGATGTTGGCAATGTTGTTGCCAATGATGTCCATTTGTTGCTGGAAGGCGTCGAGTCCGCTGACGCCTGCGCTGAGTGAATCAAGCATAGTATCTTATTGGGTCTGAGTTGAGGTTGAGGTGGTCGGAGTCACGGTCGTGGGTGTCACCGCCGAGAGTTGGCTCAAACTGTAGGTCTGGCCATTGACCACCAATGAGGGCGTGTTGGAGGAAAACTGCACTGAGGAGACGACTCCGCTAATCGGCGTCGAGCCGGTCGAAGGCGTCAGCGTCACCGTTTGCCCGATGAGCGAATCGGCCTGGATGTTGGACAAATCCGTCTCGGTGTCTTGCGCCGTTTGCAAGGCGCTGAATTGCGCCAGTTGGGCGGCGAAATCGGTATCACTTTCGGGGTTCAACGGGTCTTGGGAACTCATCTGGGTGACCAGCAATTTGAGAAAATCGGCCTGGTCCAATGTTTGTGACGGAAGGATTTGCGAGGTGCTGGCGGAGGTGGTGGATGCGATGGATGCTGACATAGGTGTTAGGCCCAAGATTCCCAGTTTCGCCGGGAACGGTTTGGATTCTTTTGTTGGCGTTGTTGCGCGGCCGGGACGCCGGGTCCGGCCGGAGGCCATTCCTCGCGCACGGGCGCGGGCTGGCGTTGCGATTGATCTGGTGGCGGTTGAAAGCCCGATGGCATAAGCGAGCCGGCTGGCGGCGCCAGTTGAACATTCTGCCGGGCCAGGGATTGCTGCAATTGCGCCCATTGCGGGCCGAGGGCGGAAAAATCGCCCCGTTCGCAGCGCAAGGTGGCCCGCACCTGGCCGTTCCGGTTTGTCAACTGCAAAAGAAGCTGCGTCTTGGAGTCCACTTTCAGCAACACCCCCAATGTCTCGACGCCGGTTTGGCGGATGGAAACCACTTCGCGGGTGATTAACTGCTCCAGGCGCTGCACTTGGACAGAAGGCGCCGAAGGGGCTGGGGCGGCGCCGGTGGAGTTGGCCGCTGTCAGCGCCGGGGCGGCGGTCTCTGAAGAAAGATCGATTACGGCCAGTTCTTCCGAAGGCGCATCGCGCCAGGAGAAGTTAAGGGACGATTTTGCCCTCCCTTGCGGGGAGGCGCTGCCGTCGGCGATGCCCATCACGGCGGAATCGCTGCCCGGCGGCAATTTTTGCTCCGTCGGACCGGCATTTTCGTTCCTTTGCGCTGCAAAATTCATTCTCTGACCAGTAATAGCAACGGACATGCCACTTGGAGAGGCGGCCTGGCGGTCGGGCTTTTCCGGCGCTTCCTGCCTGTCCGGTTTAGGAGGCGGCTTTTGGTTCGGCTCTGTCTGTGCCGCAACAGCCTCCAATTGGACAGCCAGAGGTTTGACCACGGGAGCGGTGGATCTGGAGTCGCCGGCGGTCCATGACTTGGCCAAAGAGATGGCTTTGGAATCGGGGGCGCTGGTGGCCTGGCTGCGGAGGGGAGGGACGAAAGGGACGGAAGGCGCCGCGGCCTTTTGCGGCGTTGGTTTGGCTAGGATGGCAAGAGGAGGTGTGAACGATGTCAGCAAGGCCAGCAGGAGGCTCGAGGCCGCGGCATCGTCCGCATTGGCCGGGGCGGGTTTTTCCTGCGCGGGCGCCGCGGCGCCGGGAGCAGCCGCTGGCGGCGAGTCGGGTTGGTCTTTTTTCGGTGCGAGCGCCAGAGAGATAACTGTCAAGAAATCTTGTTGTGCCGAGGACGGAGCGTGAGGCGGATTGGTCGGCAAAGAAGCCAGCAGCGTTGAGACGCTGCTGGCTTTGGGGGCGGGAGTTTGGGCGGTCATTTGGTTGGTGTGTTGTGCGCGGACAAGCGGAGTTGCTCGGAAATCTCAGCGGTGCGGCGGGAATTGGACTGGCCCTTTTTGGCCAGCGCTTCCAGGATCGCCGCCGTTTGCTCCTCTTTGACATAGAGGAGGATTTTGACGATCGCCTCGTTATCGAGTTGCGACAAGACATCGGCGGCCGTTTCCGGGCTCATGTCCGCATAGACTTTGGCCAGTTTCTTCAAATTGCCGGTTTCCTCCTCTTTGACGCGGATAACGGACTTGTCGAATTCGCTTTGCAGTTGGCGCACCGTTTGGGTGACCTGACCCAGTTCGGCGCGTTCGGCCTGGAGGCGCGCGGCCAGGTCATCCAATTGTTGCTGGCGCAGATCGAGGGCTTTCTTTTCCATCTTTAGCTCGGAGACAAGCAGATCGGCTTCGGGATTCTTGAAATCCCACGACGGGCCGGCGCCATGGACGACGGCGGCCAGTTTGGCCGACAGACGCGGGAGATCGGGGTTCTGCCAGAACAGAACGGTGGCGGCAAGGTACATCACAACGCCCACGGGCGCCGTGATCCAAGGGTTGGCAAGCAACTTATTCATGGGCGGAATCAATTGGGATCAACTGGATCGAGGTCGCCCGCCGGCTGGCAAACTCATCGGTCGTCTTTTGCTCTTCGCGTGTTTCCAGGTGCTGATGGTGGGCTTGTTGTTTTGCGCAATAAACATCGACCATTTCGCGCTGCTGCCGGGCGGCCAGCATGGCGTGGGAGGCGGCGTTGACGCGGCGCTCGGCCTGTCCAAGGGCGGCGACGCACTCGTCGCGGCGTTGTTCAAGCAGGTGATGATAGGAATGGGCCTGCGCGGCTTGCGCTCCGCCGCACGCGGCGGAGAGCAAGCGGCGCAGTTCGGCCCAATGGCGGGTGATCTGTTCGTTGAGGCTATCGAGCGTGTCAAGCACCTGCTGGCGCGCCAGCAGCGCGCGCGCGTATTGTTCCAGGGCCTCGTTCTCCTGGCGCTGGCGCAGCGTACGGACCGCTTCCAAAGAGAAACGAAATGCTTTCATGGGCGTTTGGCGGCGGCCGCCTTGGCCGGCGGGGGCACGGCCATGGTTTGAGACAGCAAGGACCAGCTTTGATCGGTCGAGAATCCCTGGTCGATTGCCTGGCGCAGGAACAGTTTCATTGGCTCATGCAGACGAATGCTGGCATCGATGGCCGGATTGGTTCCCGCGGGATAGGCCCCGATGTTGATCAAATCCTGGTTCTTGCGATAGGTGGCCAGCGATTCGCGAGCCCGCGCCGTCAATTGTTGCTGTTCGGGCGAGGTCAGGTCGCGGGTCAACCGGCTCACGCTCTCCAGCACGTCCAGCGCCGGGTAGTGGTTCTGTGTCGCCAACTCACGTGTCAAGACGATATGGCCGTCCAAAATCGAACGGACTGCGTCGGCTATCGGATCGTTCATGTCGTCGGCCTCCACCAGGACGCTAAAGAGGCCGGTGATGGAGCCGGTTTGGCCGGTGCCGGCCCTTTCCAGCAATTGCGGCAGCAGGGAAAAGACGGAGGGGGTGTAACCGCGGGTGGCGGGGGGCTCGCCCACCGCCAGGCCGATTTCGCGCTGCGCCATGGCGAAGCGTGTGACGGAATCCATCATGAACAAAACATTCAGGCCCTGGTCGCGGAAGTACTCGGCCACGGCCATGGCGACAAAGGCGCCCTTGAGCCGCGCGATGGCGGGCTGGTTGGATGTGGCGACCACAACGACGGATTTGCGCCGACCCGCGTCGTCCAAGTCCTTTTCCAAAAACTCCCGGACCTCGCGGCCCCGTTCGCCGATCAGCGCAATAACGTTGACATCGGCTTCCGCCTGGCTGGCTATCATCCCCAGCAGGGTCGATTTGCCCACGCCGCTGCCGGCGAAAATCCCCAACCGCTGTCCGCGTCCGCACGGAACAAAGGTGTCGATCGCTTTTATACCGGTGCGAAAACAGTGTTGAATGCGCTGGCGCTTGAGCGGATGGGGCGGCTGCAAATTCAAACTGACCGAATCGGGCGCGTTGATCGGCCCCAACTCGTCTAGCGGACGACCCAATCCGTCGATCACGCGGCCCTTGAGGTCGTCGCCCACCGGCACGCGCAGGGATGTTCCCAGGGCGATGACCTCGGCGCCGGGGTGAATGCCGTGCAGTTCTCCCAGCGGCATGAGCAGGACATGATGATTGCGGAAGCCGACCACCTCCGCCAAGGTCGAGCCATCATGGCCGGCCGATTCGATGCGGCAGATTTCCCCCACGGCCGCCAGGGGGCCTTCGGACTCAATGACCAGCCCGATGAGTTGCACCACGTGGCCATGATTGCGGAGGACCTCGGTTTCCTCGACGCGGCGCAGGATGCTCTCCCATCGGTTGGAAGCACAGACTGGCGTTCGGTTCATCATCGGACCAGGCTCCTTTTCAACAGGTCGAATTTGGTTTCCCGCCGGGCATCGACCGTGCCGAACTGCGTCTGCACAAGGCAGCCTCCGCGCGTGACTTCCAGGGAGGAAAGGAAGCGGAATTCCTTGGCGCCATCGCCCGAAGCCAAAAGCGGAGATTCAAATTTTTGCAGCAGTTCCAGGTCCGCGGGATGGAGTCGGACGGTGAATTGGGCGGTGCCTTCGACCTGCGTCAGGGCATCGCGCACGGCCGCTTCGATCATCGCCACCGAGATGGGCATGTCGGCCACCAGCTTTTGCGCGACGGACAGGGCCAGGGCGATCATGGCGTTTTCGGCGTCGCGCATGATCTGCGGCACTGCGTTGCGCAGGGAGTCGAGGGTGCCGCGCATCAGATCGTGGACCTCGTTGCGCTGGCGGACAATCTGCTCGCTCAGCGTCTTCTCCGCCTCCATGCGTCCGCGTTCGTAACTGGCGCGCAATTCGTCTTGCGCAGCCGGCCAGTCGCCCGCGGGTGCGCCGGTTGGCGGGGCGCCGCCCGCCGGGCGCTTGGGGCGAACGTCGCGCAATGGCTTTGGTAGAGCCAGTGTTTCAGACCAGGGCTTCATTGCGGGAGGCGCCGGAGGCGCTGTGAATGATTTCTATTTCGCCTTCGCTCTCCAGATGGCGGACGCTCTCAATGACTCGAAGCTGCGCCTCTTCGATGTCCCGCTTTTTGACCGAACCGAGGAAGGAGATTTCCTCCTTGACGGTTTCCGCCGCGCGTTTGGAGATGCAGCCCAGCAGGGCGTCCCTGAGTTTGTCGCTGGCGTTCTTGAGGGCGACGGCCAGGTCGCGCATATCGACTTCGCGCATGATTTTTTGCAGGGCGGCGCGGTCCAGCGTGATGAGGTCTTCGAAGGTGAACATCTTCTGGCGGATGGCGGCGCCCAATTCGGGATTGCGCCGCTCCAATTCGCTGAGCAGCGGGTCGCTGAAATTCCGCTCCATGGCGTTGAGGACGTCGGCCGCGGTTTTGAGCCCGCCGCTTTGGTTCAAGGCGCGGGTCGATTTGATATTGGTCTTGTCCGCCAGCACCTGCACGATGGTCTCGACGACTTCCACGGGCGTTGGCCCCAGGGTGGCCAAGCGCTCGACGATCTGGTCGCGCACCGCGTCGGTAAACATCGTCAGGAGGTGGGAGGTCCTTTCCGCCGATTGGTAGCTGGCGATCAGGGCGACGGTTTGGGGCTGTTCGTCCTTGAGCAAATTAAAGAGCTGCCGCAGGTCCATCTCCGCTATCTGGCGCATGGAACCCACCGGCAGGGGCAAGGGCGAGACGCGGCCGATGATGTCGGAGGCGCGAAAGAGGCCGACGGATTTTTCGAGCACGCTCTTGGTGTAGGCCGCGCCACCCAGGGCGGCGGTGCTGGCCTGGACGGCCAGATCGGTGAATTCGCGCAGAATCTCCTGGCGCAATTCCTGGGTGATCAAGGTGAGTTTGGACATTTCCAGCGAGACTGTCTCCAACTCGTGTTCGTCCAGATTCTTGAGCATCTGGGCGGCGCTCTCCGGGCCGAGTATGATGCATAGGGCGGCCAGCTTTTGATAGCGGGTCATCTTGGAAACCTGATGCGCGGCGATGTCTGCTTCCATGTCGGTGTCAGTTTTCTGTCTTGCCGCGGGAGAGCCAACTGCGTACGGCCTGCGTCATGTTGGCGGGATTCTCGCGGATCAACTGGTTAAGAACTTCGACTGTGACGACGCCGGAACTACTTTTGCGATGGCCGTTGCCGTTGCCGTTGGGCAAGGGCAGGCTGATGGGGATTTCATCCTTGGCCGCATTTTTCCACAGGCGCCAAAAGAGCAGGAGCATGCCGGCCGCCAGCGCCCCATAGACCAGCTTCTGCGCCAGGTCCATCCAGAGCTGCCGCTTCTCCTGCTGGTCCAGTTGCTGGGACAACTCGGTCGCCGGCTGGTCGTTGAAGGGCATTTCCTCCAGGGTGATTTGATCCTTGCGGTCGGGATCGCCGTTTTCCTGGATGCCCAGGGCGCTTTGGACGATGGCGCGCAGTTTCTCCAGTTCGTCGGTGGTGCGCGGAACGGCCTTGCGGTCGGTCCCCTTGCCTTCAAAACGCTGGGCGATGAAGACGGCGGCCGAAAGGCGCTTGATGCCCCCGGCTGTCTGCACCAAGTTGCTGGTCACCTTGTTGATCTCGTAGTTGTTGTTGGTGACCTTTTTTTGCATGTGGCTCTTATTGACGGGCCCGGCGACGGCGTTGGTATCGCTGGTGCCGTTGGCCGCGGCGCCCGGCGGCCCGCCGCCGACGGGAGTTGTTGAATCGGTGTTTTCATCGTTGATGAGGCTGGTGCGCACGACCTGGCCGTCGGGGTCGAATTTCTCTTCCGTGCGCGTGAGGCTGTTCCAATTCAAGTCGGCCGAAACCCGCACCACAGCGTGTCCGGGGCCAAGAACCTGCTCCAGCATGCCTTGGGCCTTTTTGGTCAGGTATTGCTCGATATTGCGGCGTGCCTCAAGTTGGTTGTTGGACAGGCCCGCGACCGAATCAGGCTCCTCGTTTTCGGAGAGCACATTGCCCAGGTTGTCCACCACTGAAACATTGTTGACCTGCAAGCCCTCGACGCTGTTGGCCACCAGGAAGCGGATGGAACTGACGGCCGACTGGGGCAACGGGCCGTTGCCCTTGACGCGGACGAAGACCGAGGCGGTGGGCTTGCGCTGGTTGTCAATGAGCAGCCGGTTCTCCGGCATGACGATCATCACGCGCGCCGATTCCACCTGGTCCAACTGGCTGATGGTCCTGGCCAGTTCCCCCTGCACGGCGCGGGTGTAATTGGCCCGCTGGACGAAATCGGAAATGCCGAAGTTGGCCTTGTCGAAAATCTCGAAGCCGACGCCCTCGCCGCGCGGAATGCCCTTGCCGGCCATCTGCATCCGCACTTGATAGACCTTGTCGGAGGGGACGAGGATGGAGCCGCCGCGGATTTGATAGGGCACTTTGGCCTCGTCCAGCGCGGCGATGACCTTGGCGGCCTCGCCTTCCTCCAGTTTGCCGTAAAGGAGGGAGTATTCGGTGCGGCTGGACAGAAAGACCATCGCTCCCAGGCCCAGGAAGACGACGCCGGTGGCCAGGACGATGCTGATGCGCTGGTTGAGACCGAGCTGTTTCCAGATTGCGAGTAATTGCTGGCCCAACTGACTGAGGTTTTTATTCATGACATCTCATCAAATTTGCATCCGCATCAATTCCTGGTAGGAGTCGAGCAGTTTGTTGCGCACCTCCACCATCATTTGAAACGATATATTGGCTTCCTCCATTGAGATCATTGCCTGGTGCAGCGAGACGTTCTTTCCGCTCAGCAAGCCGTTGACGGTATCGCTGGCGGCGGCCTGTTTTTGGGCGACCTCATCCACCAGGTTGCCAAGCAGGTTCTCAAAACCGCCGGTGGAGGAAGCGCCGGCAACGGCGGGAAGGGGCGCGTCGGAGTTGATCTGTTGGAGCTCGACCTGGGGAATGGATTTGGTGGCGGAAGCGGCCGCGTCCTTGACGACATTGTTCAAGGACGCTCCCAATTGGGGAGAGACCATCGATTGCAATGCGGAGAGGGGGTCCATTTAGCGGTTGTCGTCGTTAAGAGTGCTTGCCGATGGAAAGGGCCTGCACGGCCATGGAGCGGGCATTTTTGACCACCGCCAGATTGGCCTCATAAGAACGGGAGGACGCGATCATATCGACCATTTCCTGGTGAATGTTGATGTTTGGCATGGCCACCATGCCTTGCGCGTTGGCGTCGGGATGGCCCGGGTTATAGATCATGCGCGGAGGGCGGGCGTCTTTTTGAATGCGGGCGATCCGCACGGCCTCGGCGCCGCCGCCGATGGAGTCTTGCTGGGCTTTGAGGACGTTCTCGAATACCACCTCGCGGCGCTGGTAAGGCTTGCCGTCCAGGTCCCGCGTGGTATTGACGTTGGCGATGTTCTCGGAAATGACGTCCATGCGCACCCGCTCGGCGTCCAAGGCCGACGCGGTGCTGTCGATGCCGGTGAGAAGACTGATCATAAGATAGATTAGGATTTTCCGGTGATGGCCATGCGCAGTTTGGCCTGCGAGTAGATGACCAGTTGGGTTTCCACGCTGTTCTCCAGGGTGTTTTGGTTCAGTTTGAGCATTTCGGTTTCCAATTGCACCGTGTTGCCGTCAGCCCGCCCGCTA
>Ga0326728_10012368_pt1 | contig 18984 bp, 16 predicted proteins | sample MB3enrmetagenome_FD_207602 | JGI IMG/M metagenome (GOLD analysis project Ga0326728, IMG submission 207602) | Lab enriched peat soil microbial communities from McLean, Ithaca, NY, United States - MB31MN | ecosystem: Environmental > Terrestrial > Soil > Wetlands > Peat | place: USA: New York... | reverse complement strand
GGCTACTCAAGGCCTTATTTATCAGTACCCCAACGACACCGTCCCGAAACTATTATCTCGCTCCGACAACTTCCTGCCGTTTTCTTGTCCCACCCTTCTCCGAACGTACTCTGGTGAGAAATCCGGGTTAGAGCCTTGTAGTGGCAGTGTTACGAGTCTATTCCGAGTTCCGGGAGGGCCCATAGGACCTAAGGCACAGAGAGACTGTGAGCGCCGTCACCGTTCCGAACCGTGGAACTATTTTTCAAAGCGCCCAGTCGGGCCAATCGGGAATCGCCTTGCCCGCAGTTCCGGATCGGCGGATCGAGCACGCCTTGCAGCGAACCGAAACCGATCTGACGTAATCAATGCGAGAGCCGCAGTAGCGCTGCCGTCCCCGGCGGCGGGCTGTGGATAGCAATGTATATCCTCAGAATCATTGAGGTTTGCCGGGTGCGATTTTGATTTGGGAAACACAAACAGAAAATCCCACCCATATCACGCTAAAGACAGATGCGATATGGGTGGGACACCCTGTTCTGAAAAGAAGAGTTGGCATCCGCAGCCCGCCGGCGCGGACGCCGACGCTACGGTCTCGGGTCTACTTTTTCGCCGGGGCCGGATCGTTCAGCTCAGCCGTGATGCCGGCAATGCGTTTGGCATCGGCGGCATACTTCTCCCAGGGTTCCATCGCCCGTACTACCATGCGGGCGCCGTCGGGCGATCCGCCGCCATGCATGCAGCCGGGGATGCCGCCTCCAACCGTTAGCCATTCCACCAGACGCGCCGCCCGGGCCCGGGTTTCGCCGTCGCTTCCGGCGGTGAGAGCTTTGATCAGATGATCCCCATATATTTCAGACTTGAAGTCCTTATACGATGGGAAGCACCCCGTCTCGGCGATGCCACCACTAATGTCCTGGGCGATCACCTTCGTCTCATAAGGCAGTTTTGCCACCTGAGTCTTATTGACATGGGCCAGTAGCGGATCGGGGATCCATAATCCCGAAGGATGGGCTTTGCCTACCAGCATGGCGCCCAAGCCCGTGCTGTAAGTGATTTCATTGTTGACCGCCATCTGGTTGAGCTTGTCCTGAAACACTTTCATCGACAACCCGTTGGCTCGGGCCATGTTGATGGCGGCGCCGATCATGATATCGCCCTGTCCGGCCACGCAGGCGCCGATAGCGGCCCGGTAGATGGCGGTAAAGTATCCGATCAGCTTGCCGGTGTACTTGAATTCCCCGCGCATGAACACCCGGTCGTTGGGGACGAACACATCGTCGAAGATCAGGAAGGCCTGGGTGATGTTGCCCGCCTTGGGCGCATCCCAGCCGTCCTCCTCGTCGCGGGCGTCACTGGGTCGACGGGTCTCGACGATCGTCAGGCCGGCCACGTCCCGCGGCACAGCCACGGCGACACAGAAGTCCTTCTCCGTCTCGCCATAGATCGCGCCCGGAACCACGACCAGCTCGTGCGCTGCGGCCACGCCACAGATGAGCGCTTTGTATCCGCGGATAACAATGCCGTCGGGACGCACTTCTTTGACGTGCAGGTTGCTGTCCAGGTTCTTCTGCGCCGAGGGCTTTTGCGAGCGGTCGCCCTTGGCGTCGGTGAGCGCTCCGGCCAAAGTGCAGGCATGGTCTTCGACAAAGCGGAAATACTTCTTGAGCCGCTCGTGATAGCCAGTGCCCATTTCCTTGTCGATTTCCCAGGTCACCGCCCACAAGGTGTTGATGCCCGTCCATCCGGCGCAGGTAGCGCCCTGGCAGGTGCCGGTGGTATGAAACTGCGCGCGTTTCATCTTGGAGTTCCCCAACACCGCTTCCATGCTACCCATGAAGGTGTTCCAGCGGTGCGCGGTTTCGCCGGTCAGATGAGACTTCGCCGTGAAGATCGGGGCCTTCTCCGGATCGAAGGCGGCGTCGTAAGAAAGCGAGACCGATTGGACATGCAGCCGCGTTGCCGGGTTGGTAGTGACATCCTCAATCAGCTTTCCCCACTTGTACATGTTGGGGCGCATCTTCTTTAACGACTCTTTATACTGCTGCCCGTTCATTAGCATAAGGTCCACTCCCTTTCGTTTATGATTTCGTATTACTTCCCTTGAAACACCGGAGCCCGCTTTTCCTTAAAGGCTGCCACTCCTTCCTTGTGATCCGCAGTTTGCAGGCAGAGCGCCTGTACATCCGCTTCCAATTCCAGAAACGCTTCCCAGTCCAAGTCTTCGCCGCAGTGAAGAACCCGTTTTATCAACCCGATGGCCACCGGGGCGGACTTGGCCATGCGCTCGGCAAAGGCGTAAACGGTTTCCTTCAGTCGTTCGTCCTCTACCACCCGATTGATCAAACCAAGGTTTATAGCCGCATCCGCATCGATCAGATCCGCGGTAAACATGAGCTCCTTGGCCTTGTGCAGGCCTACCAGCTTGGGCAGGAGATACATGCCGCCGCAATCGGGCACCAGCCCCACTTTGGCGAAACTCTGGCCGAATCGCGCCGACTTGGCGCAAAAGATCAGGTCGCAAGCCAGCGCCAGATTGAAGCCGGCCCCCGCGGCCACCCCGTTCACCATGGCAATGACCGGTTTTTCCAGGCTGCGGATGGCGGATACAAGCTTGCCCGCTCCGACAATGAATTGGCGCGCAGCGGCCACCCCAGAAAGCTTGACCAGTTCAAACAAGTCGCCGCCGGCGCAAAAGGCTTTGCCGTTTCCAGTCAAAACCACGGCACGTATCTCTGTCTGCCTGGCAACCGCGCCCAACGCTTCCGCTAAATCGTCCGCCATAGCCTGGTTCAAGGCGTTCATCGCCGCCGGCCGGTTGAGCGTGATCGTGCCGATGTTGTCCTTGATTTCCAGTAGTACGGCCTTCTCTTCCACGCCGGGCGCAGCAGGCGTAGTCATGTTTCTCTTCCTCCTTGTCCTAACCGAACCTGGTAGCGCTGGCGTCTCGCCGGCAGTCGTGCGGGCGTCCTCGCCCGCGCGCAAGCTTGCTGCCGGCGTGGACGCCGCCAGGACTGCCGGCGAGACGCCGGCGCTACAAAATGCCCACCAGTTTCACGCCACCGGGCTCGTATCCGGTTTCTTCTCTTGCGCGCCGGCCTCAGCCAACAGCTCGCGCACCTTTTCTTCCGGATAGATGAACTTGCGGAAGGGCTCGGCCAATACTTCACTGGGATTGCTCTCCAGACTCTTGACCTTGTCCTTGCCGATCAACTCCAGGTAGTCCTCATGCGTCTTCCAGGAATAAACGTACTTATCGATATAGGGGCGCAGGGTGCTTTCGTCGCGGCAAACCTTGACGAAGCTGGTCATGTGCTCCAGATCTTCGCCATACAGGCCCGGGCAGTTGCACGGCCACGAGCCCATATACCAGGGCACGACGGCGGTGACGCCGACGCCGGGAACCGTGACCAGGTTGGGGAAGCGGGCGCACATTTCGCTATCCACGATGTGATCGGCAATCAGGATGATGTTCTTGCCGGCGCGTCCCGACCAGAAGTCGTAATACAAAGACCCCACGATCAATCCATTCCCGCGGGTGTCGGCGAAAGGAACGTGGACGACCGAGACTTCCGGGCGCAACGCCTGCAGCAGAGCGACCTTCTGTCCGGAGCCGTAAGGGTCTTCCATCACCACATTTTTCGGATACGGATGCGCCCGGTCCCATAAGCCGGGCTTCTTAAGATCGCCCCAGATGCCGGAGTTACAGGGAACGAAAGGCAAATTCAAAGCGCCGGCCATGATTTTGGAATTCAGCGTGAGGTTAGACTCGTCTTCCCATTTGATTTTCCGGGGAATGCCTTGTTCCAGAGCGCGGCGGGTGATGACGCTCAGGCCGGGGCGCCCGTGGCCGGAAAAAGTGGAAATCACCGAATCCACCACGCCTTCGGCAATCAGCAGCGAGCCGCCAAAACCGATGCCCGGTTCCACCCAGAAAAGGTCGTTCACCTTAATGTTTCCGGCTTTCCGTTGCCGCAAAATTTCTTTGCAGAAGACGTTGACCTGGCGGCTCATGGGAAAACCGCCGGCCAGGATCATGGCGCGATCCCGCACGAACTTCCGCACAGCATCACTCAATGGCATGAGCTTGGTTTTCATCTTTAAGCTCCTCCTTTTGCGGCAGCGGCCTTGTCGGCCACCAGTTTCTTCCACCCGGTAAAGTCGCCGGTGGTGTCCAGCACTTCCCGGATGATCTTGATCTCGTTCTCGGCCGGCACATCCGTGAACTTGAAATTCTGGGCCACTTGGATTTCGTAGCCGGTATTCTTCTTCACTTCCTCCAGTGTGGTGAAGGGGAAAGCTTCGGCGATTTCCAGTTCGTAGGTGATCAGGTTGGGCTTCAGCACCGCCAGATCGGTGATAATGGCTGCCGGGCCGCCGCCGGAAAATCCCCAGACGTCCCAGCGCGAGCGGCCGCCTTCACAAAAACCGGGGCTGGTGTAGTAATCCAGCTTCTCCTTGATGCGGTCGGCTTTGTGGTTCATGATCACCACGAAATTACGCGAGCCGATGGCGAGGTCGTGAGCGCCGCCGCTGCCCGTGACCCGGGCCGCCGGCTTGGTGTAATCCGCGCCGTACAGGGTAGTGTTGATGTTGCCGTACTTATCGACCTGTGCGGCGCCAAGAAAAGTCAGATCCACCCGGCCGCTTTGCGCCAGCCATCCCAGGGCGCTGAGCACATCGGTGTGGCATTCGGCGTTGGCCTGGATGACCGTATCGTCGATGCACCACGGTACCCTGCCCACCGGCGTGGAACCAATGGTGCCGCCCTCGTAGATGATGGTGATGTTGGGAGCAAAGGTCTTTTGCGCCAATTGCGCCGGAAGCAGGCTCAGCCCAACGCCGACAAAAACGTTGGTCCCGTCCCGGCAGTATTTGTAGGCCGCACAGCAGGCAAATTCCATAGGGGTGTACTTCTTTAGGAGCTCCTGATGATTGCCTTCGTTGGTCATCCGGTTCACCGTCCTCTCTATTAAAGCTTCGTTACCGGTTACGCCTTTTTGGTCACTACCTTCGTGTCCGTGGTGAAATACATCGCCACCATGCCGATGACGAGTCCCACCAGGCAGAGAATGAAAGACATCTGGTAGGCCGCTACGGAGAACTTACCTCCCACCTTGCCGTAATGATCCAGGACCATGCCCATTACCGCCTGGAACAAGGCGCCGCCTACGAAGTACCAGATATTCACCATGCCATTTGCCGTGGCGATAAAGCTGTGGGGTTGTCCCTCGGCGATGTGGGCATAGTTCGGAACATAAGCGCCGCAGAAGAAACCCATGATGAACAGCAGCGGATAGAACAAACCTACCGGCACCGCTCCCGGCCATAACACTACCGGCAGCCACGAAATGGCGTAGAGTACGATCCCGTACAAGGACGCTTTACGGCGAGACTTCAGCACCCGGTCCGAAATCCACCCCACGGTCAGGCAGCCCAAGGCCATCCCGATTGGCCAGAACATAAGAAGGTTAGCGGCCTGTTGCTTGGGCAATCCGTAAATATGCTGCAGATAAGGAATGCACCACAGACCCTGGAATCCCATCACCGTGCCGTAAATCATGAAGGCGTAGATGGCGATCAGCCAGTAGTTCTTCATCTTGAAGAGCTTCTTTACATTGTCCGAAAAGCTGACTTTCTCGCCCGCTCGCTGGTAGTACTCCACGCCATCGATCTGCGAGACCGTGGGATAGCCTTTGTCGGCGGGCTTATTGCGCAGAACGATAAAATTGGCCGCCGCCAGAAGGATCATGAACGCGCCCAGCCAGAAGAACGAGGCGCGCCATCCCACAGCGCCTACCAGCAAAGCCAGTGGCGCGGAGGCCAGGATGGCCCCGGCGTTGCCCCAGGTAAGCATCAGTCCCGTCAAGGTAGAGAATTCATTGGGCCGGAACCAGTTCGCCAGAATTCTCATGCAGGGAAGCCACACCACGGCCACGCCCACACCCATCAGAAAGCGACCGAAGATAATCAAGCCGAAGCTGTGGGCCAGGCCGAACAACGCCGTGCCGATGGCGGCGACAATAAAGAAAGTGCCGACCGAGAATCTGGGACCGGTGTAGTCGGAGAGAATGCCGGATGCGATCTGCATTGCGGCATAAGGATAGAAATACATCGAGGCAAGGATTCCGAGGCTGGTTGCCGACAAACCGAATTCCCGCATCAGTTCCGGGGCAACTACCGCCGGGGCGACCCGGTCGAAGTAGACAAAGATATAAGTTAAGACCAGCATTCCATAACAAATCCAGCGATAGCTGAGCATTCTCCTCGCCAGCTCGGGGGAGACCTGCTCCTTGGCTGGAGCCAAACCACCCGACATCTGAGCCATAGAAATTCCCTCCGTCAATTAAGTTGTTCCGAGGATCCCCATCCACTCCTGCGCGCAGGAGCTTGTATGAGTGCCGTGCTGCCATTGCTGGGCCCTGTAATCCGCCCTGGTGCCAACTGGGAACCCCGTAACCTTCCCGTGTCCGGTGCGGCAGGGCGGCTTGGACCGTAATCGCTTAACCGCAGGGACAGGGAGGGACAGGGAAGGAATCGGCCGTTCGGAGGGAGTATTGATGTTCGCAGAGAGGTCTCGGGGAGTACGGTAGCGCACCACACAGAATCGAACAGCGGGTTGAGCCCACAATGGTGACATTGCACTCCCCCGAAACCCTCAGCCGCGGCAGTCCTAAAACGAAAACCTAACGCAGAGCCGCAGAGAAGGACGACTGCCTGCCAAGCTCTGCGGCTCTGCGCGGGATGTTGTTTCGTGCGACATTACTTCTACCCTGCTATCCCAAGTCAGGCGATGCTGGCTGCGACCAGCTTCTCCGGAAAGTCCAACGGATTTTCCAGAATGGTCGTGCCGGAAACGTCGCGGAACAGCTTGGCCATCAGCATTTCCTCGCTGTAGCCATAGCCGGCCTCGACTTGCATGGTGTCCAGCAACGACTTCATTCCCAGACGCTGGGCAAAGATCTTCACCATGGCCGCTTCGGCGGTGAAGGGCTCGCCCCTTTCAATCAGGTTGGCGGCGTCATAGACCGCAAGCCGCGCCACATGGCAGTTGGTAGCCACTTCGGCCAACAATGCCTGAATGGCCTGGAAGGCGCCGATCGGGCGGCCAAACTGAATGCGCTGCTGCGAGTATTTCGCGGCGTGCTCCACCGCGGCCGCAACCACCCCGACCGTCTGCGCCGCTTCTGCCACCCCGGTAACGGCGAGCAACTCCAGGGCGATGGCCGCGCCACCGTTCCCATCGCCGAGAACGTCCGCCGGCGTGTTGTCGAAGACCACGTCGGCTGTAGGACGCCCGCGGAGGCCCATCGTGGTCTTCTTCGGTCCCACCGCCAGTCCTGCAGCTTTCGCGTCCACTACGAATGCAGTCATGCTCTTGGCGCCGGCCGCCGCATCCGTGCAGGCGAAGACCACGTACACGTCGGCGACACCCGCATTCGCCACATAGGACTTGCGTCCTTTCAACACAAAGCGATCGCCCTGCTTGGCGGCCACGACTGCTTCCGGGCCCTCCCCTACGGCAGGGCCGGGTTCGGCCATGGCTACGGCACCGAGCTGCCGGCCCTTAGCCATCTCCGGCAGATACTTCTGCTTCTGCTCCGCCGTCCCCCAGCGATTGATCGCATAGGCGGCCGCCGCATGGTTCACTACGATGGAGGCCACGGCCGCGCTGGCCCGCGACAGTTCTTCCACTCCGAGCACATAGCTCAAGTAGCCGACCTCGGCGCCACCATAGGCGGCGGGAAGGAACCAGCCGAGGAAATCGTGCTCCGCCATCTTCCGGACCGCTTCCGCGGGAAAGTCGCCGCTCTTGTCCAGGGGAACCGCCAGCGGCTCGAGATACTGCTGGGCGAAATCACGCGCATTCTTCCGAATCAGTTGTTGGTCTTCTGTAAAGGGATAGCTCATATCTCACCTTCCTGCCTTAGCCGCTTGCGCCTGAGGCTGAATGCTGGCCATCAACTGGCCGGCAATGACGAGTCGCTGAACCTGGTTGGTGCCTTCATAGATCTGCTGAATCTTGGCGTCGCGTACCAGTTTCTCCACCACGCAATCGTGGGAGTAACCGTGGGCGCCGAGCAGTTCCAGGGCATCGGTGGCCACGCGCATCGCCGTGTCGCTGCCCATGGTTTTGGCGATCGCCGACTCCACCGTATACGGGAGCCCTGCATCGCGCACCGCCAGCGCGTGCCGCACCGTCTGCCGCGCCGCCTCGGTTTGAATCCGCATCTCGGCCAGCCTGAACTGCGCCGCCTGGCCCAGCTTTCTGGGATCCGGATACTTGTTCTGGAAATACTTCAGGCACTCATCCAGGGCCCGTTGGGCGATGCCGACGCTTTGGGCGCCAATCATCGGGCGGGTAATGTCGAGCGACCCCATGGCGATCTTCATGCCATCGCCTTCTTTGCCCAGCAGTTGGCTCGCGGGAACGCGCAGGTCCTGGATCAGGAGTTCCACGGTGTTCGAACCGCGAATGCCCAGTTTGTTTTCGTGTTTGGCAACGATTAATCCGGGCTGGCCGGCCTTCACCAGAAAGGCGCTCAGACCGCGCACGCCCTTAGTAGGATCGGTTAAGGCAAAAATAGTGAACACTTTGGCGTAGCCACCGCTGGTGATGAAGCACTTGCTCCCATTCAAAAGGTATTCATTGCCTTCTTTTCTGGCGGTAGTCTTGGCCGCGCCCACATCGGAGCCGGCGCCCGGTTCGGTCAGGGCGAACGCGGCCAGTCCCCCCTGCACGACAGGATCGAGATAGAATTTCTTTTGTTCGTCCGTGCCGGCAAGCATGACCGGGCAGAAACCCAGAATACTGACCCCGATGATGGTCGCGAAGGCCGCGCAGCCATAGCCGATCTCTTCCAGCACGATGCCCTGCGTCACCGCATCCAGGCCACGGCCGCCGAACTGCTTGGGGATGGCCATGTCCAGCAGGCCCGCTTCTTTAGCCTTATTGATGATGAATTCGGGAAATTCCCCGCTGCGGTCGTATTCACCAGCCACTGGAATGATGTTCTTCTCGGTGAATTCCCGCGCCAGCCGCTGTATTTCTTGTTGTTGCGGAGTGAGTATCATGGTTTTCTCAACCTTTCCTTCGGTTTCAGGCACCACGCAAAAAACCTCTTCACCGCAGAGGACGCAAAGGACGCAGAGAAGAACCCAACTCGTTTAAGTTCACGGCTATTCTTTCTCTATGTGCCTCTGCGCACTCTACGTACAAAGGGTTCTTGATCACGCCCGGTACCTACACAGGCTTAATCGCATACGCATTAAGAATCCGGGAGCGGCCAAAAGATAGACCAGAAGCTCACATTTGTCAAACAAATATGGGTTAACCGAAATTTGGGTTTGTCTTGCAATTTCGAGTTTGGTAAAGTGAGCTCCATCCGGCAAAGCTGGGCGGCGGACCTGTGTCCATTTACCTGTTTTTAGGCCTTTAGCGGTGGATTAAGGCCGGCTCTGTCGAGCCTCAGGGAGAGCCATGTCGAACCTCTACCAGCCCCTTAACACCGAGGGATTGGCGAAGCAGATTGCCACCAACATCCGCAATGCGATTGTCGAGGGCGTGCTCAAGGTGGACGAGCGGCTGCCCACCGAGGAAGAACTGGCGGAGCGCTTCGGCGTCTCCCGGCCAACTATTCGGGAAGCCCTGAAGCGGCTGGCGGCGCAGAACCTGATCCACACGCGCCGCGGTCCCGCCGGCGGCAGCTTCGTCAAGAAACCCAGCCTGGAAGATGTCCGCGCGCAGCTTTCCAGCATGGCGGCGGTGCTCCTCACCGTCGGTGAATTCAATCTGTTCGACATTGCCGAGACCCGCCACGAGTTGGAACGAGTGTGCTGCCGCCTGGCCGCAGCCCGCTGCTGCTCGGACGCTCAATTGGCGGAGATGGAAGCCGAACTCCGCACCCAGCGTGATCCCCGAATCACCGATGTCGACTTCTGCGCCACCGACGTGCGGTTCCACTGCCTGATCGTCGATGCCACCCAGAATCCCATCCTGCGTCTCCTGATGGCGGCGGTAATCGAAATTATGCAGCCCATTCTCAACCTGGTCGTATACAAGTTCCGGGAACGCAAGCTGATTGCCGAGCAGCATCAGGAGATCTACGAGGCCATCAAGGGGCACGATCCGGACCGCGCCGTAGCCGCCCTGGACCGGCAGATGGAGTATCTGCGCCAGAAATACGCAATGGCCCAAGAGCGCAGGCAAGAGAAGGAAGCCGCAGCCGCCAAGTAAGCAAGACCAGTTTCCAGTTTCGTGTTTCCGGTTTCCAGTTCGGCCTCTGCAGTGCCTATCTGGAAACTGGAAACCGGAAACTGGAAACTACTTCAGTAGTTTGCCTGGGTTCATCAGATTGGCGGGGTCTAGAGCCTGTTTGATGCGGCGCATGGTTTCCAGTTCCGGGCCGCCGCGCCACTCCGGCATCAGGTAAGCTCGCAGGCGGCCGACTCCGTGTTCCGCGGAAAAGCTGCCGTTAAATTGGCGAACCACGCCATTTACCGCATCCATCAGCTCCTGGGCCTGCACCGGAAAACCTGCTGGGCCGGCCCCTTGCGCCGGCAAGAGCGTGACGTGGACATTGCCGTCTCCCACATGGCCGAACGTGACAACCCGGACGCTGGGGAAGCGCCGCGCAAACTCGGCCGAGACGCAGGCTATGAACTCCGGCACCTTGGATACCTGGACGGAGACGTCATGCAGGATGGTGGGCCCCTCGCGCTGGTGCGCGTCGGCCTGTTCTTCGCGCAGCTTCCATAGGGCGGCGCGTTCGGCCGTGCTTCCGGCCAAGGCGGCATCCAGGATCAGCCCGGCATCCATCGCCTGGCTGCAAATCTCTTCCAATCCGCCGCGGAGTTCGTCCTGCCTCGCGCTGTGCGCCAGTTCCACCAGGGCATAGTGGGCGGCGGGCGCGATAGGCAAGCGCGTTTCGGGAAAGTGCTTCAACACCAGTTGCACGCCTTCGCCGCAGAGGTACTCGAATGCCTGGATCGCCTGGTAGTGATGGCGGCGAAACATTACCAGCAGTTCCAGGGCCGCAGCCACCGAAGGCAGGGCACAGAAGGCTACGGCCAACTCTCGGGGGCGCGGCGCCAGTTTCAGGACTGCGGCGGTGATGACACCTAACGTGCCTTCGGCGCCGACAAAGAGCTGGCGCAGGCAATATCCGGTGTTGTCTTTATGCAGGCGCCGCAGGCCGTTCCAGATCCGTCCGTCGGGCAGCACGACTTCCAGTCCCAGCACCAGGTCGCGCGCGTTTCCATAGCGCAGAGTGTAGTTCCCGCCGGCGTTGGTGGACAGCACGCCGCCAATCTGCGCGGATCCTTCCGAAGACATGGCAAGCGGCAGCATGCAATCGGCGGCCGTGGCCGCCTCCTGCGCGGCTTGGAGCGTCACCCCGGCCTCTACCGTCATGGTCAAATCCACGGGATCGAGGTCGCGAATCCGGTTCATCCGCGAGAGCGACAGCACGATTTCCCGGCCGTCCGCGCTAGGGGTACTGCCGTTCACCAAACCCGTATTGCCACCCTGGGGAACAATAGGGACCCCCTTGGCGGCGCACCAGGCGACCACGGCTGCCACCTCCTCGCACCTCGCTGGACGCACGACCGCCGGGGTCCGGCCCTGGTGGATTCGCCGATAGTCCTCAGTATAGGGGACAGTATCGCGGGAATCGAAAATACATCCCGACTCGCCCACAATCTCCGTAAGCGCCGTCCGGAGCCCGGCGTCGCCGGTGAAGGCGGATGCGTCCCCGGAGATCGTTTGCTCAGCCATATGGTTCCGCGTTGTCTCAAGTTATCATTTATAGCGAGCATAGGAAAAATCTGCTGGTCTCAGCCGCCGTTGCGCAGGTAAGCTGTTCCGGGAATTCGAAATAACATCCAGCACAGAGACGCAGAGCTGCGGGGAAGATTTAGGATTTAGGATTCCGGATCTGGGATTTGATGCGAGGCACGAGGGGCTCAAACCACCCTGGCGGCAGGTCGGTTTTCACAGGTGAAATCCCAATTCCTAAAACCCAAATTACCCTGCGGCTCTGCGCCAGGTTTTTTATGGTCCAAGAAATCGTTCAGCAGCTTATTAACGGTCTGGTGTTGGGGAGCACGTACGCTCTGATCGGTTTGGGGCTGACGGTCATTTACGGGATCTTGGGCATCGTGAACTGGGCGCATGGCGAACTCTATATGCTGGGGGCCTTTGCCGGTTTGTTCCTGGCGGTGCACCTGCACCTGCCGTTTCTGGTCGCCCTGGTGGGCTCGATGGCGATCATGGCGCTATTCGGGATGGCCATGGAACGGCTGGTGTTCCGGCCGCTGCGCGGAGCGCACGAGATGAATATGATCATCGGCACGCTCGGTATCTCAATCTTCCTGATGAACGGCGCTTTCGCGGTTTTCAGCCCCAACCCGCTGCGCTTTCCCACCCGCTTTTCTACCGCCTACCTTAACTTTCTGGGCGTCTCCATGACGGTGCAACGCTTGCTGGTTTTTGTGGTCACGGTGGTGCTGGTGGCCGGCTTCAGCTATGTGATTAAGCGGACCACGTTGGGAAAAGCCATGCGGGCGTGCGAACAGAACTTGAATGCGGCCCGGCTTATGGGCATCGATGTTAACCGGATTTTTCGCATTACCTGCGCCATCGGCGCGGCTTTAGCAGCTGCGGCGGGTACCTTGGTAGGCCCTATATTCCTGGTCTCTCCCGCCATGGGGCTGCTGGTTATCGCCAAGGTATTTGCCGTGGTCATCCTGGGGGGAATGGGCAACGTGGCGGGCGCCATCTGGGCGGCCTTTATCCTTGGGCTCACGGAAAGCGTAACGGCGGGGTTCATCTCCTCCGATTACAAAGACGCCGTGACCTTTATTATTCTTATCGCCGTTTTGATTTACAGGCCCGAGGGGCTGTTCGGGCGAAATCCACTGCAACGAGCCTAGGCCGGGAGAATGCGCAGATTATCTCTTCGCACCGTTTTATTGTTGCTCACGCTGCTGGCCGCCGCTGCCTTTCCGCAGTTGGGCGTCAGGTCTTATTATTTGCACATCGCTATTCTGGCCCTCATCAACAGCCTGCTGGCTTTAGGCCTGAACATCATCGCCGGCTATGCCGGCCAACTGTCCCTGGCGCAGGCGGCGTTCTTCGGTATCGGCAGTTATACCGCCGCTCTCCTGATGCTTTACCGCAACGTCAGTTTCTGGCCGGCGATGGCCGCCGGTATTCTCGCGTCCATGCTGATCGCGGCTGGCTTCGGCTTTCCCACGCTTCGCCTCAAGGGACCGTACTTCGTAATCGCCACTCTAGGCTTCGGGGAGATTGTGCGGCTCATCCTGCTGAACTGGGAGAAAGTAACGCGTGGCCCCAACGGGTTGATCGGCATACCTGTTCCGGACCTGTTGCCGCTGGGCCCGCTCAAGGGCCGTGCGCTGGTGGACGGTAAGGTTGCTTACTATTATTTCGTGCTGGTTATCCTGCTGCTGGTGCTGGCGGTCTACTATAACTTTGTCCACTCCAAGGCCAATCGCGCGTTGCGCGCCATCCACGACGACCAGGTTGCGGCGGAGGTGATGGGCATAAACCTGACTACCCACAAGATCACCGCCTTTGCCGCCGGCGCCGGATTATCCGGTCTGGCCGGAGTCCTCTACACCGGCTATATACGCTTCATCAGCCCGGATACGTTTACCATCGGCGAATCAATCAACATCCTGATCATGATGGTTCTGGGAGGAATGGGCACCATTGTTGGCCCCATCATTGGAGCAGTCACCATCACCTATCTACTGGAGACCATGCGGGTCTTCAAGGACTACCGGCTGGTGATTTACGGCCTGGCCATGTTCTTTATGATCCTTTATATGCCCGGCGGATTGATGGGCGCCATCACTTCCGGCCGGCAGTGGCTGCAACGGCGCAAGCCGCCGGCGGGAGAAAACGCGTAGCCATGCTCTTGGCCTGTGCTCATCTGGTGATGCGATTCGGCGGCCTGGTCGCCGTGAACGACGTCGATTTGCAGGTGGCCAAAGGCGAGATCTTCGGTCTGATCGGACCCAATGGATCCGGCAAGACCACCATGTTCAATATGATCACCGGCATCTACCGGCCCAGCGCAGGGACCATCGTCCTGGCCGGCGAAGATATTACCGGCAAGCGCCCCGACCAGGTTACCCGTCACGGCGTGGGCCGCACGTTTCAGAACATTCGGCTGTTTGCCAACATGACGGTTTGGGAAAATGTCATGGTGGGCCGGCATTGCCACCTGCGGGAATCCCTCTTCGACGACCTGTTTAACACCGCCAGGAAGCGGCAGGAAGAAAAGGTCGCCGAAGATTACATCGACCGCCTGCTGGCCCTGTTCAAGCTCGGGCAGTGGAAACATGAGCGCGCCCGGAACCTGCCCTATGGTTTGCAGCGGGAACTGGAAATTGTTCGGGCCCTGGCGTCGCAGCCTGAACTGCTGCTTCTGGACGAGCCGGCGGCGGGCATGAACCCGAACGAGACGGCGGAACTCATGGCCTTGATCCGCAAGATTCGCGACATGGGAGTCACCGTCCTTTTGGTCGAACACGACATGAAGCTCGTAATGAAGACATGCGACCGGATTGCCGTCCTGGATTACGGGAGCAAGATTGCCGAAGGCACGCCGCAAGACGTGCAGTCCAATCCGGACGTCATCAAGGCCTATCTGGGCGCGCAGGTGAACTGATTTGTTGCAAATCGCCGGTCTCGTCGTCGAATATGGGAGCATTCGGGCTCTCAAGGGCATCGACTTCCAGGTTCACGAAGGCGAGATTGTCAGCCTGATCGGGGCCAACGGCGCCGGCAAGACGACTACCGTCAAGACCATTTCCGGTCTGCTGCCGGTAGCTTCCGGCTCGATACAGCTTTTCGGCAAGGAGATCGCCGGCGCGGATCCGCGGGATATCGTGCAAGCCGGCGTTAGCCACTGTCCGGAAGGCAGGCAGATTTTCCCGCGCATGACCGTGATGGAGAATCTCGAACTCGGGGCGTATACTCGGCGGGAACAAGATCTGCGCTCCGATTACGAGCGCATCTACTCGTATTTCCCCATCCTGCAGCAGCGGCGCAACCAGTTGGCGGGCACGTTGTCCGGGGGAGAGCAGCAGATGCTGGCCATCGGCCGCGCCCTGATGTCCCGTCCGCGGCTGTTGTTGTTGGATGAGCCGTCCCTGGGGCTGGCGCCCATGCTGGTGGCCAGGATTTTCGAGATTATTCAGACGATTAATCGTACCGGCGTCACCGTGCTGCTGATCGAACAAAATGCGTTTCAGGCCCTGCAGGTGGCGCATCGGGGTTATGTGCTCGAGACCGGGCAGGTTACCTTGACCGGGCCGGGGCGGGAAATGCTGGCCAATGAATACATCAAGAAAGCATATTTGGGAGAATAGGCGAGAGAGGAGACCATAACCGTGATTGGCAAACGCGCGCACACCTTGATTTTATTTTTGTTCTTGGCAATCCTGTTTACCCTGGCAGGTTGTACTTCCGGAGACGCGAATAAAGGACCCATTAAGTTTGGGGTAATCGGAGCTTATACCGGGCCGAACGCCAAGCCCGGCCAGAGCATGAAGCAGGGCGTGCAGTTGGCCGTGGACGAAATCAATAAAGCCGGCGGAGTTGCCGGCCGGCAACTGCAGCCGCTTTTCGAAGATGATGCCTCGGTTCCCGCGCAGTCGGTTTCCGCGACTGAAAAACTGGTCACCAAAGACGACGTCGTCTTTTTGATCGGCACCTTCAATAGCTCGACCACCCTGGCGGACATGAAAATCATCGATCGCGAAAAACTGCCGATGCTGGTGCCGATCGCGGTCGCCATTGACATTACCGAGTCGGGCAACAAGTGGGTTTTTCGCAATGCCGCCACCAACCCGATGCAGGCCGAGCAGTTGATGAATTTCATTTACAACAATACCAAGCAGCGCAAATTCGCCGTCCTGCACGAGAACACCGACTACGGCAAGGGACTGGCCAATGCGGTGAAAACCTATGTGGGCAACCAGGGCGGGGAGGTCATTGCCGAATCCTACAGTATTGGCGATACCGATTTTTACGCGCAGCTCACCAAGCTGAAAAACGCCAAGCCCGACGCCTTCATTATTTGCGGCAATTTGTCCGAGGGATCGCAGATCACGCGCCAAGCCAAGGAACTGGGCATCAAGGCCCAACTCTATGGCTTTGGCGGCCTGGCCTCGTATGACTACAACAATCTTGCGGGCGGAGCCAACGAGGGGCTCATCTGCACCAGCTATTTCGAGGTGAGCTCGCCAAACACCTTGGCGCAACAGTTCGTGAAGGGATACAAGGAAAAATTCGGCGTGCCCCCGGATATGTTTGCGGCCGCCATCTACGAGTCGGTGTATATCGCCAAATCCGCCATCGAGAAAGTGGGAACGCCTAAAGATCTGGCGGCCTTCCGCAGCAGCCTGCGCGATATCCTGGCGGCCACCAAGGACCTTCCGGGCGTGCAGGGCCCCACTACTTTCGATGCCAAGGGCCAGGCCGCGAAGGAGGTAATGATCGTGCAATGGCAAAAGGGCGACAAGAAGATTCTCTATCCCAAGGGAATCTGAAAGTCCGTTACCCGGTTCCCGTTTTCCGTTTCCCGCGCCTCTTAAGATTGCAATTGCCTGGTTAACGGAGAACGGGAAACGGATAACCGCTGGCTTGCAACTCTACATCCCGCGCGGCGCTTACTACATTATGGCCGACGTGTCTCCCTTCGGCTTTGCCGATGACTATGCTTTCGTGAAGTACTTGGTAGAAGAGATTGGCTGAACCCACCTTCTGAACCGCTAGGTTGATCTCGTTCCCCTAACGGCCCCTCGGTTTCCGGGTTACTATAGTAATTACTGCAGGACTTTCGTTGCCCAGGAAGGCAAAGGGTTGTTAGGATAGTTTGCGCAAAGGAGAATTGATGGACACGCGACAGATTCTTAGCCAACTTCGTGATGAACTTAGCCGCATTACTCGCGCTATTGCAGCTCTTGAGTCCCTGGATGGAACCATCCCTGCTGCCAGACCAGCCCGTAAAGCCGCCGTCCGCGGCCGTGGCATGAGTGCCGAAGGGCGAAAACGGCTGTCGGAGATGATGAAGAAGCGGTGGGCCGAACGGAAGAAGAAAGGCGCGGGAAGGGCGGCTGGCGGACGGCACATGAGCGCCGCTGCTCGCAAGCGAATCTCGCAAATGATGAAGAAGCGGTGGGCCGAACGGAAGAAAAAGGCCAAGGCAGCCTAACCCCTTTTCTAACCGGCTAATCAGGTAGGGAATTCCTCGTGCGCTGTCGGCTCGGGTCTGAGCTGCGGTAGTCTTGTATCTTCTAGTCCAGATGGATTGAGGGAATGGGCCACTCGATGGCCCAAGCCTTCATTCCATGCCGCACCAGCACCTGATGAAGGTCATGGACACGTTGCGACATTTTGCGCATGATCTGCAGGACAAAGGATGGATCCTCCTGGATGCGAGCTAGAAAGGACCGCTCTTCCAGGCTGGCAACTACGGCCTCGCCGACTGCCTTTGCGGTGGCGGTACGCAGGTGGTTAGGCTCCAACAGACCTGATTGCCCCCAGAAATCTCCTGGTTCCAGGGTACTCAACGAGAACTCTTGACCGTTCTCTTCGTGTATCAGTTCCACCGTGCCTTCCTGAACGATATACATACAGTCGCCCGGTTCCCCCTGGCTGCAGATTACCTCGCCATCATGATAGGTCCGGCCGCCAACGATCGTCTTCACCGTAATCTCCTTATTCCGACTGAGTGGTTGTAGCGGAGCACCGGGGTGATCCGGTGACCTGGAATACGGTTCCCTTCAGGGACGTTGTTTCCAGATCACCCGATCGCCCGATCACCGGATCACCCGATGCAGTAGATTCAAGCCCGGCTGAGCGCCTCCTTGACGCGAGCCGGAGTCATGGGGAGCTGCAGCAACCGGACGCCGACGGCATCGTAGATGGCGTTGGCAATCGCGGGTCCCACGGCGATGATAGGCGGCTCGCCAATACCATCCGGTGCCAGTTCCGGATTGTCGATCAGGACTACCTCGATCTTCGGGATCGCGGAAAAGCGGGGAAGCTGATACGCATCGAAGTTCCGAACTAGGATCTCGCCATTGCGGAACGTGACTTCCTCGCTAAGCGCGCAGCCCAGGGCCATAGTGGTGCAGCCCTCGATCTGCTGGCGCGCGCCTTCGGGATTGACGATGACACCCGCGTCGACAGCATTGACTATGCGCTTTACCCGCACCTCTCCCGTCGTCTTGTTGACCTCTACCTCCGCCATGGCGGCTCCCAACGTCTTATACTCACCGCCGCAGGCCACGCCCACTCCCCGGTGGCTGGGCGTCTGTCCCTTTTGCCACCCAAACTGCGTGGCGGCGGCCATGAGTACCCGTTGCATGCGTTGGTTGCCGGTCAGATGGCGCAAGCGGAATTCGACTGGATCGGTACCTGCCTTGCTGGCCAGCATGTCAAGATGCGATTCCCGGGCAAAGGCATTCGTCACCGCGCCGGGCATACGCCATGCGCCCACGTTGAACGGATGCAGTCCGTCCGCCGTGGTCCCGCGGCGCCAGGCAAGTCCTGTTTCCGGTATGGCTACGGTTCGCTGGTTGGGGAAATCATAAAAGGGAAGCGATCCCCAGTCCCCGGCCGCGTAAACTTTGAAATCCCAGGAGACAATCCTGCCATCGCCGGTCATTGCTGAGCGGATCTTCACCACTCCGGCCGGCCGGTACCGGTCGTACATGAAATCCTCGGAGCGGTCCCAAACCAGTTGGACAGGCTTGCCTAGCAACTTGGCCAGGCGCGCCGCCTCTACGCCATTCTGCCGGTAATTCTTCCCGCCAAAACCGCCCCCGACATAAGGCGCAATCACGCGGACCTTGGCCGGAGGAAGGCCCAGGGCCTCGGCGATTTCGTCGCGCAGGCGAAATGGCATCTGGGTGGCCGACCACACGGTGGCCTTGCCGTTCTCCACGGCCACCAGGGTGGAATGG
>Ga0326728_10012363_pt1 | contig 18988 bp, 22 predicted proteins | sample MB3enrmetagenome_FD_207602 | JGI IMG/M metagenome (GOLD analysis project Ga0326728, IMG submission 207602) | Lab enriched peat soil microbial communities from McLean, Ithaca, NY, United States - MB31MN | ecosystem: Environmental > Terrestrial > Soil > Wetlands > Peat | place: USA: New York... | reverse complement strand
GATCGGCGGCCAAAACGGCGATTCCGACTCTGTCAGCACCGGTTCCATCGTCTTATCCAAAGAGTGGCAGAAGTATACTGTGGGGCTTGCTGACAGGGACCTCCACCATATCATCGGCGGGTTTTGCTGGTCAGCCACCCGCGACTCCAATCCGAATGGAATGACTTTCTATTTGGATGACATCCGCTACGAATAAAAACTGCTCGTTTTGACAAAGACTTCCACGGGATATAAAATTCCTCTGACACCAGCGATGAACCACATCCTGGAACACCTCACGATCGGTAATGCCGCTGACGTTCAAAATGCCCCTGAGCATTTTGATGCCTTCCTTAATGTGGCTTCGGAAATTCAGATGGATCCTGCTCTTTTCGGCGAGAAACCGTACCTCAAAGTTGCGATTGATGATATGAAGCCCATCCCGGCGTTCCGCCTCATGGAAGCGGCGGAGTTCATCGATCAGCACATCAATACCAAGCGGATTTTGGTGTTTTGTGATGGGGCGGTGGGCCGGTCGCCTTCCGTGGTAATTGCTTATCTGTGCTCCAAGGGCATGCGCTTCGGGCAAGCGGTAGAGTTTGTGGCGATGCGCAAACCCTACATGAGCATTCTGCCGGACCTGATTGAATCCATCCGTAAAGCCTTCGTACGCCCGCCCGCGCCTCTCCTGCGGCTTGATGTCTTCACCCTGCCGTCCAAGCCCGCCGAACCTGTAAAAATCCCTGCTTAATTAGTCCGTATTGAGACGATTGATAAGCTGGCGCAGGCGGCCGTAATTTGTCCGGTCAAACTGAAAAGAGATGCGGGGGAACTCGCGGTGGTCCGTTTCCTCAGGGTACACAGGGCTGGAAACAATGGTCCCTTTAACGCAGATGTCCTTAAATTCCGCGTTCAGTTTTTCCAGGAGCGCCTGGGAGGGAGATTTTAAGAGCCGGATAACCAGGTTGTCTTTGACAAAGCGCATGGAGTGAAAGTTCTTATAGAACTGAACGATTTCCTGCACCGCCGCATCAATGCTGTCCGTCACTTTGAAGATATGGACGTCCGGAGGCGAGATTCTTCCCGTCTTGAGCAGATGTTTTTCGATATAGCGAAGCCAGTCCTTCCAGTAATCCCCGCCCGGCGCATCGATAAACACGAGCGGCATCATGTCGGCCTTGCCGGTCTGGACCAGGGTGAGCGTTTCCATGGCTTCGTCGTGCGTGCCGAAGCCCCCGGGAAAAAACGCCACGGCGCTGGTTTCCTTCAGAAACATCAGCTTTCGCGTGAAGAAAAACCGGCAGTCGATGAACCGGGGATCTTTCCCGATGAATTCATTGGCCGTCTGCTCCAGGGGTAGCTTGATGTTGATACCAAAGCTGTTATTTTTCCCCGCGCCTTCGTTTCCGGCCTTCATGATGCCGGGTCCGGCACCCGTGATGGCCATAAACCCGTGTTTGGCCATGAGCTTGGAAAACGCGAGCGCCTGCTTATATTCCGGGTGGTCCTTGGGCGTACGGGCGGAGCCGAAAATGGTGACCTTGCGCTTTTCCCGATAATCTTTGAAGATCCGGAAACCATAGCGCAGCTCCCGCATGGCGCGCGCGAGGATCTTGGCGTCTCCTCGGTCGAGCTGGGAATGCTCGACCTTGAGCGCTGTTACGATCATCTGGCGGACCAGGTCGCGGTTATCTTCTTCGCGCGTGGCGGGCCCGGCCAGGGAGATCAAGTCATCGATCTCTTTCTGGATCCTCGGGTCCCAAGCGTCGAAATTATCGGGAAGTGTCCTTGAACCAGCCATCGGCGTCCATTCTACAAAAGAAGGGCACCCCCGACGGTGTCAGGGTGCCCTTCGAAGAGGATCAGAATATCCCTATTGGCCAGCCGGCGGAGCAGCCGGTGTGGGTGTCGCGGCCGGCGCGGCCGGTGCGGATTCTTGAGCGATCGTGAATTCCTTGGAGGAGAGCACGGTCCCGCTGTTGTCTACGGCCTCGACTTTCCAGGAGCCCGGCCACACGTTTTTAGAGCTCCACGTGCGCATCGAGGTATATTTAATGTCCAGAGGAACTTCGGCTTCCTTCTTGCCGTCGGCGGACCAGACCACCTTCAAGGCGGCAGGGACCTGGTCGGCAGCCACTTTGACCCAGCAATAGACCCGGTTGACGGAAGCGGCGAATTGGGACGCTTCCCCAGAAATCTCCTTGTTGTCGATCGCCGTGCCGACGGCGATTTTCTCCACGCGCACGGCGGCCGGGGCCTGGGCTACAGCGGCCGCCGGGGCCGCCGGTGCCGGTACTGCGGTTTCGGCCGCGCCAACCCACCCGGCACCACCGAGTACCGCTCCAATGATCATCCATGTTGTTTCCTTCATAGATCCTCCCATTTTATTTGTCATCCCTCGCGGGAATGATTCCGAAACTCCCTCCGCGCCTAGTTCCCCGTGATAAGGATAGTCCCGCAGCCGATGCGGCCTCCCACATTTCCTGCCGGCTGGCTGAAGTCATCTATTTTTTCATGCAGGACGACAGCGCACCCCGCCACATCATACTCCCCACCGGTGAGACGGACGTCCTTGATGGTGCCCTCAATCGTTGCCGACCCATCAGCGGCCGCGACGATGTTACCCAGGTCACCGGCATGGGCATGATGGATCCCCACTTTGAGCACCTGGCCGTGAGGGGCTGACAAGGGGTTGTAATGGCTGCCCGCGGCTTTCCCCATGTCCGCGCAGCTCCCGAATTCATGGATATGGAACGCATGCGGCCCGGGAGGAATTCCGGACAACTGGCCTTTGATCTGGAGACCGCCGGCCGTGTCCTGGAAATTGACGATTCCGTGGATCTGCGACCCTTCCGCTGTCCCCTTGATCTCCGCAACCCCTGTGGCTGCCCACGATTGGGCAGCGAGTCCGATGGCCAATAGAAAGCTGATGTGTATCCTGTTCATGGCTCCTCCTTCTTTTCGCTGTTATTAAAAAACTTGGACGCATTTTGATAGGCGAATTTCACATCATGAAAGGCCTCTTCGACCCCCCGCTGCAGGCTCTCCCAGCCAGATTCGCTGGACCCACGAAGCTTGGAAAGTTCTTTCTGCACTGTTTGAAGCTTTTGCCGAACCACTGGGATGTCGCGATCCAGTTCTTCGCGCGTTCTGGCTCCGGCTTTTTCCGCCCTTTTTTGAAGCCGATCCACTTTCGCGCTCCAGGATTGGAGTTCCTTGTCGGCCTTTTTAAGGTATGAGTCTTCGGCTTTCCCACTTTCCGCCTGCGAGGCGACGGGCTGGAGAGCGAATAAAAGGGCCAGCAAAACGGGGAATCGCTTCATTCGTCTTCCTCTCTGTTTTTCTTTTTCCGCTTCCTTCGGAATGATCCCACCAGGAGAAAAAACACGATCGCGCCCGCAACCGCTAGCACGATCTGGGCCAGGAGGTTGGGCGCGCGAATGTTTAAAAGCCCCATCAAATACCAACCGATTAACGAACCGATGGTTCCAATAAAAAGATTGCCGATCAGGCCGTAGCCCCGTCCGCGGCGAATAATCCCCATGATCCAGCCGGCCACTAAGCCGATCACTATAAACCTCAGAAGCTCCACACTTGGTATTCTAATAAAGATGCGGCTCTTTCTGGCGATCGAGTTTCCGGATGATATTCTACGGCAGATGGAGGCCCTGTCGCGGGACCTCATGGCAAGGATTCCAGATCCCCAACGTGCGATACGCTGGGTGAAGCCGGACCAGTTTCACCTCACGCTCAAATTCATCGGCGAATGTCCCGACACCTCTGTCGCCAAGCTCAAGGAAGCGATGGACCAAACGGCACGCCGGCATGAGTCTTTCGGTCTGGGATTCAGAAGATTAGGATCTTTTAAAAGCGGACAATTTCTAAGGGTTCTTTGGCTGGGAACAGAAGACGGCACGGAAGCCGCAAAAGCCCTGGCATCCGATCTTGAGGAATCCTGCCAGGCGGCGGGCTCCCCGAGGGATGAACGTCCCTATCACCCTCACCTGACCCTGGCCCGCTCGAAAGGGCCGTTGCCAGCGTCTATGTTGGACGAGATTTTTGCCGCCATCAACCCAAAGACGATCGGACCTGTCTTCATCGAAAAGCTTTCGCTGATTCAGAGTATTCTTTCTCCCCATGGACCCCGTTATACCACCCTTTATACTGCACCGTTTACTTTTTGAGGAGGTGTCTGAGGGCTCCCTCGAGGTCAGGGTACTGGAAACGATAATTAGAGCGGATTAAATACGTCGGTTCCACGTGGGCGCTGCAGAGAAGTAGCGCGTCCGCCATTTCGCCAAAGGCGAGGCGTGCCACAAACGCGGGCAGCGGAAGGATGGTCGGGCGCGACAGAACGCGGCCCAGCGTTTTCGTAAACTCTCCATTTGTGACCGCTTGTGGAGCCACCGTATTGACGGCGCCGAAAATGGCATCGCCAAAGAGCGCATAATTGATCACGCCCAGCGCGTCATCGAGCGCTATCCAGCTCATATACTGGTTCCCGGACCCGAGCACGCCGCCAAGTCCCAGCTTGAAGGGCAGGAGCATTTTGGCCAGGGCGCCGCCAACTGGGCTGAGGATAAACCCGAAACGCAACTGGACTACGCGCACCTTTTTCTGGATAGCCGGTGCCGTCGCCGCTTCCCACGCCTGACAGACCTCCGGGAGAAATCCCCGACCGGCAGGGCTGTCTTCTTTGAGGGTTTCCGTTCCGCGGTCCCCATAATATCCGATGGCCGAAGCGGAGATCATCACCTTGGGAGGCGCGGGCATCCGCGAGACTGCATCCGACAAGATCTTGGTTCCCAGCATCCGGCTATCCTTGATGGCTGTTTTCTTCGCTTCGGTCCATCGTCCATCGGCGATGCTTTCGCCGGCAAGATGAATGACGGCGTCTATGCCCTGTAATTGTTCCGGGGTGGGACCGCTTTGCGGGGGGTTCCAGCGGATTTCAGAAGGATGTTTCGGGGCACGGCGCACCAGGGTCTTGACCGAATGGCCCTTGGAGCTCAGCTGGAAAACGAGCGCTGAGCCAACAAGACCTGAAGAACCGGTGACTAGGATATTCATGCGGGAGGGCCCTCGCGGGTGATTTTAGCAAATGCCTAACGGTACGCCGGAGCGGGCGCTTGGGCCAGAGCATGGGCGGTTTCCATCAGGTTTTTTTCGTAGAGATCATCATTCTCACGCACCTTGACGGCAGGCGTCAGAACCACAAAAGAACGTCCTTCCTGCCGGAGGCTGGCTGCCATAAAGGCCGTATGAAAACCTCCCACCACAAGGATCCGAGGGGCCGAGCTCGCGGGAACTTTTCTCGCCGCCGTCTCGAGGAAAACCTGGCTGCGGCGCTCAGCCACGCGGTAAAATTCTTCCGCCGCGTGGATCACGGGGTCAATCACCGGCGTGGACGGGACCGACGCTTTTTCCTTCAGGTACGCCTGATATTCGGAGGGCGTCAGCTTCAAGTGCAAAAGCGATTCCGTCCGCATCAACTGCTCCAGGAGAGCGTTTGGTTCCTGCAACTGCATGGTTTCCTGCAGGCGCCGGATCGGGACAAGCGCCTCCAACGCGCGATCGCGCCCCTCGAGAACCGACTGGTACGCCTGGACATTCTGCCGGTAAAGCCCGGGATCTTCCAGCCCGAACAACTGGAAGGGTGAGATAGGCGGATCGCTCCATTCCCGCTCCATGATATGGATCGCCGCCACTTCCGGCCCGGAGAGGCTGCCATCATGGACCAGTCGATCCAACAACAACACCTGTGTTTTTTTCGGCACGCGATGGAAAACGGACAGGTCGAGCATAGTGAAGGCGCCTTCCAGAAAGACTTTTTTGACCCCCCACTTGTCATAGCCCTTCTCAATGAGCGCCGCGATCTGGGCCTGCACCTGGGGGTGGCGGTGCATATCCTGAACCAGAATGTAGTCGGGGAATATTCGTAAATCGGGCCAGGAAGCATCCGCCACATGGGCCAGCTTATCTGGGAGCCCGAGGGCTGATTGCTCCTGTTGGTAGTTCTGGATTCCGGCTGATTCGGTGTGGAGGACATCTGGCACTAGGCACCCGATCAATAAGATGCCCAGAACAGGTCTGATGCAATCGAGCATACAGCTAGAGTACTGGATCACACCAAAACCCTCAATAAAACGAAGGACTAAATATTTGAGTCTAAAAGACCCATGAGTTTTATGGACCTGTCAGGCCGCTGTTGGCGGACCCATATAATCTGTCGCGCGCCGTTTTGGGGTAAGAAAATCCTGCCTGGATTTGCGGGACTGAGTTTCGAGAGGATCAATGAGGCCGTTTTTCGCCAATTCCATCAGAGCGCGTCCGGAACTAATCATGCCTTCGCGGGCTCCCATCTCGATAGCGGTATAAATCTCATGCGTTTTGCCTGACCGGATCATGTTGGAGATCGCTGAGGTTACTATCATTATTTCCCGCATTGCCACCCGGCCTCCTCCCGTACGGGGGAGGAGTGTCTGTGTGACCACGGCTTTTAGAACACCGGCCAACTGAGTACGGATCTGCTGCTGTTGCCGAGCCTCAAAAACATCGATCATGCGGTCGACGGCCTGGGCACAATCGACCGAATGGAGGGTGGCCAGAACCAGATGGCCGGTTTCAGCAACAGTGATCGCGGAGGAGATGGTATCCAGGTCGCGCATTTCTCCAATCATCACGACGTCCGGGTCCTGGCGCATGACGGACCGCAACGCACTGCTAAAGTTTGTTGCGTGAATACCGATTTCACGTTGGCTGACGTTGCAATTCTTATTGAGATGCACAAACTCAATGGGATCTTCGATCGTAATGATGTTGCCGCGCCGTTGTTGATTGATGAGATCAATCAAACAAGCCAGAGTCGTGGATTTTCCCGACCCTGTGGGGCCGGTCATTAAAATGAGGCCGCTATGCGAATTTATGAGATCCGTAAGGACGGAAGGCAACATCAGCTCATCGGGGCCGGGGATCTGGACCGGGATCAGTCGCAGTATCACTTCAAGGCCGTTGCGCTGGACCAGGGCATTCCCGCGATACCTTGTCTGGTCCATGTTAATCGAGAAGTCCACGACAAAATCCTGCGCCAGACGCGCGCGCTGCTGTTCTGTCAGAAGCTGAAGAATAAACTCCTGAGTCTGGTCCGCGGTATAGGCAGAACAATTCGACAGGGGTGCTAAAGAACCGTTGATCCGCAAAAGCGGCGGAGATCCTGGAGCGACATGGATGTCGGAGGCCCCTTGGGCAGCTGCACACCGCAGCAAATCAACCACCTTCATGCCCGTATGGATAGCATGCGAACGGCTGCTTTTAAAGGGAAATTTATAGCTTTTCTTACTTGAAGAATGTATCCGCCAACCGCAGCCATTCCGCAGGAACGGTCTTCAATTGGGCGGTCGCTTCTTCCAGGGACACGCCGATGACGTCATTGCCGCGCAGGGCGACCATCTGGCCGAACTTTCCCTGGGCGACCAGTTCGGCCGCCTTGGCTCCCACACGCGTCCCGAGGATCCGGTCGAACAGGGTCGGGCTGCCTCCGCGCTGGACGTGGCCAATCACGGCCGACCGGGTTTCGATACCGGTTTCCTTTTCGATCAGGCCGGCGACGGTCTCGCCCACCGCTCGGTTTTTGAGAAGCATGTGGCCGAATTGATCAAGCTTTCCGCCTTCCGTCTTGACGCCGGGGAGCTCGATCGCTTCCGAAGTGACCACAATCGCCACGTGATCGCGCGCATGAACCTTCTTGAGGTGCTCGCACATCGCCTTCACATCCGATTTTCTTTCAGGAAGGAGAACCCAGTCGGCGGCGGACGCGATGGCCGTATAGAGCGCCACCCAACCGGCATGGCGGCCCATGACCTCCAGCACCATGATCCGGCGATGGCTGCGGCCCGTGTCCCGCAGCCGCTCCACGGCATCGACCGCGATGGTGGTCGCGGTATCAAAGCCGAAAGTATAATCCGTCGCGGAGAGATCGTTGTCCATGGTCTTGGGGACACCGACCACAGGAAGCCTATGTTCCTTGAAAAAGCGCGTCGCCACGCCCAGCGTGTCTTCACCGCCAAGGGCGACCAGCGCATCCAGTTTCAGGGTTTTGAAGGTGGCGAGGCATTTTTCCACCGCCCCTTCTATCTTAAAGGGGTTCGTACGGGAAGTCCCCAGGATTGTGCCGCCCTTGCCGACGATTTCCTTCACTTCAGCCAGCCCCAAAGCCTGTGTCTTCGCTTCGACAAACCCGCGCCACCCTTCCTGAAGCCCGATGAACTCCAATCCTTTATCGATTCCCGCCATCACGCATCCGCGGATCGCCGGGTTCAGTCCGGGGCAGTCTCCACCCCCCGTTAAAATGGCCACTTTCTTGCTCATGTTCGTGAATCTCCTCTTCTTAGGTGTTTGCGATTTTTTGCCCTCGAGGCCGGCGGCGGGTTCCGGTGGGGGCAAGTTGGACCATCTCGCTTTCCCGCCAGGTCCCCAGAGAGCGAAACTTCTGATAACGCTTCTCCATGAGATCTTGGCTGGAAAGGGCCTGCAGTTGGTCTAAATGGGTCAGGATGGCTGTTTTAAGCGCCTGGGCCATGGCTGGGAGGTCCCGGTGGGCGCCTCCCCGCGGTTCGGGAATGACTTCGTCGACGATCCCCAGGCTTTTCAGTTCTGGGGCCGTGAGCTTGAGCGCCGCCGCCGCTTCCGGCGCGCGCGAGGCATCGCGGAAGAGAATCGCGGCGCAACCCTCCGGGGAGATGACCGAATACCAGGCGTGTTCGCACATGAGGATGCGGTCGCCGATGCCGATCGCCAGGGCGCCGCCGGACCCCCCTTCACCGATAATCGTACAGATGATGGGGGTCTTCAGCGCCGCCATTTCCATTAAATTGAACGCAATCGCGCGGGCCTGCCCGCGCTCTTCGGCGCCGATCCCGGGATAGGCCCCGGGCGTGTCAATAAAGCAAAGGACAGGCCGCTTGAACTTTTCCGCGAGCTTCATGAGACGGAGCGCCTTCCGGTATCCCTCCGGGTGCGGCATGCCGAAATTGCGGCGCATAGACTCCTGGACGGTCCGCCCCTTCTGGTGGCCGATCACCACCACGGGCCGGCCCTCAAACATTGCCAGCCCGCCCACGATCGACGCGTCATCCGAAAAACTCCGGTCCCCCTGGAGTTCCATAAAATCCGTGCAGAAGGCCTTGATGTAGTCGCACGTGTAAGGCCGCTGGGGATGTCGGGCGATCAGGACCCGCTGCCATGGGGTCAGGCTTCCGTAGATCTGGTGCTTGAGTTGTTCGCATTTTTCTTCGAGCGTCCGGATTTCTTCTGAGAAATCCATATGTTCGGACGCAGCGCAGCTCCGGAGCTCCTCGATTTTACTCTCGAGCTCCGCGATCGGCTTTTCAAATTCTAGCGCTACAATCTCATCGGCCATGGGTTTTTTCAGAGATTCGGAAACTTGGCGACACAATTGAGTCGGATGATTCGCTCGGCACCCCGCGCCTCTCCGCGCCCGACATTGCGCGAGGCCACATCAACGTTAAAATGCGAGGTCACCCAGAACCGGCCTCCGAGGTTCACCCGGTTGTCCGCGGCGTTGCGGATATTGTCGTATTCCGCCATCAGAGTCAGATTATCGACGACCTGGTAGCTTACCCCAAAGAATCCAGCGAGTTGGACCGGGCCAAACTCGTTCGTGTTCAGGCCGGCGTGCACCTCCAAGTTCGGGAGAAAGATTTCGTGACTCCCGACAAGGTAGAGCCCTTTCGCCTTCTGCTCGAAATCCCGCAAGTCGTTGCTGTAAATGTAGCCTTCGTTATCGTAACCGAGCGCGAGCGCGGGGAGGATGTCCGTTCCGTCAAAAGCCCTCAGCTTAAAATACATCGATGGCCGGATCAAGTGCGGCGCGGAACCGCCGATGACTTGCTGCGCGTCGGCCATGATCCCAAAATTGACCCGCCGGAAGGGGCTGATGACCAGCCGCGACACGATTCCCCCATCGCTATAGAACCGAAAATTGGTGGAGTAGGTCGCCGGATCAAGAACGTCCGCCGTGGGAACGTCGATCAGTTCGAGCTGAGGGCTTTCGACGCCATTGTCCGTATACGCCCTTGTGGCGACCGCTTTTGTCGCAGCGGCATCTGCCGCTTGTACAGTTGAAGCTAAAGCAAAATTAAGAATTAAAAATGAAAAGCCCCAAACCCCTATTGTCCATTTTGAAAATCTCATCGTTTCCTCAATTGTTGTGTGCGTAAGAGCGCCTCCTGCACCGCCGGCTGGCTTGCGGCGGGCGTCTGGGTCAGAAGGGACTGTAGTTCCGTTTCAGCCGCTGGGTCTTTGCTCCATCCCAACGCGTCAATCGCAACCACACGGACGGCGAGATCGGGGTCATGGTCCAGCGCCTTGGCCACGTCAAAACCGGAGTTGTCTCCCAGCATGATGAGGGACCGCGCTACAGAAGCCCGGATCATGTGGTCGGGGTCATTCAAAAGCGGCAAGAGAGCCGTTTTGGAATCCGACACATGCAGGTCTCCCAGCGTCTGTGCCGCTCCGGCGCGGACCGCGGCATCCGGATCTTTCAGCAGCTGCTCGACCGTTGGAACAGCGGCGGGGTCCTCAAGACGCCCCAGAACATAGACCGCGGTCCTCCGGACTTCAACCGATTTGTCCTTGCACGCCGCTTCGACCAGGGGTCTCGTACTGGGATCCCGGTAACGGCCAAGGCCGGTCAGGGCAATCAGACGGACATTGGGGTCGACATCACCCACGGCCTTGCCGAGGGCGTCTACGGCCGCCGGGTCCCCGATTTGCCGCAAACTTGTGGCCGCCGCTTGGCGTACTTCCGGGTATGGATCGTTTGCCAGTACGTTGGCGAGGCTTGACAGCGCGGCCGCAACCTTCAGTGAACCCAGTCCCTGGGCCGCCAAGGTCCGCGTCATCGGGTCCTTATCCTTAAGGGCTTCCACAAGCTTCACACCGGCTTGAGCGTCTTTTGACCGTGCCAAGGCCAGAACAGCTTCCCGCCGCTGAACTGTCTCAGTCGACGGGTGTACGAGGTAGGCTTCCTGAGGCTTTGGGGCAGCCCCAAAAACACCCGGGGCCAGGGCCAACAGGACTGCGGCGAACCAACCAGCGTAATGGTCCCTCATAAAAAAACGTCCCAATGGTTCAGGACAGTTTTGATTTTACCTATTTTTGCGGGTTTGTGGAGGCGCTCATCCCCGAAGCTTACGGAATTCGGATTCGGTCATGAAGGTCCGGGGGTCTTTGACCCGGTCGAGGTAGACATGCCCGTTGACATGGTCAAACTCATGCTGAAAGATGCGGGCCACAAATCCGCTCAGCTTTCCACGCAGGCGGCGATCGTCGCGCGCGGTAAATTCGATTTCGATCGTCTGGGAGCGCGGCACGCGGGCACGCAGCCCAGGAATCGACAGGCACCCCTCCCAATCCGTCACCATTTTCCTGGAGCACTTGACCAGCACCGGGTTGATCATGGCGACGGGCGGCATTTTCGGCGCTTTGGGATAGCGGACGCTGGGTTGCGGCGCCACGATAAACAGGCGAAGCCCGACGTTCACCTGCGGAGCGGCAATTCCCACCCCTTTGGCCTTTTTCATCGTCGCGATCATGTTATCGATGAAACGGTCCCCGGCACGGGACAACGGGAGACGCACAGGCTTGGATCGCCGCCGCAAAACCGGTTCGCCTAGCTGAGTGATGCGCAGGATATTTCCTTTCATAACACGAGATTCCTCGGTTTGCCGGCCGCGAAGGCCTCGATATTCTTGACGACCTCCTCGGCCAGGATCTCCTGGGCCTGGCGGCTCGTCCAGGCGATGTGCGGCGTCATGATGAGATTGGGAAGATGGATGTCCAGAAGTGGGTTCCCCTGGCGAGGCGGCTCCTGGGATAACACATCCACCCCCGCGCCACCCAGCCGGCCTTCCCGCAAGGCCGCAACCAACGCCGCCTCATCTACAAGACCACCGCGGGCGGTGTTAATCAGGAGGGCGGTGAGCTTCATTAAAGCGAGCTCCGCCGCGCCGATCAGGTTCCGGGTTTCAGAGTTGAGCGGCGTATGCAGGCTAATGACATCCGAACGCCTGAGGACATCCTGAAAAAGCACGCGACCCGGGCGCAAAGCGGCCACCCCTTTGCGCTCCGCAATCAGGATCCTCATCCCGAAAGCCCGCGCCAAGCGTTCCAGTTCTTTGGCCAGGCTCCCGTAACCAATCAGTCCCAGGGTCGTGCCGTGCAGGTCTTCAATCGGGATATCATTGACGGTCGGCTGCGGAGAGATCTGCCAGCGGCCGTCGCGGACCGCCTTCTGATAGGCGGGGAGGTTGCGTCTGAGCGCGAGAATCAACATCATGATGTGCTCCGGGACGGATTGGCGCGCGTAGCCGGGTACATTCGACACAAGAATCTTATGCGTCCGGCAGGCGACAACATCGACATTGTCGTAACCGGTGGCCGTAACGGCAATAAATTTGAGCGGGGGAAGCGCCGAAAGCTCGGCCTCGCGGAATTTCACCTTGTTCGTGACGGCAATCGTCGCGCCGCGCAACCGCTCGACCGTTTCCTCGGGGGCCGTACGCTCGTAGTCCACCCATTCGTGGGCGATCTGCGGCTTCCGGAAAGGAACCGTCACCGTGCCGCGGTCCAGAAATACGATGGTTTCCATGCATTTGAATTATACCGTAGGGGCAGACCTCCGGGTCTGCCCGCAATTGCGGGTGGGGATGAAACCCCACCCCTACAATATGATCCCCGTCAGGTAAAGGCCATCCTTCATCTCGTATAATAAGGAGTGTAATTTTCCCGATTATTAAAAAGGAGACACACCACCATGACCGTTGATATTGAAGGACTCCTCGGCGCAGAAGGGAAAGCGCTCCTGGAGCATAAATGCACCACCATTCCCAAGGAATCGCTTCATCTGCCCGGCCCCGATTATGTGGACCGGATTTACGCGCTGTCTGACCGTCCAACTCCCGTTCTCCGCAGCTTGCAGGCGCTCTTGAGCCATGGCCGTCTGGCCGGGACCGGATACCTTTCGATCTTGCCTGTCGATCAGGGCATCGAGCATTCGGCCGGAGCGTCTTTTGCGCCGAACCCAATGTATTTCGATGCGGAGAATATCGTGAAGCTCGCGATCGAAGGCGGGGCCAACGCTGTCGCTTCAACCTTGGGCGTTCTGGGAGCGGTCGCGCGCAAGTACGCGCACAAGATCCCCTTCATCCTCAAGTTCAACCACAACGAGTTTCTCTCATACCCGAACACGTTTGATGAAACGCTCTTCGCCAGCGTCAAACAGGCCTATGATCAAGGCTGTGTGGCCGTCGGCGCGACCATCTACTTTGGGTCCCCTGAATCCCGCCGCCAGATCTGGGAAGTGAGCCAGGCCTTCCAGCATGCGCACGAAATGGGGATGGCCACGATCCTCTGGTGCTACCTGCGCTCGAGCGCATTCAAGACCAAGGAAAAGGACTTCCATGTTTCCGCCGATCTGACCGGTCAGGCCAACCACTTGGGAGTCACGATCGAAGCGGACATCATCAAGCAGAAGCTCCCGGAAAATAACGGCGGATACACCGCCCTGAACTTTGGCAAGACCCACAAGCTCGTATACGAAAAACTCACCAGCGACAACCCGATCGACCTCACCCGTTACCAGGTGGCCAACTGCTACATGGGCCGCGCGGGTCTGATCAACTCGGGCGGGGCTTCATCGGGTGCGACGGACATGGCCGAAGCCGTTAAAACCGCGGTGATCAATAAGCGCGCGGGCGGCATGGGCCTCATCTCTGGCCGCAAAGCCTTCCAGCGCCCGATGGCCGATGGCGTCAAGATCCTGAACGCCATCCAGGACGTCTATCTGGACAAACGCGTCACCGTCGCTTAATACCACACTCTGACCTGACATTCCAGCTAGTTATTAAGGATTGTTTCGAATAAAACGCATATTCGAGACGATCCGAATTGCATCAGCCCGGCCCCGGAATTCTTACCCTTGCGGTGGAAGCCTCTGAAGGTTAAAACTACACCGCATTGCAGGAATGCAGTGCCACGGGAGGAATATCCGTTTGTATTGTCCGAAATGTGACGGCACGCTGGAGCCGGTACAAGTCGGGACGGTTCTCGTCCAGGCATGTCCCCTGTGCGGCGGGATCTGGCTCCGCTACGGGGAACTTAAACTCCTCTTTGAGGCCTGGTCTCAAGGGATCGATTATGTCAACGCTAAACACCAGCATATTTACAAGGACGGCCCGCTATACGTCCTCAACCCCGACCAGATCATGGGGTTCTGCCCCGTTTGTACTCCAAAAACCTTGATGCTGCAGGAAACCCGGAATGTCGGCGCGCCCATACGCATCGACTACTGCCAGCGGGGCCACGGACTTTGGCTCGACGCTCCCGAGATCCGGCAGATCCAGTCCCGGATAATCAATAAGAGCCCGGAATATCCGCTAGCCATGTACATGTTACTCACCGGCCAGAAAGCCGCCTGAACAATCTATTGTTCTATTTCTTTTCCTTGAACGCGGAGGGTTTCAGCAAGATGGCGTTCACGGAGGATTCCGACAGCCAGGCGAGGCCCTGGTCCCTGCCGACGGAGACGGGATAGCGTTTGGATTTGGAATCCTGGGCCCCGATGCGAAGGTCAGCGGAAGCATCGGCTCCTTTGATCATCACGCCAGCGTAAGTTAGGCTGTCATAAGTCAGCGCGGGAAACGCGGCGGAATCCACGAAGTCATCGGCGCGGAGGTGAGCCAAGGTTCCGACGAGTGAGTTCACCGGCGTCGGATCGATGGCCTTGCCGTTTAAGGTCCAGGCATCGGTGCTCACCCGGACGAGTTCGCTCTTAAATCCTTTTCCCTCGATCAGAATGCTTTGGATTTTAGTTTCAGGGATATTGATCAACTGGCGGCTCCGCCAGTAATTCACCTCCACATGGCCGAGATCGCCGCGGAAGAGCCCGCGTGCCAGATAAACATTCGGTTTTTCAGGATAGCGGAAATAGATATGACTGAAATCCGGCGCCTGCTTTCCGATGATCCCCTCCGCCAGCTGGGTCCCTTTCCCATCCAGGAGGCGCACCACCGTGCCGCTTTCGAGATTGACCTCATACTCCGCCGCGCGGTCAGCGCGATCAGAGATTTCATCATCGATCAGAATCCCCTTGAGCCCGGAAATGAGAGTCGCGACGGAACTTTCATCGGCGGCGTAGGAGGGTCCGGAACCCACTTCCCAGTGGCCGCCTTTGGCGAGCCTCGCCTCCGGCGGGCCGGATTCTTTCCGTAATTCGACTTTCTGAGGCCCTTGTTCCAGGATGATCCGTTCGGCCTTTGCACAGGCCTTCTCAAACGGAGACTGTTCATGAGGCACCTGGCGATAGAGGTACAGCAACCAGACCGCCAGAAGGACGGCGGTGGCGATGCCCAGTTTTTTAAGAACGGAGAGTGTCATCTTAGGCCGCCGGCTTCGGTGCGTACGTCGCCGTGATGATTTGCCGCCAAATCTGCCGCCTCCGCCAGCACCACAGGCCGAGAACAACCGGTAGGACTGTCACGCCAAAGACCGTCCCGTATTTTACGATCTCGCGAACCGGGCCGGATGAAGGATTTAGGGGGCGGATAATGTCCCCTTTGGACCGGACCCCGAGCAGGACCTCATCCTTCGACAAGTAGGCCAGGACATTGCTGACCAGGCCGTCTGTACCGGGGAATTGAGGAAGCGTAGGATCGAGGACCCGTGCGGTCCCCAGCACAAAAATCTGTGTTTTGGGGCTCGTGCCCACCAGCGTTTGCCCGGCCAGGGGGATGGGTTTTCCCTCGAAGTAGCTCGTGAACATCCCCTCCAGCACGCCGCCGACCGAATAGGGCCCGTGAGGATCATCACGACCGGGCATGGGGATCGCGGTAGGAGAGACGCTGGCGTAGGGGCGGTCCGGCGCCAGCCAGCTCTTCGGAGACGTAAAGAAAAGCGAAGTAAAATGCACGCCCGCCGGAAGCGGCTGGACCGCTTCCACCGTAGTGGTGAAAGGTAGGGCCACCGTATCCAGCCCCCGCGCAATCGGATGGATCGTCACAATCCGATCGATGAGCGGGATATAGGGATACCGCATGCTGGTATTAAAGGCGAAACCGCCGAGATTCTGCGTCAGGCCGATCGTCTCACACTGAGCGTCATAAACCAGCCGGTTCCCCAGCGCGATGCCGTAGTGCTGGAGCAAGCCTCCCAAACCGCTGTCGTTGGGGGTTACCATGAACTGATCCACTCTCAAGTCTTTGATGTCCACCAGGAACGCCGTCGGGATCCCATGCATGATCGCTTGGTCGATCACCCAGAACGATTTGTCATCCATCTTCTGCTGCGGCCCCGCGACCAAGAGTGCATCGGCTTCGAGCGGCGTCGTCGTGCCGGGGGGAAGGGGGACGGGTTTCAGATCATAAAGGTCTGCCACGTCCTGGGCGAGCTTGGTGCGGCCGGTCTCCCAAGATATTTCCCGATGGCCCGAGGCCAGCGCGATCGTTTTTTTGTTCCGCACGGCCATTTTGGCAATGCGGCTGGTGATGTCATACTCGAGCTGCTGGACGTCCTTCACAACCGGGAGCGTTTCGGATTTATCGCGATGGAAAAGAACCAGGCCCATATAGCCACGGCGGATCTGGAGCTGGTCACTGCCCATCTCCTCAAATTGAAGGGGGAGGAGTCTGGCTTCGCTGGCCTTCTTTTCGAAGTCCGCAGGAGGGTTCGGCAGGGCGAATTCAAAGCGGACCTTGCCGTGCGAAGCGGCGCGGTACTCCGCGAGAAGATCCCGCACGTACCGTTCATAGGCGTTATAGGGAGCCGGCAAATCCGGCGTGAAGTAGGCCCGCACGATCACCGGGTCGGACAGGTCGCGGACGAGCTTGCGGCTGGACGGCGACAGCGAATAGGCTCTGTTCCCAGTGAGGTCCAAACGCAAGAATACCCAGTTCCCCAGCAGGTTGACCAGGACGGCCATCAGCGCCGCCATCGCCAGCCCGGCGGCGCTCGTGAGCGCGAATTGCTTCCGGCGTTCCTGGATCGTTATCGCCATTTTTTGGACTGCATCACCGACAGGCAGGCCGTCAGAAAGAACACGGTGCCTGTGGCCCAGTAGAGAAGATCCCGCGTATCCAGCACCCCGCGCGCCAGAGCCTCAAAATGAGCATTGACGCTGAAGCCCCGCACAAAGCTGGAGACGACCCCCGGAAGAAAATCAGCGACCCGGTCTAAGAGGAAAAAGAGGAAACAGACGAAGAACCCAATGATAAACGCGACGACCTGATTGCGGGTGAAGGCCGACGCCCAGAGCCCGATCGCCGTGAAGAAAGACGCCAGCCCCAGGATAGACACATAGACGCCGATCATCTGGCCCGCATCCGGGTGCCCGATAATGAAAAGCACTACAGGAAACACGAGCGTGAAAGCGATGAGTGCCCCGATGAGCCCCAGGGCCGCCACGTATTTGGCCAGGACGATTTCATGGTCGTGGATTGGGAGGGTGGCCAGATACTCGATGGTGCCGGACTTGAACTCCTCGGAGAAGGCGCGCATCGTGAGCGCGGGGACCAGAAACGTGAAGATGAGAGGCAGCGGTCGGAAGAAGGTGTCCAACACGCTCTGGTTCATCAGGAAGAGGGGTGAGACAAAAAGCCAGCTGGTGATGAGCAGGAACACCACGCCGACGACGTAGGTCGCCGGGGCATTGACCATGATCGAAAGCTCTTTGCGAGCCAAGATGAAAACGGGGCTCTTTCTCATACGCTGGTTGTCAGCTGACGAAAGACGTCTTCCAGAGAGAACGTCTCCGGCGTCATCTGAAGGATGGGCCAATGGTTACGGGACGCCTCTTCAAAAATCGCCTCGCGGAGATCGGCTTCGGCGGACTCAAGGAACAAGACCACGCGGCCTTCCGCTTCTTCCTGCACCGTGACACGGTCAGCACCCGGAAGGCGGGAAAGCGTTTCCTGTGCTGCCGCCGCTGGCGCTTTCAGTTCCAGCAGAAGCCGATGGCCTTTGGACATCTGTTCGCGCAGAAGGTCCGGGGTGCCGTCCGCCACAATCTTTCCCTTATGGATGATCAGCACCCGGTCGCAAGTCGTCTGCGCTTCCGACAAAATATGCGTAGACAGGAGAACGGTCTTTTTCTGCTTGAGCGTCTGGATCAGCTGGCGCACTTCCTGCTGCTGGTTGGGGTCAAGGCCCGATGTCGGCTCATCCAGAATCAGGATTTCCGGGTCGTGCAGGATGGCCTGAGCCAGACCCACCCGCTGCCGAAATCCTTTCGACAGGTGCGCGACATCCTTCCCGACGACGCTGTCCAGACCGCAAACCTGGATCACGTTCCGGATAGCTCCCGCGTAATTGGATGGCGCCATCCCGCGCAACCGTGCCGTCCACTCGAGCGATTCGTAGACAGCGAGCTCCTCATAAAGGGGATTCGTTTCCGCGAGATATCCGATGCGCTGGCGCACGTCTAGTGACTGATCCACTACATCCAAATTGGCCACGCACGCGGAGCCTTCCGTGGGCGGGAGGTAGCCTGTGAGGATCTTTAGCATGGTGGTTTTGCCGGCCCCATTAGGCCCGAGGAGCCCGACCACTTCCCCTGGCTGGACCACAAAACTCACTTGATCCAAGGCGACAGTCGGGCCATAATTCTTCGTAATCTGCTGGACTTCAATCATGATTGATTAAAATAAATACCTCATCAGAATATTTGTTGTCAAGATGCCCCCCTCGATCGTCATGAGAGGAGGACCTGCAATACTTTTTCCGTATCCGCCAGATCCTGAAATACGTAGTTGGGACTATTTTTTGTGAGTTCCTCATACTTCATCGGCCCGGTGGCCACAGCAATCGTCGTGGCTCCAATCGCTTGGCCCGCGTGCACATCACGAACATTGTCCCCGATCACGACCACATCCCTCGGCGGGACGGCTTTCCCGATCATCGCCTCCCCGCGTTTGACCCCCGTCCTCAAGACGGTTGG
>Ga0326728_10012361_pt1 | contig 18994 bp, 18 predicted proteins | sample MB3enrmetagenome_FD_207602 | JGI IMG/M metagenome (GOLD analysis project Ga0326728, IMG submission 207602) | Lab enriched peat soil microbial communities from McLean, Ithaca, NY, United States - MB31MN | ecosystem: Environmental > Terrestrial > Soil > Wetlands > Peat | place: USA: New York... | reverse complement strand
CCAACGCGCCCAAGCTCTACCGCGCCATCCTCGACGGCCTGGAGTATCGCGGCACCCTGTTCATCCAGGCCTTCACCACCTGCCAGCCGGAGCACGGCGTGGCCGACGACATGGCGCTCTTCCAGGCGCAGCGCGTGCGCGACTCGCGCGGCGCGCCGGAGTTCGTCTTCAACCCCCGCCTGGGCGAAACCTATCAGGAGACGCTGGACATTAAGGGCAATCCCTCCATCGATCTCGATTGGTACGAGACTAGAGACAAGAACAGCGGTGAGACGCGCCGCTACACCGTCGCCCACTGGTGCGCCACCGAAGCCCGCTTCCGCAATCACCTGAAGAAGATCAAGCCCGAAGCGGCGGCCAAGCTCATTCCGCTCGATAACATGCTCGTCCGCATCACCCAGCAGGACGTGGTCTACCGCCGCTATCTCACGCCCGGCCACCGCGCCTTCATTCCCGACTTCGGCGTCTATATTTCCGTCGCGGACGATGCCGGCAAGACGACCTTCTACGCCATCAGCCGCCAGCTGGTCCTATTCTGCGTGGAGCGCCGCAAAGCCTGGCGGATGCTGCAATCCAAGGCCGGCATCGTGAACCGCGAGTACGCCGCCCAGCGCGCCATCCTCGCCGAAGTGGACTCGGGCAAGATTCCACTGGAGGAGCTCTTCGCCTGCGGTCACGAACTGGTCAGGGAGCGGCTGGGCGCAACGGCGGTGTCGCTCGCGACCGGCGCCTGAGTTCAGAGTTGCGCGCCACAAACACTGAAGCCAGCCCCGAAAGGCTGGCTTCGCACCCTACCTGCCAAGGGGAGGGGGTATCTTCTACAATTCTACCCACGCAGGGCGCCCATCCGTCACCTCCCATTGATGAGGGTGTGGAGTGAACCAAGATTCATGCTGGATCACAGCTGAGCGCGCAGCCGGATGCGCAACAAAACAAGCCCCGCCGGGGCGGCGGGGCTTGGGAGCAAACGAAAGGGCGCGTTTCCGCGCCCTTCGTTGATTTCAGGAGGAGAGAGAACGGCTGCGAACTCAGCCCTTGCGAGCTGACTTGACCCTGCGGAAGGCAACGCCAGCCAGACCGAGCAGCCCAGTGCCGAGCAGGAGCAAACTGCTGGGCTCGGGAGAGAGAGCTACGCTGTCATTGAATTCGCTGAAATTGCTTGTGTCCTCGACGTCTTTAACAATATAGAAGGTGCCGGTGCGCGTTGTGAAGCTCGACGAAATCTCCTCGGCGCCGTTAGTGTTGCTCAGAGTGACCAAAACATCGCCGGTGGGGCACTCGAGCTCCTCTACCGTGCAGGCGGTTTCCGAGATGGTACCCGAGCCGCCGCCTTGCCAGCTGTTGTCAAGGGTGTATGTGCCAGCCGGACCCTGTATTGCATAGATCAAGAAGAGGTCGTTGTTCGTCGCCCCGGACCCGAGGTCTATCGTAAAAGCCAGGTTGACATTTCCACCGGAGGCAGAAGTGCCGCCGAATTGGGCTGGAGCAGTGTTGAAATACAATTGTGTACCGGCAGCCCCGGTACCAGTGAACTGAACGTAGTCGAAGGTCAAGTTCAGCGGGCCTTCGTAGCAAGCGGTGCCGGCGGTAATTTGCGAGCTGTCCGCTGAACACAGCTGGTCGGCCATGGCAACTGGTGTGATCGCAAGGGCCGTTGCCACTGCGAGAAGTCCTAACGTCAATCTTTTCATCTTTCCTCCTGAGAATCGCCCTGTGGGCATTTCGTGCCGCTCACACCCTCTGCGAAATGCCGGCCAAAGGGCAGGTTCTACGGCTTCCATCTCTTGCTCCGCGAAGCCTCGCGGAACGCTCCACCCCATTGCGGCGATCAGGACCGGGGAATCACTCATCGCGCAATTGGCGCACTGACCCAAAACGGAGAAAACCGGAACAACCGAAACCGCATGTCGACGCGAGGGTGCGTAGACCCTCCATTGACACGCCCCAGTGGTATTCGCCTCCCTTGTTGCAACTCGCGTTCCAAACGAGAATCGTATTAAACTCAAAGGCTTACGCGCAAATGGAGTTGACAATGTGCAAGGAATTGCAGAGCAAAGTGCTATTTTATTTCCCTTTTTGACCATGTCAGGCCCGGCAGGGAGACAGGAAATGCGGGGCTGGAAGGCCTGGCGAGCGGTCCAAATCCCCAAGGGCTCAATGGGCCGCGGCATGAGGGTCCCAGGACCGGCCCGCCGCGGCGGACGAGACCTGGAGCACTCATTTGGAGTGGTAGATTGAGATGTGGACACACGCCAAAGGTTCCGCAAAGGACATCCCGTGCAGACTCTTCGCCATCTCCGTTTTCTCGCCTTCTTCTTCGTTGCTGTGTCGGCATACGCGCAGCCCTCCGGAGGGCCTTACGGTCCGATCGATCAGCGCTATGAGGTTCCCACGGCCGGGAAGGTGTACTTTGTTGCGCCGGACGGCAAGAGCGATGCAGCCGGCGTCGAACTCGCCCATCCCACCACCATCGAGGCGGCCATGGAGCGCGTGGTGACCGGCGACGCCATCGTTCTGCGTGGCGGCATCTACAGAACCGGCGGCCTGGTGCTGAATCAGGGCATCACCATGCAGCCCTACGAAGAGGAGCATCCCGTCCTCAAGGGCACCGGGATCGCAACTCAGTGGGAGGCTTTGCCCAACAACGTCTGGAGGACCCCCTGGCCGCATCTCTTCCCGGCGGAGCCTCGGCCCTGGTGGAATCGCAGCCGTGAGGGCATGAAGACGCCCCTGCACCGCTTCAACAACGACATGGTCTTCGTCGATGGTGAGCTTCTCCTGTCGAAGGGTTGGGAGGGCGAGCTCGATGCGCATTCCTTCTATATCGATTACAAGAACGGATATGTGTACATCGGCACGGATCCCACGCACCGGCAGGTGGAGATCACCGCCTGGGACAGTGCGCTGGTGAGGACCAGCGCGCCCGCGCACGGCAAGATCTCAGACGGAAAAGGACCGGTAATTCGCGGCATCGCGTTCACGCAGTATGCGTATCGCGCGCTGGAGATCGAAGGCAAGAAGCATTTCACTTCGGCCGACGAGCCCACCGACGAGCCTGTAGGCATCTCCGATCCGGCGACCTATGGCAAAGAGGTCCGGAATACGCTGATCGAGAATGTCACCATCACCTACTGCTCCCGTGTGGCCGGCTATTTCCGCGGCGACGGATTGATCATTCGCAACTCGCTGGTCAGCGATACCGGCACGGAGGGCATCTACGTCATCGGTTCGTCGGATGTGCTGCTGGAGCGGAACATCCTGCGCCGGAATAACATCAGGCAGTTGACCGGCTACTACCCCTCCGCGGCCAAGATCTTCAACCAGACGCATCGCGTCACCTTCCGCGACAACCTGATTCAGGAGCAGCCCTACTCCAACGGAGTCTGGTATGACGTGGGCAACCGCGACGGGGTGATCGTGGACAACTGGGTGGAGGGCGCTCTCGACGGCATCTTCATCGAAATCTCGCGCGGAGCCACCATCGCCGGCAACGTGGTGGTGAATTCGGCCCACGGACTTCGGGTGCTGAACTCGGCGGACGTGCACGCCTATAACAACACCTTCGTCAATGCGCGCGTAAGCTTCGAGCGGAATGACCGTGTGGCCGCGGGCGACGTCTTCGACTGGCATGTCACCACGGGGCCTGGCCTGGAAGAGCGCGAAGGCCATATCTTTCTCCATAACCTGATGGCGGCTTCGGATTCGTATCGCGATCCGCTGCTGCAGTTCTTGCAGAGGCCGTCCTCGCTCTGCGGCAAGCTCAAGCGTTCGCAGGCCACGGAGGTCGACGGAAACGTCTATATCCGCGCCGCATCGGCGACCGGTTCCGGCGCGCCGGCGCCATTGATTGTCTATGCCCCGTCGGAGGGGGAGAACTGCACCTCGCGCCTTTCCTCCCTCGATGACTTCCGCAAGCTCGAGCCGGCGTTCGAAAAGAACGGCGTGCAGATCGATCGCTCTCCCCGCTCGATTCTGAAAGGGCCGGACCTGGGACATTTCGAGCTGCAGCGCGCGCTGCCGAATGCGCCGGCCATGAACTTTCTTCCTCCAGAGGTTCGCTCGCTTCTGGGATGGAGCGAAGCGGAGGCAGAGACGCCCGGCGCTTATCCGCTGCGCTAAGTGCGGGTTCCAAAGGAGCCCCGAAAAATGCCGTGCTTTTCGGGATCAAGTCCCCATCTTCGCATCCAATCCGTGGTTGCCTAGCGCCTCGGATGCCCCGCCCGCCGTCGTAAACTGAAAGCGTCGCACCAGGATTCCCCATGAAGAAGCTTGCCATCGGTTTGTACGCCGCCATCACCGTCGCCCTGCTCGGGTGGGCTTTCTACCAGGCCATCTACGTCGCCCCCGAAGAACAGACCATGCACGAGGCGCAGCGCATCTTCTATTACCACGTGCCTTCGGCGATGGTTGCCTTCCTCTTCTTCGCCGTCTCGCTGGCCGGCTCCATCGGTTTTCTCGCCTTCCGCCGCAACCGCGCGGAGTGGGCCCAGATCTCCGACGCCTGGGCGCTGGCCGGGGCCGAGGTGGGCGTCGTCTTCTGCACCGTCGTGCTCATCACCGGGCCGATCTGGGGCCGCCGCGCCTGGGGCATCTGGTGGACCTGGGACGCGCGCCTCACCACTACCCTGGTTCTCTGGCTCATCTATGTCAGCTACCTGCTTCTGCGCCGCTTTGCCGCGGGACCGCAGGTACAGACGCTGGCCGCCGTCCTGGGCATCTTTGGCGCCCTCGACGTGCCCATCGTCTATATGTCCAATCGCTGGTGGCGCACGCAGCATCCGGCACCGGTCTTCGGCGGCGGCCCCGACTCCGGCATCAAGGATCCCGCCATGCTGGCCGCCTTCGGCTGGAACGTCCTGGCCTGGCTGGCTTGGGGCCTGCTTATCCTCGCTCTGCGCTACCACGTCGAGCGCCAGCAGCAGAAACTCGCCGCCCGGGAAGCTCAGGCGGCCCTGGACGCCTGATTTGCCGGCGCAAAGCCTCTTCAGAAGGACAAAGCAATGGATCAAAGAGCGATTCTCGATCACCAGTTCACCGTCGCCGCCTACGCCATCACCTGGGCCATCCAGCTGGGCTATTTGGCCTGGCTGGCCCTCAAATGGCGGGCGCAGAAGCGCAGCGCAGCCAGCAGCCGCCTCAACCCGCGCTAGAAAGCGGGGGACTACGTCTTATAGCCTGTGTTGAAGGCTGGCAGCGTGTCAGGGCACGACTTTGGTCGTGCCGCAAGAGGACCGGAAGTCCTCCCGGCTTCAGCCGCTGAGAGGATGCAGGCTATAGAAACTACAGCCTCAGGGGCTGAAGCCCACGCTGCTGGAATCGCCGCATACGGCACGACTGAAGAGGTGCCCTGACGCAGCTTCCGCCATTGGAGGGCTTCTGCCACGGGCAGCTTCGCGCGCGGATCGTTCCGGCGGGGAGTCCCGCGCGCGGCCCCTTTCGTTATAAACTTCTTGGTTATGGAAACTACAGGTTGCGGTACAGCTATCGTTACGCCCTTCCGGGCCGACGGGTCGATCGACGAGCAGGCGCTTCAGGAGCTGGTGAACTGGCAGATCGACTCGGGGATCGACTTTTTGGTGGCCTGCGGGTCAACGGGCGAGGCGGCCACGCTGGATGAAGACGAATGGCTGCTCGTTGTGGGCGTGGTAGTCGAGGCCGCGGCGGGCCGCGTGCCGGTGTGGGCCGGCTGCACCCACAACTCGACCCGGACGCTCCTGCGCCTTGCCGCCCGGCTGCGTAAGATTGGCGGCGTGGACGCCGTGCTCTCGGCCAATCCGTACTACAACAAGCCCACCCAGGAGGGCCAGTTCCAGCACTTCCTGGCCCTGGCCAAGGCCGTTCACCCGCTGCCGGTGGCTGTCTATAACGTCCCCGGCCGAACGGCCGCGAACCTGGAACCGGAGACCGTTCTCCGCCTGGCCGAGGCAGCCCCGAACATTGAGGCCATCAAGGAGGCCAGCGGCAAGCTGCCCCAGATCGCCCATCTGGTTCACATCCTGCCCAGCGGCTTCAAGATCTTCTCCGGCGACGACAACCTGGCGCTGGCGGCGATTGGCGTGGGAGCGCACGGGCTGATCAGCGTAGCCTCGAACGAGATTCCGGCGGAGATCGGCCGCATGATTCGCTTCGCCCTCGGCAGTCGTTGGGCCGAGGCCCGCGAGATCGAGCGCAAATACGCGCTGCTGCTCGACGCCAACTTCTGGGAGTCGAATCCGGGCCCGGTGAAGACGGTGCTCAACCTGATGGGCCGCACCACCAACCACGTTCGCCTGCCGCTGGTCCCGCCCACCGCCGCCACCCGCGCCAAACTCGAGCGCCTGGCCGGCGAACTCGGCCTGATCTAGCGGTCCCGTCGAAAGGTAAACCGCGGCTGTGCTGCTTGCGAAATGAGGCCGTTCCCCGCCCGGTTTCGTTCCGAATCTGCAACTTAAGGGGATCGATTGAACAAGAACCCATGCAATTGGCTTATAATTCGGGCGTTCCGTTCAATCGGTCGCCGGACGCCTGTTCGCGGCGCCCGCCACCGGGGAGGCTACCATGTTGAAGCCCTTTTTGCTCTCTTCCGCGGCGATCCTGCTTGTGCTCGCAGCCGCTCCCGTTCCTGGAGTCTCGCAGCAGGAGACCGCGCCAGCGGCCGCTGCCCCCGCCAGCACCAATCCGGTAAAACCTACAGCCGCGTCGCAGGAAAGGGCGAAGAGTCTCTACACTCGCGACTGCGCGCTGTGCCACGGAGACAATGGAAACGGCAAGACCGACGTTGCCACCAGCATGTCGGTGACGCTCGACGACTGGACCGATGCGAAGACGCTGGCCGCCAAGTCGGATCAGGATCTGTTCAATACCATTCGCAAGGGCAAGGGCGACAAGATGCCTCCCGAAGATGCGGGCCGCGCCAAGAACGACGAACTGTGGAACCTCATTATCTACATTCGCAGTTTATCCTCGGCGCAGCCGGCGGCAGCTCCGCCAGCGCCCGAGGCCGCGCCGGCTCAGCCTGCGGCAGCTCCGCCACCGGCCCCTGCCGCTCCTGCGCAGCCAACCAACTAGGCCGCCTCACAGACGATGGGCGACCCAAGGGCTCGGCGGCTTGCGGACTCGCTCACTGCGCCACGGTCAGCTTCACCTGCGTACTCTGGTCCACGCGCGAACCGGCCGCCGGAGTCTGCGCCAGCACCGCTCCCGGCTTCACCGGCGGCCTGGGCGGCTCGTCACCGCTGCCCACAGGCGGCACAGACACATCCACAAAGTCGGGCGGCAGCGCCGTGATGCCCACGCTCGTCAACGCCGCCTGCGCGGTCACCACCGGCCATCCAACCAAGTCGGGCATCACATAGCCGTCGGGCGCATTGTCGTCCGGCGCGACCACCAGCAGGTTGATGCTGGGCCGGGCAATGCCTTGAGCGTGGCCGGGCGGGTCCTGCGCCAGCACCGTTCCTTCCGCGGCCCTGGAGTAGGGCAGCCGCGCCGTCGAGCCCAGCTCCAGGCCCGCACGCCGCAGCGTGAGCGCCGCCACCCGCTCCTCGCGGCCCACCATATCCGGCACTTCCACCTTCTGCGGTCCCAGGCTTTCAGCCACGCGCACCCGCCACTCCCGCCGCACCACCGTGCCCGCAGCCGGCATCTGCGTTAGAATGTGCCCCGGGGCCACGTCGGCCGAGTAGTAGCGGTTATCCACCATCAGGTTCAGCCCCAGCCCGGCGGTCTCGCTGCGCGCTTCGGCCACCGTCATCCCCTTCAGCGCTGGCACCTGCACCTCCGCGCCGTGAATGGCAAAGTGCATGGTGGTGATGGCCGACAGCAGCGCCGCCGCCACCAGCAGCATCAGCACCGAAACCACCTGGAAGAAGTTCACAAACACGCGGCTGTTCATGGTTTGGCCTCACCGGCCGGGCAGGCGGTCTCGCACCCGGCTTCAGCCTCAAGCACATCCTCGACCGGGCAGTGATTCCATTTCACGCGCGCATTCATCTCGTCGGACCCTCTGCTTCTTGTTATAAACCTCAACCAACACGCAGGCGGCTGGAAGTATTCCTGGTGAGTCTGTCTCGCTCACACCGGCGGCAGCGCATCCACCACCGGCACGCCGGCGGGCGGCGTGAAGCGGAAAACCTCCGGGGTGACCGGAGCGTTGTCTGTTTCGCCGGTGAAGGTGAAGCGGGTCAGCGCGCCGTCGGTCTCTTCCACCTCGATGCCTGCAATGGTCCCCTCGGCGGTTACGGTGAGAGTAAGCCGCGCCACGCGCTTCTCCTCGCCCCTGGGCTGGCCGGTCAGCGTAAAGAGGCCGCCGGGCGCCCCGGCAAGCGTCAAATTGTCCAGCTCCTTTTCCAGCTCGGTGCGGCCCAGCAGGAAGCGCAGCGGAGAGCGCAGGTCGTCGAGTTCCCGGGCGGGGATGCGCTGCACCTGGGAGTCGCCGGCAGAGTAGAACCAGGCGTACTTGCCGTCGAGCAGGAAGAGCTTGCCGGCCGGCGAGCTGTACTCCCACTTCATGCGGCCGGGCTTCAGCAGCAGCAGCGTTCCGCTCTCGGCGCGCTTGATTCCCAAACCTTCATAGCTCTCGGTGAATCCCGCCGTGAGCGAGCGCAGTTGGTTGTAGCGCCGGTCGACGCGCCGGGCCAGCTCCCGCGCGGGATCCTTCGCGGAGCCCTTCGCGGATGGGTCCTTCGCGGACGGCGAATGTTCCTGGGCGCACGCGCAGGCTGCAAGCAACGCGACGGCCAAGACCAGGCCGCCGTAGCTAAAAAGTCCGCGCGCCGTCATGGCCGGGGCTGGGTGCAGTCAGTGCCGCCCGCCGGATCGAACTTGATGTCGCCGAACTGGTCGCCGCAGAAGCCGCGATCCCCGGTCTTGCCCACAGTGGCGGGAATCGCGGTAACGGTGTATCCATCGACTCGCTCCGAGCCGCTCAATGCGCTCTTGGCGCAGTTCGTGATGGTGAAGATGTAGCCGGATCTTTCGCCGGAAGCCAGGTCGCCCGGCAGCAACTGCGCCGCGGAAGGCGAGGGAGCGCCGGCGCTGGGGTCGCCGCCCAAAGCCGCCAGGGAGCAGGCGAAGCCATTGGCGGGATAGGTGAACTCATACTGCATCTCCGCTTGCTGGATGGCCTGGATGGACCGGATCGCCGAGGTTTCGTCGGCCCTCTTCTTCATGCTGTGGGAAGTGGGAACCGCCAGCATCAAGATGAAGAGGAAGGCGGGGAGGGCGATCAACACCCCCAAAAGAACCCAGACAAAGATGGGAACGCGCCGCGCAGGGCCAGCAGGCCGGGTTGCGGGAATCCGGCCTTGCTGGGCTGAGGGACCCGGCATTCCCGCCGCAGCTTCCTTTGTAAGTTGAAGCGCCGCGCCATCCGCGGGGCAGAAAGTCTGCTCATGGGGGTACTCAACGCCACAAGCGGGACATCTCTTCATCGCGGATTCCATTGCAACTGAATTGCCGGTCGAATCACGCCGCACCTTTCCCGGCCGTCTCGTACGGGGTCACACTTGACCATTGTCCACAGCGAATGCAGAAGACGCCGCCGGCGCGGCGACCACGATACGACCGTCGCGCCGCAGGCATGAGCACGCCGTCACTGGACCGGCTCGGTGCAGTTTGTCCCGCCCTGCGGATCCTGCTTGAGAACGCCGCCCTCGTCGGTGCAGAAGCCCAGATCTCCGGTCTTGCCCACCGTGGTGGGAACCGCGGTGATGGTGTATCCATCCACCCGTTCCGAGCCGCTCAACGCACTCTTGGCGCAGTTGGTGATGATGAAGTTGTAGCCGTCCTTGTTGCCCTTGGCCAGCTCATCGGGCAGCAGTTGGGCGGAGGTGGCGGAGGGCGGTGTGCCCGGCGCGGATTCGCCGCCCAGATACTTCAGATCGCATGCGAATCCCTTGCTCGGGTAGTCGCTGGCGTACATCATCTCGGCCTGCTGGATGGTCTGCATGGACTTCTTGGCCGAAAGCTCGCGGACGTGCTTCATGACGGCCTTGTAGGTGGGGAAGCCGATCAGCATCAAAACGGTGATGATGCCCATCACGATCAGCAATTCCATGAGCGTAAAGCCGTTGGACAGCTTGCGGCCACCGGTCGATCTTGAGTCTTGCGCGCGGGCGTTTTGGCCGCCGCGGCGGCAAGTACGGAACGAAAGCCTTCGATTCATGGAGTTTCAGTGCCTCGTGGAGCGGGCCGGAGGTGCATGGCCCATCCGAGAAAATGCTACAACGAATGGACGCGGAAGGGAAATGGGACGCTCAAAGCAGGGATCAGGGATCAGGGGTTGGGGATTAGGGGTTAGGGGCCGGGGGTCAGCTTTCAGGACGCGGCGGCCAATGTCGCCGGCCGGAGGCTGTCTTTGTTGGCTGCCGGCGGTCCTTCGTGTAAACTCCCGAGCCTCCGCCCTCGTCCAATTCATCTGGGGGCAATATTGGAGGCGCGTTTTCGCTGTCCGTGCTGCGGATACAGGACGCTGGAGACCGCCGGCGCGCTGGCGCTGTGCCCGGTCTGCTGGTGGGAGGACGATGGCCAGGAGGACGACACCGCCGCCGAGAAACGCCTGACGGTGAACGGCGACCTCAGCCTGAATGAAGCCCGCGAGCACTACGCTCAATGCGGCGCGGCCCATCCCCGCTTTCTTCCTTACGTTCGCAAGCCCCAGGTCACTGAACAGTAGAGGCCATCTCCTGGACACCGTTCAGACCGTGCGGAGCGTCGCTCAGGCGCCAAAACGTGCGTTGATTCTACGGCACTTACAGCACGGCTGAAGCCGTGCCTTTTCAAGACCGGTTCATGAGAAAGCTTCCGGTGCTTCTCGAAGCTTCACTGGCGGGCAGTCCTCAACGCCGTTTCAGCAGAGGTGCGCCATCGCCCATTTCAGGCCGAACGGGGCGCAAGATGGCCGCGCTGGGGATGACGGACGCCGCTGATCCCGCCCGGTACCGGGTTGCTCAGGCGCCGGCTTGAATTCCCAGCCGCCGTCGGCCTTCGAAACGCCGATCCGCCCCAATCAGGTCCCCACGCGGCAGCGTCCCGTCTGTACCCGCAAAAAGAATGCTCCGGGAGACGCGCGGCTAGCGCTCATCTCTACCGGAGCGGCCCAGCCAACGGCCGGGCCTGAGGCTCAAATCTGCGAACCAGTCAACAAGGAAGCGGTCAGCCCCGGCTGAGCTTCCTGCGAACCACCCCTGCCAACGCGAGCATCCCGGTGCCGAGAAGCAGCAGGCTGCCGGGCTCGGGAGCGACATCGACGTAGATGGTCTCTTCCATGCCCTGGGCTTCAGCGGCATTACTGCCACCCGACCACCTGCCAGTTACTGGGTTGAAGGTTCCTGTTCCGGCCACGCCCTCCGCGTACCCATAGATAAACGTTGGGATCGAGGAACCCAACGCTCCACCGTAATTGGCTGTCACCAGCAACTCAACCTCGCACTTGCTCGCAGCGTTCGTGCCCGCGGCGTTGTTCGCAGCGAGAGTTTCGTCTATGGAGCAAATACCGGTGGATCCGCCATTCTCCAGCGTGACCGCAGACAGGTAACTCTTCGTCGAACCGGCTTCCGGTTTCACCGCGCCGCCGGCTGTCGGGCCTGAGTTGTGACCTGGACTAGGCCACGCAGTGCCCGTCCCATTGCTGTAGGCCCCCTTCCCGAGCGAATAAGTCCAGCCGTTACCGGTGCTACCGTCGCTGTTCTTTTCGTTCACGAATTCGGCCGGAGTGTCGCCGGCGGCGCCAGTCACGTCGGTACCCCCGAGGTAGTACTCGAAGCCGGTGATGGCAAGAGACGCGGTCGTCGAGGTGTTCTCAATGTATGCATTGACCACCGACACATTGGGTCCCACGTCAGCCGCGTCATCCGACTTCAGGGTATACGTGGCGTTAATGTGATCGAAGGTGAGCGTGCCGGCGGACGCGCCAGGAGCAAGGGCAACGCCCATCGCGATCGCGACCCATACAAACAATGATTTCTTCATCCCCATCCTCCAGAATCCTTGAACGGTCCCGGTCAACGCTTCCCTGGCGATTCTCGCTGAGGCAATCGAAAGTTCGGCCCTGGCTATGGTCCGGCTTGAGGTTGTAGTAGACGAGCAGAACCGGAGAGAAACCCCCGTCTCGCCAAACGGTGGAGTCAAACCCGCTGCTCAATTCAAAACCAGCAATCCTTGTCCGCAGGCACGAGGGAAAAACTCGAAACCTGCAATCCTTCTCCGCGACTGCGAGGGAAACTCCACGATCAGGAAGGTTGTCTTAGGGTCCGTCATCAAACTCTGGAGACTTTCCCTGCCACAACAGCGGCCATACTCAGGCTCTCCCTAGCTGCGAAGGTGATCGCCGCGAAGGCGAGCGACAACGCAGTAAGAGAAGATCGCGAGTTCATCAATGGTCCCCCAGCAGATTTTCAACGCTTATTGCAACTCGCGGTCCAAAGAGCATAAGCTGTAGATTCAGTGACTTACGTATATTGCGCGCATGGAATGCGCAATGTATTGCGCACAAAAGTTCCAAACAAATTCCTATTTCACGCGCTGTCCCGCGTCCTGGCCTCGTTTCTTTCCGGAACAGATTGAGGGTTGAGGGCCCGAAAGCCGGTTCTTCGAGAGGAAACTTCCGGTCGCCGGCGATGCGCCTGGTCCAGTCACCGTTTCCTTTCTGGGTCCCTCCTGTGAAAGCGGATGTCCTGACGGTTTGACCCTTCCGGCAAACCCCCTTACCATGATGAAATGAGGGATTTGCCCCGCGCGCGGCGCCGGCTGCGCGTCGAGCGGCGGTTTTCGGGCAGCCGGATGGCCAGCCAAACGGGCGGCCGGACCGGCATATTGATCGGCTCGCCGCAGCGAGCCTGGAAGGCATAACGTTGAGTTCTCCCGGTAACCTCGAGAACAGCCTCACCGCTGGCGCGGCCGAGGCCGCGGATGGTCACACCCACGAAGGCGGCGCTCACGAAGGCCGCGACCACCAGCACGGGCCGGTTCACCACCCCACGGGCGAAGACCTGCCCGCGGGGGCCCCGGTTCTCAACCCGGCCTGCACCCGCGAGCTGGTGCTGGACATCCCCGCCGAAGAGGTCTCGAAGGCCTATCGCGGCGTGGTGGGCGACTACAGGAAACATGCCAGGATTCCCGGCTTCCGCGCCGGCAAGGTGCCGGATACGGTGATCAAGCGCCGGTTTGCCGCCGAGATTCGCAAAGAAGTGATAGACAGCCTGCTGCCCGAGCGGTTCAACAAGGCAGTTTCCGAACTGGGAGTGAAGCCCGTCGGGCAGCCTCAGGTGACCGAGTTGACCGTCGAGGACGGCGCGCCGCTGCACGTCAAGGCTGTCTTCGAGTTCGTTCCCGATTTCTCCATCGAGGGCTACCAAAAGGTCGTGGTTGAGAAGCCGCCGGTCGAGATCACGGAAGAAGAGTTCCAGCGCGAGATGGAGCAACTGCGCGAGTCGCGCGCCACCATTGAACCGGTGGAGGAAGACCGCGCCCTGGTGGACGGCGATTGGGCGCAGATCAGCTACAAGGGCCGGATTGAAGGCGATGCCGAGACAGCTCCATTGGCCGGCGACGACACGCTGGTGGAGATCGGCGGCAAGGACACGGTAGAGGCTTTTTCGACCGCGCTGCGCGGCGCCAGGGCTGGGCAGGAGTTGAAAGCTGAGGTCATCTACCCCGCCGGCTACGCCGATTCCAAGCTGGCCGGCAAGACCGTGGCCTACCACGTGGAAGTGAAGGCCATCAAGAAGCGCACCCTGCCGGAGCTGGACGACGACTTTGCCAGGGAACTCGGCGCCTACGAGAGCTATGCCGAACTGGAAGCCGGCGTCCGCGAGCACCTGGCCAACCGCAAGCGCCGCGGTGTGGAAAACGATACCAAGAACCGCCTCTTCGCGGCCCTTGGCGAGCGCTACCCGTTCGCGGTGCCCGAGTCGCTGGTGCAGGAGCAGGTTGACGCGCGCCTGGATCGCGGCCTGCGCGCCTTGGCGGCCCAGGGCATGAACACCGAACAGATGCGCAAGCTGGATTTCGGCCGGCTTCGCGCCGCCCAGCGCGAGGGCGCCGCCGCCGAGGTAAGGACCGGCATCCTGCTGGACCGCATCGCGGATGAGGAAAAGATTTCCGTCACCGACGACGAACTGGACCATCAAATGCAGTTGTTGGCCCGGGAGACCCGCGAGCCGGTCGATACCCTAAAAGTGCGATTGACTGAGGATGGCGGGCTGGCTAGAATCCGGGAACAATTGCGGCGGGAGAAGACCGCAAGTATGCTGTACGACCGCCTGCCCTCATAAGGCGGGCGGCTTTTGCAACTCGCGCCGCGCGGCAGAGGTGCCGCGCGGCCACCTGGCGACGGGGTGAAACGGCCCCCAAGCGGAGAGCGGGAAGAACACTCAATGGCTTTGGTTCCCATGGTAGTTGAGCAGACGAGCCGGGGCGAGCGCGCCTACGACATCTACTCCCGTCTGCTGCGCGACAACATCATCTTTCTGGGCACGCCGATCGACGACATGGTGGCCAACCTCGTCGTGGCGCAGTTGCTCTTCCTCTCCGGCGAAGACCCGGAGAAGGACGTGCAGCTCTACATCAATTCTCCCGGCGGCTCCATCACCGCCGGCCTGGCCATCTACGACACCATGCAGTTCATCAAGAACAACGTGGTCACTTACTGCATCGGGCAGGCGGCCAGCATGGGCGCGTTTCTGCTCCTGGCCGGAACCAAGGGCAAGCGCTTCGCCCTGCCTAACTCGCGCATTCTCATCCATCAGCCGTCGATGGGCGGATTGAGCGGACAGGCCACCGACATCGACATTCACGCCCGCGAGATTCTGCGCATTCGCGAAATAACCAACAACCTGATCGCCAAGCACACCGGCCAGCCCCTCGATCGCATCGAGCGCGACGTGGAGCGGGACTTTATCATGAACTCGCAGCAAGCCAAGGAATACGGCATCGTCGACGAAATCATCGACCGGCCGCGCACGTAACTCGATAACCGGGCTGGCGGGGCCGACTCCGCTAACTCAACTAACACCGCCAACACCGTCCGAGAGGGAGCTACTCAATGAAAACGCGCACGGGACCCGAAGAAGCGCTGCGCTGCTCGTTCTGTCACAAATCGCAGGACGCCGTGGCCAAGCTGATCTCGTCGCCGAGCGACTACCCGCGCGCCTATATCTGCGACGAGTGCGTAGCCGTCTGTAACTCGATTCTCGAGGACGACCGCGGCGATGCGGTTCCCGCGGCCACCGCCGGCCACCTGCCCAAGCCGCAGGAGGTGAAGAACTTTCTCGACGACTATGTGATCGGCCAGGACCAGACCAAGAAGAAACTCGCCGTCGCCGTTTATAACCACTACAAGCGCATCCAGATGAACCGCCTGCGCAACAACGAAGTGGAGCTGACTAAGTCGAATATTCTGCTCATCGGCCCCACCGGCACCGGCAAGACGCTGCTGGCCCACACGCTGGCCAAGATGCTCGACGTGCCCTTCGCCATCGTGGACGCGACCACGCTCACAGAGGCAGGTTACGTGGGCGAGGACGTTGAAAACATCATCCTCAAGCTGCTCCAGGCCGCTGACGGGGACGTCGTCCGCGCCCAGCAGGGCATCATCTACATCGACGAGATCGACAAGATCGGCCGCAAGGACGAGAACCCCTCCATCACCCGCGATGTCTCCGGCGAGGGAGTGCAGCAGGCTCTGCTCAAGATACTGGAAGGCACTGTTGCCAACGTGCCGCCGCAGGGCGGACGCAAGCATCCCCACCAGGAGTTCACGGCCGTCGACACGACCAATATCCTGTTCATCTGCGGGGGCGCGTTTGTGGGACTGGAGCGCGTGGTGGGCCGCCGCGTGGGCAAGAAGGCCCTGGGCTTCAAGGCTGTGGACAGCGACGCCGAATCCCTTGGACACTCCCATCGCGATACCGAGCTGCTTCGCAAGACCGAGCCCCAGGATCTCATCAAGTACGGCATGATTCCCGAGTTTGTCGGCCGCCTGCCCGTGGTGGGCGTCCTCGACGAGCTGGACGAGGCGGCGCTGATCGAGATCCTCACCAAGCCCCGCAACGCCATCATCAAGCAGTACCAGCGCCTCTTCGAGTACGAGAACGTCCGCCTGCACTTCTCTCACGAAGCCTGCTGCGCCGTGGCCCGCGAGGCTCTGGCCCGTAAGGTGGGCGCGCGCGGCCTGCGCATGATCCTGGAAGAGCTGATGCTCGACCTGATGTACCACCTGCCCAGCAACAAGCGCGTCCGCGACCTGGAAATCACCAAAGACATGGTCGAGCGCCGCGACCTGTCGCTGTGCCTGCTGGAAAAGGCCGGCTGATCCTCAACACTGCTGTTGTAGCCAGATGAAAGCCCTCATGCCGGAACACCGGGATGAGGGCTTTTGTTCGTGGGGTTTGATCTTGGGAAATCGGACCTGCTCAGGCAATCTACCATGGCAGCGAATCGAAGCCCGGTATGGGGAAGGCGGCGCTGAACTCCCTCACCTCGCCCGCCAGCCGCGAGAGGCGGGCAGCGTCTTCGGGATGGCGCAGGGCTTCCACGATCCATCCCGCGATGCGGCGCATATCCCCTTCCCGCATTCCCCGCGTGGTGGAAGCCGGCGTTCCCATGCGGATGCCGCTGGGCCGCAGCGGAGGGTGGGGATCGTCCGGAATCACCTGTTTGTTAGTCGCGATGCCGATCTGCTCCAGGGTCTGCTCCGCCTGCTTGCCGTCCATGCCGAAACTCGCCTTGGTATCGGCGACCATCATGTGGTTGCCGGTGCCGCCGGTGACCAGCGATACGCCCGCCAGGGATAACTCCTCCGCAAGAGCCTTGGCATTGGCAAGAGTCTGGCGCGCATAACTCTGAAACTCGGGCGCCTCTGCTTTGCGGAAGGCGATGGCGGCGGCGGCGATGCTGTTCATGTGCGGGCCGCCTTGCAGTCCGGGGAAGACCGAGTTATCGATCTGCCGGGCGTATGGCTTGCGGCAGAGAATCATGCCGCCGCGTGGGCCGCGCAGGCTCTTGTGGGTGGTGGTGGTCACAATGTCGAAGCCCGCGTCCAGCGGATTGGGCAGGACGTTGGCGGCGATCATGCCCGCCACGTGGGAGACGTCGGCCATAGCCAGGGCGCCCACCTCGGCGGCGATGGAGCGGAAGGCCGCATAGTCGTACTCCCTCGGATACGAAGTGTAGCCGCAGAGGACGATCTTCGGACGGGTCTCCAGCGCCAGCCTGCGCACCTCGTCGAAGTCGATTGCGCCCGCCCGATCCGGCCTGGTCTTGTAGCGCACGAAGTTGAAGAGCTGTCCCATGTGGGAGACAGGAGCGCCATGAGTCAGGTGGCCTCCGTGGGAGAGGTCCATGCCCAGAATCGTGTCTCCCGGTCTCATGAAGGCCAGATAGACCGCCTGATTCATGGGCGAGCCGGAGAGCGGCTGCACGTTGGCGTGGTCGGCGCGGAAGAGGCGGCAGGCGCGTGCCCGCGCGGCGTTCTCCACCCGGTCCGCGAAGGCCTGCCCGGCGTAATAACGGCGACCGGGGTAACCCTCGCAGTACTTGTTGGTCAGCACCGAGCCGAGCGCGGCCAGAACCTCCGGGTAGGTGTAGTTTTCTGAGGGAATCAGGTTGATTCCCTGCTGCTGGCGGAGCTCTTCGCCGGCGATGGCCGCGAAGATTTCGGGGTCGGATGCGAAGAGGAAATCGCGGAAACTGGTCTGTGAAGGGGTCATGGGCAGTCCTTTCAGGGGTATCGCTGGACATGGAAGTGAGTGCCCAGGCGATCGGCTAAGGACTGCCTCGCGCTCCCCGGTGGTGGCCCACCTGAATCGCCAGTTACGCGAGGGATTCCGGAGACACGCCAGCGTCTGCGCGGTCCCGGAGACTCAATATTACCATGATTCGAGGCAGGCGCTTGCGGGAAAGCCTCCGCGCGCCTGCTAGCCGGCTCAGAATATCTTGTAGCCGACGCCGACGCTGGCGCCATAGGGGAAGAGCGTGGTGTTCGCGATCCCAGACTCAGGTATGTTCGGCCACCTGGGCCATTGCTGATATTCGAAGTCGCCGCGGGCGCTGAATCTCCTGGACAAGCGAAAATCGACGCCGCCGCCATAGGCGATGTCGGCATAGCGGCCCAAGCCACCGTTGTCCTCGAAGCTCATTTTCCCCATGCCGGCCAGCACCTTGACGTAGGGGGTTGCATGGAGAAACTGGAAGCGGTGGATGGGCAGGCGCGGGCCGATCAGGTAGTTGTCCTGGTCGACCCCCTCCCACTCGTTGAAGCGCAGCCAGCGCCCCTCACCCTCAACCTGAAACCAGCGGCTGAACCTCACGTCCACAAAGGCTCCTACGCCGTACAGGCGGTTGGAAGCGGTTCCGGCAATCCCACAGCACTCGTAGTCGGGCTGAAAGACGCTGGCCAGGCCGCCGGCGGTGAGGGAGAGATGCCCCCTGGTGGCTGACGGAACCACTTGCGCGCGGGCGGCTCCCGCGGCAAACAGGATGCAAAAGAGAACAACGGTCGATGCAAGGGTCGGTCGTTTCATTATCACAGAAACCGTTAGCACAGAGCACGTCCAATCCGGGGAATTTGAGTTGCGGGTGCGGATCTCAATTCGAGTCGTTCTTGAGCCCCCCTGGCCGGGATTAGCTGTGCGGCGCCTGCCGGCCAAGAGTTCTCCGAAGTCCCCTCTACTGCGGGTTTGGTGAAGCTTGCGCGGGCTGCCCGGCCGCGTCGCCGGCGGCGGGTTGGGCTGCGGGCGGAGGCGGTTGCGGGGCGGCGCCGGGTTCGGCGGCAGGCGCGGCGGCCGGAGCACCCGGCTGTGCCGCATCGGGCGTGGCCGGGGCAGGCGCGGCGGGGTTTGCCGAAGCGGCGCCGGGCGCTGCCGGAGCTTCGCCGCGGGCCACCTCATAGCGCTGCAGCTTGTAATAGATGGGCGTCACCTCGAACGGCATCTTGTCGCGGGCGTTCATAGGCGCATAGCGCTTGGCGTTGAGCATGTGCACCTTGTCGTCCCAGGGATCGGTCTTGATCCAACTGCCA
>Ga0326728_10012360_pt1 | contig 18995 bp, 20 predicted proteins | sample MB3enrmetagenome_FD_207602 | JGI IMG/M metagenome (GOLD analysis project Ga0326728, IMG submission 207602) | Lab enriched peat soil microbial communities from McLean, Ithaca, NY, United States - MB31MN | ecosystem: Environmental > Terrestrial > Soil > Wetlands > Peat | place: USA: New York... | reverse complement strand
GGAAGGCGGAGCGCAGGCTGGGGAGTCCGCGGGTGGGGCTGGTGATTGCGACCTCGGGGACGGCGGCGGCGCTGGCCGAGGCGAGCGTGGCGATGGCGCGCAAGCTGCCGGCGCGGAAGACGGCGCCAAAGAGCTTTGTGCGCATCAAGCCGAGCGTGGCCAAGACGGCGGAGGTGCGGCGGCTGACGGAGCGGCTGGCGAAGATGACGAATGCGCAGCGGGCGTCGATTCCGGGGATCGGGCCGCGGCGATCGGAGATTGTGATCGGCGGGGCGCTGGTGTATGCGAGCCTGCTGGAGCGCATGGGGCTGCGGGGGTTTCGCTACTCTCCGCTGGGGCTGAAGGACGGAATCCTGGCGCAGATGCTGGCGGATGCCGATCTGCGCGCTTCGGTGCACAGGAAGATCGAGAACGAGCGCTGGGCGGGAGTTCTGGAGGTGTGCCGGCGCTACGGCGTGGACATAAAGAAGGCCGAGCCAGTGCGCCAGCATGTGGTCCAGCTCTATGACGAGCTGGCGCGGGTGCACGAACTTCCGGCGGAGTACAGGCTGTGGCTGGAGGCCGCGGCCATGATGCAGGACGTGGGCAAGTACATGAACCACCAGGGACACCACAGGCACACGCAGTACATTGTGGCGAACTCGGAGATCTTTGGATTTTCGCCGGAGCAGCGGGCGGTGGTGGGCGCGGTCGCGCGCTACATGGGCAAGAGCCGGCCGGACCCGGTGGACCGCATCCTGCGGACGATTGCGATCGAAGAGCATCCGAAGATTGTGCGGGCGGTGGTGCTGCTGCGGCTGGCGCTGGCGCTGAACCAGGACCGCGCCAGCGCGGCGGTGCGGATGCGGACGCACGTCTATTCCAAACGCGTTCTGCTGGAGCTGCTCGCGGGGCGCGGGGGAGCGGAGTTGGAGGCGTGGTCGCTGCGGAAAGAGGCGGACTACTTTCGGGAGGTCTTTCGGCGGGACCTGGCGGTGGAGGTGGCGTAGAGCGCGCGGACGGTGCGCGGATCGAGCAGCCAGTGCAGCGCGGCGGGGCCGCGGGCGAGGTTGACGCGCGCCAGCGATCCCTTGCGCAGACGCACGCAGGCCGCGCCAACGCAGGCGTCCAAACCGCTGGCGGGGCAGGCGGCGGCGGGAACGAGGAGCGATCCGAGGAAGGCGGTGAGGTTGGGGTCGTGGCCGACGACGAGCAGGTTCTCGTGGCCGGAGTACTCGCGCAACAGCTTCTGGAACTGGGCGAAGGTGGCGTCTGGCGCGAGCGCGGCGGAGGTGAGGATTTTGGCCTCGTAGCCCATCTCGGTGCCGACGAGAGAGGCGGTCTGCATGGATCGCTTGAGCGGGCTGGAGACGATGAGGTCGAACTGGAGCTTCATGGCGTTGAGAACATGGGCGAGCTGAAGGCAGTGGCGCTTGCCGTCCTTGTCGAGGGGACGCTTTTGGTCGAGGACGGGATTGGCGCGCTTGACGCCGGCGCTGGCGTGTCGCAGAACGTAGAGGTTCATAGGGCTAGGGACATTGTAGGACAGGCGCAGGGGAAGCTGGGATCACTGTCGTAATTCGGATGGCACCATCAACCATGATCCCATGCCCGCGTCGATGGCCCAGATCTCCTGCCATACCAGCGGGCGATCGCGCTCGTTCTCACTTTTGGCGTACCAGGCGCGATAGTGCTCCTCCGCCTTCCTCAGATCGTCGGCCCTCGCGGGATACGGAGTTCCGAAGTCGTCTTCGCCCGACTCCTGCGCCGCGGTGATCGAGTAAGCTTCGGCGAGGATGAGATGCACGCTGGGCGTCCACTCGTCTTGCGGGAAGCGCAATAAGAAGCTCTCACCCACTTTGGTAATGTTCGTACAATCCGCGTCGCGGAATCCGGTCCACTGACATCGATCATCGAGGATGGCCATCTCGTGAAGCTCATTCACAACGCCTGTCGGCGCCAGCTTGGAGACCTGGGGAAGCAAATTTCCGGCGTAGTACTCGGGCCCTGGGCGGGCGGACTTGTCCGTCTCGATGCCCAGTGCATTCAGGTCCTTTCTCAAGGCAACGTCTGAATCATCCTGGTACTCCGGCATATCCGATGTCATGTCATATGTCTGATCCGCGAATTCATCGCAGTCCGAGAGACGGCGAAGCACCTGGTCGGCGAGGAGCAGAGCGGCGGCATGCTGCTGGGGCGCGCTGCGGGCCGCGAGGCCCATCCATGTGCGCAGGACAGGGACCAACTGCTTGCGACAATGGAAGGGGGGCTGCTCGTCTCGGTCGCCTTGCTGCGGAGTCGGCTGCGGAGCCAGGAAGGAGAGCATGGCGAGCGTGGGGGCCTGCGGCAGCCGGGCAAGCATGGCCGCGCGCATGGCGAGCCAGGGCTGCCCGGCCTCGGGGTCTATAGTTATCTCCCTGGACGGCGGGCCGTAATCGGTCATCGAATCAAAATCCCGGTATATGTAGTCCCACTCCAGAAGAACGCCGGGCTGCTGGCCGGGACTGGACTCTTTCGCGGTGTGGACGGACGAACGCCGAATGAAGAGAATGCATTGACTATAACTGTAGTTAGAACGACCAGGGCTGTCGATGGAATAGAGCGGTTTCCAGAAATCCTCACCTGAGTCCCCGATGTATTTGTCAGATACCTCGGAACGCTCGCCAGGAATTTGTTTGGCGATGGTCTCTGCGAGGCTCTGCTGATCGTCGGCTCCCTCGAATTCATTGAGGATTCTGACAAGCCTACAGCCGTGCCGCCGAAGAGCGTCGCCGGTTTCGGTAGGTAAGGGTGGAAGAGGTCTGTCGTAGATGCCTACGACCAGCGGCTGGTAAAAGAGGGCGATGCGGCGAACATGCACGCCGCCGGCGAGGGAGATTTGGGCGGTTGAACGCAGGCACCAGCGGCCTTCCAACTCCCTGTCCCGCCGCTGCCGCGCATCTCCCGCATCATAGTCTCGGTCCTTGTCCGCGGGGGCATCAACCACTTCGCCGGGATGCCGAATGGCCCATTCGGCGATGGTTGCAGGGCCCGGACTCTGGGCGTCTCCGACGCTTTGCTGGAGGTAACTGTCGAGCGTGGTCTCCGGCGTCTGCGCTCGACCCGACAGCGGAGCGCCGAGCAGCAGAAGCAACGTGGCGGCAAGCGTGAGTTTCCATGGGATTGGCAAGGATTGGGGGGCCCTTTCTGCCAAGACAGAAGTGGAGAGGATTGTACTGCTTCCCAGGTTCATGACCAATACGTCGTTCGTGTCAGGCAGCGAGGCGTTCTGTCCCGTACGGGAGATGTGTGGATGAGAACTAGGGGGATGTGTGGGAAGGAAGGGATGGTGCGCCCGGAGAGATTCGAACTCCCGACCCTTTGGTTCGTAGCCAAATACTCTATCCAACTGAGCTACGGGCGCACATTGCCGCGAGGCGATGGTCCGGCTGCAACTCTTCAAGGATAGAGGATTGCAGACGGGAGAGCAACCCGGGGACGGAGGGTAAAGGACAGGCCACAGCCCCGCTGTGGAGGGTGACGGGCGTAGAGCGACCCGGCGGAGAGCGGGAGCGCGGCTGCGGCCGGCGGATGCTGCGGGCGGACTAGCTTCCCTTCTCGGTCGCTTCGCGAACCATGCGGGTGGCGATCTGGCTGAACTCCTCGTGCTTGGGCGCGGGAGGGGCCTTGGGCTTGGGCTGCTTCTTCTTCTCTTTACGGCCTTTGTCTTTGTTTCCCATGGCGACAGTCTAACGCCGAAGCGCCTTTAAGCAAACAGGACAAATGCGGGGATTCTTCCCCTTCGGCAAGCTCAGGGTCAGAATGACAAACTGAAAGACAAGACAACGGCGAAATACGGAGATTCTGGCTACGCCAGAATGACGAGCAAGAACAGGCAACGGCAAGGACATTTTTGGAGGGAGAAAGGTAAAGGCAATTGTGGCACAGTGTGCGAACCGCAGGTCCTTCGACTGCGTTCGGCGCAGATGCGCGCCGAACTCCGCTCAGGATGACAGATGATACGGTGTTGTGCTCAGGATGGCGGCTGACGGCGGGGGATGGAAACGTGTAGGATGGAGCGGCTTTGGGGTTGCGTTTGTTATGGTGTGAGCGGAGGAGAAGTGCGATGGATGAGATGAATCGGGATGGAATGAATCGGCGGGATTTTGCGGGGCTGATGGCGGGGATGCTAGCGGTTGCGGGCGGGCTTTCGGCGAGGGCCGAGGGGCAGACTGCGGGGACGGCGGCTGGGGCGGGAGCTGGGCAGGCTGCGGCGGGGGCGCGGCCGGCGGGCGCGATGCGGGAGCTGGCGTCGGGGGTCTTCAAGCCGATAGCGGGACGCGGGATGCAGGGCGGGCACGAGTCGCACTCGTACCTGACGGGGATGCTGAAGGCGGGGAACATTCGCCTGGAGATGCATGAGTCGGTGCAGCAGGCGGGTGCTCCGCATGAGGCGGTGGGGACGCACAAGCACAGCGAGATATGGCTGATGCAACGGGGCGTGGCGACGCTCTACCTGAACGGGGTGGAGCACCGGATGGAGGCGGGCGACGTGGGGCTGTGCTGCGCGGGCGACGAGCACTGGATCGCCAACGCGGGGGATTCGGAGCTGGCGTACTTTGTGGTGACGGTGGGACCGCCGGAGTAGGGCGGGCTACATCATGGAGTGGACGCCTTTGACTGCGCCGGAGACGGCTTCGGAGGCCTTCTCGACGACATCGGCGACCTGGCCGCGGGTGCGCCGGAAGGTCTTGCGGGCCTCGTTGCTGAGGGATTCGGCCTGCTGTTTGAGGTGGGCTGCGGCGTCCTCGAGATAGTCCACGCCGTCGTCGAAGTTGCGGCGCAACTGGCGGCGGGTCTTGACGCCGGGTTGCGGTGCGTAGAGAAGAGCGACGGCGGCACCGGCGGCGACGCCCAGGCCAAACGCGATCCAGATTGCTTTTGCACTCATACGGTCTCCCCGGCGGGATGAAATCTTCCGCCTGAGGGTGAGATTCGCTGGGGTGCGGATTGGTTGCGTCTTCAAAACAAATGCAAACCGGTCCACGATTGTTGAAATTGAGGGATAGACGGAAGTGGCCGTTGGGTGGATAGAATACATCCAAGCAGAAAGACGGAGCGGGTGACGTGGACGAGTCACGGATGAGCGGGATGTATCTGGCGATGGTGGAGCGATGGTTGAGGTCGCTGACTCACCGTCTCTGGCGCAGGGGTTTGATGCGGTCGGGGATGGTGACGGGGCTGATTCTTGCCGTGCTGGTGGGGGTTTTGAGCTTTGCCTACCGCGAACGGGGGCGCGGGAACCTGCACAAACTGGAAGCGAAGATCGCGACCGACCGGCAGGAGGCCCCGGTGTCGTTGCCGGGCGGGCAGGAGGCGATCGAGCTGACGCGGACGCGGCTGATGGGGGGCACGATGCCGGAGTTCCTGTCGGTGACGATGCTGCCGGGCCGGGGGATGAACGTGCTACAGATTGTGGCGTATATACCGGGCAAGGGCGAGGTGAACCTGCTGGCATCGCCGACGGTGGAGGGCGCGGAGAGCGCGATGACGGGGACGGGCGAGGATGCGGACGGGCAGGCGAGCCTGACGATGGGGGGGGCCTTTGAGGCGCCTTGGGCGGGGCGGATCGAGGGAGTGGCGTCGCAGGTGGCTGGTGGGCGTGTGAGCGCGGTGTGGCACGGGCATACGATGACACTGCCGGGCAGTGCGGAGGGAGTGGCGCGGGGCGGGCTGCTGCTGGCCAACGCGGCGGACTCCGCGGAGACGACGGCGCTGCCCGATGGGGGACAGGCGCAGGCGGTCTTCCATGCGGGGGACTTCGGCGCGCACTGGCCGTCGAAGACGGACGTGACGGTGACTGTGCTGCTGGGCAGCCAGTGGATCGAGCTGACGGTGGTGGCGCGCAACACGGGGGATGCGCCCGAGCCAGTGGGCATCGGATGGCATCCGCGGTTCACCATCTTCGACGGGAACCGGGAACAGTTGCGGCTTCGGCTTCCGGGCGAGATGCGGGAGGAGGTGAGCGACCAGGAGAGCGGGTTGCCCACGGGCGTGCTGCTGCCAGTGAACGGGACGGCGTACGACTTTACCATGCGCGGCGGGGCGGCGCTGGGGAAGATGGAGCTGGACGACGGCTTTGTGGCGCTGCACAGAGATTTGATGGACAACTCGGCGGCGGCGGAGCTGAGCGACCCGGCGAACGATTACGGAGTGCGGCTGACGGCGCTGAGCCCGACGATCAAGGCGTTCCGGGTGGTTGCGCCGGCGGATGCGGACTATGTTTCGATTGTGCCGCAGTTCAACTACGACGACCCGTTCGGGCGGGAGTGGCCGAAGGAGACGGACACGGGGATGGTGGTGCTGCAGCCGGGGCAGTCGACACAGTGGGAGATAAGGCTGGAGTTGTTCTCGCTGGCGGGAAACCAGAACGCGAAGTAGGGCAGGGGCGCGCGGGGGCGTGGGAGCGGTCGCGGTGAGGTTTGACCCTTCGCAAATAAGACCCGTAGAGTGGAAGAGGGGCGCCGGCGATTGCGCGGTAAATGGTGCGGCGAGACCGATCGAGTGGAAGGGACTGAATTGAATTCGACTGAGAGTGCGGGAACGAACGAGAGCGAGACAAAAGAAACGGTGACAGACGAGACGGCGCCGGAGAAGACGGCAGCGGAGAAGACTGGGGACAGGCAGACGGAGGCCGGAGTTGTCGAAGGCCATGCGCATAAGCACGAGCACAGCCATGAGCATGGGCCTTCGCTGAATCCGTTGTTGACGCGCGAGGTTGCGGTGGAGGCGCCGGCGGACGAGGTGGCGAAGGCCTACAGCAAGGTGATCAAACGCTACCAGAAGCTGGCGCGGATTCCGGGCTTCCGCGCGGGCAAGGTCCCGGAGTCGCTGGTGCGGACGAAGTTTGCCCGGGAGCTGCGCCAGGAGGTGCTAGAGACGCTGGTGCCGGAGCGATTCCGGAAGGCGATGGAGGAGCAGAAGCTGCGTCCGGTCTCGGAGCCGCAGTTGCTGGACTTGCAGTTGACGGATGGCGAGCCGCTGCGCTTCAAGGCGGCGTTCGAGGTGCTTCCGGAGTTCGACGTGGCGGGATACGAGACGGTGCGCGTGGAGCGGCCGAAGACCGAGCTGACGGACGCGGAGTTCGAGGAGGAGCTGGACTACATCCTGGACAGCCAGGCGACGGTGGAGACGGTGGAAGAGGAGCGCGCGCTAGCGGAGGGAGATTGGGCGGAGATACAGTTCCGCGGGGAGATCAAGCCGCTGGCCGAGACGGTGACCGAGGAGGGCGTGACGGCGGCTACACCGGCGGAGGCGCCGATCAGCGGGGACGACGTTCTGATCGAGATTGGCGGGAAGAACACTCTGGCGGCGTTCAACGATGCGCTACGCGGGGCGAAGGTGGGGCAGGAGCTGAAGTTCGAGGTGGAGTATCCGGCGGAGTTCGGCGAAAAGAAGCTGGCGGGGCAGACGGTGGGCTACGACGTGACGGTGAAGGCGATCAAGAAGAAGACCTATCCGGAGCGCGACGCGGAGCTGGCCAAGCAGCTTGGCAACAGCGAGAGCTGGGAGGAGTTCGAGAAGCTGTTGCGGGAGCGCGCGAGCAGGCGGAAGCGCGAGTCGCTGGAGGCGGGCGCGCGGAACAAGATGATGGATGAGGTGATTGCGCGGTACAGCTTCCCGGTCCCGGAGTCGCTTGTGCAGCAGCGGGTGGACGCGCGGCTGGAGCGCGGGTTGCGCGCGCTGGCGCAGCAGGGGATGAAGGCGGACGACATGCGCAAGCTGGACTTCGTGCGCCTGCGCGCGGCGCAGCGGGACGAGGCGGAGCGCGAGGTGAAGGCATCGCTGGTGGTGGACCGGATCGCGGAGGCAGAGAGCGTCGCGGTGAGCGATGAGGAGCTGAACCATGAGGTGCTGCTGCTGTCGCTACAGACGCGCGAGCCGTACGAGACACTGCGCGAGCGGCTGGCCAAGGACGGCGGGCTGGAGCGGCTGCGCGAGGAGATGCGGCGGGAGAAGACGGGCCGCGTTCTCTACGAGAAGCTGGCGGGCTGAGGAATCCGCGGTGGCGAGGTAGTCCGGGATGAGGCTGGTTACGTTTGTGGAGGGCGGCAAGGCGGCGCGGCCGGGGCTGGTCGTGGATGGCGGTGTCGTCGATCTGGGCGCGGAGGGGTTCGAGGACGCGATTGCGTTTATGGGTGCGCCGGGGAGCGTTCAGGCGGAGGCGGCGCGGGCGCGAGCGACGATTGCGATGGAGAAGGTGCGGCTTCTGGCCCCGGTGCCGAATCCGCCGCGCATCTTCGGCATTGGTGTGAACTACGCCGAGCACGCGGCCGAGTCGGGGACCAAAATGCGCGATGTGCCGACGGTGTTTCTTGTGCTGTCGTCGGCGGTGGTGGGGCCGGGGGCGGAGGTGGTGTTGCCGCCGAACAGCGCAGCGGTGGACTACGAGGCGGAGTTGGCGGTGGTGATCGGCAAGGCGGGGCACAGGATCGCGGCGAGTGAGTGGGAGGAACACGTCTTCGGGTACACGATCATGAACGACGTGAGCGCGCGCGACGTGCAACGGGCGACGAGTCAGTGGTCGCTGGCGAAGAGCTTTCCGACGTTCGCGCCGATGGGGCCGTGGGTGGTGACGAAGGACGAGATCGCCGACCCGCACCGGTTGGGGATTTCGCTGACGATTGGCGGGGAGAGGTTGCAGGACGCGAACACGAGCCAGATGATCTACAAGATTCCGGCGCTGATCGAGTATCTGTCGGGGATTGTGCCGCTCGTGGTGGGAGATGTGATCAGCACGGGAACGCCCGCCGGGGTGGGGATGGGGCGGACTCCGCAACGCTGGCTGAAGGCTGGGAAAGAGATGATTATCGAGATCGAGGGGATTGGGGAGCTGCGGAATCCGGTGGTGGGGGAGTAGAGGGGGCGGGGCGCGTGCACGGCCAGCGGGCGGCGAGTTGGGTGACGGCGTAGGCGGCGAGGAGGGTGAGGAGGGGGTCGAGGTTGACGCGGTAACGGAACTCGGCGTGGGTGATGTAGTAGGGAAGCGGGAAGAGGAGCAGAGGCAGGGCCATGAGGACGGCGAAGGCGCGCATCCGGTTGCGGTAGAGGAGGACAAGGCCGGCGAATCCGAGCAGGGTGGTGAGGAGAGCGTGGTACTCATAGATGGGCGGGCCGACCGCACTGCCGGTTCCGGCCCAGAAGCGGAAGATGCGGCGGAGGGTGAGGCGGATGAAGATTGCGGGGTGGGAGCGGATGTACTGCAGGGCCTGATCGGACTTGTCGCGCATGTAGGCGACCTCTCCCTTGGCGACGTAGCTGGCCAGTTCGGACTTGTTGTACATGGGGAAGAGCGACTCGTCGAGGAAGCCGGTCGCGCCGGGGCGGTTTCCCATCCAGAGCTCAAAGCCGGCGGTGCTGCGCAGGGGGACGAATGCGTGGAAGCGGCAGGCGTTGCGGATGGGCCAGACGGAAAAGAGCAGAAGAAGGGCGAGCAGGCCGAGGAGCGGGGCGGCGCGGGCGACACGGCGCGTCTGCCAGGCAGCCCACGCAAGGATGGCCAGGAGCGAGGGCAGAAGGGCGGGATTGATGAGGGCGACGATGGCGGAAGACGCGCCAAGAAGGAGGAAGGACGCGATGGTGGGCCCGCGGCGGCAGTTGAGCGCGAGCAGGATGATGGCGGGAAGCGCGCAGGCGGAGAGGCTGGTCTCCCAGAAGATGGCGGGGACCCAGAGGAGGGGAAGGGAGACGGCCCAGAATGCGCCGGCGAGGATGGCGGTGCGGTCGTCCAACTGCTCTCGACAGATGCGCATCATGAGCCAGATGGTGACGAGGGCGACGAGAATCTGCAGGGCGATGATGGCGATCTCGGAGGCGAAGGAGTCGATGCCGAAGAGGAAGAAGACGGCGGCGATGAGGGTGGGATAGCCGGGCGCGATCAATGCGGTGGGGCCGGTGGGGACGCCGAAGGGAGAGCTGAGGCCGTGGCCGTGGAGGAGCGAGCCGGCCAGCAGGCCCATCTCGTAGGGGTGGGCGAAGAGCCAGTTATGGGGACGGGTGAGGGCGACATTGAACAGGACCAGGAGACGGCCAAGCAGCGCCACGACAAGGACGATGGCGAGGGAACGGCGGCGCGCGCGCGGGTCTGCGGGGGAGGGTGTGTCCGGCAGATGCTGAGGGGGCTGTTCTGTCATGGGTTGGAGGGGTGCTGGACTGACAGAGCGATGGTATCAGACAGGAACTCTCCCAGGACCGAGGATGCAGGCCTGGGAGAGTGGATGGAGGTTGATGCGGCGAATTGTAAGCCGGGTTTCCGGCGATCCGGCGTGTCAGGTGGTGCTGTTGGAGATGAGGTGGGCGACGGCGAGGTCGCCAGCGATGATGGTGAAGATCTCGGGGATGCCGGTGGTTGGCCGCGAGGCAGAGATGCATTGGCCAGAGTTTTGGGACGCGGTGTAGTCGGAGAAGAAGTTCTGCGGCGAGGAGGCGATGTTCTGCATGGTCTGGCATGGGGTGATGGATGGGCTGGAGTCCTCGGCGCAACCCGAAGACGCTGCGCCGTAGGCGACGGAGTAGACCCTGGTTGGAACGGCCCCATTGCCATACTGATTGGCCTTCGCCACATTCTGGCCGGCGGTGACTGCCTGGGCGCATTGCTGATTGTACCCTGGGTAAGTACTACCCGTTGACACCCCCCCCAGATCCGTGGATGAGGCTGACGCGTCGCCATCGCTGATGAGGATGAGGACGTTCTGGGAGCCGGGAAAGGCAGCCTGTTCTGCGACGAGCGCGGACTGTGCGGCATAGATTGCTCCGGCGAGGTAGGTCCCCTCTCCGGCCGTGTTGATCATCTTGGTGCAACCTGAGGTGATGCCACCACTCGCCTTTACCAAGCTGTTTCCGGTGGTGCCTTTGGTGGGGGTTTGGCTCAGGGTCGTCGCGGTGTCTGAGGTCTTGTAATCGCTGGAGAAGCCCACGACCTCATAGGTAGAGCTGGCCAATACTGTGTATGAGGTCGCGCCGGCGGTGGGGAATGTGTAGTGCTCCGGGGTAGGTTTGTCGCCATTGCAGTCGTATAGATCCGAGACGTTGGAGGTTGACACGTTTGGGAACTGGAAGAGGGCGACCCTGTCCACGGAGCCGACCACGTTGCCGCTGCCGTTGGTGCCGGCGGTGACCGTGCCGCAGGATGTTGAGCTGATGTTGCATGGCGAGAGGGCCTGCAAGAGGACGGTGACACCTTGCAGGGCGCAGGACATTCTTGAGGAATTGCATAGACTGTCGGAGTCGGTGCTGCTCATTGAACCGGTGCCATCGACGATGATGGCGACATTGTATGGGGCGACCGTGGCGCCCGTGCCCCTGGCGGAGGCGGTGGCGGTTGCGGAGAGAGTGGTGGTCGACTTACCGCCGAAGAGCCCGCCGAAGAGGATGGGGACGGTGATCTGCTGCTTGACCTGGAGGGCGTTGGCGTTGGCAGGAGAGACGCAGAGGACCCCCAGGTTGGTGAGGGTGGTGAGGCACTCCAGCTTGGGGTAGCCGGACGCCATGGTCACACCGGGCAGATAGGCGTTGTTGTTATTATCTCCGGACTGCGAGCTGTAGGTTGCCGCGGCGGTTGCCGCAGTGGCGTTGGGGAGTTGCTGCGCACCGGCCAGCGCCGACGCATTGGCGGCAGCCTGGAGCTCGTGTTGCTGAACATAGGTACTGCCAACGCTGACCGAGAACGCGGCGATGCCCATAAAGGCGATTACCATGAAAGCCATGATTGGGAGCATCTGCGCGCTTTGGTCCCTGAAGAACCGGACGATAAGAGAACCGCTATTAAGTTTCATTGGACAACCTCTGTCATGGATGCGGTGAGGGTGCAGTTGAGATAATTGTTGGTGCCGTAGAACTTGGTCATTTGTTCGCAGGGATATGTGATGGTGACGGTGACGGGGTGGGTAAAAGCAAGTTGCAGAACGCCCATTGCCCCACTGGACAGCGAGGTGCTGGAGCAGGTGGTGCCGGGATAGGTGGTGGTATTGATCACCGTCGAGAAGGTCAAGTTGGCCGGCTTGAGGGCGGGGGCCGTCGCTTCGACCTGCGAGACCACAAAAGCGCAGGGGTCGTAGATGGGATTGGAGACGGTCCCCGTGTTGGGGACCCCCGACCTGCTGAGGGAAAGCTGCGTGGCTGCGTTGTTGGCAGCGTTGCACATCTGGTTATAGTTGATGAAGGCGATCCCCAAGGCAGCGACGCCGGTCACCAAGAGAAACAGCGGCGGCAGGCACAAGGCGAACTCGACGAGGGACTGGGCACGCTCTCCGCCGAAAGGAAGGCGGGCGCAGATGCGCCTGCGCCTGGACCGTGTATCGCGGCCGGCCGCCTGAAACGGAGCGGAATGGCTGGTTAACGGCAAGCAGACCACCTCGTTAGGGGCATCATACGAGGGGGGCATGGACCCGATAATCCCCATTTGGTGTTATTAACCAGTCGGTCAACATGGCGAGGGGATGCAGGCGGAACGCGAGTCTTCAAAATGAGGCGCACTTCGGCATCCATTCGACTTCGCTCAGGACAGGGCCGAAAGAGGCTGCGGGAAAAGTCGTGTTTGAGCTGAAAAACTGACCTCAGGGGCTAAAGCCCCATTGATTCTGCGGTGATTACGGCACGGCTGAAGCCGTGCCCTTAAGCAAAACAGAGTTCTTCCGCAGCCTGTGAAGCCCCCTGCTCCCTCCGAAAAGCAAAAACAGGAAATGTTCCGCAGCCTGCTATGCGGCAGATTTCTTTGCCGGAAGGAGTCTTCTTCGCGGGGCGAACGCCCGATATAGTCTGTGGGGCCTTGAGCGATGCAGCGCATCCGATCCTGCGATGGGCAGGAGCGAGGAGGCGACCGGCATTTGGGCGCATCCCCGGTGTGCCGGCAGACGGCGACGCCAAGGGCCGGCGGGAGTTTGGATTTCATGGCGAGAGCGAGGACGATGAAGAACCTGAGAGACGAGCGCGGACAGACGGTGGTATTCGTGGCAGTCTTCATGGGGCTGCTTGCGCTGGGCTTCGTTGCGTTCGCGCTGGACGTGGGGGCATTGTTCCGCGAGAAGAGGATGGCGCAGTCGGCGGCGCAGGCGGCCGCGGTGGCGGCGGCGGAAGAGGTTGGCTATGGCAATACCGCGAATGAACAGGCGGTTGCGAATGCAGTGGCCAAGCTGAACGGCTTCGACACGACTCTGGCGACCAATCCGGCGACGGTGACGCTGACGGTGCCGACGACGGGGAACTTTACCGGGAGCTATGTGCAGGCAACGGTCAGAATGCCCATCCATACGACCTTTCTGGGCGCGTTTTCACATGGGATGATTACGGTGCCGGTGTCAGCCACGGCGATCGCGGGCGGTGGAATATACAGCCAGACGTGCGTGTGCGTGACCGGCACTCTGAGTGTCACGGGCGGCTCCACGTTGAACGCAAGCGGCTGCGGGATATTCAATAATTCGTCGACTAACAATACGATGCAAGTAAGCGGCGGCTCCACAATCAATGCCAGGACCATGGCAGCCGCATCGACCGGATGGTACCCCGGCATTACTGGCGGCGGCGACACCATCAACGTGCCTGTAGCCGACATTGTGCAGGGAGCCAGCACAACTTGCACAGCAGTTTCGCCGACTGTGCCCACCTTTGTCCCGGCAAATTGTCTCGCGGACCCCGGCATTGGTGGAAGCGGAGGGCAGACGCGAGCTCCTTTTGGACCAGCCAACGCCAGCAGCACGATCTGTTACAAGGCGCTTACCGTGGGCGGAAACGGCGACACCGATACGCTGAACCCCGGCATCTACGTCATCTATGGTGGAAAGCTGCAATTTGAAAGCGGCGCCAACGGCCACTCCAATCTAGGCGGCAACGGCGTCTTCTTCTACCTGACCAATGGCGCCTCGCTGACGACCTCCGGCGGGGCGAATGTGAACCTGGTGTCGGGCGGGGCGACGGAGAGCGGTGGGGGATCCGCACCGGTTGTGGGAAGCTACGACGGGGTGTTGATCTATCAGGACCCGAGCGATTCGGCCGCGATGACGATATCCGGAGGGTCCACTCTTTATATCAACGGAGGCATTATCGCTCCGAGTTCCTCTGTAACGTTCAGCGGCGGCAGCAGCGGTAACGGCATGCAGGGGGGAATCTCGGTGAAGTCGTTGACCATAACCGGAGGGAGCATGAATGCCGTGGTAGACACGAACGAGGGGAGTCTGTCGGTCTATGCGGCCAATCCCAAGCTGGTGCAGTGAGCGATGAGAGCGATGAGCCAAGCCGATGGAGGCTGTTTGCGCGGGCCGTGGAGACCGATGGCGGCACGATGCATCGGCCTGGGCGGCGAGAGCGGAAATGCACTGGTGGAGCTGGCGCTGGTGTTTGCGCTGATCGGCATTCCGATGCTGCTGGGGACCGTCGAGATGGGATATGTGGTCTACGATTCGGTGGAGATATCCAATGCGGCGAACGCAGGCGCGCTCTACGGGATGCAGAACGCAACCAACGCGGCGAGCAGCGCGGGAATCACAACGGCAGCGCAGGCCGAAGCGCCGGAGTTCGGAACGAACCTGACGGTGACTCCGACGACGTTTTATGTCTGCACCAGCGCGGTGGGCGGGACGCAGTACAGCACCTCCAGTTATACCCAGGCGCAGGCTTCGGCGAAGTGCACCGGCTCGGGCAACCACGCGCTGGAGTTCATCCAGGTGCTGACCAGCGCCACGGCGACCCCTCCGGTGCATTGCCCCGGACTGGCGAGGACATTCACGCTGGGCGGGACGTCGGTGATGGAAGTGGAGCAGTAGCGATGGACTTGCAGAATGCAATTCGGCGGCAGGCGAATGGGGCAGGGAGAGGCTGTGCCGGGTTTCTGCGAGCATTATTGCGGCGCGGCCGTTGCTTGTGCGCGGCGGAGAAGCGAAGCAGAGACGCGGCGGGAGGCGAGGAGGGGTCGGCGTTGATCGAGACGGCAGCGAGCCTTCCAGTGCTGTTCGTGCTTATCTTCTGCTTCATGGAACTCTGCCTGGCGTTTTACTCGTATGACACGATCAGCGAATCGGCGCGGGAAGGGACGCGCTATGCGATGATGCTGAGTTCGACCTGCACAAACTCCAGCGGAGGTTCGTGCACGGCCACGGCGGCACAGGTGAACAGTTATGTGTCGGGGCTTGGCTGGGCGAACCTGGCAGGCGGCACGATGACCGTGAGCACCAGCTATAAGACACCCGCCGGCGGGGTTGGCACGAACATTGTGAGCGACTATGTGGTGGTGCAGATCACGTATGTATTTCCGATCACGATGCCGTTTGTGCCGAAGAACTCCATCACCCTGAAGAGCGCGTCTCAGATGCCGATCATTCAATAAGGCATTTTTGCAATGGTGCAGGCCGTCGCGTATCGAGCAAAATGCGGGGATTCTTCCCCCTTCCCCTTCGGCTGCGCTCAGGGTCAGGGTCAGAATGACAATTCATTTTTGATCTATAGCAATTGTGAAAGTGCATTCGGGAAGGTCTGCACGAGCGCTCTAGATTCCCTCGGCGGCTAAAGCCGCTTGGAAATCGGTCGCTTGCGGCGGGACTGAAGTCCCGCCCTTTCAAAACCGGGATATATTCAGAGATCCCCTAAGCAACCAGACAAACCATCCAGTGCAGCGACTGCTGCGTTCCTTTCTGTTTGGGAAGGGAAGCAGCCGCTTGCAGTGCGTGCGGGTTCGCAATGTGATGCACCAGGATGGGGGCACATTGGTTTTCATTCTCGACGGTCTGGATAAATGCCCTAGATACAAAAAGATACGAAGCAACTTGGCGAACTTAAGTGTTACTCAATGACACTTACAGGGGATTTCTAAACTTTTTCAGCGGCCCTACTCTCGGCTTATCCCCAGGGACTCGCAAGGCCGGAGTGCCGCGGAAAAACGAACGAGGAGAAATAAACATGAAACAGCTTCTGATGAACCTGATGACGGAAGATTCGGGTCAGGACCTGATTGAGTACGCGTTGGTAGCGGCCCTGGTCGGTCTGGGCGCAGTCGCTTCCATCACTGCTCTCAAGAACTCCATTTCGAACACCTTCAACAGCATTGGCTCGCAGCTCGCCAGCTCCACCGCCTAAGACCGGACAGGGCTTATGTGAGCGTTAGACGTCGACGCTCACATAAGCTGCTTCCTTCACAGCAGGGCCTGCCGTTCGATAGGCGCAACGAGATTGTCCTGCGATTGGCGTCGCACTGGCAGGCGGAACGATCGAAAAAAACAGAAAGGGAAAAAACATGGCAAACGCAAAACAGCTTTTCATGAAGCTGGCGAAGGAGGATTCGGGACAGGACCTGATTGAGTACGCATTGGTAGCGGCCCTGGTAGGTCTTGGGTCGGTCGCCGCGATCAGCGGACTCGACAACTCCCTCAAGAACAGCTTCAACGCCATAGGCAGCGGGCTCGCTTCGTCCACCGCCTAAACCTGGAGACGGCTTATGTGAGCATTCGATGCGGGCGCTCACATAAGCTGCTTCCGATTCAATTGAACCGGGCGTCCGATTGGCACAACCAACTTGTCCTGCGGGCCCGTCGCCAGTGACGCTCTTGCAAGACGTAGATATGACGGACAAGCAACCAGAGGGGGAAAGACATGAAAGATGTAAAGCGGCTTTTGGAGAGGCTGGTGAAGGAGGATTCAGGACAGGACCTGATTGAGTACGCGTTGGTAGCGGCGCTGGTCGGTCTTGGCTCGGTCGCCGCGATTAGCGGTCTCACCAATTCCCTTAAGAACAGCTTCAACGCCATAGGCAGCGGTCTCGCTTCATCCACCGCCTAAACCTGGAGACGGCCTATGTGAGCATTCGATGCGGGCGCTCACATAAGCTGCTTCCGACCCAATTGGACCGGGCGTCCGATTGGCACAACGAACTTGTCCTGCGGGCCCGTCGCCAGCGTCACTCTCGCAAGCCGTAGATATGACGGACAAGCAACCGGGAAGGGGAAAGACATGGAAGATGTCAAGCAGCTTTTGGAGAGGCTGGTGACGGAGGACTCGGGGCAGGACCTGATCGAGTACGCGTTGGTTGCGGCCCTGGTAGGACTCGGCGCAGTCACTTCGATTGGCGGTCTCGCCAATTCCATCGAGAACACCTTCAACAGCATAGGCAGCACGCTCAGTTCCGCCGTTGCCTGAGCGAAACAACGCACCAGGGGATGCGCCAAGAAAGAACGAAGACCGTAGCAAAGGACAGCACGTTAGACCACGGACCTTGGCGCATTGCCACAACGAAAATTGCAACGTTATATCGCCCCTCTCAGGACACCACCAGGAACGCACGATGACACTGTTTCAATCGGAACTGACATATCCGGCAACCGCCACCGCCTGCGCCATTGTGGGCTCCGTCTTCGACGTGAAGAGCAGGCGGGTGCCCAACGTTGTCACCCTTCCCGCGTTCCTGATTGGACTATTACTGCATTTCGCGTTGGGCGGATGGAGGCAGATGCTCAGTGCGCTGGCCGCGGGAGTGATATGCGGGCTGGTGTTTCTGGTGTTCTATCTGGCGGGCGGCATGGGCGCCGGGGACGTGAAGCTGATCATGGCGGTGGGATGCATCGCCGGCATGTCGCACATTTTTTACATCCTGGCGCTGACGGCGATCGCCGGGGGAGTCATGGCGGTAGGCCTGGCGCTGGTGCGCGGCAAGCTGCAAGAGACGCTGATGAATGTGGGCGAGCTGTTCTCGCACCACCGGAGCAAGGGGTTGCAACCGCATCCGGACCTCAACATCACGAATGCGCGAACCCTGCGGTTGCCTTATGCGCTGGCGATCGCCGGCGGGTGCATATTAACGCTGTATTTTCAGGTTGCATAAGTAGGGGTGCAGGGAAATGAATCGTCGGCTCACCTCCGCATTTATCATCGCGCTTCTGGTGTCGGGCGTCTTTACGCTCTGGCTGAGCGCGAAGTTTGCGAAGAAAAGCGGACCGGCGCCACCGCCGGCGAAGAGCCAGTATGTTGCGGCGGCGGCGAACCTGGAGGCCGATCAGGTGATCCGGGCGGAGAACCTTCGCATGGTCGATTGGCCGGCATCGGTGCCACTGAACGGGGCATTCACCACGCCGGGCGCATTGATCGGGCGCATCGTACTGTATCCCCTGTCGGAAGGGGAGCCGATTCTGGAGCGGCAGCTGTCCAGTCCTGGATCCGGCATCGGCATAACGGCGAAGATTCCGAACGGCATGCGGCTGATCGCGCTGCGCACCGACGAGGTAATCGGGGTCGCCGGGTTTCTGCTTCCCGGCACGCACGTGGACGTTCTGGTGACGCTGCACACGACCAACGCACCGGACCCAGTGACGTTCACTGTGCTGCAGGATGCGGAGGTGCTGTCGGCCGGGCAGAAGACCGAGCCCGATCCCGAAGGCAAAGCGACCGTTTCGACTGTGGTGACACTGCTGGTAAAGCCGGAAGACGCGGAACGCGTCGTACTGGCAAGCAACCAGGGCACAGTCCATTTTGTACTGAGAAACGGAGTTGACCGTGAGGAGTTCAAAGGGCCGCCCGCGCTTCTGGCGCAACTGTCGGGAATCGAGCCGCCCCCGGTGAAGGAAGCTCCCAAACCGCCGGAACCGCCTGTAATCAAGACTTATACGGTTGAGACCATCCTGGGCAAATCACCGAGGATGGACGATTTCCAGTGAGACGCAAAATGTACAAGGACCCAAAAAACCCGGTATTCCCGATGGCGCGAGCAGGAGTTGCGGCGGCGGCGGCCGTACTGACGACGGTGGCGCTGTCTCTGGCCTGCGCCGCGCAAGCCGCGGCGGTTTCCGAGGTGGCGGCCGTCTCCAACATCGCCGGGTCACCCATTCCGGGCGCTTCAGGCAGCATCAGCCGGGTGACGTCCGGGGCGGAGATGCTCCACGTGACGGTTGGGCACTCCCTGTTTCTGAATACGCGGAGCCGCCTGCGCCGCGTGTATCTGTCCGATCCCAACATGCTCAACTCGGTGACGCTGAGTCCGAACCAGATTGTTGTGACGGCGATGG
>Ga0326728_10012359_pt1 | contig 18996 bp, 18 predicted proteins | sample MB3enrmetagenome_FD_207602 | JGI IMG/M metagenome (GOLD analysis project Ga0326728, IMG submission 207602) | Lab enriched peat soil microbial communities from McLean, Ithaca, NY, United States - MB31MN | ecosystem: Environmental > Terrestrial > Soil > Wetlands > Peat | place: USA: New York... | reverse complement strand
GAGGTGAAACCCATTGAGGAAAAGCGGATCAGCGCATTACCGAGTTCCCCGACAGCTTCTAAGGAGAACGAAAAGGTCAAGAAAGCGACTCCTCCTGAGGATAAGGAAAGTAAGGTTGTGGACAAGAGCCAGCCCATCGATATCACCTCCGACAAGGTGGAAGCCTACTGGAAGGAGAATTTGATCATCTTCAGAGGAAATGTCATTGCTCGACAAAAGGACATGGTGATTTATGCTGATTCTTTGGAGGCCGTGACCATTGAAGAGGGGAAGGGGATCGACCGGGTGACTGCCGGGGGAAATGTGAAGATACAACAGGGGCTTCGAGTTGCCAATTGTCAGAAGGCGATTTTTTACAACATTGACCAAAAAGTGGTTTTGACAGGCGACCCGAAAATTTCGGAAGGGGAGAATATCGTTTCAGGGGATGAGATCATCGTCGATATCGATAAGAATCGTGTCGAGGTAAAAGGAGGATCGAGTGGACGAGGAAAGGCGACGATTCAACCTGGAGAATTCGAAAAGCTGAAATGAGAAGAAGTTCCCTCTTTTTTGTCCTCTTTTTCCTTTTCGTCTTAGCCTGCCAGGTTTCCGAAGAAGAAAAAATCGATCACATTTTGAATCGAAGACAAGAGGCCCTACAGAGAAAAGACCTCTCCCTTTATCTCTCCTGCATCTCCAAAGCCTATCAAGATAAGGAGGAAGACTTGAACCGGCTTCAAAAGCGGATCAAGGGATATTTCGACACCTTCGATCGAATTTCCTACTCCTGTTGGGACCGATCCTTCCAAATCGATGGGGAAACCGCAATCGTCACCCAGCAATTCTATTTAGAGGTAGAAAAGGCAGAAAAGAAAAATCGCTATTCCGGTAAAGAAGTCCTCTTTTTAAAGAAAGAGGGGAAGGGTTGGAAGATCATCAAGGGATTGTAACTAAATCATTTTTGAAGCACGCGGGAATTTGACAACCCGGAGAAAAGTGAATAAAATAAATTATTTATGGTTATTTGGATCTATGCATGTTTGAAAATCTTTCAGCCAAGTTAGATTCCATTTTTAAGAAACTGAGGGGCCATGGAAAGCTGACAGAGCAAAATATCCAAGAGGCCCTAAAAGAGGTGAGGATTGCCCTCTTGGAGGCCGATGTCAATTTCAAGGTCGTGAAGGATTTTATTCAGCAAGTCCAGGCAAGGGCGGTTGGCCAGGAAGTGATGGACAGCCTTACACCCGCCCAGCAGTTGATCAAGATTGTGAAGGAAGAGATGACCTCCCTGATGGGCGGCGAAGAGCAGAAGATTCATCTTTCGGGAAGCCCTCCTGTTCCGATTATGCTGGTAGGTCTCCATGGCTGCGGGAAAACGACTACGGCAGGTAAACTGGCGCGGTATTTTCAGGAAAGAAAGAAGCGACCTTACCTAGTTCCCGCTGATGTCTACCGACCCGCAGCGATTGAGCAATTGCAGAGATTAGGGGAAGAATTAAAAGTGAATTTCTATCGTCCGGAGGCCTCCCAAACGCCCATGGAGATCTGTTCGAAAGCAAGGGATTTTGCCCTCAAGGGGGGGTATGATGTGATGCTCATCGATACTGCCGGAAGGCTTCATATCGATGAGGCGTTAATGCTGGAACTCCGGGAAATCAAAACCCAGATCAAGCCCAACGAGGTGCTCCTGGTGGCCGATGCCATGACCGGCCAGGATGCGGTCAATATTGCGAAAAACTTCAATGACCGGCTGGGAATTGACGGAGTGATCCTCACCAAAATGGATGGGGACGCACGGGGAGGAGCCGCCCTTTCCATTAGATCGGTGACACAGAAACCCATTAAATTTGTCGGAGTGGGAGAGAAATTGGATGCCCTCGAAGCCTTTCATCCGGACCGGATGGCTTCACGAATACTGGGGATGGGGGATGTCCTCACCCTGATTGAGAAGGCAGAAACCGCCTTCGATGAGAAGAAGGCGAAGGAGTTGGAGAAGAAGATCCGGAAAGATTCCTTTACCCTGGGGGATTTCCGGGACCAAATTCAACAGGTTCGAAAGATGGGGTCGTTGGAATCGATCTTGGGGATGATCCCGGGATTACCCAAAAAGATGAAGGGGATGGGAGGCCTCGATTTCGATGAGAAGGAATTGGTGAAGGTTGAGGCCATTGTCAATTCCATGACGCCGAAAGAACGGGCAAATTATCAGATCGTCAACGGAAGCCGGAGATTGAGGATCGCTCGAGGAAGCGGAACGAGCGTTCAAGATGTCAACCGGCTGCTTAAACAATATGCCCAGGCTCGAAAGATGATGAAGCAATTTACGAAAATGGGAGAAAAGGGATTCGGAAGAGGAAGAGCACCCTTTTTCTCGTAATAGCATAGTAATCCCCCCTCACCCTCCCCCTCTCCCCCGTGGGGAGAGGGATGGGGTGAGGGGGGGAATAGGTTTGGTCATTCGACATTGGAATTTGGAGCTTATTTGGGATTTGGTCCCGCCTTCGCGGGATTGTGATTTGGAGTTTTAGCAGAGGAGGTGGTGGAAAACGATATGGCTGCATCGATGAGATTGATGAGGTTTGGTGGGAAGAAAAGCCCCTATTACCGAATTGTCGTCTCGGATCGCCGTTTTGCCAGGGCCGGCAAATTCATTGACCAGGTGGGAACCTACGATCCCAAGAAAAATCCAGCGGAGGTTCGGTTCAAGGAAGAAAAGACGATCCAGTGGCTGAGAAAGGGAGCTCAGCCTACCTCGACCGTTCGTCAACTGTTGATACGATCCGGAATCTCAAAGAAGTCGGCGGAAGGGAAGACTGAATAAGCCGCCTTCTTCCAAACCCTTGCTGATCACGAACCTTTTCAAGGACTGCGAAAAGTGGAGGTGGGGTTATGAACGCAAAAGAGCTCGTTGAGTACATCGCCAAGGCGTTGGTGGATTATCCAGATCAGGTCAAGGTCTCTGAAGTCGAAGGTGAAAGAACTTCCGTCATTGAACTCTCCGTGGCCAAGGAAGATTTGGGGAAGGTGATCGGAAAGCAGGGAAGGACGGCCAGGGCCCTCCGGGTCATCTTAGGAGCGGTCTCGGCGAATTTGGGGAAGCGTTCTGTGTTAGAGATCATCGAATAATAGTCTATGGAGAAAAATCTTTTCCCCATCGGCAGGGTGATGAAACCCCATGGGGTCAAGGGGAAAGTGAAGGTTGACTATTTTGGAAAAGACCTCCACCTCCCTTCTTTCTATCGTGAGATCTTCATCGAGGACGAAAAGGGCAACCCTGAGTCTTACGAAGTTTTAGAGGCAGTTCCCCAACCACCGCGTCTTATCCTCCGATTAAAAGGGATTGAAAAGGTCGAGGAGACAAAGCCTTTGATAGGGAAGGAGATACTCGTTGAAAAAGACGCGCTTCTCAAATTGGGAGAAGGAGAATATTATTGGATCGATATCTTGGGAATGAGGGTCGAGACCTTGGAAGGCAAAGGAATTGGAAAGGTCAAGGAGATCTTTCCGACGGGAGCCAATGACGTGTACGTTGTCGAAGGGAGAAGGGGAGAAATTTTGCTGCCGGCGACCGAGGAGGTGATCCAGAGTATAGACCTTGAAAGAGGAGTGATGAAAGTCATCCGGATGGAAGGTTTGTGGGAGGATGAAGATGAGGTTTGATATTCTTACCCTCTTTCCCAGGATGTTCTCGTCCCCTCTGGAGGAAAGCATCTTAGGCAAGGCCGTTGAGAAACGGCTCATCCAGATCCAAACGATTAACATCCGGGATTTTTCACTGGATAAACATCAGGTGGTGGACGACACTCCGTATGGCGGAGGCCAGGGTATGGTGATGAAAGTGGAGCCCATTGCCCGAGCCATCGAATCGGTCAAGTCTAAAAATCCATCTGCGTGGACAGTTTACTTGACTCCGCAGGGGAACCCCTTCAACCAGGATTTGGCTCGCAGGCTTTCCACTCAGCCCCATCTCATCCTTCTCTGCGGCCGATATGAGGGCGTGGATGAGAGGGCGAGAGAGCTCTTTATCGATGAAGAGATCTCAATTGGGGACTATGTCTTAACAGGGGGGGAATTGGCAGCCATGGTCCTCATCGACGCGGTCTCAAGGTTTATCCCCGGAGTGTTGGGATCTGATCGCTCGGCCGAGGAGGATTCCTTCTTCAACTCTCTCTTAGAATATCCCCAGTACACGCGGCCTCCTGATTGCAGAGGGAGTTGCGTTCCGGAGGTCCTCCTTTCCGGAAATCATTCAGCCATTTCTCAGTGGAGGAGAAAAGAAGCACTGAGGCGAACATCGTTGAGACGGCCGGACCTGTTAGCCAAGGCCAGTCTCTCCGAGGAGGACCGGAAACTCTTGAAAGAGATCCGCAATTCAAGTGATGATTGCGCCCGCCTGCCGATAGGCAGGGAGAGAGGGGAAGGGTGAGGGGGCTGGAAATATGCCGGAGCGAAATTGAATGCCAGGAATGGGGTCTAATCTTTACTTAGGATTGGTGCACTATCCGATCTATGATAAGAAAAAGGAGGTAGTCGCTACAGCCCTCACCAATTTTGATATTCACGACATTGCACGTTGTGCGAAGACTTTTGGAATAGGAGGTTTCTTCATTATCACTCCCTTGGCGAGCCAGGTTGAGTTAGCAGAGAGGATCATTCGCCATTGGGTGACAGGCATCGGATCGATTTATAATCCGACGAGAAAGGAATCTCTTTCTCTCGTCCGGGTCTCGCGGAGCATTGACGAAGCCGATCAGGAGATTTCCGATCGCTGGAAGACAAAAGCGAAGAGGGTGGCCACAGGGGCTTCCTCCCATCCAAAGAGTATTGATTTTGGATTCTTCAAGAAGTTATTGAAAAATGAGAGCACCCCCTTTATTATTCTTTTTGGAACAGGATGGGGTTTAACTCAGGAAGTGAAGGACGGTTCTGATTATGTCCTGGCGCCGATTGAAGGAAGAGGCTATAATCACCTTTCCGTTCGGTCAGCCGTGGCTATTATTTTGGATCGGCTATTGGGAGAAAGAATTGTGTAAATTAACTAAAGGATTCAAGGAGTCAAGGGGTCGAGGGTTCTAGCGAAAATTGAGAAGGTAAAGACTTGAACCCATGAACCCTCGAATCCTGGAACCCTTGTTTGGAAAAGGAGAGTCAAGATGAATCCGATGGAATTGGTTGAGAGGGAACAGCTAAGGACGGATCTTCCGGATTTCAGGGTGGGAGATACGATAAGGGTCCATGTGAAGATCGTAGAGGGAGAGAAGGAAAGAATACAACCCTTCGAAGGAGTGGTCATTGGTAGGAAAAGGGGAGGGATTCGATCCACCTTCACCGTGAGGAAGATCTCCTATGGGATCGGCGTGGAGAGGGTTTTCCCCCTTCATTCACCCCGGCTTGATCGGATCGATGTGATCAGTCATGGGAAGGTGAGACGGGCTAAACTTTTCTATCTTCGAGGCCTGAAAGGGAAGGCAGCGCGTATTCGGGGCGAAAAGAAACAGGTCGCCTAATAGAACCCTGGAATCCTGGAATAATGGAGTAATGGAATGATGAAAAAAGAAGAATTTCTTTGAATACCCAATCCTCCATTATTCCATCACCACATTATTCCAGATGGAATTCGTATGCTTTTTCCATCCCTTCCACTCCAGCCCATGGATTATTTCGAAAAGATGTACTATGGCCGGGGCTACCAAAAGATTGCCGGTGTGGATGAGGTGGGAAGAGGGCCCTTAGCCGGGCCGGTGGTCGCAGCAGCTGTTATTCTGCCTAAGGATGGGATAGGCCCTCAACTCTTCGACTCCAAACAAATCTCTTCAAAAAAGCGGGAAGCACTTTACTCTTCGATCCTGAATGAAGCCTTAGGCGTGGGGGTTGGGGTCGTTGGACAGGAAGAGATCGATCGCATCAATATTCTCCAGGCCACGCTAAGAGCCATGGCCCTGGCTATTGGAAACCTTTCTCCGCCTCCGGATTTTATTCTTATCGACGGCCTTCAAGGTATTACACTTCCTATCCCTCAGAAACCTATCCGAAAAGGCGACCAGCTCAGTAACTCTATTGCGGCAGCTTCCATCATCGCCAAGGTGACTCGGGACCGAATGATGCTGGAATGCCACCTGAAATATCCTCAGTATAATTTTGCCAGACATAAAGGTTATGGGACGAAGGAACATCGGAGGGCGATTGAAAAATTCGGTCTCTGCGAGCTCCACCGCAAATCCTTTCGAGGAGTGAAAGAATATTTGTAATGGAAGGGCTCAAGGAGTCAAGGATTCGAGGGGTCAAGTTGAATAAATAAATACCAAAAGAAGTAACTTGAACGCTTGACCCCTAGAATCCTCGAACCCTTTTGGGACTGGCGATGCAAAAGAAAGAACTTGGGAAGAAGGGCGAGGAGAAGGCCCGTCGATTTTTGAAGAAGAAAGGGTATCGGATTATTGAAACAAATTATGTGTGCAAATTGGGGGAGATGGACCTCATCGCCAAGGAGAAAGACACTTTGGTCTTTATCGAAGTGAAGACTCGGACATCAATGCACTTTGGTCCTCCCCAGCTGGCCGTGACTAATTTTAAGCAAAGGCAACTTTCTAAAGTGGCTCTCAATTTTCTAAAAGAGAAAAAGCTTGAAGACGTGAAGGCTCGGTTTGATGTGGTGGCGATCCTCCTCGGGCAAAAGGGAGAAGAAATCGAACTGATCAAGAACGCCTTCGATTTGAATTGGCCATAACCCTTCACACCCCTTTCCCCCCTAAGAAATACGCGTAAGAAATAGGGACAAGGAGAGCATTAAGGTGAAGAAATATAGCGAACCAAATTTTAGATCATCGGCCCTGATCTCAATTGATACCCAGCGTGACACGCTCGACGGGCAACCTTTCGAAATCCCCGGGACGTCGGCGGCTTTGCCAAACATGAAGATGGTGTTGGACGCCTATCGAGACCAAAGAATGCCCATCGTGCATATCGTCAGGATATACAAGAAAGATGGAAGCAATGTTGACTTATGCCGCAAAGAGGCTGTTGAGAACGGGATGCAAATGCTATTGGAGGGTAGCCCTGGCTGCGAACTAGCATCCGAGATATTTCAACGTCCTATCCAATTGGATTTTGATTTACTTCTGTCTGGGAAGGTGCAGGAAATCAGCAGCCATGGGGTTGTAATGTATAAGCCAAGGTGGGGAGCTTTTTACAATACACCACTTGACTCCCACCTAAGCAAACTCGGGGTAGACACTCTTGTGTTCATTGGGTGTAATTTTCCGAATTGCCCAAGAACATCGATTTACGAGGCAAGCGAACGAGACTTCAAGATCGCATTGGTTGAGGATGCTATTTCTGGTTTATACCCCAAGGGAAAGGAAGAAATGTGGAACATCGGTGTCCAGGTAACAAATGCAAGAGCCGCCAAAAAGGCTGTTTTCACATAACCATGGCGTGCACCGGATTGCGTACCTCCCGGTGACCGGCAGCGTTAACCTAAAGTCGAGAAGGCATATTTATGACAGAATTTAACGATTTACAATGGGCGAAGCCAGAATATACGCAGGAATACAGGGATAGCGCCGATGTGTTCATCGTGGAGCGGAAGAGACTGCTTGAGATCTTGAAGTCTTTTTATAAGCATTTCGTCGGCAATAAGCCAAATAGAAATATTCTTGACCTTGGGTGCGGAGACGGAATTGTCATAGGTGAGCTTCTAAAAATTGATAATTCAATACAGGCCACGTTGATAGATGGCTCTGAAGATATGCTGAGTAGAGCAAAGGACCGGCTGAAAGATTTTAGAAATGTTCATTTTATTCGAGCAAGTTTTCAAGAGCTTCTCAATAAGAACACTCCTCTCCAAAACTATGATTTTATAGTCTCTTCACTGGCGATCCATCATCTGACGATGGAGGAGAAAACGGTCTTATTCAAAACCACCTATTCCCACTTGAAGGTTGACGGCTACTTTTTGAATATTGATGTTGTCCTTGCTCCCTCAGATGCACTTGAGCAGTGGTATCTTTTACTTTGGAAGCAATGGATTGATGAAAGGAAATCATTTTTAGGGATTGAGGGCGGTCATTATGAGGACATTATTTGGAAATATAAAGACAACACAGATAACAAGCCTGACATTTTAGCTGCGCAACTCAACCTATTGCAGGCTATTGGATTTAAGGATGTTGATTGCTTCTATAAATATGGAATATTTACAATGTATGGAGGGAAAAAATAAAAGGTTAAACAAATCACTCGTGCGGACGGGCGATTGCCCGCCGCACGTTGAAGCTGTAGAAAAAGTCAATCCTGCACGAAATCGGCGAATCGGAAGAAAATTTGACCTTTCAGAACTAACCTTTCAAACCCACTTGTTGCTTTCGCCAATAAAAAAGCCCTCATCCCTGAAAGGGGTGAGGGCTTTTGGCATCTACTCTATACGAAGCGCAGGCAAGCTGTCCTGCTCCACATGTCTAATCGTGGACGTGAGCGATTTTTACCTCCGCCGTTGGCAGTTTTTCGGCGGCTTCTTCCAATGGTATCCTCATCTTGTAGAATGAACGCCACACGAAGATGAGCCCCACGATAAACAGCGGAATAGCGATGTAGGGAGCGTAGTTTGTGGAACTGGCTTCCTTCGCGTCTACCGCCATCGCGATCGCAATTTCGGTCGCAAGCAAGCCAAACAGAGTGGAGAACTTGATGATTGGGTTCAGGGATACGGAAGAGGTATCCTTGAAGGGATCACCCACGGTGTCGCCGATCACCGTCGCGGCGTGGAGCGGCGTGCCTTTTTGGTCGAGGTCGACTTCAACGATCTTCTTGGCATTGTCCCATGCGGCGCCGGTGTTCGCCATATAAATGGCCTGAAAGAGGCCGAAGCAGGCGATGGAGATCAGATAGGCGACGAAGAAATTGGGGTTCAGCAGCGCGAAAGCCAGTGTGACGGATATCAGGGCGATAAAGATGTTCCACATCCCTTTCTGCGCGTACTGGGTACAGATTTTGACAACCGTCTTGGAATCCTCGATATCGGCTGTTGTCTTTTCCAGGTTCATGTTCTTTTTAATGAACTCGACCGCCCGGTAAGCCCCGGTGGTAACCGCCTGCATGGAGGCCCCACAGAACCAGTAGACCACTGCGCCGCCGCAAATCAGGCCGATAATAATGGGCGCATCGGTAAGCTGCACATTCAGCATGTTCTTGCTCTGGAGCAGCAGGATGATCGAGAAGATCATCGTCGTTGCGCCACACACCGCGGTGCCGATGAGCACCGGTTTCGCCGTTGCCTTGAAGGTATTGCCCGCGGAGTCGTTGGCCTCGAGGTAATGCTTGCCCTCCTCGAAGTTGGGATCAAACCCAAAGTTTTTCTTGATGTCCTCCTTGATGCCGGGAATCGTTTCGGTCTGGGCCAACTCAAATATGGACTGGGCATTGTCAGTGACCGGACCGTAAGAGTCGACAGCGATGTTAACCGGGCCCATACAGAGGAACCCGTAGGCGACGAGACCGAAGGCGAAAATGGATGGATAGTTGATTACCTCAGGTGGTATGGAAAGGCTGACGAAGTAGGCGATGCCCAGGAGGAAGGCGATCAGCATGCCCTTGTAGAAGGCACTGAAGTTGCCGGAGACAATACCGGATAGAATAGTAAGGGATGCGCCTCCCTCACGCGAAGCGGTCACAATCTCCTGGACGTGCTTCGACTTGGAGCTGGTAAAGATCTTGGTGAATTCGGGGATGAGAACCGCTGCCAGAGTGCCGCAGCTGATGATCATGGCAAGCTGCCACCAGACATTTGGCATCGGGGTAAGCACGCCCCCTTTCAGAACCTGGAGATCGCTGATCAGCAGGTAGCTCATCACAAACGAGGTGCTGATGCACAGCGTGGCGGCGATCCAGATCAGTCTCATGAGAGGCTCTTCGAAATCAATCTCTTTCTTTCCCCTATATTTTACGGAAGAGATAGCCTGATTGACAAAATAGGAAAGCCCGGAGCAGAAGTCCATGAGGAAACGCATTGCGAAAATCCAGACAATGAGTTTGCCCTGGATGGCTTCTTTGGTCGCGCTGTCGGAACTGATAACGGCAAGGGTGATAAAAACGATCAGCGCCACGCCGGTAACGCCATAGGTCTCGAAACCGTCTGCCGTGGGGCCCACGCTATCGCCCGCATTGTCACCCGTGCAGTCAGCAATCACACCAGGGTTACGTGGGTCATCTTCTTTCACCTTGAAAACAATTTTCATGAGGTCGGAGCCGATGTCAGCGATCTTCGTGAAGATACCTCCGGCGATCCGCAGCGCGGAGGCGGCCAAAGATTCACCGATGGCAAATCCAAGAAAGCAGTAGCCGACGATGTTACGGGGTACGAAGAGAAGAATGATCACCATCATGACAAGTTCGAGGGAAATGAGGAAAAGCCCAACGCTCATCCCGGAGCGGAGGGGAATATTTACCACATCCCAGGGCTTCCCTGCGAGCGAGGCAAAAGCGGTACGAGAGTTCGCATAGGTGTTGATTCGGATGCCGTACCAGGCCACGGTATAGGAACCGCCCATACCCACCACTGAGAAGAACAAGACCAGAAGCAGAGTGGGGATCCCCTCGCCCTTCAGGGCCAGAAAATAGAAGGTCATGGCAGCGGCAATGAACAGGAACAGCATGATTAGAAATTTGCCCTGCTGAATCAGATAGGTGCGGCAGGTCTGAAAGATGGTCTCGGACACTTTGAGCATCGATTCATGGGCTCGCAACTTCTTGACTTGGTGGCGCAGAAATAAGCTGATCCCAAGTGTGCCTGCGATGATGCACGCGCCATAGAAGAGAAGATACCACGGCCTTATCCCACCCAGGTGGGTATAAGGAGCACCTTTATGCAAGTCGGGTATCGCGAGATCTGCCTCGCTGGCAAAAGCCACGAGGGGGAAGAGCAGGTATGCACCTGCCATCAACAACATCAACTTTGACCATACATTTCTTATTCTCATAATGCCCTCTCCTAAGAAGTTTGTACCGGGTTAACCCGTTCCCGCAATCGAGCTTTCTGTAGCAAAGTCCCCATTTCTGCGGGAACCGAGAAAATTACCCTAAGACATATAAGGTAAAGGTTCTAAGAAGTCAAGAATTTTTTCACAAATCGGGTTCCTGACTGAGAGTGGGCTCGATAAGTAACGAGAATAATTGAAATAGTTATAAGATCAGGATAGACCGTGGAGTAAGATCATCTGGCGTCTTCGAGGATTAAGCTTAGCGTGTTCGCGGTCTCCTGTGGATACCGTGGGCAGATGACCGGAAACGACGATCAGGGGGGCAGCAACTTTCAGACCCAAATCGATTATTGATTAATCGGCCCTTTCTATTTGACATACTCCCTGTCATTAAGTAAAATTAATTAATAATATACTAGGGGAGCTCATTGGGCTGAGAGTCCTTGTCCTGTTGTCCCGGGATAGGGAGACCCTCCGAACCTGTTTGGGTAATTCCAGCGAAGGGAAGCGGAAAAAGAAAAGCGAGCCGTAATACCTCCATTGGGATTACGGCTTTTGTTTTTTGTCTTTCCATTTGAAATGAAAGGGAGATGAAACGAATACTGACGATTGCCGGATCGGATTCTGGAGGCGGAGCAGGAATTCAGGCAGATCTGAAAACCATCAGCCTGCTCGGCGGTTACGGAATGAGTGTGATCACGGCCATCACGGCACAAAATACGTTGGGAGTTCAAGGCATCCATGAGATTCCTGCCTGGTTTGTCGAAAAGCAGATCGATTCCGTTCTCTCGGACATCGGCGCGGATGCGATCAAGACGGGGATGCTGGTCAATCAAGAAATCATTGATGTCGTGTCGAAGAAAATTAAGCAGTATAAGGTGAAGAAGGTGGTGGTGGATCCGGTGATGGTGTCAAAGAGCGGGACCCTTCTTCTTCGAAAGGATGCTCAAGATGCTCTCATCCAAAAATTGATTCCTCTCGCAAGGGTGATTACGCCGAATCTTATGGAGGCATCAGCCCTCACCGGATTAAAGGTAAACTCTCTGGAAGGAATGAAGGGCGCTGCCCGTCTCATTCACAAATTGGGGGCAAAATATGTGGTCGTCAAGGGAGGTCACCTGAAAGGGATGCCAATTGACCTGCTTTATGACGGGAAAAAATTTGCCGAGGTAAAAGGACCAAGGATTGAGTCGAAAAATACTCACGGTACAGGTTGCACCTTCGCCTCAGCGCTTGCAACACTTTTGGCGAAAGGGGATAGGGTCGATGAAGCGGTGAGAAAGGCCAAGACTTTTATCACCATGGCAATCCAATCCGGCCTCACCCTTGGAAAAGGGGCAGGTCCTGTCAATCCTTCCGCTTATGAATAGAAAAACCCGATAGACGCAGTTCAAAAAATATGAAGACAACAAGAAGTGATCAGTAATCAGTTATCAGAAATACATAATAATGTGAGAGAGATGAGTAGATTGGGACATGCTGAGAGCTTCAGAGATTTGGTTGTTTATAAGAAAGCTCGAAAACTGGCAAAGTCAATTTTTGAAATTACGAAGTCCTTTCCTAAGGATGAGATGTATTCTTTAACTGATCAGCTCAGGCGATCTTCACGTTCTGTTGGAGCACAAATCGCTGAGGCATGGGCCAAGAGACGGTATAAAAAGCATTTCATAAGCAAACTAACTGATGTCGATGGCGAACAGCAGGAAACGCAACATTGGATTGAAACGGCAGAGGATTGTGGATATTTGAGTCGAGAACAAACCCAGAAGCTAAACAGTGACCTATCCGAAATCGGGAGGATGATCCATTCAATGATCAATAAAGCGGAAATTTTTTGTGACAGGCGTTTTTCAGTCACTGATGACTGATCACTGGTTACTGGTTTCCGTGTTGTGCGTACTTAAATCAAGAAGAGGGTGATACCATGACGCAAAAAATAGAAGCCCAAAAGGGTGTCGTCACGAAGGAAATGAAGAGGGTCGCCAGAGAAGAGGGGGTCTCTCCGGAACGGCTCCGGGAAAATATTGTTTCTGGTCGGGTGGTTATCCCAGCCAATCCAAACCATCGCAGGGTTAGACCCATAGGCATTGGAGAAGGGCTCCGGATCAAGGTGAATACGAACCTCGGGACTTCTTCTGATCACGTCGATTTAGAGGAGGAGCTGGAAAAACTTGAGGTTTCGATTCAAGCCGGGACCGATACAGTGATGGACCTGAGCACAGGGGGAGATATCGACGTCATCCGCAAGGAGATTATTCGTCATTCTCCTATCCCTGTAGGGACCGTTCCTATTTACGAAGCGGCTATCGAGGCGGTTAAGAAGAGGAAGGCTCTTGCCAAAATGCGGGTTGAAGATCTCTTCGAAGTCATTGAGCGTCAGGCAGAGGAAGGCGTTGATTTTATAACAGTCCATTGCGGTCTCACCCTGAGTGCTGTGGAGAGGCTGCGGAGGGCTCATCGGCTTTTGGGAGTGGTCAGCCGGGGTGGCTCTTTCCTCATTGAATGGATGATCTACAATAGCAGAGAGAATCCGCTCTACGAACATTATGACCGACTCTTAGACATTGCAAAAAAGCATGATGTGACGTTGAGCTTGGGAGACGGATTGAGGCCAGGCTGCCTGGCGGATGCCACAGACCGGCCTCAAGTGGAGGAGATGATTCTCCTCGGAGAATTAACGGAAAGGGCTTGGGCGGAGGGAGTTCAGGTCATGATCGAAGGACCCGGCCATGTCCCGCTCGATCAGATTGAAGCCAATGTTCTTTTGGAAAAGAGGTTGTGCAAGGGAGCCCCTTTTTACGTGCTCGGGCCATTGGTAACCGATGTCTCTCCGGGGTATGACCACATCAGCTGCGCCATTGGCGGTGCTGTAGCAGGCAAAGCAGGAGCAGATTTCTTATGTTATGTGACACCTTCAGAGCATCTCAAGTTGCCCTCCATCGGAGATGTGCGGGAAGGGGTAATTGCTACCAGAATTGCGGGCCATGCTGCTGATATCGCACGGGGGAATAAGATAGCCCTTGAAAGGGATATTGCGATGTCAAAGGCTCGAATGGCTTTTGACTGGGAGAAGCAGATAGAACTTTCACTTGACCCGGAGAAAGCAAAGCGCTATCATGAGGGAGGCAAATCCGGGGAAAAAGACGTCTGCACCATGTGCGGAGAGTTTTGTGCCATCAAAAGACTGAAGGATTTTTTTAATGAGGCTTAACCCCGAACCATGTGAGGTTCGGGGCTGCCATGCACCCTGCGTGGTACATGGCGGATGGCCGAACGCGGAATAAGATTTTAAATCTAAAACCTGTCCCTGACAGGCTCAGGAATGGCAAATCTAAAATCTAAAGAAGGGGGAAAAATTATGGCGAAGAAGATTAAGAAGGTCAAAGCTAAGGTGAAGAAGGTCAAAACCAAGCCCAAAAAGGTGGTAAGATCGGGAGGTGCGAGAAAACCCAAAAAGAATGAGGTGGCCCTGCTGAAACAGCAGATGGCAAAGTTAAGAAGGGAATCGAATGCGAAGGAAGCCGAAATGAATCGGTTAAGGGAGGAAGTGGAGTATAAAAATAGACAATTAGCCTCTAAAGATGTGGATATGGAGACGTATAAGAAGGCTACCGAAGAGAAGATTTTTCAGCTTGAGGCAAAGGTGAAGGAGTTGGAAGGGAAAATCGGCGGATCCTCCCTCACTTTGTAAGTAAACCCCGCACCCCGTGTAAGGGCAGAGGACTTTCCTTAAGGCAGATATTTTAATGCACCCTTAGCTCCATGTTCTTCAGAACGAGGCTTTACGTGGTGCAGGGTGAATGATTTGTAGCTTCCCACTCTTCCTTTCCTTCGAGGGGTAAGGAAGAGTGGGCGCATTCAGGCCTGATAGCCGTCAGTGGAAAAATACTCCAGCCTTGTGAGCAGAAGCGATCCTCTTTTTTCGTCGCTTTTCTTTCTTCGAAAATCTTCACTTTCAAAAATTCTGAAAAAGGTATATATTCCAAAGCGTAATGGGTAATTCAAACACCTGCTGATCCTGGGGGGGTCAGCTCTATTCATTGGTTATGATGTGGTATAAGATTGTTAAAAATAATGTCGGGCCTACCGGAGGAGAAGCCTATGGGTTCTCAACGCGTGTATTACTTAGATGCGTCGGCGTTGTTTAAGCTCGCGGTAAAGGAGAGCGGTAGCGAGGCGATCAAAAAGTACATGACGGCGGAACCTGAATCGACCTTCTATGCCACATCGCTCTGCTTTGCGGAGGCCCTTGGCGCACTAAAGTCAAGGTATTCGCACAAGGGGATCGATCAAGAGACATACTTCAAGGCAGGCGATATCTTAAGGGGTTACATAGGCGACCGCATTGAGCTCGCGGATATGGATATCTCGGATAGTGAGATATTCTGGGAAGTCGAAAAAACAGCCAAGCGCTACGGTCTCGACATCGTCGATGCTTACCAAATCGTCACAATCAAAAAGGATTATTTCTCCAGGTTCCCAGAGGCCCAGCCAACCCTGATGACGGCAGATTCGGAGCTGGCGGAGGCTGCTCAAAAGGAAGGCCTTAGAGTGTGGGATTATCTCAAGGAGCAGGCGCCTTAGCGCACGGTAGGTTTAATGAGCTCATCAAGTTAACTCTCTGAATCTCGCCATTCTCGACTTACTGCTCCAGAACCTCCCTTACTTTTTTTGCCAGGGCATCCACTGTAAAGGGCTTCTGAATGTAATTGACTCCTTGCACCAAAACACCGTGCATAACAATCGCGTCGTCCGTATAGCCTGACATATAGAGCACCTTCATTTCGGGGTGGAAGGATTCCAGACGTTTTGCCAACTCATGGCCGTTCATCCCGGGCATAACCACATCTGTCACCAGCAGATGAATTGGGCCCTGATGGTTTCTGCAAACGTTAATGGCCTCATCCCCGTAGCTTCCGTCCAAAACAGTATAGCCCTGCCTCTTCAAAATCCGTACCGCCAAGTTGCGAACCTCTTTATCGTCCTCCACGACAAGAATTGTCTCACTCCCGCGAGAAAACTCTTCCTTTACCGCTTGCACCCTGAGCATCTCGGTGGGTTCATCGACACGAGGCAGGAAGATCTTGAAGGTCGTCCCTTTCCCAGGCTCACTATAGACCCAGATGTTACCGTTGCTCTGCTTCACAATCCCATAGACCGTCGATAAACCCAATCCTGTTCCCCTGCTTTTCTCTTTCGTCGTAAAAAAGGGCTCGAAGACCCGATCCCTGACCTCGGGAGTCATCCCCGCCCCTGTATCACTTACCGCGATCATTACATAACGACCGGGCGTCGCGGCCACATGAGCATGCGCATACGCCTCGTCTAAGTCCACATTTGCCGTCTCGATAATAAGTTTTCCTCCTTTGGACATTGCATCCTTGGCATTGACTGCGAGATTCATGACCACCTGCTCAATCTGCCCGGGATCCGCCTTGACTCTTCCAAGATCTTCTCCTAACAACGTAACCAGCTCAATATCTTCACCGATAATCCGGCGAAGCATCTTGTCGAGATTTTGCAAAAGGGCGTTGAGATCCAATACTCTCACATCCATGATCTGGCGCCGACTGAAGGCCAGAAGCTGGCGGGTGAGATCGGCCGCTTTCTCTGTAGCTTTGTTAATCACTTCAAAAGCATCCCTTATAGGGGTACTCTCTTTCATTTCGGCGAGCGAGAGTTGGCAATAGCCTTTGATGACGGTCAATAGGTTATTGAAATCGTGGGCAACACCGCCTGCCAACCGGCCGATGGCCTCCATTTTCTGTGATTGGCGAAGCTGGTCTTGGAGTTCTGCTTTTTCTTTCTCTGCGCGCTTGCGCTCGGTCACGTCCCGTGTAATCCCTCTAAACCCTGTCGGTTTGCCCGACGAATCTTTTCTTAACGAGGGGAAAACTTCAACCTGTCTTTTTGTCCCATCTTTTCTTATAATTTCATAATCAAATAATCTACCGGGTTCTCCCGTCCGGTCGACCCGATTAAAAGCTTCAAAGGCTTTCTTCGCATTCTCTCTGTCTGCAAACCGACGGCTATCCATCCCCAAAAATTCCTCTTTAGGATACCCATACATTTTACACAAGGAATCGTTAATAAAGGTAGCGCGGCCGGCAAGGTCAACTTCAAAATAGCCCTCCTCAATATCCTCAAGAATGGTTCGGTATCTCTCCTCACTCTGGCGCAATGCTTCCTCGGCCCGCTTACGCTCCGTAATGTCATGTATATGAGAGATGAAGTATAAGGGCAAGCCATCGGCATTGCGGACAAGCGAACTGGAAACTTGGCATGTCACCACATGCCCTTTTTTATGAAAATATCGTTTCTCGAACGTGCCACGATCTATCTTTCCTTGTAACGTCTCTTGTATAAACTCCGGGCTTTTATCAATGTCTTCCGGGTGGGCGATATCGTTTACCGTCATGCGTTCGAGTTCTTGTTTCGTGTAGCCGAATATTTCGCACATCTTGTTATTGACCCTTGTTAAATTTCCATCGAGATCTACCAAACAAACCCCTGTGTTGGCGTTCTCAAAGGCAAGGCGGAATCTTTCTTCACTTTCCCGCAGCGCTTCCTCCGCCTGCTTGCGCTCGGCGATGTCTACAAGCATGGCAATATTCCCGATAACTTGTCCATGTGAGTCATGAATCGGCGCTGCATAGAGGCTATACTCTATTGGAGAACCGTCCTTACGGTGGCGGAGTAAATCAATACCCATAATGGACTTCCCTAACCGCATCTGCTCGCGAAAATTTTTGAACTCTTTCTTCGCTTCTTCTGTTTGCACCGAAGGAAGAAATTTCCCCAGAGCCTCTTGGTGAGTCCAGCCCAGCAGGCGCTCGGCAGCAGGGTTCCAAATATTTTGAACCACACCTTCGGTATCCAGGTCAAATGTGGCCACCGGAAGCGCCTCCAGTATGGCGCGCAACGTTTCGTTGACCTGGTGCAACGCCTCCTCGGCCTGCTTGCGCTCGGTGATGTCTCGGATAATCATGCTGGATCTGGGCTGTCCGCCTTTGCCTCGGAACACCACGGAAGTTAGTTCTCCGAGGAATGGTTGACCATCGCGCGGTACAAACCTCAGTTCCCCCCTGAATTTGCCGGTACGTTTTCTCTCTTCCAACGCAATCGGCAATCGCGGATCAGTTGTGTCGATCACCCCGTTCCTGCCCATTCGAGTGATTTCGGCTTCGGTGCGTCCAAACATACGGCACGCGGAAGGGTTGGCTTGAAGAATACCGCCATCGGGAACAGTCAGCAAGATCGCGTCATCGCTGTTCTCGAAGAGCGAACGGTACCGCTCCTCACTTTCCCGCAATTCTTCCTCCGCCTGTTTGCGCTCGGTGATGTCGTGAAAGAAGGCAGAGAAATAGGTTTTCCCCTCAAGCGTTATGAGGTTGGAGTTGATGTCCGCGTAGAAGACAGTGCCGTCATTGCGGCGGACGGGAATACCAGTAGAAACCGAAATCTCACCACTCACATGTTTCTGGAATTCCTGTTCAATGCTTTTCCACTCTTCTGAGGGATGTAGGGATGGAATGGACCTGCCAAGCAAGTCCTCGTTGGAGCATCGCAGCAGCTCGGTCATGGCGCGGTTTCCTAAGAGGATCTTTCGCGATTTTCCGTCGAAAAAGATGATACCATCTTTGCTGTTATCAATGATATTTCGGAACCTGCTCTCGGATTCCTTCAGGGTCTCTTCTGTCCGCTTGCGCTCGGTGATGTCTCGGATAATGATCAAGGCGGCGGGTTGCCCTTGCCAGACTGTTTTTGCGGCGGTTAACTCTATGGGTACGCTCCTCCCATCTTTGTGTATGATAACAGTGTCATATTGGGGTGGGACATGCTCTCCTGCAAGTCTTTTCCTATATCTTTTCATTATCTTCTTCAACTCATCGGGGTGCACCAAGTCCTTAATACTGCTTTTTAACAATTCGGCCACACTGTACCCTGTTATTTCACTGGCCCGCCTGTTGGCGTAGGTGTGGATTCCTTTGCCCACGGTTATCAAGATGCCATCATTAGCGTTTTCAGTGAGAGTCCTAAA
>Ga0326728_10012358_pt1 | contig 18997 bp, 18 predicted proteins | sample MB3enrmetagenome_FD_207602 | JGI IMG/M metagenome (GOLD analysis project Ga0326728, IMG submission 207602) | Lab enriched peat soil microbial communities from McLean, Ithaca, NY, United States - MB31MN | ecosystem: Environmental > Terrestrial > Soil > Wetlands > Peat | place: USA: New York... | reverse complement strand
GCGCCGTAGACGCCATCGACAAACTGAAGGATGCGGCCCGTGCCGCGGGGGACGCGGTAGCGGAGGGCGAAACTTTCCCCTGAAGCCGCGCGGCGGTCGGACTCTTCGCGGCTCATCTCTCTCATGCCGGGGTTGAAGAGCCATGCGCCCTGGGCGTTCGATTGAGTGTCGTCGCCGGAGTGGGCGGGGGTGAAGTCGCGGTAAGCGAGGCCCTTGGCGAGTAGGTCTGCGGCGGCCTGCTGGTGCAGGGCGAGGCGCTCAGACTGCTTGTACTCTTCGTCCCAGTCGAGGCCGAGCCAGTGGAGGCCGTCGAAGATGGAGCGGACACTGAGATCTGTATTGCGCTCGATGTCGGTGTCGTCGAGGCGCAGGATCATGGCGCCGTGGTTGTGACGTGCGTAGAGCCAGTTGAAGATGAAGGTGCGGGCGCTGCCGACGTGGAGAAAGCCGGTGGGCGAGGGGGCAAAGCGGACGCGGGGCGCGGGGGGTGTAGATGTCGAATCTGGCATGGTTGCTCTATATACGATTTTACCGCGTTGCGTGGTGAGGGAGATTGCGGAGAGATACTTGATATATGCGGCTCCGGATGAATGGGAGCGGGCAACGATCTCGGAATGATGGAAGAGCGAGTGCAAGAACGGGCAATCGAAGTCGGAGGGGATTCCGGGAACGCCAGCGCGTGGCAGGTCTTTGGATTTCTCTACTTTACGCTGGTCGCATACGGATCGGTAGGTATACCGGTGGCGGTGCTGCCTGGGTATGTGCACCTGAACCTGGGTATGAGCGCGGCCATGGCGGGTACGGTGATCGGGCTACAGAGCCTGGCGACGTTGGCTGCGCGGCCGAGCGCGGGCAGGGTCTGCGACCGGTTTGGCCCCAAGGTGAGCGTACTTTTGGGGATGACGGCTTGCACGTTGAGCGGGCTGCTGATGATTGGGGCGGCGGCTCTTGAGCGCAACCATTGGTTGAGCTTTGCCCTGCTGGTGTTGAGCCGGTTTCCGCTGGGCATGAGCGTGAGCTTCGGTTCGACAGGCGCGATTCTGTGGGGCGTACGCAGTTTTGGGGAGAAGAGCACGGGCCGGGTGATTGCGTTCAACGGCATTACGACTTACGGCGGCGTGGGACTGGGAGCGCCGCTGGGCGTGCTGCTCGATGCGCGCTGGGGTCTGTGGGGGATCGGCGTTTTTACGGCGGTGTTTGGCGCGGTGAGCCTGTTGATTGCGTCGCGCAAGGCGGCGGTGGCTCCGGTGCATGGGGAGCCCGAAGGCTTTCATCGAGTGCTGGGGCGGGTGCTGGGCCACGGCATCGCGGTGGCATTGAGCAGCGTGGCTTACGGCGTTCTGATCACATTTATCGCGCTTTATTTCTACAGCCGGCACTGGAGCGGCGCGGCGCTATGCCTGACCGCGTTTGGCGCAACGTTTATCGTGATGCGAGCTTTGTTCGCGCAGGCGATCAACAAGTGGGGCGGCTACCGGGTGGCGATTCCGAGCCTGGCCGTGACGGCTGTGGCGATGTTCCTGCTGTGGTGCGCGGGCTCGCCGTGGCTGGCCGGTGCGGCGGCGGCGCTGACGGGATTTGGATTTTCGCTGGTGTACCCGGCGCTGGGAGTGGAGGCGATCCGGCACGTGGATGAGCACAATCGCGGCTCGGCGCTGGCCGGCTACACGGTGTTCTTTGACGTGGCTCTGTTCTTGACCGGGCCGGCGGCGGGAGTGGTGATCGGCTGGTACGGCGAAGGCAGCGTGTTTTTGCTGGCATGCCTGTGCCAGATTGTGTCGCTGGCGATCGTACTGGCGCTGTATCGGCGCGAGGTTCGGCTGACGGTTTAAGGCGAGCGAATGGGGATGCGGAAACGGCCACCCTATCAGGGTGGCCGTTTTGCGGTTGGAGGTATGACTCTGGTTACACGCCCCAGAACTCGTCGGTGGTGGGGATGTACCTGACCTCGACCTCCGGCACCAGGGGACGGATCCAATTGGCAACTTCCTGGGTGCCCACGTCCTCGCTGGCTTCATGGGTGATGTTGATGTAGCCGCGCTTGATGCCCATGTGCACGGAGTCGCGCTGGTACTCGTAGCAATCGTATTCGCGGGTATCGGAGTTGATGATTGCGTCGGCGTCTGTGGCCATGCTGGCCAGGTTGCGTCCAGAGGCAACTCTGGTGACGGGCAGGTTGGGATCGCCGATGCAGCGGATGCTCTTTGTTCCCGAGGGCAGTGTCTTGTCGAGGTAGAGCGCGAGTTCCTTGAGAGTGGTGGGCGGGAGGATGTAGGTGCGGTCGTTGGCAGACACGTACTTCTCCCAGCCGAGTCCCTTGACCCAGCCGGCCCAGATCAGGTCGGGCTTGTGCGCATGGGCGTGATCGTGCATGCGCCACACCACGAGCTTGTTCCTTGTGGCGTAGTCGAGTTTGTAGTGGTAGAGCGGATCGTCCTTGATGATGTCGATGAGGTCGGCGTCGCTCCAGAAGGTGGGCTCGTGGGTAACGATCATGCTGAGGCCGGCCTTGACAGCCTTCTGCATGACGCTGAGGTTGGCTCCAAAGGTGGAGACGATGCCGGTGACCGGAGACTCCGGTCCGCCGATCTTGTATGTGTCGCGGAAGGTGGTTGCATTCCAGGGGATGCCTAGGTTTTTCTTGATGCGATCGACAACCTCACCGGCGGTGAGCTTGGCGGTCTGGGCAGATGCGAACTGTGTGGCCGCGAGGGTGGCTCCGGCCATGGCTACGAATTCTCTTCTCGATAGATGGGTCACGGTCTTCCTCCTCTCGGGTTAGTAGGGCATCCAACTGGGATCGCCCGTGGGCATCCACTGTACGGGAACTTCGCTGACGAAGGTTTTGAGCCAGGCAGCCATCTCGCCTGAGCCGGGAGCTTCAGAGACCTCCTGGCCGAGGGCGATGAGGCCGATCTTCCTGCCGGAGTCGAACTGGTCAAAGAAGTACTGTGCGACTTCGTTCTCCCACTGGGGCTCGCCGATGATGACCAGGTCTACGCCGGGTTCGGCGCAGAGCTTCTGCATGTCAGCCAGCCAGCACATGCCGTGGCCAAGCGAGGCGCGGGAGACGCGGGTGTCGGGGTGGCCGGCGACGCGCATGCTCCTGGAGCCGAGCTTCTTCTTGATGGCGATGGCGGCTTCTTTGAGCGTGGACGGAGGAACGGCGAAGGATCCGTTGTTGGTGGCCCATGGCTCGCCGCTTGCAACCTTGTAGGACTTCTCCCAGCCGAGAGCCTTGGCCAGGCCCTGCATCTGCTTGTCTGGTTGAAGGGCGTTCCAGTTGTCGAAGAGCCGGAAGACGATGAGGTTGTTGGCGGCGATGTACTCGTGTTTCTTGACGTTGACGGCGTCTTTCTCAAAGGCGGCCATGGCTCCGGCCTGCCCTGGAGGTCCACCCGCGGCGGGGGCGCCGCTTTTGGCCATCGCGGCCGCGGCCGCTTCCGCGTAGACGTGATTGGCAAAGGCCGGACCCACGAAGCCGGGACTGGTGCCGTGGGGCTGCACCGCGCGGCTCCAGAAGGGGGACTCGCGGGTGATGATCATGTTCTTGCCGGATGCGACTGCTTTCTCAAGCAGCTCGAGGCTGGGTGAGTAAGTGGTTAAGATGCCCTTGACCTCGCTCTTCGGGTCCCCGGAGATGAACTTATCGGAGGGCGTATCCTTCCAGCCGGAGCCCAGCTTCTGCTGTATCCGGTCTACGACTTGCTGTGCGGTAATCGCCATAACACTCCTTTCCATTTTCAAATCCAAGATCCATGGGTCCAATCCAGCGGGTCAAGTCTATACCAGCGGATACCGATGCGGATTGACGGGGTAAAGTACAGAACGACCGCCCTTGCGAGCGGCCGTTCCTTGCAATCGTGCTTACTTGTTTGGCCCACTTCGAGAGGGCTGGACTAGACCGTCCAGAACTCGTCGGTGGTGGGGATGAATTTGACCTGAAGTTCCGGCAGGAAGGGTTGAGACCACTCCGCGAAGAAGCGCATGCCTTCGTCTTCGCCGGAGCAGTGGGAGATGAAGATTGCGCCCTTCTTCTGGCCGGAGAGGATGGTGTCGCGAACGTATTCGAATGAGTCGTACTCGCGGCACTCGCTGACGAGGATGGCGTCGGCGGCTTGCAGCGCGGTGACGTTCTGAGCCATGAGGTGGCCGCCGCGCATGAAGTTGGAGACCGGCAGATTGGGGTCGCCGATGACACGGACGCTGTTGGAGGGGAGTGTCTTGGCGACGTACTTGGCCAGTTCACCGAGAGTGGTGGGCGGCAGCTTCCAGTGGGTGAGGCTGCCTTCGACGAGGTACTGGTTCCAACCGATATGGTTGTCCCATCCGGTCTGGATGCCGTCGGGTTTGTGGGCGTGCCAGTGGTCGTGGATGCGCCAGACGACGATGTTGTGTTTGGCGGCCCAGTCCAGCTTATAGAGATACATTGGATCGTCCTTGATCCAGTCGATGACGTCGGCGTCGGAGTAGAAGGTGGGCTCGTGGACGATGACCATGTTGAGGCCGGCCTTTTGGGCGAGGTCGAGGACGCGGAAGTTTGCGCCGAAGCTGGTGGCGATGCCGTGGACCTCCATGTCGGGCCCGCCGATGTGGAACTTGTCGCGGAAGGTCTTGGGGTTCCAGGGGATGCCGAGGTTGGCCTTGATGCGGCTGACAACTTCGCCGGCAGTGAGGGTGGCCTTCTTTGCCTGCGCGGGCAACTGGGTTGCCGCGGCGGCCGCGCCGGCCATGATGACGAATTCTCTTCTCGATAGATTGTTCATGGTCTCGCTCCTCTTAGTACGGCATCCAGCAGGGTTCGCCGGCGGGGATGTGTTCGACGGGGACTTCGGTGACGATGGGCTTGATCCATGCGGCCATCTCGGCGCAGCCGGGCTCCTCGGAGACCTGCTGACCGAGGACGATGTAGCCCTTCTTCTGGCCGGAGTCGGCGACGTCAAAGGAGTAGAGGGAGAGCTCGTTCTCCCACTGCGGCTCGCCCATGACGAGCAGATCGACGCCGGGCTCGGCGTAGAGCTTCTGGATGTCGGGCAGCCAGTACATGCCGTGGGAGAGGTCGGCCTTGTGGACGATGGTCTCGGGCTTGCCGCCGATGCGGATGCTCTTGACGCCCAGCTTCTTTTTGATGGCGAGCGCGGTGTCTTTGAGCGTGGCCGGAGCGAGTTCGAAGAAGCCGTTGTTGTGGCCCCAGGGATAGCCGCCGGAGGGTTTGTAATGCTGCTCCCAACCCAGGGCTTTGGCCAGGCCCTTGAGCTGGTAGTCGACCGGCTGCGCGTTCCAGTTGGCGAACCAGCGGTAAACGACCAGGTTGTTGGCCTCGATGAACTGCCTCTTGGCGACGACGGCGGGATCGGTGTCGGGCGCGCCCTCTTCCTGGCGGATGAAGTTCTGGCCGTTGGTCCAGTTGGAGGGGAGGCCCTGGAACTGGGTTCCGCCGCCGAAGGCGTTGGTGCGGGCCCACCATGGGGACTCGCGGGAGATGATGAGGTTCTTGCCGCTGGCGACGGCTTTCTTGAGCACGTCGAGGGTTGGCGCGTATGTGGTGGCGATGCCTTTGACTTCGGTGTCGGGCTTTCCGGCCATGAAGGCGTCGACGGGTGTCGGCTCCCATCCGGGGCCGAACTTCTTCTGGATCCGTTCAAGGACAGTCTGAGCAGTGATGGACATGGTTTGCCTCTTGGATTTGGTGCGCGGCAGGTGTAGGAAGATCCGCGCGGCACGAGTGTAAATCAAGACCTGTTGGACAGGGAATGGAAAAGAGAGTTGGGGGATGGGGAGTAGGGGCGGTTGGATGGGGAAGCAGAACTGTATTGCGGTGCTATGTTTGTAAGAGTATGAATACAGGAGAGTTACTCGCCGTGTTGGAATTTGAGGGGTAATTGCGTAAGAGTATGAAAATAAGCGGCTTATCTATAGTGTTCTTTGTAAGTGCCGAATCTAAAGGAGTTAGCGTTTTGTCTGGTTTCGTGGCATTTGTCGAGTGGAATTGGTTGTAGTTTCAGGATACGCGGAAGTGGGAAATTATCGGCAAGTTTGAGGGGGCCGAATTGGCAGGGAGAGGTTAATGGCTCCCTGGCTGGCGGAAGTTGGATGAGGCCGCACTACTAATGGTGGGACCTAGCTTGGACGGATCCAAGCCGGGCAAGTCGGCTGATGCTGTGATTCAGTCCTTTTTGGGCCGCTCGGCTCCCACAAACATCTCGTGCGTCCCAGTCTTGGTCACGTCTCGAAAGTTTGAGGGAAGGTCGATAGGCTTTGCAGGAGTGGGCTGCTCTGTACTGTCGGTTGATTTCGGCATCCTTTTTCGCCGCGAACCGGCGAAGGGGCCGTGCCCAGCCGTTCGACTGCGTTTTTGCATCTCCGTCTCCATAGCCTGCTCTGCAGCCTTCACTACACTTGGTGTCACCGGCATAGGCGGAGTTGAGCCGTCGTCCATGATCGCTGAAATCATACCGCAGCCGGAATAGTACCAAGGAAGAGCTTTGATCCAGGCCTCGGGATCGCTCTGGGGAACCCGCACCCCCGGCATTGCCTTGAGCGGGTCGGCTGCCAGCAAGTCGTGCAGCATGATTTCGTACCCAGGGGCACAAGTGCCTACCACACGCCCGTCTTGCACCTCGAAATGGCAAATGCCGGTAGACGGCGCCTTAGATGACAACCCGTAAATGGTGCAACCAACACTCATAAAGCCACCCTCGCCAATCCTGTTGGTGCCGTTCCGGCCTTCATGCTGGGCCAGAGTTCCGTCGAGATCAACGCCATTCCAAGGCATCTCTTCAGCAGCCAGTAGATCGCTCCACTCGTTAAGGGCGATTAGCTGACCGACTTTTGTTCGGGATGCTTGCGTTTCCAGATGAGGCGACCGGCGCGCACCCCCTCCTCGATCGCTTCGCCCCAAGCCTCGTCCGGATCCGATGAGTAATGTCCGGCCTTCGGGGTAGCCGAAGTGCTAGCCGGATTCGAGGAGGCGGGTGCGGGTTTCGGCTCCGGCACGCTTCCGTCCAAGTCCTTCTTTTGCTGTGTCATATTCTCTCCGCTCTTCGGCGAAACCTGTGCACTTCATCCGCGCGTAAGCGACCTTGGGGCGTTCGCCATGGCTGGTCACCACGTCCACCGGCACGTGCAGCCTTTTTCCCCGATGCAATCATAGACCAAGTTCTGGTACCGGTCGATCCCCAAAGTCCCAAGACCGTCCATCCAAAGCCATTAGGGCTGGATTCGCTCGCGTCTGCCAACCCAGTGCAGGTGAACGTGCATCGCTAGGTTGTATGCCCGGCAGCCCGCCCATTGTCCTGCACCGGGGAGCGGAGTATTATTGCTGCCGAAATAGTACGGCCAGCCGATTAATGCGCGGGAGGGAAACGATGCCTACCAATGGAATAGAGTGCAGAGAGTTGTGGAAGATTCCGGCAGAACATGTACTCTACCGTGAAGATGGGACGTTCTATATGCCCTTGGAGCGCTTTCCGGGTGCACTATGCGATGCCAATGGTTACATCCTTTTCAAGACAGAGCGGGACTACAAGGAATGTCCACAGTTACGAATAGGAGTGCGTGTTGACGTGCCAAAAGGCATCGCACAGATTCCAGGCTATGTTCGAGCGAGGGGTGGAGGAACAATTGACAAAGAGGCTGAGGATGCAATTGAAACAACATTCACGCTTGAACGCGACTTACAAAAAGCATTGCGAGAACACATCCAGCAGCTTGACGATGATCTCCGTATTACGGACGGCGGCAAGGAGCGAATTGTCGCCAGCGGGAGGATAGATATTACGGCTGAGGATAAACAGGGTGCGGTCGTAGTGATCGAATTGAAGTCTGGCGAGGCAGATAGAAGTGCGGTAGGACAATTGTTGTCTTACATGGGTGATCTGCTGGCAGAAGATGCGAGCAAGGCCGTGCGCGGTATTCTCGTGGCCCCAAGTTTCAGGGATAGTGTCGTGGCGGCAGCCCGGGCTGTTCCGAGCCTTCAACTCAAGAAATACAGCATCCGATTTTCGTTTGAAGACGCGAACCAGTAGCAGACCTGGGCTGGGCTCGGACACGATTGGCTTGGTTGAGGTTCGTACTCTTCCATGAGTTGATGGACATTTGGGTTCATTCGCGTCCCTGCGGGACGCGACTGAACCCAATATTTTCTAATGGGGCTCTAACCCAGGATTCTCGTCCTCGCCTTCGGCTCGTACTCCATCCTGGGCTATCCTCGCGGGACCCCTCCGGGGTCTCCTTCCGCTGGCGCGGCTGGTTTGAGATAGGCAACCGCAGATCCTTCGACTCCATCGTCCGCCACGGCGGACGATTGTGCTCAGGATGACAGATTGAGTGGGGAGGGATGCCGGGTGGTCCCACGAGCCAGTATTTTTGCCTTTGACTATTTGCGGGCGCGTCTCTCACAATGGGTTCTCTTCTGGAAACACATTCGACCTGGGTTTGAAAGGAAAGCTCCATGCTCAATCGTTTGATCAAGTTCAACTTTGCGCCGTCGTATATCGACAGCGGGCTGCTTGTCCTCCGTGTTTTCACTGCTCTGAGCCTGTTCATCAAGCACGGCATCGAGAAGGTCTTTACCTTCCAGCAGATGTCGGGGCACTTTTCCGATCCATGGCACATTGGGTCGGTGCCCACGCTGGTGATCGCCATGATCGCCGACGGCATCTTCTCGGTCTTCATCATGCTGGGGCTGGCGACGCGCTACTGCTGCATCTATGTGTGGAGCGTGATCTTCGTGGCGTGGTCGTTCCGGCACGAGTTCTCCTACCTGGGCAAGGGAACGGTGGGCGATCACGGCGAGCTGATCATCCTTTATCTCATTGCCTTTACGGCGATCTTTCTGATGGGGCCTGGGCGGTACAGCCTGGACGCTTTGCTCATGGGCAAGCTGGTGAAGGAGGGTTAGGGTTCTCCTCACGGGGAATGCGGCTGCGGTTGAGAGCGGCCGGTTGAGAGTTGTGGTTCCCACCCAAACGGCAAAGAACGCCGTTTGGATGGGGCACCCGCGATAGTGGAAGAACTAGTGGAAGAACGAAGATGAAACGCAGAACGGCCACCCTTGCGGGTGGCCGTTCTGCGTTTGTGCGGTGTCGCGAGAGCGAGGTTATTTTTGCTCGTTCTTGCGCCAGTTGATGAGGTCGCCGAGGGTGGTGGTGGAGCTGGAGACGGGGTGCTTGTGGCTCTCCTGCTTGTAGTGCTCGACCTGGGCGCGGGAGGCTTCGTGGCCGACCGTGCGCAGGCTGAGGCCCACCTTCTTTTCTTCGACGTTGATCTTGATGATCTTGAACTCGTGCTCTGCATCCTGCTCAAGCTTCGCGCCGGGCTCGTCGCCGGCCTCGGAGATGTGGCAGAGACCTTCGACGCCCTCGGCGATCTCAACGAACGCGCCGAACTGGGCGGTGCGCAGGACCTTGCCGTGGACGACGTCGCCGACGCGGTGGGTGGCGAAGAAAGTCTCCCAGACATCGGGCTGGAGCTGCTTGATGCCGAGGGAGAGGCGGCGGTTCTGGGGCTCGACGCCGAGAACGACGGCCTTGACCTTTTCGCCCTTCTTCACGATCTCAGAGGGATGCTTGACGCGCTTGGTCCAGCTCAGGTTCGAGACATGTACCAGACCGTCGATGCCATCCTCGATCTCGATGAAAGCGCCGAAGTCGGTAAGGTTGCGGACGCGACCCTCGACCTGGGTGCCGGCGGGATACTTCTCGATCAGGTTCTCCCAGGGGTTTTCGAGGAGCTGCTTCATGCCGAGCGAGATGCGGCGATCGCCGGGGTTAACGGAGAGAACCACGGTATCGACCTGGTCGCCGGGCTTGACCAGCTTGGAGGGGTGCTTGAGGCGCTTGGACCAGGTCATCTCAGAGAGGTGAACGAGGCCTTCGATGCCCTGCTCGAGTTCGACGAACGCGCCGTAATCGGTGACCGAGAGAATGCGGCCGTGGACGCGAGCGCCGACCGGGTAACGCTCGGTGGCGTCAAGCCAGGGGTCGGGCGTGAGCTGCTTGAAGCCGAGCGAGACGCGCTGCTTGTCTTTGTCGAACTTGAGGACCTTGACCTGGATCTCGTCGGCGACGTTAACCAGATCGCGGGGATGGGTGAGGCGTCCCCAGCTCATGTCGGTGATGTGGAGGAGTCCGTCGATGCCGCCAAGGTCAACGAACGCACCGTAGTCGGTGAGGTTCTTGACGGTGCCGGTGAGGATGGAACCTTCCTCGAGGTGCTCCATGGTGGCGGAGCGCTTGAGGTTCTGCTCTTCCTCGAGCAGTTCCTTGCGGCTGACGACGACGTTTCCGCGCTTTTTGTTGAGTTTGATGACGCGGACTTCAATCTGCTGGCCGAGATAGCCGTCGAGGTTGCGGACGGGGCGAATCTCAAGCTGAGAGCCGGGCAGGAAGGCCTTCATGCCGATATCGACAGTGAGTCCGCCCTTGACGCGGCCGACTACGGTGCCCATGACCGGGGTTTTCTCGGCGGCGGCCTTCTCGATCACGTCCCAGACGCGGAGGCGCTGCGCCTTCTCGTAGCTGACCAGATAGCCGCCCTCGGGCTCTTCGCGCTCGATGACGACTTCGATGACATCGCCGGGATTGAACTTGATGGCCCCTGTGTGGTCGGTGACCTGATCGAGGGGCACAAGGCCCTCGCTCTTCAGGCCAACGTCAACCACCAGATATTTTTCAGTCTGCTTGAGCACTGTGCCGGAGACGATCTTGTCTCCGTAGGCTTCGACGGCGGCTGCCTCGGCAGCCTGCTCGCGCTCGAAGGCCTCGAGTGCGGCGGAGAAGTCGTCGCCCATTTCAGGGAACGATTCTTCGACGGCAGACGGTTCTGCTGCGCTAATGAGGGCCGGCGGTTCCGCAGCGGGCGGTTCAACAGCGGCCTGCGGTTCCGCAATGGGCTGCGGTTCAACGGGCTCGGGTTCAACGGGCGCGGGCTCAACGACCTGGGCAACAGGCGTAGGGGTGGCATCGGCGTCCAGAGGGGTTGCATCGAGTGAGGCAGTCTCAGGGGTGGACGTGGATTCGGGCGACGGCTGTGCAAGCTCCGCCGCAGGTTCAAGGGTGGGAAGTTCGATTTCAGTGTTCAGGGTTGTGCTCTCGGGTTCGGGATTGACGACGTTTGCCATTACAGCCAGCTCCGGGATTCCAAACTCCGGCGGATGCGCCGGGACTTTCAAGGCGGCGATGGGCGCCGGATGAAAGGATTCTTGACCTGTCCCTCGGGGCTGGTTGCCAGGGTTCTTCCCGGACGCAGCTTCAGCGGCGCGAGCCGGAGAGAGATCTGCTGTCCCTGGAAACAACCGGCAGGCGACGGCGAGCCTGAGGGCGGCCGCAACTCACTGCTGGAATCCGTGCAGGAAGCTACGTTGATAAGTTTAGCAACCTCGGATAGCGATGGTCAATCGCTGGTTGACACGGGAGTGCCGGGCGCGGCTGGAATTGGTCTTAATTCCGGTGCGAGAACGGCTCGGCTGGCGTTTGCGGCCGACGGGGCGCTACTTTTGGGCGCGCCGGGCGCGGACGGCCTGGGCAAGCTCGTCGAACATCGCGCTGGTTGCCGGCCAGTCGACGCAGGCGTCGGTGACGCTCTGGCCGTAGACGAGGGGCTTTCCCGCGACGAGCTTTTGCGCGCCGGCGACGAGGTTGCTCTCAATCATGACGCCCATGATGGACTTGTTGCCGGCAGCGATCTGGGCGGCGACGTCGTGCGAGACCTGGGGCTGGCGGCGGTAGTCCTTTTGTGAGTTGGCGTGGCTGAAGTCGATCATGATGCGCGCGGGCAGGCCGGCTCGCTCCATGCGAGCGGCGGCGTCGGCGACGGCTTCGGCGGTGTAGTTGACGCTCTTGCTGCCGCCGCGCAGGATGATGTGGCAGTCCGGATTCCCATTGGTCACGAAGATGGCCGATTGCCCATGCTTGGTGTGGCCGAGGAAGGTGTGCGAGTAGCCGGCCGAGAGCACGCCGTCGATGGCTACCTGAATGTCTCCCGAGGTGCCGTTCTTGAAGCCGACCGGGCAAGAGACGCCGCTGACCAGCTCGCGGTGGACCTGGCTCTCGGCGGTGCGGGCTCCGATTGCGCCCCAGGCGACGAGGCCGGCGATGTACTGGGGCGAGATCATGTCGAGGAACTCGGTGCCGGCGGCGACGCCCATCTCGGCCAGATCGAGGAGCAGGTTGCGGGCCAGGCGCAGTCCGTCGTTGATCTTGTAGGACTGGTCGAGGTGGGGATCGTTGATGAGGCCCTTCCAACCGATGGTGGTGCGGGGCTTCTCAAAGTAGACGCGCATGACGACGAGCAGGTCGCGGGAGTGGGTCTGAATGGCCTGTTTGAGCAGGGCGGCGTACTCGCGGGCGGCGTTGACATCGTGGATGGAGCAGGGGCCGGCGAGGACGAAGAGGCGGTCGTCGCGGCCGTTGAGGATGTCTGCGATGGCGGCACGAGCGGAGAAGATGGTCTCCGATGCGGCTTCGCTGGTGGAGCGCTCTTCTTCAAGGAAAACGGGGGGGAGAACGACCGTCGTCCGCTTGATTCGTATGTCTTCTGTGGTGTGGAACATTCCGTGCCGTGGCTCCGCTGAGGTGTCTATTTCAGAGTAGCAGGGCGGAGGGCGGGGAGTCAGCGAGTCAGCGAGTCAGCGAGTCGGCGAGTCAGCGGGCTGGCCCGGGTAGATCGGCCAGCCCGCCGGGGATTGTTACTTGACGGTTTCGTAAGTGATTGCGCCGGCGGCTACGGCGGCGGCCGTGATGGCGATGGGGACAAGATGCCGGATGTGGTGCGGTTCGGTGCCCTCGCCTATGGACTCCTTATCAGTCTTGATGCGATCGATGTCGCTGTAGGAGTAAGTGGCTAGGGTGTTCGAATCGGCGTTGGTGAAGGTGAACTTCGTGGCAGAGAGGGTGCCCAGAGCGCCATAGGCGCTGGTGGAGTTGCTAAGGACCAGGTGGAGATATTGCCCGGCGGAGTACTTGGCGAGCTTGTGGTAGACCTTCCGGGCGTGCTTGTCGAGCGAGGGGCTGGATTGTGCGGGCGCTGAGGCGGCGAAGGCGGCCAGTATCAGGCAGACGATGGCGCAAAGGATGGAACTGGTGCGGAACGGCTTGCTGCTCATAGGTCCTCCTCAAGAAAAACGAACCCGAAACCGTAGGCCCGGGTTCTTGCCGCGGGTCTCTACCGGTGACTAAACATATCACTAAATGATTGGACGGGGCGACTGCGGTACGCGATGACACGCAGCAGGAACCCGGCGGGGTGACGGGTGTGCCGGGGCGGGGCGAAAATCCCGGCGGCGGACAAGGACGCAGTATAATTACTGGCCAACAAAACAATTCAGGTTTCATTCGATCGGAGCGAACCATGCGAGGGTTGAACTGTTTCCTTTTAGCATTGGCGTGCTGCCTGTGTCTTGGCGCCGGCGCGCAGCAAAGCGCTGCGCCATCCGGGAGCCAAGGGCAGTCGCAAGTATTGCCGGCGGTCCAGACGCAGGTCCCTGGACAGGAGCCGGCGGTGCAGGCGCGACAGATCCAACTGGACGTGTTGGTGACGGACAAATCGGGAAAGCTGGTTTACGGGCTGAAGAAGAATGACTTCTCGCTGCTCGACGCGAATCGGCCGGCGGAGATTGCGGCGTTTGAGGCGCTGGGCGGGGGCGACGTCGGAGCGAGGCCGCCGGCGCAGATTGTTCTGGTCATCGACACGATCAATCTCAACTTCCGGTGGGCCACGCTGGGGCGGGATGCGGTCATCAAGTTTCTGCGTGAGAACGGAGGACGATTGGCGAATCCGGTTTCTGTCATCTGGATGAGGGACACGGGAGTGGAGACAGAGGGCGCTCCCACGACAGACGGCAACGCTCTGGCCGCGCAGATTGAGGCAAAAGGGGTGGATTTGCGGCTCCTGACCAGCAATACGGGAACATGGGAGGCGATTCGACGCTTCCAGGTGTCGATGCAGCAACTGGGCGACATTGTGGACTCGCTAAGGAAAAAGTCAGGCCGGAAGCTGGTGATTTGGGCCGGCCCGGGCTGGCCGTTGCTGAGCCCTCTCAGGGTGAGCGCGACCCAAAAGGAGGAGCAGAACCTATTCCGCACTATCGTTGACCTGAATACCCAGCTCAGAGAGGGACAGATTGCGCTGTACGGCATGTTGATGGGCGTGACGAGCACGTTTACCGATACGTACCAGGATTATTTGAAGGGTGTGCGCAAGCCGTCGGAGGTAGTTCCTAACGATCTGAATTTCAAGGTGCTGGCGGTTCAGAGCGGGGGACGGATTCTTGAGCCCAGCAACCAGTTGGAAACCGGGATCGAGCGCTGTGTGCAGGATGCGGATGGGTACTACAGGATATGGTTCACGGCTCCGCCAGCAACTGCGCCCGATGAGTATCGCGACCTGAAGCTGAAGGTGAATAAACCGGGTCTGACGGTGCGGACGAATATGGGGTACTACAACCAGCCCTAGAGTTCGTCCTTGCCGGGGCGCATCATGAGGGTGCGGATGGCTTCGCGGGGGTCCTTGCCCTCGTTGAGGATCAGCTCCATCTGCTCGGTGATGGGCATCTCGAGGGAGTGGCGGCGGGCGAGGCCGAGGGCGGCGCGAGTGGTGTGGACGCCTTCGGCGACCTTGCCGCCGAGGGATTCGAGGATCTCTGGGAGCTTGCGCCCTTTGCCGAGGCCTTCGCCGACGGTGCGGTTGCGGCTGAGGGAGCCCGTGCAGGTGAGGACGAGGTCGCCGATGCCGGAGAGACCGGCGAGGGTTTCGCGGCGCGCGCCGCAGGCCTGGGCGAGGCGGGTGATCTCCGCCATGCCGCGGGTGATGAGTCCGGCCGAGGAGTTGTGGCCGAGACCGACCCCGGCGACGATGCCGGCGGCGATGGCGATGACGTTCTTGAGTGCTCCGCCAAGCTCGACGCCGACGATGTCGGTGGAGGTGTAGAGGCGGAGGGTCTCAGAGGAGAACTCTTCGCGGATGCGCGCGGCGATCTCGGCATCTGTGAAGGCGACGGTGAGGGCGGTGGGCTGGCCTTGCGCGACTTCCTGGGCGAAGCTGGGGCCGGAGAGAGCGCCGATGGGGACCAAGGGACCAAGGGACCGAGGGACCGCAGATTCCGCGCTCGCCAGGCAGTCGGCGATGACCTCGGTCATGCGTAGGTAGGTTTGGTTTTCGACGCCCTTGGTGGCGCTGACGACGATCTGGCCGGAATGCATGTAGGGCTTGAGGCGCGCGATGGCCGGGCGGAGAAACTCCGAGGGGATGACGGAGAGGACGATATCGGCATCGGCGATGGCGGCGCACTCGCCGGTGACGGTGATGGAGGCAGGGAGAGGAAATCCGGGGAGGAACTGGGTGTTTTCGCCAGCGTTGCGGATCTGTTCGGCGAACTCGAGGCTGTGAGCCCAGAGGCTGACCTGATGGCCGCCGCGGCGGTCGATCGAAAGCGCGAGAGCGGTTCCCCACGCGCCGGAACCGAGGACGAAGATGCGGCTCATGCGGGCTTTTTCGCTCCGATGCGGTTTTCTTTGCCGGCCAGAAGGCGGGCGATGTTCTGGTGGTGCTTGAGGATGATGATGAGCGCCACGGCAACCTGCACGGCGATGAAAAAGGGCGGGCGGTCGCCGCGGGTCAGGAGCCAGGCGAAGAGCGGAAAGCTGGCCGCGCCGAGGATGGAAGCGAGCGAGACGTAGCGGCTGAACCAGAGCACCACGATGAAGACCGAGATAGCCGCCAGAGCTGCCCACGGGGCGGCGACCAGAAAGACACCGAATCCGGTGGCGACTCCCTTGCCGCCCTTGAACTTGAGCCAGATGGGGAAGACGTGGCCGATGACGCAGAACAGCGCCGCGAGGGCCTGGAAGTCGCGCAAGGGGAGCGGAACGGAGTAGGTGGCGACGCTGATGGAGGCCCAGATGGCGGTGCCGAGCCAGACGGAGGCGCAGCCCTTGAGGCAGTCGAGAATGAAGGTGGCCGCGCCCAGGCTTTTGCCGTGAGAGCGCAGGACGTTGGTTGCGCCGATGTTGCCGCTGCCGCTGGATCGTATGTCCTGCTTGTGGAAGATGCGCACGAGCAGGAGCCCAGTGGGGATGGAGCCGAGCAGGTAGGCGGCGATCGCGGTGAGAGTGCAGGCCAGGGGCATAGCTGGAGTTGAGTTTAGCAGGATGACCAAGCCGGGTGTAGGCCTATTCGTAAAGTGCCCGGCGGGCAGTGCGGACCTCGGCGGCAAGGACCTGGAGGACCTTGAGCGAGAGGGTGGGATGGGTCTCCATCAGCGCGGAGAAATCCTTGATGCCGACAAAGCTGACCTTGGCGCCCTTGTGGGCAACGGCGGTGAGCGAGTAGGGCTGGTTGCCAAGTACACCGGGCAGGCCGAGCAGCGATCCGGCGCTCACGTCCACCTTCATGATGGTGGAGTCGCTCTCGCTCTTGAGGGTGACGGTGGCAGTTCCGTCCCGAACGATGTAGAGTCCCAATGCGGGATCGCCCTGATGAAACAGAGCGCGATCGTCCGGGCAATCAATCTTGGCGGCTGCCTTCTCGAGTTCGGAAAGCAACTCAGGATCGGCCAAAAACGCGGTGGGGTCAAAATGAACTTGCACAGTACCTCGCAGGGAAGGGAGATAGATAGTCGACGATCTGTTTGAGTCATCATGTCACTGGGGTCATTCGTGTCCCTGTGATTCACATCACCGGCTACTGGTTAACCAGCTGATTAGGCGGGCGGGGAGGTTCAGTTACATTGAGTATTGGAGTTTGCCGATGGCCGGAGTTTTTGCCAAGACGCGGATAACGCTGGAGATGATCAAGTGGGAGCACTCGATCTTCGCGCTTCCGTTTGCCTTGACGGCGGTGCTGCTGGCAGCCGGGGGCTGGCCTGCGTGGCGGACTGTGGGATGGGTGCTTGTGGCGATGGTTTCTGCGCGGTCGGCGGCGATGGCCTTTAACCGCTGGGCGGATGCGGAGCTGGACGGCGAGAATCCGAGGACGAAGAGCCGGGCGATTCCCGCCGGGCTGCTGACGAAGAACTTTGTGCTGGGCTTTACGGTGGTCGCCGTGGCGGTGTTTCTGTTGGCGGCAGGCGAGCTGAACCGGCTTACGCTGGAGCTTTCGCCGGTGGTGCTGGTGGTGCTGCTCGGCTACAGCTACCTGAAGCGGCTGACGCGGTGGTCGCACATTGGGCTGGGCCTGGCGCTGGGACTTGCGCCAACGGCCGCGTGGATCGCGGTGAAGGGAAGCCTGGATTGGCGGATCGTGGTGCTGACCGGCGCGGTGACGCTGTGGGCGGGCGGGTTTGACGTGCTCTACTCCTGCCAAGATTACGAGCACGATCGCAAGGCGGGGCTGAACAGCCTGCCCCAGGCGTGGGGGATGGAAAGGGCATTTCTGGCGGCGCGGCTGATGCACCTGGCGATGCTGGGTCTGCTGGTGTGGTTTGGGTTTTTGTTTGGATTCGGGGCCTGGGGCTGGGTGGGGGTTGGGGCGGTGGTGGTGCTGATCGGGTACGAGCACGCGATTGTTTCGCCCAAGGATTTGAGCCGGCTGAATGCGGCGTTTTTCACGATGAACGGCGTGATCGCGATGGTGTTTCTGGTGTTTGTGGCGGCGGAAGTGTTTGTAAAAAGATAGGGATCAGGGATCAGGGGTCAGGGATCAGGGAACAGGGAACAGGGAACAGGGAACAGGGAACAGGGAACAGGGAACAGGTGTACCTCGATTGGGCTGTTTGGGGTCATCTTCGAGTACCCCCGGGGTATAGGTGAATCACTTGATCTTTGTTTTCAACGGGTTAGGGGGTTGATATCAGATTCATGCCGTTTGTTTTCAATGGCTTGCGATCTTTTATCAGGAGCGACAGTGGTGGGGCTCTCAGGGCCATATAGAGATAGATTAGCGATTCCGGAGTAATAATCGGCAGGGGCGATGTGGGTGGATGTGGTTGATAGAGATGGAGATGGACGGGTGCGGGGGTTGACAGCGAGTGGGGTGAGCTAAGCGTGGGCGTAAAACCCGGGAACACGCGCTTCCGTGAATGTAGCTGCTGGGTGGGCGGTGATTCGCCCCCTGAAGCTAGTCATGGTCGGATGAGTTAAACCAAAACGGCATTATCTTCTGTTCCAGCGCATCGAGGCGGGACTTCAACGTCTCGGCCCACTCAGGCGTAGCTGGTACATTCACCGGGATAACATCGCGTGATGATTTTCCCTCTTCTGCGAGAGCGACCCATCTCCTCATTTCCCATATGTAGCCTTCCAGTGCTGCTTTCGGCGTTGGACAGTCATCAACGACTAGATAAGCTGGTGGCATATCACCCACTACGATCCAGACGTACTCGTCGACGGAGGGACGAGCCGGTATGATGCGAGCAAAGAAGACCGCAACGACGTCTCCGATTCCATCCCCAAAATAGAAGTCTCGAATACCCCCGCACCAATCGGAGTTGGTGATGAAGTCTCGTGCCTTCGTTTCCATGTCGCGGAGTCGCCGGGTTTCATCTTCATCGTCTCCATGCATGTCCGAGATTGGTATGACGCCTGAAACAGGGAGGTCCATCGACATTTTCCACCCGCAGAAGTGTGGCAGCAGAGTATCACGGGCGGATGGTTGTCGAGTGGTCTCCGATCCGGAGCTATCGACCTGCTGACTGTTTCGCGCCGCCCCTACGGGGCTGCTGTCATCTTTTTGCAGCTAACCCAGGACTGCGATCGCTGGCGCGAACTTGTCCTGGGCTAAATTCGTTGGCCCCTCCGGGGCCGGTGATGCGGCTCTTCGATTGTGTGCGGAGTCTGGATCGTGGGCGGTTTGTCGCATACTCGGAAGTTTAGAAGCAAATGCAGATCCTTCGTCGCTGCGCTCCTCAGGATGACAGCTCGAAGGGATGGGCACAAAGCAGCGGGCTGGCCGAAGTTGTGGTTGTATCGTCGCCGATTCGGAAGTATCGGCCTGCTGACTGTTTCGCGCCACCCCTACGGGGCTGCTGTCATCTTTCTGCAGCTAACCCAGGACTGCGTTC
>Ga0326728_10012356_pt1 | contig 19003 bp, 19 predicted proteins | sample MB3enrmetagenome_FD_207602 | JGI IMG/M metagenome (GOLD analysis project Ga0326728, IMG submission 207602) | Lab enriched peat soil microbial communities from McLean, Ithaca, NY, United States - MB31MN | ecosystem: Environmental > Terrestrial > Soil > Wetlands > Peat | place: USA: New York... | reverse complement strand
CTACGTTCGGGGAATACGAGCTCTCCGCCCGGCTTACCGGTGCCGTTGCAACAGGCAGCCCGGAGACCGCGACCGTTTCCTTTGCCTGCAATCCCAACAATCCGACAGGAGAGCTGTACACCCGCGCCGAAATGCTCGCCCGCTCCAGGGTGGCATCATCTCACGGTGGAATCCTCTTTGCCGATGAGGCATTCATCGAGCTTGCGGATCCGTCCTGTTCTCTGGCGAACGAGACTTATGAATCCCTTTTTGTCCTGCGGTCGCTCACCAAAAGTTTTGCCGTTCCCGGGATCCGGTTCGGTTACGGGTTTGGCGATCCGGAGCTTGTGGCAAAGATCGAGACGGCCCGGCCTCCATGGAGCGTGAATGCGTACGCGGAGGCATTTGCCCTTGAGGCATTCTCCCACTTGAATGAGCTGGAATCATCTCGCGCATATATCGTTAAAGAGCGGGAGGATATCAGGAAAAAAATCCAGGAGATAGGCTTGCAGTGCCACCCGTCTTCTGTCAATTACCTGCTGGTGGACTGTGGCCGGGATGCCGGCCTGCTGTGTACGCAGCTTGAGGCACACAATATCCTCGTTCGCGACTGTGCGTCATTTGGTCTTCCCTCCTTTATCCGCGTAGCCGTGAGGACCCATGAAGAGAACACCCTGCTCGTGGAGGCTCTGGCTGCATGCGTGCGCTGATCATGGCCGGAGGCGCCGGGAGCCGACTCAATCTGGGGGAAAAACCGCTCATCCTGATCAACAACCAGCCGATGATCCGGTATATCATCGATGCGTTTACCGAGGCCGGGTGCGAAGTTGTGGTCGCAACGTCGCCTAAAACTCCCATGACCCGGAACTGGTGCAGGGTGAACGGCATCGATTCATACGATGCCGTGGGGGCTGACTATATCCCTGACATGGTCGAAACGGTGCAGGCACTTGGAGAGACAAAACCGCTCTTTGTGTGTGTCTCGGACATTCCCTGTATTGATCCGGATATCATCAGAACCGTCAGTTATTTGTACTGTGAATCCGGAAAGGATGCCTGTTCGACGTGGGTTCCTTCGAAGATTGTCAAATCCTGCCGGGGGGGGATAACCTACCGTGCGAAGATCCGTGATATCGAGGCTTGTCCAACCGGGCTTAACATCCTGCTGGGAAACCGGATAACCGAACCGCAGGAGGAGCTGCAGCTGGTACTTGCCGATAAGAGGCTGGCCATCAATGTCAACACCCGTGAGGCTCGTACCATTGCAGAAACGTTCCTCAAAAAACAGGTTGGATTGCCATAACCGGTTGCGTAAGGATTTTACCGGTATACATCGTCTCTCTTTTTAACTGGCCCCAATCTGCGCCGTTACACCCAAAAAACGGCAGATGCTGCCGTATTTAATACGAATGAATATTAAGGTGCGGGGTTACATATACCTGTATTATGGTGGAGTCGCAGGAGATCGAGCTGCAGGGTCATATCATCGACTCGGGCATCATGACCCAGCTCTTTGACCGGGTCATGGATATGGGGGGGAATTTCGAGATCCTCACGTTTGATGTGGGCAAGAAAAAAACCGATCCCAGCTACGCCCGTCTGAAAATTATCGCCCAGGATAAGGAAAAACTGCGCTCCATCCTCTCGGAACTCCACCGGCTCGGCGCACGTCTCCCCCAAGTCCAGTCCGTCCATTACGTTCCGGCAGCCGGAGACCGGAACGCGCCCCGGGAGTTCTACACGACCACCAACCATCCCACTCAGGTCAGGCTTGCGGACGAATGGGTCCCGGTCGAAGGAATCGAGATGGACTTCCTGATCGTGGTCGATCCGGCACTGAAGAAGGCCCGGTGTACTCCCCTTGGGAAGATTAAAAAGGGCGACCTTGTTGTTGTCGGGGAAGAAGGCGTGCTCGTGAGTTATCCCGACCGCCCCCGGACGAGCAGCACGTTTGAGTTCATGCATGGCACTGTCTCATCGGAGCGGCCAAGCGAGACCCTGATTGCACAGATTGCAAAAGAGATCCTTGAGGTCCACCGAAACGGGGGAAAGATCATCCTTGTGGGAGGTCCCGCAATTATCCACACCGGGGCGGACAAGGCTGTTGCGGAGATGATCCGGAAAGGATACATCAACGTCCTCTTTGCCGGTAATGCACTTGCCACCCATGACGTCGAGTACAATCTCTTCGGGACATCGCTGGGGATGGATCTAAAGACCGGAAGACCGGTGATGGGCGGGCACCGGCACCATATTTATGCGATCAGCGAGATTATGCGGGCCGGCTCCCTTAAAAAAGCAGTGGAGGACGGGGTTCTCACCGGGGGCATCATGTACGAATGCGTGAAGCACAACGTGCCCTTTGTCCTTGCCGGTTCGATTCGCGATGACGGTCCGCTGCCCGATGTGATCCAGGATACGATGGTGGCGCAGGATGAGATGCGCAGGTACATTCCCGGGTGCAAGATGGTGCTGATGGTCGCGACCCTCCTGCACTCGATAGCGGTGGGTAACTGCCTGCCTTCCGGTGTCAAAACCGTCTGCGTGGACATCAATCCCGCATCGGTGACAAAACTGATGGACCGCGGCACGACCCAGGCCATCGGGGTCGTCTCAGATGCCGGAACGTTCCTCCCGCTCCTCGCCGAGCAGATCGAAAAGCAGAGCCGGAAAAAGTAGGAGATACTTTTTTACCACCTCATGGGCTTCCTGCCCGGGTGGGTCGCATTTACCCTATTTTTTATTTCAGACCCAGGAGCTGTTATATCCGGAGACCGGTAATCCAGGTTTGTTAAAAAAGCCGGGCCATACCAGATCTGCTTAAACCACTCTCACCGTGTCAGCGGCATGCAGTACGGCTGCTCGCGGTCGAGCACACATTCCCACTCACTCTTACAGGGGCAGTCCATATCCAGCAGCGCCCCGATCAGGTCGCGGTCTGCGGTAAGCGAATAATCGCGGATACCCCGGGTGATCTCGTAGTCGCACGCCCCGCAGTTGTGGGGCCCCCGTTTCTGCCCGCCTCCCAGAGGATCGCAGGTCACTTCGAACGGTGCATCTTTCAGGAGAGTGAGTACACTCCAGAGATACGGTGGCCGGTACGCCCCCTGCCGCCAGTACACTTCAAGTTCGGTCCGTCTCTGTACCGTGCAGGGATTCATCGAGACCATCTCGACGTTCCCGACAAGCCGGGCAAGCGATGACTTCATATCGGCGATTGCCTCGGCCTCGGTCAGGAAAAGCGGTTTGAAGAGAAGGTACGCCTTCACGCCCGCCCCGGCTGCATGGGCGACCGCCGCAGCCCGGTTAAAATCCGCGTACGCGAACCCTTTATTGATGCACTTCTCCCGTATCTGATCGCTCGTGGTCTCAAGGCCGACGGCACAGTAGAGCGGGGTGGCATGGGTGCCATTGTCGAGGTCTGCGACAAAGCCTTCGACAGTGTCAGGTACTATATATTCTGGCCTGCTCTCGGCGATCACGATTTTTCCCCTGAACGCCCGTGCCACCTCTGACCGGAATGCGGGCGGCACCTCCTGTGGATCAAAAAAACTTCCCGAAGTGAAGATCTTGATCATCGAAAACTCGTCAGGCGCAAACTGCGATAGTACCCAGCCAAGCTGTGCGTGCAGGTGCCCTGCAAGTGCGTCGCATGACTGCGTCTGGTACCTCTCATGACGGTAACTGCACATCCGGCACCGGGCCCACGAACACCCGCCGGACTCAAAAATGATGGTCAGGCATTCGACCGTCCCGCCGTTATACCGTTCTTTACCCCGCCAGCACGCAAGAGGTTTTTTTGGATTTCCAGAAATCATTAACAGCCTCATAGTTGATCTTGTACATAGATGAAGAAGATCGTCCTGCTGGCACTGGGAATTATGCTTCTTTCCAGTGGTGTGTCGGCATACCAGGTCAATATTTATGCACCTGATACCCTGACCGTAGGTTTGCCCCTCGTGGTGAACGGGACAGCCACCTTTGGCATCGGGACACCGATAGATGTGGTTCTCTACCAGCAGGTGACCACCAGTACCGAGATCGAGCGCAAGGTTGCCTATATCCAGTCTGATAATACCTTCCGCGTGATCTTTGATACTACCCTCCTTCCCACAGGGATTTACAAGGTGGAGGTCCCGGCAAGCGGTACGGGCGATTCCATCAGCATGCGACAGGTCAGGCTTATCGATCGTTCCGATGAGATCTCCCTGACCTCCCCGACAACCCAGGCGTTCTCCGGCAGGATGTACCTTGACGGAAAAATTGACGTGGATGCAAACTCCGGTGTCCAGATTGCCGTGATCGGGCCGGATAACGGCGTCGTTTTTGGTCCGAAATACGTGGGTACCGACCCCCAGGGAGGCTTTGACGTGACGATCCCTGTCAGCCAGGCCGGGGATTATGAAGCAAGTTTTACCGATGCTGAGGGATACGTGGGTTCACGGACGATCAGTATCGTCGGGGGGAATGAAACAGTTGCGCCGGAAACGTCCGTGACGAACGGCACCATCCTGTCTGCCTACGGGAGGTCTTCCCGGGACAACCCGGCCTATTTTATCGTGCAGCCGGCCGGTGACGGCCCGGTCACCGTCTCCACATCCGCGTCCGTGGACTGGGTAGTGGAATACGTGGATGCGGACGGGAACCTCCAGACGGTCAACGCCCAGGGAGAAAGTGCTCCCGAGGTCGTTGTAGTAAACGGCGATGCTAAACCGCTGTATTTCAAGGTATACCCCTACAAGTATTCGGTCAATGCAGTAGTCTACCTCAACGCGGCGAATGCGGAGTCAGTTGAGGTCAGTCCGACAGCACCCGGAGTGTTCGGGACAAACCCGCCACCCGGGGAAACAACGACAAAATCCCCGCTTACGGCTGCAGGCAGCGTGGCTGCCGTATGCATGGCGGCTGCCTGTACGTACCTCCGCAGACGCTGATTATGCGTGATGCCTTTTTGAGGATAACCTTATCTGACGCCCTCCCTGCCGGGCACTATGGCGAGGACCGGAAAGTCCGGACGGGTAAAGAAGCCTTTTTTATATTTCACGGCCAAAAGAGTAAAAACACATGCCGGGGTAGTCTAGTCCGGTAAGGCGGTGGCCTTGAAAGCCACTGGTGCCCTGCACCTCAAGAGTTCAAATCTCTTCCCCGGCGTTTCTTTGTTTTTTTGTTTTTGTAGTTATCCTGATCAGGGCAGAGACAATGTTCAGATACCATGACCCTGATCGCGCCTTTGGGAACCTGCCACAGAGTGACCCGGCAAGAAAAATCCGGGGGATAAAAACCTGATCGGAACAGACATCACGACAACGGGAAGGGAGTATGGGGCAATATCACTGTTTTTATGAGGAAGGAACACCTACAGAGTATAACCGGATACAGGTGTGAACCATCGATGTGCGTTGCAGTTCCTGCGGAAGTACTGGAGATCAAGGACGGAAATGTCGGAGTTGTGGACTATGGCGATCTCAAACAGGAAGTCCGGCTCGACCTCGTTGATGTGAAGGTAGGCGAGTTCGTGCTCGTGCACGTAGGTTTTGCAATCCAGCGACTCTCCCGGGAGGATGGGCTTGAGACCCGGGAGATCTTCAAGCAGGTCTATGCCGCGCTGGAGGAGTGATGCACGAATACAGTATTGCCTATGACCTGTACGCAACAGCAAAAAAAGCAGCGCTCGATCACCAGGCCACCCGGGTAAAAAAGATCAGTGTCGATGTGGGAAAGATGGCAATGGTGAATCCCGAGCAGGTGATCTTTTTGTTTGATACGATAAAAGAAGACGACCCGCTTTTTTCGGCGGCTGTCCTCAACTGTTCCGAGGTTGAACCGGCGACGAAGTGTTCCTGCGGCTACGCGGGAAACGAGATCTATGTCTGCCCCCGCTGCGGCGCCCTGCCGGAAGTAGTCCGGGGCCGTGAGATCGTGGTGACCAATGTCGAGATCGAGGTGGCGGATTAGATGAAAGTCACTATGCTGCATGGCGCCGGGGGAGAGGTAATGGGCGAGCTCCTGCAGACGCTCACGAAATTCACCCACAATAATGCCGGCGGGATCGGCCTTGAAGCACTGGATGACGGTGCCGTGATCCCCATCAACGGCACCAATATCGTCTTTACCACCGATTCCCATGTGGTGCGCCCGATCTTCTTCCCGGGGGGGGATATCGGCCGGATCGCGGTGTGCGGCACGGTCAACGATCTTACCATGATGGGCGGGCGCCCCGTTGCACTCTCGTGCGGGATGATCCTTGAAGAAGGATTCGATGTTGCGGATCTCGAAAAAATTGTCCGGTCGATGGATGATGCCCTCGGGGAGGCCGGGGCGTGTCTTGTCACGGGAGACACCAAGGTCGTCGAGAAAGGGGCGCTTGACGGGATTGCGATCAATACCACCGGGGTTGGTGTCGCAAAGACCATCGTAAGGGACAACGGCCTGATGCCCGGGGACGTGATTATCGTCTCGGGAACCCTTGGCGATCACGGTATCGCGATCATGGCCCACCGTGAGGGTTTCGACCTCGGCGAGCAGATCCTGTCCGATGTCGCCCCACTCTGGGGGATGATGGAACCGGTCCTTCGCGCGGGCCCCATCCATGCGATGAAAGATCCCACGCGGGGCGGGTTTGCGAGTGCCATCAACGAGATGGCAAAAAAGAGCCACGTGCAGGTCAGGATAGAGGAGGATCGTATCCCCATCCGCAGGAACGTAAAAAGCGCGGCCGGCATGCTCGGCATCGACCCGCTCGAAGTGGCAAACGAGGGCAAAGTGGTAATGGGGGTGCCTGCCGCGGATGCGGACGCCATACTCTCAGCGCTCCGCTCGCACAAGTACGGGAAGGATGCCGCGATCATCGGCAGGGTAGTCGCCGGCTCCCATGTGATCATGGAGACCGCAATCGGCGGCGAACGGTTCATCGAACCGCCCATGGGCGACCCGGTGCCCCGGGTATGCTGAACAGTACCGGTACCTTCTAACGGTACCTGCCTCTTTTTTTATTGCGCCTGTTTACCGGCTGAAATACCACTGCCCAATCCCAGGTCCTGAAGATCAAAACGCACCGCAGGGCAGCGATTTCCTTATCCCGCTCACTCCCCGATATACTTCATCAGCATCCCGAGTGCCTCAAGTTCATGCTTCCCGCCGCACTTCCGGACAATGCCTGCATGGTAGTCAATGAGTTTCTTTAATTCCGGGTCCCGGTTCTCCCGGTACCGGGTCGCGTGTACGGTTGCATCAATAATGCTGTTGAACCCCCGGTTCACCGGGTGAACCGTCACCTCTTCAACGATCCCTTTTTCCTGCGTGAGCCGGACCATCATCGCCCCGCCGGGTGTGCGCCCGACCGTCGCAGTGAATGCAACCCAGGCCTCGGCACCGGCAAGCCGGCACATCGTTTTTCCCGCCACCGGTTCCTCCACGAATGCCTCGCGGGGGAGATCCTCAAATGCGGTTCGCACGTACAGCACGGGATCATGGACGAAGTTTGCAACCACCCAGCCATCCCGTCCGATATTTTCCGCGGTATGGCTGCCGGGAAACAGGATCATGGTTGCCATTTTGTCTTGGTAATGGATGCCAATGGGTGCCGCATTGAAGGCAGTAGTGGCGATCACTTCGTTGATACCGCCTTTTATGAGTCCCATTCCCAGCCCTCGCCCAGCGCGATATAGATCGCTGCGATCGTGATATCCGCAATCGAGCCAGGGTTGATGCCGGCCTCGATGCACTCCGCATCAAAGGTCGCGAGCACCCGCCTTCCGGCAAGCACCTCGCGGGCCTTCTCCATGGTCTGCTCAGCGACCGCCCGGCCATGCTTTTTTATGATGAACGTGTCCGGTTCTGTTGCAAGCAGGGTCAAAAACATCTCGACAATCGCTCCGCGGCCCGGCCCTACCTGGCGGAGGATGTCGGCACCGCGCCGGGTCAGCATGAAACCGTTGATCCATTCGCGGGCGACCATATCGTTTGCCGCCGAATGCTGCATCACGTCCAGCAGGTTCATGTTGCGTTCGCGGAGCTCGTCGAGAGCCCGCGGGTCGTTCACGTCCAGCTCGTCATCCGCGTTCATCCGTACACGGGTAAACGCAAATGCCTTGTAGAACGCTACTGCATCGGAGACGTCGGTGTTCGCAACTGCCTTCTCCGCACCCTCGATGCCGCCGCCGTATATGAGCGGGGCGAGGAGGATAAAGGCACCAAAATGCGTATTGCCCCCCGTGTGCACGTTCGTCTGGCGAACCGCGTGCCCGATGATCTCGCCGATCCTTCCTTTTCCGGATGCGGCCTCTTCCAGTGCCGGACGGGCAAAAATCACCGATGCCAGGAAATGTTCGAGCCTCGTATCGGAGTAATCATGGCACCGGTCCACGTTTCCGGGCTTGGGGAATGCGCAGACCTCAAGCATCATCGCCAGCTGTGCACGTTCAGCTGCACTCATCAGGTGGGACGTCATGGAACACACGGCTCATTATGGTATCTGAGAGCTCGCGTTTCCGGCGCATATACTCTTTCTTGGGAATATTATCCTGCGCGAGGGTCATATCCCGGAACATACAGGGGGAAGAGGTCTTGCAGCACCACGCAAGGCTGCCAAAGCAGGTATTCGGGCCGCCTTCAAGCGGCGTACCTTTCACTGCATCCAGTTTTAACCGGACATACTCCTCCCTGGAGAGCCCGGTGCGCGAGAGCGAGGGTATAAGAGGACACTCCTTGACCGGCATACAGCAGAACGTAAGCGCCCTGATATCGCCGCCCCGGCAGAGCTGCTTGGGGGAGTTGTACCAGCCCTCTTCATCCGCGTACCGGGTGATGGCCGCATCCAGCCCGGCGAGCGTGCGCTCATCGGACTGCCTCGCCAGTGAGACGAGATCGGCGCCGTGGGAGAGCATCTCCCGCATCCGGTCAAATGTGGTGATGGAATTGTTTGCGATGATCAAAAGAGGACAGCTGTTCCGGATCTGCCGGAGTTTTGCCACACCGGTATCCATGAGATCGATATGCAGGATATCGGCCCCGGCTCCCCAGAGCGCCCGGGCCAGCGCACGGTCGTCGGCTGCGACCCCGACACGCATCTTCACCGAGACGGTCACCTCCTTTGCCTTGAGGGCTTTTACGACGGCGACAAGGGCGCCGGGATTTTTAAGGTAAAATTCCCCGGTACCGGCTGCGACCATAGGCGCCTGCCGGCAGTGTGCGTCAATCTCGTAGACCACCTCGTCCCCGAATGCATCGGCAAGAGCAGCAAAAGAGGTCGGGGAACTACCCCGCAGGTTGATACCGGTGACGACATCGCTGGTCTTAAGTAAATCGATCTCTGCACGCAGCGCGGCAACCGGATCGTCATACAGGAATTCCCTGCGCTCCCCGCCGGCCGCTATCGCCCGCGCCGCATCCATGGTGGGTGGATCGATCGCGTATCCCCCGATGAACGCAACTCCCGCGTGCGCTTTCCGGTCGAGTATGTACTTCGCATCGACAATACCGGCCATGGATGCAATGACTACCGGTGTCCTGACCACGTGATCGTTGATGATAAGGCCGAAGCGCTCGAATGCATCCATCATAAGTTCATAGCTTTTGCAGGTCGCACAAGAAATGTCTTTGGATCTGACTTGCCGGGATCCGGTGGGGGTGTGCTCTCTTTTATCGTCAGGAACGGGATCCGGGTATTCATTTTTTCTCCACGGGAACGTGCCACAGAAAGATTCGTTTGGTAATAATTTTTAACAATTACCGTAATACTATTTGTTATGGTTACGAAGGGAATGTTACTTGTAGGTCATGGCAGCACGATGCCCTACAACAAGGAGCTCATTGAATCGACGGGAAAACTGATCGCGGCGCAGACCTCCGAGTTTGTGGTCAAATGCGGTTTTATGAACATCAATAAACCCTCCATTAAGGATGCGCTTGCCGAGTTCAGGAAAGAAAATATCGATGTGCTCGTGGTCGTCCCCCTCTTTCTTGCAAAAGGCGTCCATATCGAAAAAGACATTCCCTCCGAGATCGGCCTTCCTGAAGGCATGAAGAAGGGCACGTTCGTGCTCAACGGAAAGACCATCCCGCTCGTGTATGCAGACCCTATCGGGATCGATCCGCTGCTCGCAGAGCTGATGGTCAAAAACGCCCGCAGGGCGCTTACCCTTATCTGACCGGCATATGCGGATCCTGGTACTCGATACGATCCATGGCGGCTGCGGGATCGGTTCAGCGTTTGCCCGGGCCGGCAACACCGTCGACATGGTGGATGTGTACCGGGATACAACACCGGACGCGGAAAAACGGGCAGCATCGTGTACGTATGATCTTGTTGTCGCACCGGTCCACCTGGACCCTGCCCACCCGCTGCTTGCCGGACGCAGCGCTGCGGAGCCGGTGATATCCCATCACGAAGCGGTGCGGCAGCTGCTGTCCGGCCATGTGCCCCGGCCGATGATCGAGATCACCGGGGCACAGGGAAAGACGACCACGGCCCATGCACTCGCGCACCTGCTGCCCGGCCCCGGGGTCCTGCACACCTCGACCGGGACCTACGCGATGCCCGGACGGCGGCTGCTCTCTAAAATGAGCATCACGCCGGCCTCCGTGCTTGCGGCTGCAGAAAATGCAGAATCCCTCCGTGGCTGGCTCGTCGCTGAAGAGTCCCTCGGGGTGACCGGCGCCGGCGACCTGGCCATCATCACGTCGCCATCCGATTACCGTTGCGCTGCCGGGAAAAAAAGTGCGATTGCAGAAAAGGTCGCATCCGCACAAAAAAGCCGGCGCCTCCTCGCCGCCCCCGGTATCCCGGTGGTGGCGCATACTGGTGCCGTGCAGCTGGACGACGTCGCACGGGTCTCCGGTACGACATGCACCATTACGCTGGATGGCCAGACCGCAGTGTTTACAAGCCCCCTGCTTGCCCGGACCGGGTACCGCATCCCGGTTGCCCTTGCCGGGACGGCCGCGGTGATGCTCGGGTACGATCCCACCCCGCTCTGTTCCTTTGAAGGGGTGGCGGGAAGGATGTCGGTACGAAAGCAGGGGAACATTCTTGTCATCGATAATGCAAACAGCGGTACGACGGCGAAAACAACCATCGAGGCTGCCCGGTATGCCCGGGCATGTGCAGGCTCTCCCGGGATTACTCTTGTGATCGGGACGGTCACAGGCGATGGCGCAGTCTGCGAAGGGTTCCCGTACGACGAAATCGTAGCGGCCATCCGGGAGATCCGGCCCCGCTCGGTCATCTGGGTAGGCGACCCGCCGGTGACTGAAGGGAAACCCGGGTTGCCATCGGACTCTGTCCGCATCGATGCGACCTGCCCGACCCTTGAAGAGGCCGAGCAATGCGCTCTTGAAAGAACAAAGACCGGCGCCATCGTGCTTGCGGTCAAGACCTGGAGGTAAAAAATATGCCAGCAGCACGATTCATGCATCCCCGCCCGAGTTCGATTGTGGCCGCACTGTATACTGCACGCGATCTCGAGGTGGATGTTGCGATCCTTCACGGCCCCTCGGGCTGCTCGTTCAAGCACGCCCGGCTTCTTGAAGAGGACGGGATGCGGGTGCTCACCACGGCCCTTGCGGACAACGAGTTTATCTTCGGCGGCCAGAAGCCGCTTGAGGCAGTGATGCGGTACGCAGAAACGCATTTCTCCCCGGAGCGCATGGCCGTGATCGGCACCTGCGTCTCAATGATCATCGGCGAGGATCTCGCATCGGCCATCGACAGCGCCGGCATCACCACCCCGACGATTGCCGTGGATATCCACGCCGGCTTTCCCGAGAATATCTCCGGGGTGCTTGCGACACTTGATGCTGCAAAGGAGGCCGGCTGGATCGAGGAGGAGGAGCTCGCCCGCCAGCACCGGCTCATGGAGAAGGCAAACGAGGTTGAGAAAATCCGGGGCGCCGCGTCGCAGGAGTACATCGAACCGTCCCGGGGCGACTTAAAGCACGTCGCCGCACAGCGCCTCATCGCATGCGCGAAAAGCGGGGCGAAGGGAGTTGCGATCCTGAATGCGAAAAAAGAGACAGCGTACATGTTTGCCGACGAACTGATCGCGCTCCACGATGCCTGCCCTGACGCGGATGTTACGTATATTGCAAATCTCGACAACCGGGGCCTGCCCAAGGTGCGGGCAGATGCTCAAAGGATCCGGGACGAGATGGCAAAGCGCGGCGTGCCGCCGGAGCTCGCCGGGGCGCTGGACGAGTACGGGGCAAACGGCGATGCGCTCGGAACCCGTCTCCGTGAGATCGCGCCGTCCTTTGCGCTCATCGTGGGCGTCCCTCACGCTATCCCCCCGGAGTACACGACCGGGATCGAGTGCTTCTCGGTCACGAACGGCCCCCGTCAGGTCGCGCCGCTCCACGCGATCGGGCACCAGCACGTGCTCGTCGAGATCGACCTTCACCCGAAGACGCTGGGCGTGCGGGAGATCGTGGAGAGCGAGTTTGGTGCGGTGCTCCGGAGCCTTATATGAAAGCCGTGCTCATCACCGGCGACCGGTCCGGTAGCGGGAAGACGAGCATCACGCTCGCCCTTGCCGCCCTCCTGAACAAACGGGGTGTTGTCCAGACCTTCAAGGTCGGGATGGACTACATCGATCCCTCGTACCTTTCCGCGGTCTCGGGCCGGCCCTGCCGGAACCTTGACAATTTCGCGCTCGGCGACGGGCAGATCCGCGACATCTTCTCGTTCGGGTGCCGGGGTGCCGATGTTGCGCTTGTCGAAGGAGTTCGCGGGCTGTACGAGGGGGCCGAGGCGCTGGACGATACCGGCAGCACGGCCGCCATCGCAAAAGTCCTCGATATACCGGTCGTGCTCGTGGTCTCAGCGCAGAGCATTACCCGGAGTGCAGCCGCCATCGTAAAAGGATTCCAGGCATTCGACCCCGGTGTCAGGATCGCAGGCATCATCCTCAACCAGGTCAAGGGCGGCTCGCATAAGGAAAAGGCGACCCGGGCGATCGAGCACTACTGCGACGTGCCGGTGATCGGTGCGATCCCCCGGATGGAGGAGATGATGCTCGCCATGCGCCACCTCGGCCTCGTGCCATACCGGGAGGGCGCGGGCCGGGGCGATTTTGACGAACGGATCCGGACGATCACCGATATGATCGGGAAATACGTGGACCTCGACCGGCTCCTGGCGCTTGCACAGGAGATCCCGTCTTCGCGTAAGGGTTCGCTGCTTGACCCTGCACCGGAACAGGATGTGCGCATCGGGGTCGCGTACGACGAGGCCTTCAACTTTTACTATGCCGATCTCTTCGATGTCCTCTCCTCGCTTGGTGCAAACGTCGTGCAGTTCAGCCCCGTCCACGACCGGCTGCCGGAGGCGGACGGGTATATTATCGGCGGGGGCTACCCGGAGCTCTTTGTTCCGGAACTGGAGGCAAACGACCGGATGCGGGACGCGATCCGTGACGTATCAAGGAACGGCGCACCCATCTATGCGGAGTGCGGCGGGCTCATGTACCTCACCGACCGGATGGTGCTTAACGAGGGATGGCAGGGCCGGGAGAAGGAACTCTCCGGCGCGATGTGCGGGGTATTCCCGGGCGAGACCCGGATGCCGGCCCGGCGCGTGGTCAGCTACGTGGAGGGGACAAGCGCGGCCGGGTGCCCGATGGGTGCCGCACGGTTCCGGGGTCACGAGTTCCATTACTCGGAGGTGGTACTCGAACCATCGACAAAATTTGCGTACAAACTCTCGCGGGGGATCGGGATCAGGGACACGCTGGACGGTGCAGTGATCAATAAAACGCTCGGGAGTTACACGCACCTGCACCCGGTGGGAAGCCGGGATATGTTCCGGAACTTTGTCGATGGCTGCCGGGGCCGGCGGTGACGGATCCGGGCTTTCCGGTGAGAGACTAGCTTCTGCTGCGCCCTTACGTTTCATATTTTCGGAGCAAAAAGAGGGTCCGGGATTTTTTCCCGGCCTTTAGGTATGAGTTTGGGAGACATACCTGACTGATGACGGATACCGTATCGGACATCCCCGGCCAGTAAAGATCTAGGGGGAATATGCGATGCCCCCCCGCCTCAGGGCCCCTCCGGGGCACGGCGGGGCAGGGAGTTTTTTGTATTAATTTTTTTTCTTAAGATTAGTTATTGATCCGCCGCGGGGGCGTCCCTTCGGGGGCGGCGGCGTTCATCGCACCTGTGGAGAGGTTATGATCTCCCTATCCTATTTGAATGGTAACCCCACCCGGTCAAAGAAAAACTACAAAAGCACCGGCACCCCAATTCAGATTATATGATCATTTATATCGATGGGAAATACCTCCCCGAAGGCCTTGCAAAGGTCTCCGTGTTCGACCACGGCCTGCTCTACGGGGACGGGGTTTTTGAGGGGATCCGTGCATACAACGGCAGGGTCTTCCGGCTCAAGGAGCACATCGACCGTATGTATGATTCGGCAAAAACGCTCGATATCAGGCCGCCGATCTCAAAGGAGGAGATGGCCGAAGTAATCTGCGAGGTGCTCCGACGAAACAAGCTCGCCGATGCCTACATCCGGCCGATCATCACCCGCGGTGTAGGCGACCTCGGGCTGGATCCCCGCAAGTGCCCGAAGGCTTCTGTTATCGTGATCGCCGTGACCTGGGGCGCGATGTACGGCGACCTGTACGAGAAGGGGCTCAAAGCCGTCACGGTCTCGGTCCGGCGCAACCCGCCAGAATGCCTTCCGCCGAATGTCAAGAGCCTGAACTACCTCAACAATATCCTCGCCAAGATAGAAGCGAACTACAAGGGCGGAGACGAGGCGATCTTCTTTGACACGAACGGCTATATCTCCGAGGGCTCGGGCGACAACCTCTACGTGGTCAAGAACGGCGAGATCTTAACACCCTACACCCTCAACAACCTCCGGGGCGTGACCCGGATGGTGGTGCTCGAGATCGCTGAATCGCTTGGCATCACGGTAAAAGAGCAGAACCTCGGCTATTTCGATCTCTACACCGCGGACGAACTGATCTGCACCGGTACCGCAGCAGAAGTAGCGCCGATCACCTGGGTCGATGGCAGGGTCATCGGCACCGGCAGGCCCGGCCCCATCACCCGGCAGCTGATGGCCGAATTCAAGATAGTGACTGACAAGGAAGGCTACCCCATCCATGGCAAGGCCGGCACAAAAGCGGCGGCAAAGCCAAAGGCAAAAACTACGGTAAAGGCGAAGGCTGCGGTCAGGAAGGCAGCACCGGCGAAGGCAAAGAAGGCCGGCACCCGGAAGAGATAACTTTTTTTTATCAACGGCGGCGGGAAACAGCAGGCGGACCCTCCGGCTGTTCGTTTCCATAACCTATTTATCAGGCAGAGTAAAACTAGTTAGAGCAACGCGCTGCTATAGTGTAGACCGGCCAATCATGCGGGCCTTTCACGCCCGCGACTGGGGTTCAAATCCCCATAGCAGCACTCTTCTTTTTGCGAGGATGGGTTCTGTTTTCTAAATGCTTCATTCCTATAGTACACACTAGATATCCAATGATGTTTCATGCTTGGAAAAACAGATTTATGTGGTATAAATGTTGATTTTGCAAGAAGTTTCATGATGGATAAATTTACACTGCGCGAGTAGTATAGAAGAGAATACACAATAAATTATGAATAATTTGACTTCTTTCTCATTTGTATTATCAGTAAATAAATTCAAAAAGAAAAATTTATTGTAATGAAATGCTCAGAATCATTTCAGTGGTGTATATTAATTGGCAAATACCTTTGAATGGCTTAAAAGATTCATTATTGCAGGAATTATTTTCGCAGTATTAACCTATATTTTCACATATAACTTGTCACTCTCATTTTGGGTGTTTATTATTGTTGCCGTACTTGCGACAGCATATGCATTTGAATCACGCTGCAAAAATTGTGATAATTGCTTCGCAGTTTGGGAGATAAATAATCGATTAATCGATACGAAGGTAACACATATCCCCTTTACCAAACGGGTAGAAGTAGGACATAGTGAAAAATACTATCACTATGTAGATGGAGGAACTAGACAAACTCATACAGAAATTCATTATGAAGATCGAGATTTTATAAAGGAAATCACTAAAAAAACATATGAACATACATATAAATGCAAATTTTGTGGGAACATCACAAAGACATATTCAACATCAAAATCCAGTCAAACATTTCGTGACTAATAGATACATAGAATCCAAATAAAATCCACAGGCCATGGTTTTTTTATAGTTATTATGTAAAAATTCGGAGACCCCCTCTCTGTTTCCGCAGGAAGTTGCTCGGACGCCTCGCCGGTCCCTAGCCAGGCAACAAGGATCCTGATCAGCACAATACAAGTAAATGCGTAGCGCAAAACCCGACGAGGCTTTTTGCGCGTCTGGCATCGCTCAGCGATCACAGTGCAGATACGATGCATTCAGCTGGTGGATCTTTCATCCGGGTTCGCTGCCCGCACAACCCATGGGGGGTACCCCCACTTGCACGCATAACGGGGGACCCGGACATTTACCCCAATCCGGGCTCAATATGGGCTCCGATTGACGTCTGACACTCCCAAAAGAAGCCCATATCGGGCTCCTTTTCTGAATAACCCCAAATCAGCCGTATTTTGGCAATCGGGCGAATTAAAAAAGAACTCATAGACGCGTTTTGAGGCCCGTTTTTGACACGGATGGGATTTCGGTTGATGATGAAAACAGTGGCCTGTAATGGGCCGATATCGAGCGTTAAAGGGCATTATATGGGACTCAATTTAGGCGTATTTTGGCAAACAAGGGCGCATAAAGGCACGGATTTTTGGATGGTGGAATCGGATGGTTTTACGGGCGTTTTTCAGGTATCAGAAAGAAAAAGAATCGGCGCAAGATTTGATCCAGACAGGATGATGGGGGTTTGTGGATAAACGTGAGAGAAAAGAAATTTTCCCAACAAAACAATTTTTTCGGTAATTATTCCAACACCCTGGGAATTATCAGCAGCTCCCCCAAACAAAATTATTTATTTTCATTTGCGTATGTATCCCACATGGAGAGGGATAAGCAGCAATTATGGACCGCGATGATCCTTGGCTTTGTCGTCATGATCCTGTTTGCGACCCTGAACATTAACACCCTCGGCCTTATTCCTGTGCTTGGTCCATTGGCCGGAGGGATCGTCGCCGGGTTTTTCGCAGGGAAAGGCTACGAGGAGGGAGCAAAAGCAGGATTCATAGCCGGAATCTGTGGCATGGTAGCCGTTCTGGCCGATTTTATCCTGAAAACCGGTTACCTCCGGGCTGCAATTCCCCAGGTTTCCGAGGTTCTCGGGGTTGTGTTTCTCCTGCTGGCCATGATCATATACTTCCCGATACTTGCATTCATTGGCGGGGCTATTGGCGGTGCAGTATACCGGTACTCAAAAACAGCCCGTCAGAACTAACAAAACCGGGTTCTTCCTTGCAGATGCAAAGACCGGTGAGGGCCCGGTGTGATTTTCCTCCCGCTTGTTTCCGCCAGTGCCCGCAAAAATACGGTGAATCAGGTTGTTCCCGGTTGAATCTTATGGTGAGTGGTCAGGAATTCTTTTAATGCTTCAGCATTGTTATGCAGCACATCATGGGCTGCAAACAGGAACGTGACAGTTTTTTTCCTGGCAAGGATTTTATCAAGTTCCCTGATCACCTCAGGCCGCTTCCTGATCTCTTCAAAATACCTCATCCTGAAATCTTCCCATTTTGCCGGATCGTGACCGAACCAGACCCGGAGCTCCCGGCTCGCCCCGGCATCCTTCATCCAGAGATCGACGTGTGCCCGTTCCTTTGAGACACCACGGGGCCAGAGGCGCTCAACAAGCACACGATAACCATCACCGTCTGCGGCGGGTTCGTACACCCGTTTCAGTTTAATTGGCATAGATTCAGATCCGAAATCTCATACAGGTTTTTTCGGGAGAGAAACGAAATTTCATGATCTTCACGCAGTATCGTTTACGGTATTAACGCGACGTAACGAAAATAACCGGAAGAACAAAAATGGACTCCGTGGAGCACCATTACTTCTTACGTTGTTCCTGTTCCGAACCGCTGATACAATAATACATGTTCTTAAGCCCCATCATCGGTGTCACCGGGCAGGTCGGGCAGATACAGGCTTTTTTTGTTGGCGAACAGCCGGTTTTTCCGGTTGCACAGAAGAGGACCTCGTGTTTTCCTTTCATGCAATCATTGTAGGTCGGGCATTTCATACAGACGCATTTGGGTTTAACCCCATCGAGCATTGTCTTCTTTTCTGCATCGCTCATCTTCTGCATTTTCTGCATCATTTCCTCAAATTTATCCATAAAACATCCCATCCTTACGTGTTTTTTGTTGGAGAAACCGGTTTATCCAGGTGTATTTTCTGAATCATTGGACCGGTTATTGCAGAGGGATCCTGCGAAGCAGGATTTCCTCATCAAACATGCCACTTCAACGATGAACATTATAGAAATTCTCACTCAATTCAGATTTTGAAACTCATTTTGAAACGATCAGGGAGTACCCGGAAGAGACGTCTCTTTAAAGATCCTGGTTGAAGATCGGTTTTTGTGGCAGGAAACGACAGAATATCCCGTAAAAGTCATCCGGAAAAGGGGGTTGGGGGGCAGACAGGTCGGCGGGTGAAACCTGCAGAAAATCTGTTGCAATTGTCAGCTTGGCAGAAAACATTCAACAATATTTAAATAAGAAGGAAAAACAGGGAGGATCGATAACCATGGACCGGAGCAAAGGGATCGAACGTTGTCTCTGCCGGGAGTGCCCGAGTTTTGTTGACTGTAACGAAGAGATCGCGTATTGCCTGGGAAAAACCGGAAGGAGCACCGTATAAAAGAAGAGCTGGGTTGTCTCTGCCCGGGATGCCCGGTGCTTGAGGAGGAGGGATTTTTGCATGTCTACTACTGCGCCAGGGGAACCGAAAATGACCAGCTTGCCACCAGGTAAGGTTTGGAAATGTCATGTGTGCGGATTCATCCACCGTGACGGGAGTCCGCCGGAAGAATGCCCGCAGTGCGCCAGTACTGACCGGGAATTTGAAGAAATAAC
>Ga0326728_10012352_pt1 | contig 19005 bp, 19 predicted proteins | sample MB3enrmetagenome_FD_207602 | JGI IMG/M metagenome (GOLD analysis project Ga0326728, IMG submission 207602) | Lab enriched peat soil microbial communities from McLean, Ithaca, NY, United States - MB31MN | ecosystem: Environmental > Terrestrial > Soil > Wetlands > Peat | place: USA: New York... | reverse complement strand
CGGGGAACATAGACGTTCAGATACATCCGGTCGATCCCTTCCACTTCCAGGGTGACATGCTCCTTGAGAATCTCGGCCACGCTTTGTGGTATGGTCATCGTCGGCTCCGTTTGAGGGTCGGCCTTCACGGCCCACCAACCGCCTCGGCGGTCTCATGAACGGAGGTGAATATCACTTCCGTGTTACACCCGCAAGCGGAGCCTCCACTAACGGAGCTTTGCCCCGTTAGTGTACTGTAACATCCAATTTCTTGATAATGGTCGCTCGGCTGTATGAGTACTGGCTTGCCGTGCTTCTACAATCAAGGCGGCAGAGCCCCTGGCCGATCGCCGAATGTCAAGCTTGACGCGACACTAGGAGCCAGAGCCCGGGACCCGGATTTTGGCTTCTAACTTCTGGCTCCTCATCTCTTCTGAATGGACCAACTACCATGGCAAAAGACATTTTCCTCTCCTGGAGTGGTGGCAAAGACAGCTCCCTGGCGCTTTACGAAATCCAGAAATCCAACACCCACAGCGTGGCGGCGTTGCTCACCACTATCACGGAAGACTACGACCGCATCAGCATGCACGGAGTGCGCCGGGCACTCCTGGAACAGCAAGCGGCGGCTTTGGGTTTGCCTCTGAAGAAGATTTTTATCCCCAAAGATGCAACCAATGCCACGTATGAATCCCGCATGCAGGCGCTGTTGGAAGAGGGACTGCGCGAAGGGATCGACACCGTCGCTTTCGGGGACATCTTTCTGGAAGACCTCAAGCTCTACCGGGAAAAAAACCTCGCGCAACTCGGAATGAAGGGCCTTTTTCCTATCTGGAAACGGGACTCAGGGGAACTGGCGCGCGCCTTTATCGATCTGGGGTTCAAAGCGGTGTTGGTTTGCGTCGATACCGCCATTCTCGATCCCACCTTCGCGGGGAGGCCTTACGATCAGGATTTGCTTCGCGATCTTCCACCCCACGTGGATCCCTGCGGCGAGAACGGTGAGTTCCATTCTTTTGCTTTCGACGGCCCGGTGTTCCAACACCCGGTCCATCACACGATGGGTGAGGTGGTGCGGAGAGATCGCTATTGCTTTTGCGATTTAGTTCCTGCCGATTGAGCACGGCATGACATGGTGAAGGCTCATTTTGGCCTGGATTTATTACCCGGGGTTGAGAAGGACGAGCTCAGATCAACCCGCCATCTTTGCGATGGGTTCGCCAGCAATCGAGTTGTTCGACGGCTACGGAGAGCACGCAGATCCCGCCGGCGATAGAGACACTTACCTCGAGCAAGTACTGAAGCATGTCTTCGTGGCTGGGGGCTTGGAGCATAACTGCCAGGGCAACTCCATGCCCCACCGCCCAAAGGCCAATGATGGCGCACAGTACCAGAGTCACAACGCGCAGGGCGGTTTTCAACATGGCCACCCCCACTTTCTGTCCGTCAGGAACGGGCATTAGCTGAGTAGATACATACACCCACTCGCTTGCGGGGTCAACTCAAAGTGCTTGTTGTTCATAGAGGCCGGCTTTAGCCGGGCATCAGTCGTTGGTAGCACCATGCCGAGCTGAAGCCTGCCGCTACGAAAAGGAATGAAAGGGTATGAATGCAGGGATCTCAGGAAACGCCTGCAGGCCGGGAAAAACTAGAGGTTCAGAAGGTAATCAGAAGCCGTCAGGTTTCCGAAGCGCACGGTATCGACACGCTCACCCACAACATTAGCGAAGTATTCGAGGATGGCGGTCAACTTCAAGGCGGCCGAGGTTTCACGGAACCTAAACCAATGACGCGCGATGAGCGAAACTAGGACAAACTTGAAATAGAGCATCAACAGACGTTCTTCGTAACTATAGCGTTGGTTAACGTTGGCGGCGTTTTTGAGGAGATAAGTCAGCGCCAGGAAATCACACTTGAGCGTCAGCATCAGGCGCGGGTAATCGACCGGAGCGCCGAAGTCCCCGAGGGCCTTCCGAACCGACGGGAATTCCAAACGGTTGGCGTGAACGATCGATTGAAAATATTCCTGCGCAAACTGCCGCCGCAAAACTCTTTGGGAGGCAGCTTGGAGATAGTAAAAGAAGAGCCCCGTGGACAAAATCAAAATCAGGGACGCGATAAACATATTCCACCTCACGGCATCTTGCTAATCAGCATTGGCCCCAACCAACACTGTTTCATTCCCGGGCCGCAAGCGCGCTGTGACGGTTTGCGGTACTTTGACGATGGCATAAACCCACATCGACAACATTCCCAGAGTACAGATCGGTGCCAGCAAGCTGAAAATGGCACGACCGTAACTCTCCCCCGTAGTCAAGTGAACCAACGCCAAGCAGGCGGCTTCGCCCGCGAACTGGATGCCCATTCCACAAACCAGCATACCAAGTTCATCGTCATCAATCGCCCACTGTTGGATCATGACGTATAGCAAGGTATTAAGGACCAGGCAGGTGAAATAGAGGTTCTGGCTGAATTCCACAATGAATATAGATCCCCTTGAATAGAGTTGCGCATAGTTGTGGGTAAGAGAAAGCAGGGAGACTCCCAAAACCAGGATGAAGACAAACACCAGCAGCAGACGGACAAACCCCCACATCCTCTCCTCATGCGCACAGGCACGTCGGAAGAAGCCACAAATCAACAAAAACGCTCCCAAGGCCAGAACGACGTCCGTCAGCCAATAGAAATACCCGAATTGAGCCGATGTCCGGCCGAAATAATTGAGGGCGGCGGGACGTGCCACGCCATCGAGGAGGAAGAGGCCTGCCACATAGAGACCCAGGCCTTTAAGGCGGCGCCATCTGCCCTGATAAACGAGGAGCAAGCACAGCAGCACCTCCAGGCCATAGCCCATGTATTGCAGTCCGAAATCAAAGATTCGCTCACCCATAAACGAAACGGAAGCTGCCGACTCCCTTCTCTTGCCTCCGCCTCGCTCAACTTGGGCGATGGAAGCAACTCAGAACGCCGGCGGGGGCAACGGTATAGGCGTTGTGCCGATTCCCACCGCTTGCGGTGGCGGAAGTGGAATGGGGGTTGTACCGATGCCCACTGTTGTCGGCGGCGGCAGGGGAATGGGGGTCGTGCCAATACCTAAAACGCTCTGCCGAATCGATACACTACCCAACACCACGAGCAACGCGAGCACAAACGCCAAAATTGTATTTTTCATGGACTTTCCTCCAGAAAAAATTGCCAGAACAATGGCTATCTGGAAGGAAAGCCTATGCCATCACTTACTCCAAGTCAATGTATTTTTCTATCCCTCCCTCTACTAGCTATTTTGGCTAAGACCGCCCCAATGTCAAGCAAATTCTGCAAGATGCAGCACTCAACTTTCTGAGTTAGTCTAAGGTTCGTCCAATACATTGGCAATAGTACGGGTGTACTAGCCAGGATTTTTCAGAGGGTTTCACAAAACTCTAAGCCACGGGTCCAGAAAAACCCACTATGTGAAACCCTATTTCTCACCACGGGCAAACGAACCGGAATTTGGAGTGCGGCGACTCGTCGCCGCTCTCCATCGCTGCGACTGGTGGCGGCGAGTCACCAAGTGCTGACGAGTCAGCGGTAGAAAAAGCGGGAGCGAGCTTCCGCACTCCGAAATTTGTCGCCGTGCGCCCGGAGTAGCTATTCGATCGTGGCGGGCGCGGAAATCATCAGAAAGGCTTTAACGATGGGCTGAAGCCCCGCCCTTCCGGGCGCCCATGAAAGCGTCCAAGCGCGGTGAGAAATCTCGATTAACTCCTTGTCTTTTCATAAACATCGTGGTAAAAGTAAATAACTACTTTGTTTTCAATATTATCGCGAGAAGCCACCAAACTGACATTTTTTATACATTTGTTTTCAGTAGCATCGCGAGACTCACCTTCATTTTGGGGCCCCCTTTTTCTTCGAGCCCAATTTGCTCAGTTATGCAGTTAAGTTGCTTTATTTCAATGACTTAGGTTTATGGCCGAATCATGATTAGTTCCTACAACTGCCTTTATTATCATGAACATCGTGGGAAAACGCGGGCTTCTCGTGTGTCTTCAAATCTAGCTTTGAGGGATTCTAGCGTCCGGCTGAGCAGCATCACCCAAGCGGCTTCCCATCCTCGCATGATATCATATAGTAAATAGTTCTTCTATAAGAACTCAAAGCACAGAGCTAGCCCATCTTTACTCGACCGCGTGTGCTTGTAAAATCTTCTGAACCATGAGTTGACCCAACCGGGGGTGAGTGGCATCATACAGAAAGTCCAAGGCCATGCGGAGTGTGGTGTATGAAAACGAAGAAAGCATATCTGTTACTCACTTTGGCGCTAGCAGTTCTGGCGGTGCTGGCATTCGTCAGCTTCCCGCCCGCTTGGTTTGCCCAGTCTTCGGCGCAAACGCCAACCGGTGAACAACCAAGTTCGGGACCTCAGCCGGACGTGGGAGAGACGGTTGTAGTTCCCAAGAAAACTCAACCCGCGCCAGCGCCGACCGTGGCGCCCGAGAAAAAACCCGAGAAGATCAATCCCAGCGAAATTTACACACTTTCGACCTCCACGAACCTGGTCAACGTGGATGTGATGGTAGTGGACAACAACGGGAATCCCGTCCAGAATCTGGGGAAGAAGAATTTCCAGCTTTCCGACGATGGGGTTCCGCAGGCGATCACGAATTTCGGGATGGGCGAAGCTCCCATAACCATTTGCATGCTGATTGAGTACAGCGCCCGGTGGTGGCCCTACCTGAGTCTCGCGCTCCGATATTCTTACGATTTCCTGCAATTCATCCAGCCCAAGGATTGGGTGGCGGTGGTATCCTTCGACATGAACCAACAGATCCTGACTGATTTCACGCAGGACCGCTCCGAAGTAAGAGGAGCCTTGGATCAACTTCGTTTCCCCGGCTTCAGTGAATATAACCTTTACGACTCTCTGGCCTTTGTCTTGAAACGCATGGAAGAGGTTCATGGGCGGAAGGCCATCTTGGCGGTCGTCACGGGTATGGATAGCTTCAGCAAGCTGACCTATGACCAGTGCCTGAAGCTTGTAAAGGCATCGGACACGGCCATCTACCCGATCAGCATCACGGAGTTCATTGCGGTGCGCACCAACGATAACATTACCACCTTGCAAGCCAAAAACTGCCTCAACACGATTGCCAGCTACTCGGGCGGGCGCGCCTACTTCCCCCGGTTTGAACAGGAATTGCCATCCGACTACCAGCAAATCGCCGGACAGCTTCGCATGCAGTATAGCCTGGGGTTTATTCCCACCAATGCCACGAAAGACGGTAAGTTTCACAAGCTCAAGATTGACTTGGTGGACGACCAGGGAAATCCTTTCCGACTTGTCAACGAGAAGGGCAAGGTGGTGAAATACAAGATCGTTTCGCGAGAAGGATACTACGCCCCGAAGAGCTAGGAGCCAGACAGGAGTCAGGCGTTAGAATAAACTCCCGGCTCCACCCTGGGTAAGGGCTGGCGCAGGAGGCCATCACCAATGCTATCTTCAGTGGGCTTTGAGTAGGGACAACCGGAAAATGCTTTGAGCGTTCTTCTGACTGCTAACTCCTGTCTTCCGACTTCTTCATCAATGTGAGAAGTGCCGCGTCCCGGTTAGGAGCATCGCCAGGCAATGCCGGTTGGCCGCAGCAATGACTTCATTATCGCGGACCGAGCCACCCGGTTGCACGATGGCCGTGACACCGGCGCGCGCTGCCTCCTCCACGCCATCCGGGAACGGAAAGAAGGCGTCGGAAGCGAGCACGGTGCCCTCCAGGGAGTGCTTCAGTTCTCGCGCCTTAGTGGCCCCCAACCTGACAGCGTCCACGCGGCTCATCTGGCCCGCGCCCACGCCTACCAGGACTCCCGCACGCGCATATACGATGGCATTCGATTTCACGTGTTTGACCACCCGCCATGCAAAGATCAGTGCATCCATCTCCTCCGGTGTCGGCAGGCGTTCCGTCACGCATTTCCATAGGGCCGGTTGCACGGGAAGGTTATCCGGCGTCTGGGCGAGCAATCCGCCTCCCAGCACTTTCAGTTGCAGCCCCCAATCATCCCCGGCGGTCGCCGACATGTCGAGGAGACGAAGATTCTTCTTACTGGCCAACCGCTCGAGCGCGGCCGCCGCATAGCCCGGGGCCACGATGGCTTCCACAAACAACTTGGACAACTCTTCTGCGGTCGGTCCGTCCAGGGCGCGGTTGAAGGCGATAACCGACCCGAAAGCCGAGACCGGGTCCACATCCACGGCGCGCTGGTAGCTTTCTGTGAGTGTCTTGCCCATCGCCACGCCGCAAGGGTTGGTGTGCTTGATGATAACCGTGGCGGGGTCGTCGAATTCCTGGACGAGGCGCCAGGCGGCTTCCAGGTCCACGAGGTTGTTGAAGGAGAGTTCCTTGCCCTGGAGCTGCGGCGCCGCCGCCAAACCCCTCCCCGCCGCGGCCGGGTGGCGATAGAGCGCCGCCTTTTGGTGAGGGTTTTCGCCGTACCGCAAATCCGCCAGCTTACGGTAGGTCAGATGCAGCATCTCGGGCAAATCACCATTCACTGTTTTCTGCAAGGTTGTGGAGATGGCGGCATCGTAGGCCGCGGTGGTCGCGAAGGCCTTGCGCGCCAGGCGGGCACGTGTTTCCCGGGAAATGCTTCCCCCCTGCCGCTGTAACTCTTCCAGGACGGCCGGGTAATCGGCTGGGTCCACGAGAATCGTGACGTCCTGGAAGTTTTTGGCTGCCGAGCGGATCATCGATGGGCCGCCAATATCGATGTTTTCAATCAGCTCCTCCAAGGTCACGCCGGGCTTCACGGCGGTCTTTTCGAACGGATAGAGATTCACCACAGCCAGATCGATGTATTCGATGCCGTGCTCCTTGACCTGCGCCTGATGCTGGGGATTCGAGCGGATGGCCAGGAGGCCGCCGTGAACCTTGGGGTGAAGAGTCTTGACGCGGCCATCCAGCATTTCTGGATACCCGGTCAGATCCGCCACGTCCCTGACCTTCAGGCCCTCCGCGCGAAGAAGTTTCGCCGTGCCACCCGTGGAGAGCAGTTCGACACCCAGCGCGGCAAGCCCAGCGGCTAGTTCCGAAACACCGGTCTTTTCGCTGACGCTGATCAGGGCCCGAGAAATCTTGCGCATGAAGACTCCTTTGGTAAGAACTGGGAGTGAGGAAGCAGAATCTCCATCCCCGCCCAAGGCCAAGCCAAGATGAAAAATTGCAATATGTGATTATGGAGGGTAAAGCTTCCGTGATATCTGCTGTGAGCCAAGGGTAGAGACAATACACCAGCCTTCTGACTCCTGAATCATAGCTCCTGACCGCTAATTTGCTCAATCCGCTTTCGTAGCCCGAAACTTGACTTTGCCTCCCTCGACCGAGACAGAGAACTGGACCTTGTCGCAACCCAGGGTGTTTTTGATCTGTTGGGTCTTGTCCTGGATGAATTTCTGAAAGGCAGCGACATCCAGGCCATCGGCTGGCTCCCCGATCTGCCGCTTGGCGTCCTGCATAGCGCGCAGGAGCTGCTGGACCTTGTCGGCCTCCTCCACCGGATTGGAGCAGACCACGCGCACGACACCGTCGCTCACGGGTGCTTCCACCGGCCGCTTCGGCGGCCCGCCGGTCAAACTTCTGCCTTCTTCCTTTTCTTGGAGTTTGCGCCGCCAAAGCTGGTTATTAACCGCATACTTCTGCACCAGAGCCGAAAACCGGAAGCGCTCCCTGAAATTGAGCTTGGACTGGTCGGCGGAATATCGCTTGATGGCCGTCTCGACGCGGTAAAGGGTATCGTGAGGAGGACGCGGGACTCCGCCGCTAAAATAGACCTCGTATTCGATCTTGAGGCGGCGGATGTCGTCTTCCAGCTTATTCATTTCCTCTTCAACGGTCACAGGAGCGCCTCAAGTCTTGGTGGAGCAAAAATTATACTCCCGATTAAACGAGGCGCGTCAATCGGAAAGTTGACGGCCCCTGCCGACTGTGTTGAAATGTCGCGGGGGGGATGGCCGTTTCCTGCCCATTTCTTCACGCGTTATTAAGCTGAGATATATGAGCTCACCCAAGCAAGATTCCGGACAACAGGCGGACACCTTGCTCCGCCAGATCCCCGCTGTGGATGGGCTGCTGAATCGCGCCAACCTGCGCGATCTCGAAGGGCGAGTCGGCCACCGGCTGGTGGTTGAGGCCACGCGTAAGGTTCTCCAGGGCCTGCGCCAAAGAATCGCGGACGGCACCTTGACCAGTGTTTCCGTCGAGGGTCTGGAGAAGGAGATCCTGACGGAGGCGGAAGGGGGGGCGGGTTTTTCCCTCCAACCGGTAATCAACGCCACGGGGGTGATTCTTCACACCAACCTGGGACGCGCGCCGCTGGCGCGGGAAGCGCTCGAACACCTGATCGAGGCCGCCGCAGGTTATTCGAATCTGGAGTACGACCTCGAGCGCGGCGAACGAGGCAAGCGCGACACGCACACCGACCGCCTTTTCGGCCCCTTGCTGGGCGCCGAGCGGGCCCTGGTTGTCAACAACAATGCCGCCGCGGTTTTCCTGGCGTTGAACACGCTGGCCGAGGGTTCGGAGGTCATCGTCTCGCGCGGCGAACTGATTGAAATTGGCGGGTCGTTCCGCATTCCGGATGTTTGCGCAAAAAGCGGCGCTGTGCTGCGCGAAGTCGGCACGACCAACCGCACGCGGGCCAGCGACTACGCCGCGGCCATCAACGAGCGCACCCGTGTGCTGCTGCGCGTGCACCCCAGCAACTTTCGCATCGTGGGTTTCACGGAGCGGCCGGGCCTGGATGAGCTCGTGGATCTGGCCCGCAAGCATAACCTGCTCGTCATGGAAGATTTGGGCAGCGGGTGCCTGGTGGATCTCGCGGCCTGGGGTGTGCGCGATGAGCCACTGGCAAGCCTAAGCCTGAAGGCGGGAGTTGAAGTTGTAACTTTCAGCGGCGACAAGTTGCTGGGAGGCCCGCAGGCGGGAATCCTGGCGGGGATGCGTGCGCCCCTCGAGCGCATCCGCAAGAATCCTCTCTTCCGCGCCCTGCGGGTGGATAAGCTGACGATTGCGGCGCTCGAGGCCACCGTCTCCCTGTATTTGCGAGGGCGGCTTGAGGCGATTCCCGCCCTGCGCATGATGCGGCTTTCCAGGCAGGACATTACCCCGCGGGCGGAGCGGGTGGCGGAAAGAATCTCCGCGTGCCCCGGTTTTTTCGCCGTTGTCCGGGAAGGTGAATCCGTGGTCGGGGGTGGCTCAACTCCCGGACAGGCGCTGGCCACTTCCCTCGTGGCCGTCACCCATGCCCGGCACAGCGCCGAGGAGTTGGCGGAAATCCTCCGTCGCCATAAGCCCGCCGTGGTCGCTCGCCTGGAAGAGAACGAGTTGATTCTTGACCTCCGGACCGTTTTCGAAGCGCAGGAGAATGAAATCGTCCGGGCGTTTGAACAATTGACGATTGATGATTGAAAATGGATGATCGACGACGGGTTTTTGATCCTCAATCGATCACCGACATTCGAAGATTCATTCAAACGGCCATCGGCAAGCAAGAATGTTCTCAATCGACAATCGTCAATGGAAAATCTATGAAAGCTCTCTACTTTGACGGGAAGCTCCAATTGCGGGAAGTGGAAAAACCCAAGCGCGCACCCAGTGAGGCATTAATTCGGGTGTTGTTGGCGGGAATCTGCGGCACAGACAGGGAAATTCTGAAAGGTTATTCGGGGTTCCGGGGAATTCCCGGACACGAGTTTATGGGCCGGGTGGTGGAATGCGACGACCCGAGATGGATCGGGCAGCGCGTGGTGGGAGAAATCTCGATCGCCTGCGGACGGTGCGAATGGTGCGCGAAAGGCTTGGGACGCCATTGCCCGCGCCGAACGGTGTTGGGGATTGTGAACCACGACGGCGCGTTTGCCGAGTTCTTGACCCTGCCGTCGGTGAATCTGCACGCCGTCCCCGAGGAGGTTTCCGACCAGATGGCGACCTTTGTGGAACCGGTGGCGGCCGCCGCGGAAATTTTGGAACAGGTGCGCCTCGCCCCGGGAACGCGCGTGGCCATCATCGGCGATGGAAGGCTGGGCCTGGTGATTGCGCAAGTGTTGAAGCACGCCGGTGCACAGGTGACCCTGGTGGGGCGGCACGTGTGGAAGCTGGACCTGGCGCGGGCTTGGGGCGTCCGGGTTTTGAGCGAGGGCGACGAGGAGCTTACCTCCAGCAGCTTTCCTGTCACCGTGGAAGCGACCGGTTCACCGCGCGGCATCGGCGAAGCGTTGCGGCTGGTCGAACCACGCGGTACGGTGGTGATGAAGTCCACCTTTCACGGCCCGGCTCACTTCGATGCTACAAAGCTGGTGGTGGACGAGGTCACGCTGCTTGGCTCCCGGTGCGGGCTCTTCGCCCCGGCGCTCGCCCTGCTCCAGCAAGGACACGTGACGGTTCACCATCTGGTTAACAAAGTATTTCCGCTGGAGCTGGGCCTCGAGGCCTTTGAATATTTGGATCAAACTTCGGCGTTGAAGGTCCTGCTCGCAGCCTGAACCCGCTGGTTGAATGGAGCGGCGGATGATAGACTTCTCAGATCGACGAAAGTGAATAACGCCGGCTTTTGAACAAAAGGTCAGCGTAACAGCTTCTGTAAAGCGCTTGGCGCGAGGCATAGTGGCATGGGTGACCCATCAGTTCGAAGGTCCGGCATTTTCCAATTCCTGGCGCTGTTGCTCGCGGGGGGAGCGCTCAGTGCGGGTACGGTGCAAGCAAAGAAGAAACCGCCTCCACAGCCTCCGCCCCCCGCCCTCGCCGCGCACATCAATGACTTGGCAAAGCAGCTCCCCGGGGTGTTGCTTGAAGATGCCGGGCCCATCACGGGCGAAATCCAAAAGCTGGTGGTGAATCACTTGGCGGAATGGATGGCGAATCGCACGCCCACCGACGTGCAAGTGCGCCGGGAACTGGAAAGCGCTTTTTCGCTGCTACACTACCCGCTGTCCGGCGACCCGGCAGTCTTCGCCACACTCTGGAAGGGGGGCATGGTCATTGGCGCGGGCTATACCCTGGGCTGGACTAACTTCAACAAGCAAAACGTGGTGGCTATCTTCTACAGTCAAGAGGGGAAGAGCCGGCTCGCGACGGTGACCAACTTTACTCCTTACACCGACCTGCATTACGAAATGCTGCCCGCGCAGGGCTGGGATGACTTGCGCTTCTTCATCTACGGCTTCCGGCCGGGCAAGAGCCAACTGCGGCTCACCGCCATCCTCTATTCGTTCGATGGGGAGAATTTGAAGTCGCTATGGGAAACTCACGACGCTTACGATGGGAAGATGGAAGTGCAAAAGGATAAGGTTGTGATCCGCTACCTCCGGGAGGACGAGTACATTCGAGAAGTCACTGCCAAACGTAAACCTCCCCGGCACGAGGCCGTCTATTTGATCACGCCGAAGGGCCTCAAATTCCAGGACGATCACGAGATTCCCTTCTGAGATCGGATAATCAGGTGATCGGGTGAACAAAAAAAGTACGAAAATCGAAACTCGGGGGGAAACTCTTCCGATTTTCGAGTTTCGATTTTCGGCGGGAGTTGCGTGTTCACCCGATCATCGGATTCCTAATTCGCCCGCTCGATATATTTCCCTTCGGCGGTATCGACGCGGATAGTTTCCCCCTCGCCGATAAAAGGCGGCACCTGGACCACCAATCCCGTTTCCAGCTTGGCGGGTTTCGTGACGTTGGTCGCTGACCCGCCCTTGATGCCCGGCTCGGTCCCGACTACTTTCAAATCCACGGTGGCGGGCAATTGGATATCCACGGGACGACCTTCGAAGAATTCCACCTTGAGCATCACCTCGGGAACCAGGTAGGAGGCGCGGTCGCCCACGGTTTCCTTATGGAGAGCAATCTGCTCGTAATTTGCGGTGTTCATGAAGTAGTACGAATCACCGTCGGAATAGAGAAATTGCATCTCGACTTCGTCAATCTGGGCGCGCTCGACGGTGTCTTCTGAGCGAAAGCGGTGGTCACTCAGCGAGCCGGTCCGCAGGTTGCGCATGCGGGCCTGCACGAAAGCGCGCAGGTTCCCGGGGGTACGGTGCTCGGCCTTGTGGATGGTAAATAGCTCATTGTTGTGCCTGATGATCATTCCGGGTCGGAGATCATTCGCATTCATAAGCGTTCCTTTGATTAGATGAAGGTGGGGCTTAAAACAGCATGGAGAACCAAGGAGTCCTTTCCCGCAAGAGCCCGAATAGGCAATTCTACCGGCTTCCCGATGTTCCGTCAACGGCGGGGGCTAGCCGGGAAATTGCCTTGGACCCTCCCGCTTCAGCGTTTGACCAGAGGCTCGCGAGCGAATGGCGCGATGACACGCCGGGTCGTCCGCTTCAATTCACCCACCGCCCGTGTTTATCTTTCTTCTCCTGGTCGTGCATGTACACTTCGAATTTTTTTCGCGTCTGAGCCCGCCGCCATTGGTGGTAGCGAAGTTGTAACTGATAAGGGAAAGACCAGCCGCGCAGATAGAGGAACCCAAAGAGCATGCCGCCCAGGTGTGCTACGTGGCTTACACCGGATCCGGGAGTGCTGAAAGAGCTCACGAACTCAATTCCTCCCATGAGGGCCACGAACCACTTGGCCTTGATCGGGATGATCATGTAGAGGTAAATGGGGCGGTCCGGAAAGGTCATTCCATAGGCCAGTAGCAAGCCATAAACGGCTCCCGAGCAGCCCAGGGTCGGAATCTGGCTGGAGGGCTGGAGCAAAACGCAAAATAGCCCGGCGCCGACGCCGGTAAGGAAATAGTAGTATAGAAATTTCTTCCCCCCCCACAGGCTTTCGAGGTCTGACCCAAACATCCACAACGCGAACATATTGAAAATGATGTGGAAGAAGCCCCAGTGCAGGAACAAATAGGTTCCCAGTTGCCAGAAACGCAGTTTGTGGATGACGTCCGCCGGCGTGAGTGCGAACCATGCAAAGGGATAAGCAAAGAATTCCTGGCCGAAAATCTGGAAAGGAATGTAGGTGAGAACGAAGGCCGCACTCGTGATGATGATCAGCCTCTTGACCATCCGCGTGAGCGGCGGTCCGAACGAGTACGCAACTTGCCGATAGCTGGGCATCAGTAAAAGCGTACCATAAGAAATGGGACGTGTGGGAAATGGTGGGGGGAACCCCAAGTCACCTCTCGACAGTACCGACGGCAAGCAAAAGTCCCCTCGGAATTGTCGCTGGTTCGGTAACCGTCGACGATGGGCTGCTGGCTTTCGACTGCTATACGTCAGTTCGTTGCATCCGCCTGTCGCTCATCCCTGCGGCGTGGGCAAACGTTCCGAGACGATGGCGGGCATTGGCCGTGAGCCTCACATAATTGCTGTGGGCGGCGCGGGCTCATCGGGGGTGCCGGCATTGGCCAGTGGTACCCACACCAAGGCCATGATCAGCACAAAAAGCGCAATCAGCGCGGCCCAGAACGGCGGCGCCCATGACACGAGAGCAACATTATGGCCCGACCCCACCAGCCCGGCGATGACCAGGCCACACAGAGCCTCGCCGGCGATAAGTCCCGAAGCCGTGAGCACACCGGCATTATCCACCCGCGCTTTTTGAGCATCGTTCAGGCCCCTGCCATCCCGCAGCTTGTCGGTGACCCAGCGGATAACCCCGCCAAGGAATATCGCGAAGGTGGTCCCCATGGGGAGATACATACCGACCGCGAAGAGCATCACGCTTTTCACTTCGATCATGATCATCGCGATGCCCATCAGGATTCCGACCATCACCAGCGGCCACGCCATGTCACCGCCCACGATGCCTTTGGCCAGCATCGCCATTAGTCCGGCTTGGGGCGCGGATAATGCGGGACTGCCAAAGTGGTACGCCTTATCGAGAATCGCCAGCGGGAAAAAGAGGACCAGGGAGGCAACCACGACGCCGAACAGGTCACCGACCTCCATCTTGGCGGGTGTGCCGCCAAGAATGTACCCCACCTTGAGATCCTGCAACATCTCACCCGCCACAGCGGAAGAGACGCAGACCACCGCCGCGATGCCGAGCACCGCAGTAACGCCACCGGCGCCGGAGATTCCCAGAGCCACCATCAGCAGAGCCGCAATGACCAGCGTGCATAGCGTCAATCCCGACACGGGGTTATTGGAGGAGCCGATCATTCCCACCAGATTCCCAGAGACCGCGGCAAAGAAGAAGCCCAGCACCATCATCACCAAGGCCGCGACCACCGCGCAAGCAATGACTTTCGAGCTGGTAAGATCCCCCGTGCCGCCGATGAAGAAGTAATAGAGCGCGATCATTGCTAGAAAAACAACGCCCATGCCCGCAAATACCAACTTGGCGCTCAGGTCGCGGTCGGTGCGGTTGCTGGCCACGTGCGCAGCGGCAGATTTTTTCAGATCGGTGATAGCGCGCCCCATGCCGGCGCCGAGTTGCTTGCGCATCTTGAACAAGGTATAGGTGGCGCCGACCAGCATTCCGCCCACGGCGATAGGGCGCACAATCGAGAAATAAATCGCTTGCGCCAGCAGCGTCCAAGCGACCGGTTCACCGCCCGCGTGGGAAGCCTGGATGCTGGGCCCAAGAAGAAAGGTCAGCAGCGGAACGAGCAGTCCCCAAGCCAGTACGCTGCCGGCAAAATTCAAGGATGCGAGTCGCGGGCCGATAATGTAGCCGACCCCAAGATAAGCCGGGCTCACATCCGGTGCGGTGAAGATAGTCGCGCCCCCGGTCGTGGTGGTCGCCACGTTGGGATTCGTGCTGGTGCGCAGCAGCAATTTCTTGCCCAGGTTGCTTATGGTCACGGGAAAGGAGTTGTTGGCTGAAAAGACGTTGACCGCACCCAGAAGGTACATCAATCCGCCAAAGCCCATATTGGCGAACAGAATCTTGGCGGCCTTGGAGCCTTGCTGACCCGCCTTGTGGATTTCCGAAGCGGCGACGGACTCGGGGAACGGAAGTTCCGGGTCTTGCACCATCACGCGGCGGAGCAGCGTGACCAAAAGAATCCCCAGCGTGCCGCCGATTATCATGAGCGCGACGGTGGTCCAGTATTTCTCGCGCGTCAGCCCTGGCCACAGACCCGCCATCACGAAGGCAGGGATGGTGAAGACGGCGCCTGCCGCAACCGACTCACCGATTGAACCCACGGTTCGTGCAATGTTCTCCTCCAGCAGGGAGCCCTTCATCAGCCGCAGCACTGCCATCCCGATGACGGCAGCAGGATACGTTGCCGCGATGGTCATTCCCGCTTTCAAACCGAGATAGGCATTGGCGGAGCCAAGGATTGCCGTCATCACCAGTCCGATCAGCAAGGCGCGGACGGTAAACTCCTTCATCTGCATGGTCTCGGGCACGTATGGGGTGTACTTCTTTCGGGCGCTTCCCGACTCGGCGGTGGTTTCAGGGCTCATAGGCGTATTCCTAAATAAGGGCTACTTCTGGGATGATTTTGTCTTTGTGACTTTCATACTCAGAACGGCCTCTCCACAGCGGTCACGGAGATACTCCGGGGACTCTGTCTTGAAGCTTGAAAAGCGTAGAGAACACGGAAAGTCTCCTTTGGGTCGCTGCTCGGGCGCGTTCGGGTCCAGGAAACATGTCAGGCGCCCAACTTAGCCCGCACCTTCTCGCTCACCCGCTTGCCGTCGGCATTCTTGCCGGCCAGCTTGGCCATGGCCGCTTTCATGGCCTTGCCGAGGTCTTTCGCAGTGCTGGCGCTGGTCTCCGCAATGGCAGCAGTAACCGCCGCATCGATTTCTTGATCACTTGCCGCAGCAGGCAGGTAAGCTTCCAGAATCTTAATCTCGGCCTCTTCCTTGTCCGCTAAGTCGTGTCTACCGCCCTTGCGGAAGGCCTCAACCGACTCGCGGCGTTGCTTCACGAGAGTGCGCAGAACGGTCAGCGCTTCCGGGTCATCCACGGCTTTCCCCAGTTCGACTTTCTTGTTCATGAGAGCGGCCTTCGTCATGCGCAGCACCGAAAGCCTTAGCGCGTCCTGCGCCTTGAGGGCCGCCACCAGATCCTTCTCGACTTTCTCAACGATAGGCATAGCAACTTTTCCTTCCCAAAATTCCACGCGACTATACCACAAAGACCAAGCCGTGAAACCGGGCTTCGGGGAGGAGTATCGAAGGGACACTCACTGCTCGCAGGGCGCCTCGGCAACCCTTGCGCAGTTCGACGTGGTGAGAAATCCCCGGCCACATCCCTAGAAATTAAACTGGCACTCCATGCGCAGAGTAATCCCGATCACGGAGCAGTTTCAATATTTTGTGACGGAGTCGAGCTTTTGGGAGGCCATACACGGACGGACGCGGCTGCTTGGGCCGAAGTTTCTGGAGAAGGAGTCGGCGCGGGAGGGCAACAGTATCTGGACCTCAAAGACTACGAGGAGCAAAACGATGATCGTCAAACGGCAAGGGCAGGAGCTGCTGTCCTGCCCCCTTTGATCGTGGAATGCCGCGCCCGGTTGCCGTTTCGCCAGTTAGGTGTTGATCGACACACCACTGTAAGTGGACCCTGGCGACGCGGTCGAGCCTGTGGTGTTCTGCAAAAGCTGCTGCAACGAAGTGAAGTCTGACTGAGCACTTGACAGATTGCCAGATTGTAAATCTTGACCCAACTGATCGAAAAGTTGGGAAACCTGGCTCTCCTGACTTCCGCCAGAACGGTGGTGATGGTGAGGGTGCATCTGTGAAGCCTGGCTTTGGAAGTCCTGCTGAATGGTCGAATAGTCCTGCTGGGCAGCCGAGAGATTTCCGGCCTGCAGATCTTGCGACAGTTGATTAAAGGCCTGGGCAATCGGGCTATTGCTTTGCGACGTCGACGTGGAACTTGCTTGCGGTGCATCCTTCAGTAGCGTCGCAAAATCGGATTGTGCCGCAGAAAGATTGCCCGACTGCAGATCCTGCCCGAGCTGCTGGAACTCCTGCTGGAACTGCTGGATTTGGCTGAACATACTGCTGGTAATGCCGGATGTGGACATTCCTAATCTCCTTTACAGCAAAATGTCTTCTTCATAACTTCATCGACACTTTGCGCTACAACTTTAGTCGTGCTCAACTCAGAGATAAACTCCGCTCGCAAATAAGGCAGGTTCCATGCCAAATCCATGCGAGATCAAGGTGGCATGGATCTTCCACGTTTGCCAATACTTCGGCAACGTGTCCCGAAGTGGAGCGCCATGGGAATCACCTCCGCTTGGGCAATATATGCCGAAAACAAACCCGGTAAACCTTGCCAGGTTGCGCGCATTGGGTAAGACCGAGCTAAGGGGATTTCTCACGATGTTTGGGGCGCTGACGGGGCTTCCGGAAGGGCGGGGCTTCAGAACCGGCCGAAATCGTGGGTCTCACTCGCCAGATTTTTACCCCAGAAGCTTGTCGACACCCTCTTACAGCCGCTTTGGAAACGACAAATAGACCGCCGCAAGTGAAGCCAATAAACAAGCCTTGTCCGGCGTTTGCGCGGGGGTTCTCGTGATCCCTTCCTATTTTCGCATTCCCAAGAAGATCTTGCTGTTGTTGTTTTCTTATGGTATTAATACCATAAGATGAGGGAGGAACCTAAAGGGCCGCAGGCCTCTCGACTTCGCCAACGCAAGTTTGAACTGGTGCGTCGGTTCCACCTTCCCGACGATCTGCTGCCCGGCTGCCTTTCCCTCTCGCCCCTCCGCTGCGGCAAGCCCACCTGCCACTGCGCGTACGGTCCCGGCCATCCCGTCTGGTCCCTCACTTTCATGATGCACGGCCGGAAGCATGTCCACCACATTCCCAAGGAATGGCTTGAGGACGTCCGCCGCCGCGTGGCCGCCGGACGCGAATTCCAGGATGCCGTGCGGGAAGTGCTGGCCGCTAACGCCCAACTACTGGTGCTGGCTCGCCAGCAAAGGTGCAAGCCGCAGTGAAAGGGCCGCCGCCCCGCCGCCTGCGCAAGTAGGTGGCCAAGTGTCTGAGTCTGAAATTCTACTGACAGTGGCCGGGCGATGAGCGTTTGCAGGGACGCATCCCGGCTGCCGCCTTGCGGTGGGGTGGGCTGATGGGCGCGTTGCTGCGCCGTGCAGCCTTCGCCGGCATCGAAGCGCTGGTGGGTTCCCGGGCCCGCTGCGCCCTGCAGGTCTCCCAGACCTTCGGCGATGATGCGCTCGGCTACTTCACCGAGCGGCTCGACCCGGCGGTCACGGCGCTTCGTCAGGCCAAGCGCCATAAGGCCTTCGTCCGTAGCCGCTTCATCGGACTGGCCCGGGAGGGCACCAGCGCGTGACGATCGCCTGAAAAGGGTTGTGCGTTGTGCCGTCCCTACCGGAACCAGCAAAAGGAGATCCGGGGTTACCACCCCCGGCTGGTCAGGGTCAGGGTGGTGGGAACGGGCCTGACTTTGCCCTTGGACGTTGAACCCTACGGCCCCGGCGATAGCGAGTACAACGCCGCGCGCACACTCTTGCACCGTACCGTGGGGAACACCGGTTGCCGCTTCGCCGACTACGTGGTCGCCGAGGGGAATTCGCTCGTGCTCCCTTCCTGCATGACGCCGGTGATCTGGAACTCTACGTCGTCGCCCGGCGGAATAAGAATCTGCGTGAGTTGTTCGCGGCGGCCCAGAAATCGAACGGCTCTACCGCCAGCGTTACCTCCATCGGGGTACCCACCCCCTGCGTACCGCTATCGACCTGTTCCTGCTCTTGCAACTCAGCCTGGGAAGGCCGCTCGCCCTCGTTACCGACTCCCGTTGAATACTTCCTTGCGACGCGCCTCTGGCTTGCCTGTTTTCAGCCCTCCCCCTCGTAACCCCACTCCTTGCGGAGGTGTCGGCGAACCGCGAAAAAACGGCGGGGAAAATAGGCGTGGGTTGACGGTGCCGCCGCCCCCAGTCCTCCCCTGCCCCCCAAGCCCTACCCCAGCAGTTCCCAGTGCGGACATTCCGAGGCCGCTGCCCTCTTAGCAGGGCTCCGTCAAAGTCCTTCAAGTGAAACAAAGCAATTGCGGGTGAATTGGTGCTGGCTATTTTGGGACGAATCGGCTAGCGTGGAGGCATGGGCAGCGTGGCG
>Ga0326728_10012350_pt1 | contig 19010 bp, 17 predicted proteins | sample MB3enrmetagenome_FD_207602 | JGI IMG/M metagenome (GOLD analysis project Ga0326728, IMG submission 207602) | Lab enriched peat soil microbial communities from McLean, Ithaca, NY, United States - MB31MN | ecosystem: Environmental > Terrestrial > Soil > Wetlands > Peat | place: USA: New York... | reverse complement strand
AAGGATTCGCTAGAAACCAGAGACGTCCAGCCGCCCGGCCCGGGCGTCGTCGTCGAGATTCCTAGAGTCGGCGGGCTTCATCATCGATAGGAGCGCCGCGCAGCCCGGTCGTCTGTTTTCGCGCCCAGTCCAACAGTCTCGCGCAGGAGATTATTGGGCGAAGACTCTCCCAGACAGTCACTCCACAGCTTCCTGGGGGGCTACTTTTAAGTGGGTTTGAGTGATCCTGCAATCCGGGCAGGTAACAGCCCCTCGCCTGGTCTTAACCATTCACGCCCGGAGGAGGCACCCTTCTCGACTGCAACTCGCGGCGTTGCCCGCCATCCTCCGTCCTTTCAAGATGGTTTTCCGGGTGGGCTGACCGTGACTGAATAATTCTTGCCTTCCCATTGCTGGGCTTCTCTCCAGAAGAAAGTGAACTCGATCACCGAACCGTCTGGGCAGTCCTGCGTGGGAAGATCGGCGAACCACACATTCAGTGCGCCGATATGAATGGAATCCGTTTGGTTGGTGCTTGCCCAGTCATTGGCGGACCAGACGATCGTTGCTTCTGCCGCAACGATGAGGCGCAAGATTTGTCCTGGCGGCATGTGGCGAATCGAATGACGTGCGCTCCACATTTCGTGCGTATGCTTTACGGGGTTGACGACGTATCGCTGGAAAGCCGGTTCGACTCGATCAAAACACACGCCGTCGTGAGCACTGCGCACGAGGGAAACATATTCCGCATGCGACCAGCATAGCGGCATGGCCGCACCTGTGGGCAGCCCATGTTCCATTCCCTTCTCCGGCAGGTCTGCGGCGTCCCATAACTGCTCGCTGAGCATGCCACCTTCGTTGGCGAACTTCTCCATTGCGGCAATAAACGGCATTGGATCGTGACCGGCCGCGAGTTCGTAATGGCCACGCTCGCCCGTCAAAATCGGCCAAGAGCGGCCGACGCCCGTGCCGTCGAAAGCGCTGCCGTCCTCTTTCTGTCCATAGCCATCGCGATTGTAGCGCCGCCAGCACGGACCTTGCGGCAGATCCAACTTGAGCAGGCCATCGATGACTGCTAAAGAATTCTTCACGAGTGGATCGTCCGCCGCACGAATGCCCAACCGCACCAGGTGAAGGAAATCGCCGCCGACAACGTTCCTTGCAGGATGGAGGCCCCCGCCGTTGGCAAGGGCGAGCATCGTGGTGTTGGGATCGGCGTGCGGGTCGGGCGCCTCAGGATCCGTGGGATTGATCCGAATATAGTGACGCGGCAAGCCTTCGATCAGTTCACCCGCTGTGGTGACGGTCCATTCTTCAACGTGCGCCGCCAACCAGTCTGCATACTGCAAAATAAAACTCGCAGCGTCCGCTTCACGGCTCTGTTTGGCAAACTCCGCGGCACAAACCAGGCTGGCGATCACGGTGGCAAGCGTCGAGGGTGAATAGCCGGCGTTCTCTTCCCAGCGTTCCTGTGCGGTGACCGGTCCCCGCCGGATGAGATAGGCCGCGGCACGCAAAATCATGACGCAGGGATTGAATTGGGCCCGCGTGGCGCCTTCGCGGTGCAAACGCCACGCCAGCAGGATGGGAGCGGCAATTTCATCGAGCTGCACACCGGACCAATATGGCCTCCCATCGATCCAGCTATTTTGCGGGAAGCAGCCGTCCGTCTGCTGAATGGCGGCGAGCCAGATCAAGGCGCGCAGGGGAGTCCCGGTCTGGCCGGTGGCCAGAAGTGCGGTGGCGCTCTGTACAAGGTCGCGTGTCCAGACCAGGTGATACCCGCCCAGATCATCGTCGCCCTTGGTTTCACCCCATGGGATGCTCATGGACGCAACTAGCGCGCCTTGAAACGATTTATCTTCATGGGCGAGCAGGATGCAGCGGCTCAGCCGATACATGTGACCGCCGTCCGACGTGCACTGGCTGAAATCATACTTTAGATTGACCAGCGTACGATGCCACTGACGGACATAGGCCTCGCGATGAACCTCGAACGGCTCCGCGAGCGACTGCAGCAACTTCGTCACGGTGCTCTGACAGCTTCCCCCAAAAGCAACTGCGACCGTAAAGGAGTCCCTACCCTGAGGAACGATCTCGCCAGTCAGCGCGATGTTGCCATTTTCGGCCGCGCGAAATTCCCAGTCCATCCTGAAATTTTTCATCAAATCCTGCCACCCGTCACTGGCACCGACATACCCGACGGATCTCCGTGAAAAGCCTGCGCTGCACCCCATGGCCAGATGCACACCCCTGTGTTCGGCATGGAGCAGGTTGTTTCCGCCGATTTCAGAACACCAGCCGGAGTTGCCCGCGCCTTGGCGCACAAGGTGTGGAGCCAATAGCGCGTAGAGACGCAACTTGCCGCGCAATGACTCATCAGGCACGTCGAGCTTAGTATGCACAAGCACTACCGAATGATGCGGATCGGCGAGGATGTGTTTTGTCAGCCGGTAGCGCCCGTTAGGTTCTGAATTGGTGATGCGGTAGAAAACGCAATCCTGTTCCGGGTATTCGATCCGGTGATCCAAATCGCGCTTTTCTTCGTGGCAAAACGTTTCCCCATCGCTGACCAGGAATTGAAAATCGCGTGTGTTCGGTTGGTCGACGGTCGGGTAGTAGATTTCGTTGATGATGCCATGGCTGAGCGTAAACCAGACGCGGCAGCTCGTATGATACGCGGTGCCGAGGCCTTCTTTGGCGCTGGAGGTCCAGCGGGGTTCGATTCCGGGTGCGCCGAATGCGACTAAGTTCGCGGATGGATTCATATCAGGACATCTCGCTGTCTGAGGCAACCTTTGCACGTGGCGTGAAGTTTGACGGGTCGTAATCCAACAAATCGCCGATGCGCTCGATGCTCACGTCGGCGGCCGGGTAGGCGGCCAGTATCCTCGGATCCAGCGCATAGTGCCCTTGCCGCACAAACACGGTCGTCACCCGCAAGCCCCAGATTTTCTTGATAGCGGCGAGAATGCGCAGCTTGTCGTCCACCATTACGTAATGGTCGGCAGGAAAGCGTTCCGCAACGTCGTCAAGCTCCTGCTCCTTGTGCACGTAGATCAACACGTTGCCATCCACCGCCTCGAACAGTCCAGATCGTTCCACCTTGCACGGCTGAAAAATCACGTCACCATCGGACAAAATGACTGCTGTGCCCCACCGCTTCATGCGCTCGACAACATCGAGCGCATTCGGGAACAGGCGATGGACGAACGGATAGTCGATCAGAAAACGGGAGACGGCGAGGAGACCTGCGTTGTGGGGATTTTCACTACGGTAGCGTTGCAGCGCACCGAGATAATCGGCGTAACCGAGTTCTTCCCGTAGCAGCTCGAAGTTGTTCCAATAACATTGCGAACCCTTGCGACCGACCTCTTTTTCCAAATGATGCCTGAGGTCTGCAATAACGCGATCATTATCCAGCAGCGTGTTGTCCACGTCGAACAGGAACACGATTTTGGGTGAGACCGAATGTTTGGGAGTTTTCCTTTTCATGGGTTAATGGACGAACGCTTATGAGTGGAGCCGCTGTAAAGCTTGGTCCAAAGCCGATACCCGCCTCGGAACGCGTTGGCATTGTCTCCCAGGCAGGTGCCCGGCCGGAGTTTCTTGAGCAGCTTGGCGTTGCCACCCCCGAGCACCACGTAGTCAGCCTCAACTGCGCGCGTGAGTTGCTGGACGATCTCGTTCACCCGGCGACGCCATTTCTTTTTGCCCTGCCGCTTCAATCCCGCCAGTCCGACATAGTCTTCATAGGTCCTGCCCTTCTTATAAGGCAAGTGGGCCAGTTCCATCGGCTCCAGCACATTATCCGCGATCAGCGCTGAACCAAGCCCGGTGCCCAGACCGAGGAAGAGCATCCGACCGCCGTGATAACTGCCCAGCGCCTGCATCGCCGCATCATTGACAATTTTTACCGGCCGACCAAACGCTTTTTTAAAATCAAATCCAACCCAGCCGGATCCAAGGTGGCGAGGCTCATTGATGGGATGACCGTGAACGACAACGCCGGGATAGCCGATCGATACGGCATCATATTTCCACCCGACCGTGGCGGCGCGCACCGCGCCGAGCATCTTCGCGGGCGTCATGCGGGGACCGGACTGAATTTCAACTCGCTGCTTGTGGCCGGTGGCCAGTACCTTCACATGAGTGCCACCAACATCAATGACCAAGATCCTCATGCGATTGGCCTCCAGGCATGCACCTCGCGTGCGAACAATTCGTCGGCAGCCTCGGATCCTCAACAACCGGCGGTATAATTGGGAAAATGAGGATTTGATTCCGCGCATGCCTCCAAAACCGGCATCAGAAGCCGCCACGCTGCCGCAACTTGGGCGGCACGCATGAACAGCGTGGCGTCATTGTTCATCACGTCCCGGAGCAATGTCTCATAAGCGTCCGGCAAAGAAACCTCGAAACTATCCCGATAAGTGAACCGCATCTCCACCGGCCACAACAGCATCTTTGGACCCGGATACTTTGCTTGAAAACCCGTCGCGATCAAGGGGAACCTTGCGGAAATGTGCAGGTGTGCCGAGCCGGCAGGAAGAATCCCTGATTCGAAAGGTTCACCGGTCGCCCTATCCGAATGTCGCGGCTCAAGAACCGAAGACATTCCGATGACAGCTGCGATCAGGAGCACAACCACGATGGGATAGACAGCCATCGTCCAAAGGATGGTGCCGTCCAAGGATTACTCTCTCTGAAATGAGCCGCATTCAGGCTCGATGGGGGGCAGAAAATTCGCTAACAACCAAAATGTCGCTTATTACTTACCATACGGCCATTGTTTTGTGAAGGGATTAACCATTCACGATTTACGGTTGAAAAATTCCGTCAGCTTCAGTTGATAAGGACTTCGGCAGCGCCAATCAATTGATCGAGTGCTTCTCAAGCTGAATCTGCAGAGGGTTCGTCCGATCAGTTTTTGGATAAACTGCGCACCATCGGCGGAACTTCCAAATCCAATAGTGATAGGACCGAGGCAACCGCTTTCTCGACTGAAAGGTGATCGGTGTTCAAGACAACATCGTAAAAATGCAGATCGTCAAAATTTTGTCGGAAGTGGTGGCGAATAAAAGCCCGTCGGTTTGCATCTATCGCCAGTATACGCTGGCGAGCGGTTTCAGGAATGACTTGGCATGATTTGCTAAGTCTCTGAACTCGCACCTCCAATGATCCCATGGTTCGCACGTGGAGTCCATGTTCCAACAAGCGCAACGCGAAATTGGACCCTCGGCCTACCAGAATGGCGTTCCCGCGAGTCGCAATCGTAGTAAGCGTCTTTAGCAAAGCTAGGTGATATTCCTCCGAACCGAAGGGCGAGCCTCCCAGACTCTTGAGCAAACCTAAAACCGTGTCACTAATCAAACCCTGGGGGCCTTCATCGGATGTTTCGTCCAGTTGGCGCACCACTTCCTCTCGAACATGGTTGTTGGTCGCAATTTCGTTCACTATTTCTTTATCATACAACCGCCAACTCAGGCGCTGTGCTAGCACCCGTGCGATTTCATCTCCCAAAGTCCCTTCATCTCGCGAAATCGTTAAAAAACGATAAGGTGGGTCTTTCAAGTGTTTTGCGGGATGAAGGGCGTTCGACAAGCGCATCTCGCGTTCGATAATACGGTTGGTTATAGATAATTCCGATCGATCCATACATCCTCCCAGTTTCCGCATTTCTGCGTAACATTACTAAGATGATATTCGGCAGGCGGAAGTTGCAAGGCGGAAAATCTACATTAAGGGCAGCCGCTAAAACCTTTTATCCCAATTAGTTGTCTATTCGGACCGTGATTCAGATAGTGCGAGCGCGCGTCGCGCTTTCTGGCTTCATGCGATGGATGCCGGCAGTGCATGAGGGTTTGCCAGTTTGGTGCCATCGGTCATTCAGCCGCACAGAAAAAATCTTTCATTGATCCTCGGCATTGCTATGGTTGCGGCCCATGCCGTGCTGTCTGCAAAAAGACTGCAATCCGCTTGATGGATCGCGCCCAGATGCCAGCTGCTTCTCACATCTGGCGATTCCGCAGTCATTGGGGTTGAGAATTGAAAGCATACGGGGGACGCGTCGACAGATGGTGCATATAGCCTGGAGCGCCTGGGGGAGCGGTGGCAAACGCTTTTTGCGAGGGAAAGTCGAGGGGATACCGTCCGAGAGGAGAGGATCAAGAGAGCAGCCTGCAGACCCGGCATGGTCCGCTAAATCTCGGAACGGCTTCCGAAGCCCACTGACCCGGGCACTTGGAGTACCAGTTCTCCCCTCGTTTCAATATCTAAAGGCCTTGAATGAACGATAGCTATCGGTAAGCCACAGGATCGAGCGACAGGTCCGCACTGAACTGAGGACGCAGTATCGAAGAATGTAAACCCTAGACAGTCTACGCAGCCAGACCGAGTCACCGGGCAATGCAACCTCCAACCGCAGCCACTCTCCCAACTATCCATTTGCATGGACTCCTGTCCGGGTAGTAGTACGTGTATCAAAATGAGTATTTGCACCCATTCAGTGGCGAGGTAATCGGTGATTAAATCGCTACGGAAGAAGAAATAGGCATCGACGCCGCCAAGTTATTTTAGTGATAAAAACATTTGTGGGGAATGATCCTGTAACCGGAACGGTAGGGGGGCCGGTGCTGGGATCATCCCCCGCAAAGGGTTTAAGAAGAAATTTCCGAGAATACTGTGAGCAATATTTTATGAGAACCGACCGTGGTGCCATCCATGCTCTTGACCTCATGCAAACCCCGCGGGTTCACTATACTCAGGAGTATCGTGCGACAAGGAAGGCTCGCGTATCCCGCAAGTCCTGGCGGGCGCAACCTCAATCACGCTGGAGAACTCCCAGGGGACAAACGGATCGGATGGCCGCATGAAAAACTGGCTCGCTGCCTCAACAGCTTTTTTGGTCATAGCGCTCGCAAACCAGGCGCGCGAACAAGAAAGTATTAGAGGCAATGCGAGTCACGGGGCCTACCTTGTGGAGCGCGCACTGATGTGCATACAATGCCATTCGCCGCGTGAACAGAGAGGAAATCTCATTCCCTCCCAGCTTTTTATGGGAGCGCCGATCCCCGTGACTCCACCTTCCTGGGCCACAAATTGGGCTCTGATCGCTCCGCGGATTGCAGGGCTGCCCGCGTACACGGAAGAGGATGCCCTAAGGCTCCTTGCCCAGGGCATTGCCCGTACAGGCGCGCCGCCTCGCCTGCCTATGCCGCCTTTCCGTCTTAGCGATCAGGATGCACATGATGTTTATACGTTTTTGATGTCAACCCGTTAGGCTTTCTGTTTTTGTTCTCATAGACCTTGTTTCAGATTTGCTTTAGGCCATAACTTAGCCAACGGGAGCGACCGCAAACAGTTATTCGCAGTACTGGGGTGGCTGCGGTAGGAACTGTAACTCGGGGCGCACATGGGACAGATTTTCCATTCCAGCATGAACACCATCGCACGGCTCACGCTGTTGGGAGCAGTGCTGATCATCGGGTTCATCGCGTGGGCGGGGGGGGAGATTTATCGCTCACCTTATGTCACGCGTCAGCATACACCCCTCGAACAGCCGGTGCCGTTCAGCCACAAGCACCACGTCAGTGACGACGGTATCGATTGCCGCTATTGCCACACTTCGGTCGAGGAATCATCCTTTGCCAACGTTCCAGCCACCAAGATCTGCATGAACTGCCACGCCGTCATCTGGAAAGACGCGCCAATGCTGGAACCGGTGCGCGAGAGTTACCGGACAGGACAGGCGATCCGTTGGAACCGCCTAGATTACGTGCCGCAGTTCGTGTACTTCGATCACCACATTCACGTCAACAAAGGCATCGGGTGTACGACCTGCCATGGGCCTGTCGGGGAGATGCCGATCATGTACCAGGAGACGACGATGCACATGCGGTGGTGTCTCGGGTGCCATGAAAGGCCCGAGCAGTTCATTCGTCCGCTTGACCAGGTGTTCAACGCCGACTATCGAGTGCCCGGGAATCAACTCGAACGGGGCCGCCTGCTCGTAAAGGAATACAACGTTAAGAGTCTTATCGATTGCTGGACATGTCACCGATGAAACCAGACCAGACTCGTCCTGATCTCCTAGAAGCTATCCGCAGACGGCTGTCCGGCAAGCGGGGCCGGCAATACTGGCGCAGCCTTGAAGAAGCAGCGCAAACGCCAGAGTTTGCAGAATTCCTGCAGCGTGAATTCCCGGGAGTTGCAGGGCTCCCCTTGCAGGATGTCGGTCGCCGCCAATTTCTGCAATTAATGGGCGCATCCCTGGCCCTTGCAGGGCTGGTCGGGTGCAGCGGGTACCCAAAGGAGCAAATCGTCCCCTATGTGCGTCCGCCTGAGGAGGTTACTCCGGGCAAATCGCTGTTTTACGCCACGGCGATGAATCTCGGCGGATATGCCACCGGGTTGCTGATAGAGTGCCACGAGGGCCGGCCGACAAAGATTGAAGGCAATCCCAAACATCCCGCGAGCCTTGGGGCCACGGGCCTGCTTGAGCAGGCCGCGATTTTGAACCTGTATGACCCCGATCGCTCCCAGGTGGTCCGTCTTGTCGGCGAAATCAGTTCCTGGCCGAGCTTCTTCTCCGCAATCCAGCAGGAGATACAAATGCTATCTCAAAGCGGAGGGGCAGGCCTGCGCATTCTCACCGAAACCATTAATTCCCCGACGCTGGCAGACCAACTCTTCAACCTTCTTGCACAATTCCCGGAATCCACCTGGCACCAGTATGAGCCGCTCGCGCGGGACAATGCATTTGAAGGCGCGCGCCTTGCGTTCGGCTCGCCCGTGGAGACTCAATATCATTTCGAAAAGGCCGAGGTCATCCTCTGCCTGGACGCGGATTTTCTCGTGAGCGGCCCGGGCTGGGTCCGTCACGCGCGTGATTTCATTGACGGGCGGCGCGTCCGCAGCGGAGCCGCTAGCATGAACCGGCTATACGTCATCGAGTCCACGCCGACCAATACCGGCGCAATGGCCGATCACCAGCGCCTTGTGCCGCCGGCGCAGATAGAGACTTTTGCCCGCAAGCTGCTGTTCGGCGCTCAGGGTGACAAATGGCTAGGGGCAGCGGCGGCCGACCTTCAGCAGCACGCCGGGAAATGCCTTGTGGTCGCGGGCGACGGGCAGCCGCCATCCGTCCACGCGCTGGCACACGCGCTGAATCAAAAACTCGGCAACGTAGGCGTCACGGTGCTGTACACGGACACAGTGGCCGCGAGACCGGTGAACCAGGTGCAATCGCTGCGAGAGCTCGTCGCCGACATGCGGGCCGGGAAGGTGGAAGTTCTGCTGATCCTTGGCGGCAATCCGGTTTACAACGCGCCCGCGGATCTTGGTTTCGCAGAAGCCATGGAAAAAGTAAGACTCCGTGTGCATCTGAGTCCTTATGAAGACGAAACCTCGCTCTATTGCCACTGGCATCTGCCGGAGAGCCACTTTTTCGAAGCGTGGAGCGACGGGCGGGCATTCGACGGAACGGCCGCGATTGTGCAGCCGACGATCCGCCCGATCTACGATACACGGTCCCCCCATGAGATTGTCGCCGCGCTATTGGGACGGACCGATACCGGCTTCGACAGTGTGCGCCATTACTGGATAAACCATGGGCTGCCGCATGAGAATCTTTGGCAGACGGCATTGCATGACGGCGTGATCCCCAACACGGCCCTGCCGACAAAACCGGTCGGGCCTGCGAATCTCAACGTGCCGCAATCCCCGGGGCTCAAGCCGGCTCCTGGCATGCAGATCGTTTTCCGCGCGGATCCGGCGCTTTACGACGGGCGCTTTGCCAACAACGGCTGGCTGCAGGAATTGCCGAAACCGCTTACCCGGATCACATGGGACAACGTGGTGTCGATCAGCCCGGCTGCCGCGGAGCGAAACCGGATCGCGGATTGGGATTTGATCGAACTGAAGCACGGCGGTCGGTTCGTGAAAGGACCGGTGTTCATCATGCCGGGACAGCCGGATGATGTTGTGACGGTACACCTCGGGTATGGAAGGAAGCGCGCAGGGCATATCGGGAGCGGAGTGGGTTTTGATGCTTTCCAGCTCCGCACCTCCGGCGCGCCCTGGTTCGACGGCGGGTTGACGTTGCGGGGGACGGGGGAGCCATGTTGGCTGGCCTCTGAGCAGCTTCAGGAAAGCGAGCATAGCCGGGATCAGGCGCGGGTCGGTTCGCTAGGCGACTTCACGCGTGACCCCGCGTTCGCCCGCGGAGAAAATCCGAAGGAATCGCTATACCCCGGCTATCCCTACAGGGAACAGAAATGGGGCATGGTGATCGACGACACAGCATGCATCGCCTGCGGAGTTTGTGTTGTCGCCTGTCAGGCCGAAAACAATATCCCGGTAGTTGGCAAAGACCAGGTGGCGCGCGGCCGCGCTATGCACTGGATACGGGTCGATCGCTATTTCCAGGGAGGACAGGGCAAGCCGAATACCTATTTCAAGCTGATTCCATGCATGCATTGCGAGAGTGCTCCGTGCGAACTGGTGTGCCCGGTCGGAGCTACGGTGCACAACGCGGACGGGCTGAACCAGATGGTGTATAACCGCTGTGTGGGCACACGGTACTGCTCGAACAACTGCCCATACAAGGTGCGGCGGTTCAATTTTTACCAGTACGCCGATAAGACCACCGAAAGCCTGAAACCGCTGCGCAACCCGAACGTGACCGTGCGCAGCCGGGGCGTGATGGAGAAATGTACCTACTGCATCCAGCGCATTCAGGCCGTTAAAATCGAGGCACAAATTCACAATACCGGCATACGCGACGGCGAAATCATTCCAGCCTGCGCGCAGGCATGCCCGACAGGGGCGATCGTATTCGGCGATCTCAACGACCCCAACAGCCGTGTGGCAAGGCTTCAGGCGCAACCGCACGATTACGGGCTGCTTATGGAGCTGAACACGCGGCCGCGCACCACGTACCTGGCGCGCATCATGAATCCCAACCCTCGGCTGTAAAGGGGGAGAAGCAATTTCTACTCGGGTGGTAAAGCATGTCCACGACGGACGATTTCAGGGCAGGGACACTCGAACCGGATGCGGACCGCTTGCTGGCTCCCGGTCAAACCTATGCATCGGTGACCCAGAAGATCAGTTCGGTCGTGCTGACGCGGCGGCCTCCGCTGTTCTGGATGGTAGTCTTTGCTACCGGCTTCCTGCTGTTCATGCTCCTGTTGGTCGCGGTCACGTGCCTTTTCGCCAAGGGCGTAGGCATCTGGGGCATCATGATCCCGGTGGCATGGGGATTCGCGATCGTGAATTTCGTCTGGTGGATCGGAATCGGTCACGCCGGCACGCTGATTTCCGCGATCCTGTTGCTCTTCCGCCAGAAATGGCGCACGTCGATCAACCGTTTCGCGGAAGCGATGACCCTTTTCGCGGTCGCCTGCGCCGCCATGTTCCCGCTGCTGCACCTGGGCCGACCATGGGTATTCTACTGGCTGTTTCCTTACCCGGACACGATGAAGCTTTGGCCCCAGTGGCGCAGTCCGCTTGTGTGGGACGTGTTCGCGGTCTCCACGTACGGGACCGTATCGTTCATCTTCTGGTATATCGGATTGATCCCCGACCTCGCAAGCATGCGCGACCGCGCGCGGCATCCTTTGGTCAAGGTCATATACGGAATCCTGTCCATGGGCTGGCGCGGTGCCGCGCGCCACTGGCATCGCTATCGGGTGGCCTACCTGCTCCTCGCCGGGCTGGCAACGCCCCTGGTTCTGTCCGTCCACTCGGTGGTCAGTCTGGATTTCACGATTGCGATTCTTCCCGGTTGGCACTCCACGATATTTCCCCCTTACTTCGTCGCAGGCGCGATCTTTTCTGGGTTTGCGATGGTGCTCACGCTGGCGATCCCCCTCCGCAAAGTCTACGGATTGGAGGGTTTCATCACGGCGCGTCACCTCGACAACATGGCCCAGCTGTTGCTGGCCACGGGCCTAATGGTCGCTTATGGCTACGTGATGGAAACGTTCATGGGGTGGTACAGCGGCAACCGGTTCGAGATTTTCGAGCTGGTGACGCGCGCTTTAGGTCCCTATGCATTTTGGTATTGGGTGCTTATCTTCTGCAACGTGCTGGTGCCGCAGGTCTTCTGGTTCCGCAGCGCGCGCCGGAGCATCCCGGTGCTGTTTATCGGTTCGCTCCTGGTGAACCTCGGCATGTGGGTCGAGCGCTTCGTAATCATCGTGGTAAGCCTGAACCGCGATTTCATGACTTCCTCGTGGCGTATGTATTTCCCGACGTTCTGGGACTGGGCCACGCTGTCCGGCTCGATAGGCTTGTTCCTCACCTTGATGTTCCTCTTCATCCGGGTGCTGCCGGCCATTTCGATCTTCGAGTTGCGGGAGATGATTCACGAAGAAGGGGGGCACAGGCAATGAGCTTGTTTGCCAAAAAACAGGGAATCTATGGACTGGTGGCCGAATTTGAAGGTGCCGACGCCTTGCTGGAGGCGACGAAACGCGCCGTCCGAGAAGGCTACCGCCGGCTCGAGGCATATTCGCCATTCCCGATCGACGACCTCTCGGAGGCGCTCGGGTTCGAGCGCACCCTTGTCCCCCTCATCGTTCTTCTGGGCGGGATTGTCGGCGGGGTCGGCGGATTTTTTATGGAATGGTTTTCGGCCACCATTCACTACCCGATCAATGTGGGCGGCAGGCCCTTGAACAGCTGGCCGTCATTTATCCCCGTAACCTTCGAACTGACCATCCTGGTCGCTTCGATTTCGGCCCTGCTCGGCATGCTGGCTCTCAATAAGCTGCCCATGCCCAATCACCCGCTCTTTAACGTGGAGCGTTTCAGCCAGGCCAGCCAGGACCGGTTTTTTCTGTGCATTGAATCCTCGGATCCAAAGTTTGACGGTCAGGCGACACGTCAGTTTCTGGAGAGCCTGACCTCCATGGTGGTTTATGACGTGGAACCTTAATAGAAGACTGAGCCACCTTGTGGTCCTGGCGTTTTCCGCGGCTATGCTGCATTCCGGCTGTACCTTCACGAAAAATATGTACGAGCAGCCCAAATATCTGCCGCTGCAGCCCAGTGAGCTTTTTCCCGACGGCCGGTCTGCAAACCCGCCCGTCGAGGGCACGGTGGCACGCGGGAATCTTCGCACTGATGAAGTCTACTTTACCGGCGTGTCCGCGGCCGGGGCGGTGGAAGCACTGCCCGTGCCGCTTACGAAGCAGCTGTTGCTCCGGGGGCGGGAGCGCTTCAACATAGACTGTTCTCCCTGCCATGATCGCACGGGTTCCGGCAAAGGCATGATCGTCCAGCGGGGTTTCGCCACTCCCCCTTCCTATCACATTGCGCGCCTGCGTGAAGCGCCGATCGGCCATTTCTTTGATGTAATGACGCATGGATTCGGCCAGATGCCGGACTACGCCTCCCAGGTCCTGGTTGCCGACCGCTGGGCCATAGCCTCTTACGTGCGCACACTCCAGTTCAGCGAATATGCAACCATGGCGGACGTACCTGCAGCCGAACGCCCCAAACTGGAGAATGCAAAATGACCCCCTTGACGCTTCACGAAAGGATCCAAAATTCTCAGAGGACGGCGCTGACTGTCGGCATTATCGCACTTGCGGCCTGCATCGCCGGGGCTGCTAGAATGCCGGCTCAGTTTTATCAGTCGTATCTCATGGCGTTTATCTTCTGGATCGGGCTGTCGCTCGGATGCCTCGCAGTCCTGATGACGCACCACCTTTGCGGCGGCCGCTGGGGGTTCCCGATCAGACGGCTTCTGGAAGCAGGTTCGCAGACGATCCCCCTGATGCTTGTGCTGTTTGTCCCTATTCTCTTCGGCATGCGGGTTCTCTATGTCTGGGCACGGCCGGAGGCGGTTTCGCTCGATCCGCTTTTACGGCATAAACAAATTTACCTGAACCAGCCTTTTTTTATCATACGTACGGTCCTCTATTTTGCGTGCTGGCTCTGGCTGGTGTGGATGCTGGACCGCGCCGCCATGAAGCAGGACCGGGCTCCAGGCCCCCCGGCAGCCAAGCGACTGGCGGCAATCGGCGCCGGCGGCCTTGTGCTGTACACGCTCACCATGACATTTGCCGTCGTTGACTGGGCCATGTCCCTTGAACCACACTGGTACTCGACCATCTATGGCGTATTGTTTCTCGCCGGCCAGGCTCTTACCGGATTTGCCTTCGTGATCGTTGTACTAGCCCTGCTGATGAACAAGCCGCCCCTCTCAGAGGCGACGGAACCGTTAAACCTGCACGACCTCGGCAACTTTCTACTGACTTTCGTTATCTTCTGGGCCTACATCGCGTTTGCCCAATTCCTCATCATCTGGTCGGGGAACCTCGCCGAGGAAATACCCTGGTATGTGAAGCGTTTCGCGGGCAGCTGGAAGTGGTATGCGCTGGGTCTGGTGGTGCTGCACTTCTTCGTGCCGTTCTTCCTCCTGCTGATGCGCGAATTGAAAAGGCGGAGAGACCCGCTGGCGTGGATCGCAGTGCTGGTCTTCATCATGTGCATAGCAGATGTGATCTGGGAAGTGTCCCCAGCTTTTAACCCGGAGGGCTTTTCTCTCCACTGGATGGACATCCTGGCGCTGGTGGGCATCGGGGCATTATGGCTGGCGATGTTCCTTCGGCGGCTGAAGAGCCGTTCCCTGCTGCCCCTACACGACGCGAGGCTGTAGGAGGATTCCCATGGCACTCGAGCACAACCATGAATCCCAGGGCGGGCACGAAACCAGGGACATCAATCTGAAGGGGGTTGCGATATTCATGGTCGCACTGGTGTTGACCCTTATTTGCACGCACTTTGTCGTGATAGAGACTCTGAGGTTTTATATCCGTCATCAAAGCAGGCCGGTGCCAGCGACGCTGATAAAAGCACTGCCGGTGGAACGTGTGGGCCCGGGCCTCCTCGTCAATGCGCCGGTGCAGCTTCGCGAAATGCGGGAGAGGGAAGATCAAATACTGAACGGCAGCGGATGGATAGATCGCAACCTTGGGGTGGTGCGCATCCCGATTGCCCGGGCAATGGATCTGGTGATCCAACGCGGTTTGCCCAAAGAGATCGGTGAATCGCCGCAACCTGCCTCCGGAGGAAAGACGCAATGAAGAGATCCGGCATCTGTGGCGCATTTCTGCTTGTAGTCCTCGTGGCGACGGCGCTTCCTGGCCATGAACAGGAAACGATGCCCGCACAGTTGAAGAATGTCGGCATCGATCAACACCTGAACGAACAACTCCCTTTGGATGCGGCCTTCAAGGACGAAAACGGCAAGACCGTGAAGCTTGGGGACTATTTAGGACAAAAACCGCTTGTGCTTGTCCTGGCGTACTACGACTGCCCCATGCTCTGCAGCATGGTGCTCCAGGGATTGGCGGCGGCAATGCGCCAGATGTCGTTCGACGCAGGGAATCAGTACAACGTGCTGACTGTCAGCTTCAACCCGAGAGAAACCCCAGAGCTGGCAGCCGCAGCGAAAAGCCGTTATATAAAGCAGTATGGCCGTTCCGGCGCGGAAACCGGTTGGCATTTCCTGACCGGCGCACAGCCGGAGATTGACCGCCTGACCCGGGCCGTCGGCTTTCACTACGCATGGGACCCGGTATCCAAGCAGTACGCGCACGCCACTGCTGTCATGGTTGCAACCCCTGAAGGAAAGCTGGCGAGATATTTCTATGGTGTGGAGTTCTCGCCCCGGGACCTGCGTTTTGCGCTGGTGGAGGCCTCGCGGCACAAGATCGGCAGTCCCGTCGATGCGGTTCTGCTCTTTTGCTATCACTACGATCCTGCAGTGGGAAAGTACAACCTGCTGGTTACCCGGATTGTGCAGTTGGCCGGGGCGGTTTCGGTTGTGCTGGTAGCGCTTTTTATCCTAATGATGGTGCGCAGGGAGCGGCGCCAGAGGCAAGCCTGGGCCCAATCGGTCAAATCGACTCTGTGAGGATGTCATGCGAAACATCTTGCCGCTGTTTCCACCACAAGCGTCCACGACCGCGGGGCAGGTCGATCTGCTGTTTTACTTTCTCGTCGGGGTGTCGGCGTTTTTCGCGATCCTCATCTTCATCCTGATCATTTACTTTGCAATCAAGTACAGGGCGCGCCCCGAGCGTGAAAGGGCGGAAACCACTAGGACTTTCGTAGTCCTGGAAGTTATCTGGATCGTCATACCGCTCGGACTGACCATGGTCATGTTTTTTTGGGGCGCGAAACTGTTTGTCACGATTTACCGGCCGCCCACGGATGCCATGGAGATATTCGTGGTCGGCAAGCAATGGATGTGGAAATTCCAGCACCCGACAGGTCAACTGGAGATCGATGAGCTGCACATCCCCGTGGGCCAGACAATCAAGCTGACGTTGATTTCGGAGGACGTGATTCACGATCTGTTCATACCCGCATTCCGCATCAAGCGCGATGTGCTGCCGGACCGGTACGTGGCGTTGTGGTTTCAGGCAACCCAACCGGGAAAATACCGCTTTTTCTGCGCCCAGTACTGCGGGACACAGCATTCGTCGATGACCGGGTGGGTGGATGTAATGCAGCCGGTGGAATTCGAGAAATGGCTTAGCGAAAACCCGATTGTCGTGCCTATGGAGGTGGCCGGCGCAGCCCTATTCCAAAAGTTGGGGTGTACTGCCTGTCACTCCGGCGCCGGCAGCTCCCTAGGACCCCCGATGGCCGGAATTTATGGAAGCCAGGTTCGGTTGGCCGACGGGCATGTCGTGGTTGCCGATGAGACTTATATCCGTGAGTCCATCCTCAACCCCAATGCGCAGATCGTCGCCGGTTACCCGCCCATCATGCCGACCTTCAAGGGTCAGCTGAGCGATCAGGAAATGACGCAGCTTATCGCCTATCTCAGGTCGCTGAAAAAGGAGGCGAATAAGAAATGAGCAACGAAGCGCGCGAGCTCCCGGCGCAGCACTATCTCAACTCGGGTTACAGCATCAGGTCATGGCTGCTGACCACGGACCACAAACGTATTGCCATCTTGTACCTTCTCGCAGTGACGCTGTTCTTCCTCCTTGGCAGCGCTTATGCCGGCCTGATCCGATTGGAACTGCTTGAGCCGCGGGGTCACTTCCTCACCGACGAGGCTTATAACAAGTCCTTCACGATGCATGGCATCGTCATGATTTTTTTCTTCCTGATCCCATCCATTCCCGCGATACTCGGCAATTTTCTTATACCCATGATGATCGGGGCGCGCGATGTGGCGTTCCCCCGGCTGAACCTGGCAAGCTGGTACATCTTCATGCTGGGAGGTGTGTTCACCATTACGACTGCGGTGATCGGCGGGGCGGATACGGGTTGGACTTTCTATACGCCTTTCAGCACGCTGTACGCTACCACGCCCGTCATCCTGGTCGCCGCCGGTATTTTTATCGGCGGTTTCTCTTCAATCTTCACCGGACTGAACTTTATCGTCACTATTCACAAACTGCGCGCGCCCGGGCTGACGTGGTTCAAGATGCCGCTATTTATATGGTCCATGTACGCGAGCAGCCTGATTTTCGTGCTCGGCACACCGGTGCTGGCCATCTCGCTGGCATTGATTGGGGTTGAGCGGGCCTTCCACCTGGGAATTTTCGACCCGGCCTTGGGGGGGGACCCGATTCTGTTCCAGCACCTGTTCTGGTTCTACTCACACCCGGCGGTCTACATCATGATCCTTCCTTCCATGGGTGTGATCAGCGAGGTAATCCCCTGCTACGCGCGCAAAAGGATTTTCGGCTACAACATGGTGGCATTTTCCAGCCTCGCGATCGCGGTACTCGGGTTTCTAGTCTGGGGACACCACATGTTCGTGAGCGGCCAGTCGCTCTTTGCCGGCATGATTTTTTCGTTTTTGAGCTTTCTGGTGGCGATCCCCTCCGCGATCAAAGTGTTCAACTGGACGGCAACGCTTTACAAAGGCTCCGTTCATTACAACGCGCCGATGTTGTTTGCGCTGGGATTTATCGGCTTGTTCACAATCGGGGGGCTGACCGGCCTTTTCCTTGCCACCCTGGGCATGGATATCCACGTTCACGACACCTATTTCGTGATTGCCCATTTCCATTACATTATGGTCGGCGGCGCCATCATGGGGTATATGGCCGGGCTCCATCACTGGTGGCCGAAAATGTCGGGCCGGCTCTATCCTGAAGGCTGGAGCAAACTGGCCGCGGGAATTATATTCCTCGGTTTCAATCTGACATTCTTCCCCCAGTTTATACTCGGCTACCTCGGCATGCCGCGCCGGTACCACCTCTATCCTCCGGAATTCCAGGTGTATCACGTGCTTTCCAGCGCGGGCGCCTCGATCCTTGGAATCGGGTATCTGCTGCCGTTGGTTTACCTGCTGTGGTCGTTGAAGTACGGCAAGATAGCGGGGCCGAATCCGTGGGAATCCACCGGGCTGGAGTGGACAACGCCCTCGCCGCCGCCCACATTCAATTTCGATAAGACACCGATCGTCACCGAGGAAGCGTACGCCTATCCGACGGAGGGACCTTCCAGTGGCTGAGCTTCAACATAGCATTACGCATCAGTTCGACGACGCCGGGCAGCAGCACGATGCTGCAACCTTGGGCATGTGGGTGTTCCTGACGACGGAGATCCTGTTTTTCGGTGGCCTGTTCGCGAGCTATGCCGCATACAGGTCGATGTATCCGGAAGCCTTCGCCGCGGCGAGCGCCCGCCTCGACATCTTGCTCGGGTCGACCAACACCGGAGTGCTTTTGACCAGCAGCCTGACGATGGCGCTCGCGGTGCATTTCAGCCACAGGGGGAAGCGCGCGATCACCGTCGTCCTGCTCCTACTGACCATGCTGCTGGGCGCGGCATTCCTCGGGATCAAGGGCTTTGAGTACTACGAGAAATATGTCGAGCACCTCGTTCCCAACACCACTTTCCAATTTGCTGGCCAGGATCCCATGCATTCGGAAATGTTTTTCTATCTGTATTTTGCCATGACCGGCCTGCACGCGCTTCATATGATTGCCGGGCTGTTGGTGGTTGGCGCAATCACCCTGGCAGTCCTGCTGCGCGGAAAATTC
>Ga0326728_10012349_pt1 | contig 19010 bp, 21 predicted proteins | sample MB3enrmetagenome_FD_207602 | JGI IMG/M metagenome (GOLD analysis project Ga0326728, IMG submission 207602) | Lab enriched peat soil microbial communities from McLean, Ithaca, NY, United States - MB31MN | ecosystem: Environmental > Terrestrial > Soil > Wetlands > Peat | place: USA: New York... | reverse complement strand
TGAGGCTTGGATGGTTAAAGTCATACATGATTGGGGTTTCAACTTCCATTGCGCCGTACTGGTTCATGCGAAGACTGACATACTGTTCAAGCAACGATTTTATCAAGCGACCCTTCGGGTACCAGCGAATGTTGCCTGGATCACTGCCTGCTTCATAATCTGCGATTTCAAGCCTCTTCATCAACGTGACGTGAGGCGGCATCTGAGTGACTGCCCTAGCCTTCTTAATTTCATACTGAGAGAATTTTTGCAGGTTAACATGTCCCTTAAACTTGAATTCTTCAACCGGCACCAATGAGCCATCGGGCAGGATAATGTACCAGAACGACTGCATCTTATCCTCGGCTTTTAATGCTACAGAAACAGGCTCTTCCTCTTTTTTCGCTTCACCTTCAGTCTTAGCTTCTATCGCAGGTGCATAGGAGCGTGCCTGCTCAGCAAGCGGGTGCCCCTTTATTGAGATGGTGAATTGCTTGTTCCAGCCAAATGGAGCGCGGTAGGTTTCGATTCCTTTCTCTTTAGCGTAGGCTTCCATGGCTTTTATAATTTTGAGGGCTTCGTTTGGGTTGCTAAGGTTACTGCTTAAATGGGCAAAGGGGTAAATTAGGATGCGGTTCATTTTCTGTTTTCCCAGAAAGGCTCGGATGTCATCGATGGCTTTCTGCGCTATTGCTGTGTTGTCGCCTTCTTCTATGGCGATGAATAATACTACGACTTCTTCTATGCGGTTTTCTTTTTGCTCCACTTCCTCAGCAATCTCGATTTCTTTTTGGATGGGTTTGAAAACTATAAAGTTAGAGTGTAACTGGAGTATTCGCATGGCATTTCCCTCTCATGGGTGACCGTAACGCCACTTATCAAGCGTTTTATCTTTTTTCGTCTTTTTCTTGTATTCTTTATAATGCTCTTTGCAAATGTAAGCCCGTTTTTCCTTGCTGCTAACATTTAAAACAGCTTTGGCTTTGTTGACTGATATTGAACGGACTGCTTCTCTGCCGCAGCCTGACACATTGCATTTAACTCCTTTTTCTATGCGACCCATAGTCAAAGCCTCATGCATATTAGTTTACTACGTAATGTACCCTATTGCTTAAGTTCCTTTTCATACAAAGTCTTGGCTCTCAGATAAATTTCTTCTTTCGTACCTAGATAAGTTGGGCCAATTCCTTCAATGACTAACGAAGCTGCAGCTGACCCGACACAAGCGCACCACACTGATTCTTTTTGGCGAAGGTACTCCGTTAAGAAGCCGCCTATGAAAACGTCTCCTGCGCCTGTTGGGTCAACTACAACTTGTGAAGGGCAAGCAGCTATATTGTATTGTGCTCCCTCGACTGAGAGCACTGAGCCTTTAGCGCCCAAGGTAACGATGACGGTTTCAACCCCAACATCGTGAATCGCTTTTATCGCTGGTTTCAGCTCTGACTCGCCAGTCAGTGCATAGACTTCTTTCTGCGATGACTTGTAAATGTTGATTAAACTAAAAATCCGAGTATCTAAGCAAGCGTTTTCTGTCACGTTTCCCGCTTCGTCGAAGCTTCGAAGTAAACCCTGAGGATCAAGCGATAAAACATCAGTACAATGCTTCAGATGCTCAACTACTTCGAACGATACTTCGTTATCAATAGGAGCAACATGAATAGCCTTGGCATGCAAATCAGCTGGCACATCAACCAAGCATATCGGGGCTCCTTTACTTTTCAATTTCAGCACTCTATCAGACAAATCTGCATTATAACTCAGCTCAAAACATGTGGTCGGCTCATCTGCCAATTTAATTACGCCTGAAAGATCAATGCCTTCCTGCCTTAGCCACCACAGGTAAGCTTCTGGAAAATTCCCACCCACTTTAGAGATTATGGAGGCTGTTGCTTCCAACCGTTTAGCAGTAAATGAAGTGTAGGCTGCAGCGCCGCCTAAAACAATAAATGGGGCAGTTCGGCTGGGCAATAGAATCGTGTCGATTGATAAGTGACCAATAACCGCTACATCTACGTTTTGAATCACTGCCCGAGCCCCTTCATGACTAATAGGACATTCAAGAGATATAAATAAAGATTAAGAATTAAGGTTCTGTCAATTTCTCGGTTATTTTGGGTTCATGTCAACTTTCGGTTGCTTTTTTGAGTTAGCGCGCGCGATTTAACTAATATTATCAAACCTAAAAACTGATTATTATGCTGTGAGTTAAGCTTATAGAGTTAAACAACTGCAAGAATATTTGAGGAGGAAATTCGTTCTTGTCATGGGATGCCATCATTGGAATTTTTACGGCAATGTCATTTATTGTGATTTTAATTACTGGAATAGTTATTTTTTATCAACTAAGAGAATTGAAAAAAGGTACAGTTGCTCAAGCGTTTTCAACAATAGCTTCAGTGTTAGAAGATGACAAAGTTCGCATGGCTCGCCGTACATTAATAGGAAATTCAAAAAGCGATTTTAACACATGGACAGGAAAAGAAAAAGATGAAGCAGAAATTGCATGCAAAAGCTATGATGTTGTTGGAATTATGGTACAAAACAAGATGATTCCTCAAAAAATGGTCATTAAAGAATGGAGGCGCTCAATAATAAAATCCTATGAACACGCTCGACCAATGATAGAAGATTATAGAAAAGACAGAGGAGATGATTTTTGGAAAAATTTTGAATGGTTATATGACAAAGCAAAAAACCCCTCCTTCTTTCATTGGCTGAGAATATCCCTGTTTCCGAAAAAGGTCGTTCGAAAACCTTAAGAACTTATCTCGCGTGGGTTCTGTCAACTTTCTTCTATTGGCTTGCATTCTCTATCACTGTTTTCCATTTGTATTGTCCTCCAATCGTTATTCCGCAAGCCTCACTCCGAGTTTTGCCGTCTAACGCTTCATGTGGTCTAATGATACTATAACTCAAGACAGCAACCGATTTTTGACAAGAAAAGTCGGTAACCGAGAACTTGACAGAACCAGAATTAAGATTGAAGCAGCAGTATAGCTTTCGCCAAATCTCCCTGGCACTCCGCAAGAGCTTCTTTTGCTTTCTCTAAGCTTTTGCCAGTTTGGTCTGCCACCAGCCTCACATCCTCTTCAGAAAACGCTGGCTGAGCTGCCTTAATGGTTTGGCGTTGGGATGGGGCTTGCTCTGAAACTTGACCGCCGATAACCTGGTACATTTTTTGCCCTTGAACTTCTAAAATTGCCACTTCGGGTTCATCAATAACTATGTCTTTGCCGCTTGTTTTAATTACTACTTGTTGAACATCGGGTACAGAATCCATGTTCATGCCCATACGCTGCATCAAACGTTTTTGCTCTCGAGGATTCATGCGTTTATGCGTAGACTTCACTTCCACCAAGTATTCTACAGTTGAACTTCATAAACTTAACTTTTCCAAGGCATCCGTTTTGATTTTAGTTTAAACAAATTAATGGAAACTATTCGCAGATTGGTCAGGGCTCCAAAAATTATTCTATTTTAGCACACTAAGCGGTTAGCAAATTGGCTGAGGGCAGGACTTTCCAGAATGATAGGCCACTAACACTGCTCTTTGTTTGGGGTTAAGCTAATATAATCCGTGAAGATTACTTGGGGGCAATGTGGTAGTTTCCGTATATAACCTACCTTAAAAAACCCGGGTTGAATGAAATGAAATTAAATACTAAAAAATTAGCAGTTGCCACTGTTTTTGCCGCTTTGTATGCGGTCGGAGTTATTTTTTTAGCGCCGATAAGTTTTGGAATCTTTCAAGTAAGGGTTGCTGATGCTATGCTGCCGCTGTCGATGATTTTTGGGCTCCCAAGTGCGCTGGGCCTTAGTTTGGGCTGCATAGTTTCTAACGTTTATGGCGGGTTTGGAATAATTGATATTGTTGGCGGCGCAGCTGCAAATCTTGTTGCGTGCACTTTAGCTTGGTATATTGGTCGCAAAGGCAGGGAGGCTCAGCGGTTTCTGGGAACTGTTGCAGAAACAGTAGTTGTTGCTTTGATTGTCGGAGGGTATCTTTCATTGATATTTCGGGTTCCTCTGGAGATCAGTCTTTTAGGAGTATTTATTGGCGAAATGATAGCAGTAAATCTCATAGGTTTCCCCATAGAAGAAGCTATAAGGCGAAGCAAAATTTTTAGAAAATATGATTAAAGAAGCAACTAGCATATGCAATGCTGAAAAAATGGTTTGCGCTCAATAGTCCCGAGTTTGGCAATCTCCACGTTACCCCTTTTTCTTTTTTTGATTAATAAATAACTTGACAGTATTTCAGAACTGATTACCTTTGGATTGGCAGCTTGGTACTTCGCAATTAACTCTTCTATACAAAGTTGGCGTAAGTTTAATTGACTAGAAGTTTTCAAGGTATTCGTTTAGATTTTAGTTTAAATTCTTTCAGGGACCAATGAAAAATAAATTGGAAAGACGGTTGATTAGAACCCATTCCCACTAGAGATTTCACCCACACGATTCTCTTTTTCTTTAATGTAGCTTTGCCTTTTTTATTCTCCGCGTTTTAGAATAAGAGGTTTTGATGCTTCTTGCTTTGATGCTTTCTTTACTTCAATTTCGTCGTAATCTTGAGCGTTTAGGTTTTTTTCGGAAGGCTGAAGGTCTAGAAAAACGTAGTGAGTATCTCCATCGTTAGAATCAACCTTAACTACCTGTAAAGGTTTCATGCATTAGCCTTCTCAAACTTAATGATTGCATTGGCGAGAATTAAGCATGTTCGATTTTTTCTTGGTCAATTTGCTTCGAAAATCGGGAAGAATTACTACAATTTTGTTAAATTATTTGGATTTTCTCTCTTTTTTAGACTTAATTTAAAGCATTACATAATATTTAGCATATATATGATACATGCAGGTGCCGCATGCGTTTAGGTTAACTCGTATTCTTTTCCTTGTACTTGTGGTAAGATGATTGGTGGTGGCAAATGCTGTCCAAAATGCAATATTCATTTCTGCTTCACATGTATGCTTGAATTAATGTATGCGCAAAATAAGCTTCCACTTGAATATCCTATGTGTGGTGGAAATCCTATTCGGTATTTTTGCTTGCTGTTTTAATTATATTTCTTCTCTGATTAGTATTGGTTCTCTTTGGATACTGTATTACTGAATAAACGCAGACCGACTCAATTATTAAAGTGAGAACAAGTAGCTCAAAAAAATTAATTACATTACCAATTGTAAGCAATGCTGCACCTATTTCAGCGAACAGGAAGACAATAAAAATCAGGATTTTTGTTAACCATGCTTGCATTGCAATTCTCACCGTTTCATAATTGTTTTTGACTTGCTTAAAAAACTTAGTAAGTTAAAAGCTGAACGCACAATACTATTAGAAAACACTCTTTTCGTTATCTAAATACGCGTGCGGATAAACTTGACTAAGAAATCCCTCAATTAAGATTGCTTAACAGTATTTTTAGCCTTTGCTTTCTTTTGTTACTCAGTTATTAACCCTAAGCTGAAAGACAGTTTCAACAGATACGTTAAGTTAAATGACCCAATGAATTTAATTATAGCGACATGTCTGAACTAAACAGGGATTGTAAACATGTCTAGTACTTTGTTAGTTATCTATTATTCCAAAAAAGGTTCCACTCAAAAAATGGCTGCAGAAATAGCCAGAGGCGCTCGGGATGCGGGCGTAAGCGTGGTCTCTAAAAGTGTTGTCGATTGTACCATAGCTGATTTGCTCGCAGTCAATGGAATCGCTTTTGGGTCTCCCACTTATTACAGCAATATTGCGTGGCAACCCAAAAAGTTTCTAGATGAAACAATACTTGAATTCTATGCTCAAGGGCATTCGCTTAAAGGTAAAGTGTGTGGTTGCTTCACCTCCACAGGAGGATATAATGATGGAAAAGAATGTCTACGAATGTTAGAGCTTGCGTTTGGCGATGCTCTAAAAATGCGTATGGTTTCAGGCGTGGTTCTTGAGTCCAAAGACATTGTTGAAGGGAATGTTTCCAAATGTTATGATTTGGGGAAAACGATTGCGCAGGAACTAGCAAAAGCTAGTCAAGGGATGGGCCCCTAGCTACCTATTTGAAAGTCTTTTCTTAAAAAAACTTGGCTTAATTGTCGGTTATTTTATCTTGACTCGTTGCTTGATACGTTTTTCATATTCTTCTTCCGTAATGATGCCCTTCTCCGTAAGTAAGTCAACTAGGGCAGAGTGCATACTGTCAAACCTTTGAGGTCACACTTTCAACAACCTCTCCACTGTACTAAAATGTAGTTTTAGCATTTGCTTTAAGAAGTGTTTGAGTACTGAGCGTTTTCTATGTACGATTTATCCAGACCTTGCGACGCCTGCGGAAGAGAACATATGGGTGGCGATGGCAAGTGCTATATTTGAACTTAAGATTCAGTGGCTTTTTTGAAAAAAAGTGCTAAGACAGTCAAGGATGCAAGGCAAGCTCAATCTGCCCAATATTGTTGATTACAACCTGAAGTGAAGCCATACCTGAGATTAAGCAGCCAACAGTCAGAATGATACTTACATGCTTCATACGTGTAGGAGCATACCTCTTCACTCCATAATAAAATAAGAAAAGCAACGCCCCCACAGCGGCCACAACGCTGTATTTCCAAGCCATCAAACCCCAAAAGCCATAGTAACCTAAAACTCCCTTTGCGTACGTGCCAGTTTCGGTAAGCCCTAAATCCAAGCCAATCTTAGTTGTCAAACCATCCAAAAACTCCACAACAACCACGAAAGCATAGGAGTAGGCAAGCCACTTTGTGGTGAAAGCAGATATTTTAATCTGGTCTCTACTCAGAAACATCCTCATGGCTTTGTCGTCTCCTTTCTCATCCTCTCAAAAGTTTTCTGCAATATCTTCTATATTACGTATCTTGGAATATTTCGAATTAGGAACATTATATCTAGGCTCAGTTCTCTTAAGCGACCATGCGACTGGATTTTGAATTCATAAATCGTTTATCACTTTGTGATTATATTAATCACAAGGAAGCTTAGAAGTGGCGAAGATTAAGCAGGAAAGTGATATTGCAGACTTTCTGTACTGCGCTTGCATTTTAGAAGAAAGAGCATATTTACTTTACAAGGATCTCGCCGACAAAGTGGATCTCCCGCTAATCAATTCTTTACTGCTTCACATAGCATACGATAGTCGGAAGCATTCAGTAATCCTCAAAGGAATAAGCAAAAGCATTGCCAAGGCAAAAAAGGTACCGAAAAATCGCGATCAGGAACTTTTTTTTGGTGAATCCTGGCCGATAATTGAGCATCTTGTAAAAGAGATTAACGATAAAGAAACAATACCTAAGCAGCACCTATCTTCGTTGATACATAAACTTATGATTCTAGAGAACACTGTTGCCGATAAGTACTATTGTCTGGTTCAACTGAAGGCCCTTCGATACATGGCAAGAGAATTAAGCGAAATCTACAATTTGGATGTAAAAGACCTAAGGGACATTCTTAATATCATTATTAGAGACGAAGAGATTCACAGAGAACTCTTGTCAAAAATGAAAAGGATTCTTGTGGGAAAAGAAATACAGACAGAAGGGATAGCACCTGTATTCAAGTACACAAACCCTGACGCATGGAACTACGAATCAACACTTCATAGCTTCACAGACACACAAGCCAAAGAAAACATTTGAAATACCTTCCGATTTAACTTGTAGGTTTCTAACTCGTAGTCGCATCTACCTTCCAAGCCTCCATCGTGAAATTCAAATTTTATTATCTTAGGTTCAATTCCAGCAATCATAGAGTTTTTGCGGAACATGCAAAGGTGATGGCGAACCATCAAATGCATTTCCCTCTGGACCCAATTCAACAAAAATAGGCTTTATCTCTAAAGCTTTATGAATAAAGGATCCATAAGCTGGATTCTGAAGCTGTTTGAATCAGTCCTTGAATTTCTAATTTAAACCAAAGCCATTAACGAAAAGCTTGTTAATTAGAAGCTTGATTAGTCGTTATGCCGCGTTTGTGGTTTGACAAGGGCACCCTTCTGTTGAAAGGGGAGGTTGGAACTCCATATGGTAAATGGGACCCACGAAGCGGTTGTTACCGACTTAAGGCTAGCCACTACAAGGATGCCTTGGAATATTTTAAGGAAAGCAGAATCCACTGCGAAGATGATGTTCCAAATCTGCCTCCTCTCGAACAAGTAAAAAGCAACGTAGAGCTGAGATCTTACCAAAACAAGGCCTTAGACAACTGGCAACGTGCAGGAAACAGAGGAGTACTAGTTTTGCCCACAGCCGCCGGAAAAACCTTCATTGCACTCAAAGCAATTGATCTCCTCAGAACACAAACGTTGATAGTTGTTCCCACTTTGGATCTAATTGACCAGTGGAGAAAACGAGTGAGAGAATACCTCGGCGTGGAAGCCGGCGTCGTAGGCGGAGGCGAAAACATCATACGGATGGTGACGGTCTCAACCTATGATTCTGCTTATTCCCAAGCGGCACAGTTAGGAAACAGGTTTATGTTCTTAGTTTTTGATGAGGTGCATCATTTAGCTTCCCCGGGGTACATGCAAATCGGAGAAATGTACATTGCACCCTACCGCATGGGTTTAACCGCCACCTACGAAAGAAGCGACCAGAGACATGCACTTCTTCCACTGATTGTAGGCGACCCAGTTTACTCTATTGACATTGAAGAACTAGCAGGAAAACACCTTTCACCCTACACGTACGAGAAAGTATCAGTCGAACTGACCCCTGAAGAACAAGAAACCTACGAAGCCCAGATGAGCGTCTTTAAAAACTATCTTAACCAGAGACGAATCGTCTTGAAAAGCGCCGCTGACTTTCAAAGGTTTATAATGACCACTGGCAGAGATCCACATGCCCGAGAAGCACTTCTCGCTCGAAACCGCGCTCTAAGAGTTGCAGTCAACTCCGAGGCAAAACTCAACCAGTTAGCCCAAAGACTTGAAACGTACAAAGACGAGAAAATTCTGATTTTCACGCTATACAACGATTTAGTCTACACGATCAGTAGGCGTTTTCTGATTCCAGCCGTCACGTATCAGACCCCAAGGGAAGAGCGCCGCGAAATACTGTCCAACTTCGGAAACGGCAAGTACAAAGTCATAGTTACTTCTCAGGTTCTCGACGAGGGCATGGATGTTCCAGACGCGTCAGTCGGCTTAATACTAGGCGGAACCGGAAGCACCCGAGAGTACGTGCAGCGACTAGGGCGGCTTCTCAGAAAAAAAGAAGGCAAAACCGCCAAAATAATAGAAATCATCTCCAAGGAAACCGTGGAAGTCGGCATCAGCCGCAGACGACGCCTAAAAACTGGAGAGGCATCATAGTGCTTCCAAGTAACCTGTTGGTGGTGTGGAAGAGGAAAGGCGAAATCCTGCCCCGCTACGCTAAACTCTCCAGTGACAATCTTGAAGTTGCAGGCGGCCTTATCGAAGCATACAAGGAACATATTGGAGAAAAGAAGAAAGCCCTCAAAACCGTAGTCACCGACCTTGAGAACAAAGGATATGAGTACCGCTTCGTTAGGGCGTTAGCTTTGCTGCTTGACCGAAAAGGCACCTTTACCTGCAACAGCAAAATCAACCCCATTGACTTAAGAAGAAAAATCTTTCAAGCAACAGAAAAGTTCGGTTTACCCACAACTCCAGAAAAACGACAAAGAATAATCGAGGCAGGCGCTTCAGAAATGGCGCTGACATCGGAAAACTTTGAGGAGTATCTTTACGCCGACTTAGATGACGAGTTAATTCTTGAAAAGTTTGCTCCTCCCTCATCGTATGAACTGCTTGAACAATACAATCTTAGCCTGTCACAGACGCTTCTATTCGACTCCACAGAACTAAGCTTCACGGCATCTGGCAACTGGCAGAGCCTGTTTTATTTTGTGAAAAAACTGGGTCTTATCTACGAGGTGTTCCGCGATAATGGTTTTTGGGTGAAAATAGATGGCCCAGCCAGCCTCTTCAAGCTCACAAAAAGGTATGGAATCAGCATAGCTAAGCTTCTCCCCATAATCGTCGCCAATCCCGAATGGACCGTCAACGCAAAGATACTGTGGAAGTACACAAACGAAATCTGCAACTTCAAAATCGAAAGCCAAAAGCATGGCACACTGTTTAAGAAGCCTAACTTGCCGCCTGCAACCTACGACAGTGCCGCTGAAGAAAGCTTTGCTTTACAGTTTCAAGCTGTAAAGTCCGGTTGGACTTTGAAAAGAGAACCAGAACCTGTTCCCGCGGGAACCCAAGTGATAATACCCGATTTTTCCCTTGAAAGAGCCGGCGTCAAAATCTACGTAGAGATTGTAGGGTTCTGGACTGAAGAATATTTACTGAGAAAAGCAGAAAAACTAAAGCAAGTAGAAGCCAAGATGCTTCTGCTAGTTGACGAAGCTTTGGCATGTGAGAAACTCGCTGCACTGGAGAAGCGACCGCAATTGAACTTCATTTATTATCACGACAAAATCCCCCTCGCATCAATTCTGCGTTACTTAGAAACCGCTTTCGAAGGAGTCAAAGACAGAGAGATCAAATTCTTAGAGAATCTCCCAGTTAAGTTTACAGAGCCAGTTATCTCCTACGACGAATTTGCCGCTAGAATCGGCATTTCCACAGAAGCCGCCAAAGCGGTTCTAACAGTTAATCCTCCTCCAGGCTACGTTGCGATGCCCAACATTCTAGTAAGTAAAGAAAAGCTAATTCAAATAAATAATCAAATCGAAGAATGCCTAAAACAGTCAGGAAAGTTACCTCTTACCCAAGCAATAAGGCTAATTGAAGCTGAAGGAGTAAGTGACGCATCCTGCGCTTTAACTCAACTCGGCTATAAAATTACTTGGCGCGGAATAAACAGCGAACAAGCTGAAGTCTCCAAGCCTTCAACGATGAAGGAGTAGGCAGTCCAGCAGCTTACCTATCCGCTACTTGAGAATTGGAAAATTCCACGCCAAAGAAAATTCTGCTAAGTTCAGACGACCTTAGCAATTATGGGCATCACATAGTGGGAGGTTCATAATGTTTACGTGCATGCAAATCTAGTTCTTTGCTGTCTTCAAAATTTGAGCCACACCACGGGCATTCATAATCATCTTTCATAGTTACCATCAAACTAACTAAAACTGTTTTGTTTTTAAATTTATGTGGGTGGCTATTGGATACAACAATTATTAAATCTAAGAATAAAACAGCAAAATTAAGAAAACAAAGCTTCCAGTGCATTCAACTTCACCAATAGCACAGCAACTAAACAAAATCGCGTAAAAATGAAAACCTTAATAACTAAAAAAGCACTTATCAAGAACTACTTCAAGTCGAAGGGAAGATAATTTGAAAAAGATAGTAACTGTGGTAATTATTGCAGCTTTAGTTTTAGCTGCGTTTAGTATGTTGTCTACGCAAAGCGTGAAAGCGGATTCCACATCGGAAGCCAGTGTTATTTCTTACAGTTGGTATACTGCTCCTTCAAACACTGTCCTAGCATCAGCACCTGGCGATTTTATCGTAGTCGGTGAAGTTGCGAATGTGGGTTCAAACATCATACAAAACGTAACTCTTCAAGCCACCGCTTTAAGCTCCACCGGAGCGACGTTGGCCACAACCACCGGTCAAGCATTCACGTATCATACGCTTCCAGCGCAGAAGGCTCCTTTCTACCTGGACTTTACTGATGCAAGTAGCACCACAGGCAACCTAAACTGGATCTCTTCAGTCAGCTCTGTCCAGATTTCAGTTACTTCCGTTGCTGATACACCTTACAGACAATATGCAGGTGTGATGGTTCCAGCTGTAGGTGGCAGCGCTCCTTACATACCCGGCAATGGCAGCTACATTGTTATAGGAGCCGTTGTGAACAATGGAACCCAAACGGATCAAGACCCCTGGGTTGTTGCAACATTTTATAACAGTGCTGGAAAAGTTATAGGTTTGAATTTCACAGATGAACTAACTAGCACTCTTGCCCCTACCGACGCCTTAAGGTTTTTTGCATCACCCGCAGATGACACACCTCAATTAACAAGTGAAATAGCAAGCTACTCATTAATTGTTGATTCTTTAACCATGTCGAATTCTACATCACCTACTTCTTCGCCCACCGCCTCACCTTCAAAATCAACGACACAATTGCCAATATTGCCCATAGTAATCGTAGTAGTCGTCGTTGTAGTTGTCGTCGCTGCTCTGATGTTACTTAGAAAACGCCAAAAGATGCCTCCACCACCCCCGCCGCCGCCTCCACCGCCAACTCCATAACAGCCGCCAAGCTCAATCTTTTTTCTCCTCAGTAATATCTCTGAACAAGATACTCATACCAAGCAGGAGAGCATAAGTAACTTTTCTGCAGAAACCAACAAATCTAGGTTGCTTGTTGATTTCCATTCTTATTATTATGCAGTTCCGATAATCTGAGAAGCGTCTCTTTGTAGACTTGAATGGCGTTCAAGTACTCGCTTATGTCAATGTGCTCATCTAAAGTGTGATCTAAATGCGAGTCGCCTGGACCGTAAGTGACTATTGGCAGGTTCATGGCTTTGCCAAGGATGTTCATGTCGCCGGTGCCTGTTTTGCGCAGAAGCGTCGCAGGCTTGTTCAGCACTTTTCTAACAGACGACGACACTATGTGAACTATCGGTGAAGCCTTGTTAACTTCGAACGGCTCAACAGTGTCAAGAACGGTTGCTTTCACTGTAACCTTTGGATTGGCAGCTTGGTACTTCGCAATTATCTTCTCTATCTGCTCAAAAACCTGAGCCGTGGTAAACTGTATTGGCACTCGGACGTCAAGATTCATCTCAGCCTCAAAGGGAACAACAGAAGTTGCTCTGCCACCCGCAACTTTAACCAAACACGCCGTAACAGCATTAAACGGGCTTTCCGAAGGATCCAGCGAGGGATATGAAGAAGCGTTTTTGATTAGCCCCCAAACCTCATATGCTTTCTCTAGGGCATTATCGTAAAGCCAAGGCGTAGACGAATGCCCCGTCTCAGTTTTGCAAACGATTTTGAGCTGGATTTGGCCTTTGTAGCCGATGGTTACGTTCTCAACGCCGCTGGGTTCACCGAAAATAGCGTAGTCAGCCTTAATTCCTTGAGTTATCAGATGCTTCACACCGCGGCTGGTGGCTTCCTCTTCCACGACGCTGGCAACCAAAATTTTACCCTTAAACCCAGGCTCTTTAGCAGCCGAGACTGCAGCCATAATCATTGCGGCAAGCGGACCCTTCGCATCCACGGCGCCTCGAGCGTAAATTTTGCCTTCTTCAATCCGAAGCGGCAGATGCCCGGCTACCGTATCCATATGCCCGCATAATAAGATAACTGGTTCGCCCTCGCCCACAACGCCGATTACATTTCCAATAGCGTCTTTTCCAACCTCAAAACCCATCCGCTTCATTTCATAAGCTAAGAAGTTGGCTGCGTCCTCTTCTTTTCCTGAAGGGCTGTAAATGCCCAGAAGGTTAGTTAGGAACCGTACTGCTTGCTCGCTCATTTTCCTCTTCCCTCAAAACCTCATCTAAAACCGAGACTGCCCGATCGATCTGCTCTTTCTCAATCACCAAAGGCGGCAACAGCCGAACCACGGTTCTTCCAGCATCCAGCACCAAAACACCTTTTTCCGCCGCCTGGAGAATTACGTTGTGAACGTCATATCGCAGTTCCATGCCCAGCATTAAGCCTAAGCCGCGAACTTCCTTGATGATTTTATGCTTAGCCTGCAAACCTTCCAGCTGAGCCTTCAAATACTTGCCCATAACGGCTGCTCGGTCAGCAAGTTTTTCTTCTACAAGCGCATCTATGGCGGCGCATCCTGCAGCACAAACCAGCGGGCTTCCACTGAACGTGGATGAGTGTTCACCAACTTTAAGCACTGACATAATGTTCTCCTTGGCAACGGTTATACCGATAGGCAAGCCGCCTGCAAACGGCTTCGCCAAACACATAACATCAGGCGTAACACCCCAGTTTTGGCACCCGAACAGTTTGCCCGTGCGCCCAAAACTGGTTTGCACTTCATCAAAAATTAACAAAACATTCTTTTCATCGCAGATTTGCCGCGCCGCCTGCAAGTAACCGTCAGGTGGAACACGAACGCCGCCTTCACCGCGGATTGGCTCCATCAAGACTGCGGCTGTTTTCTCAGTTATCGCTTCACGAAGTTTATCGGCGTTGTCAGGGGCTACATGCTTGAACTCGGGAACCAGCGGCATGAAAGGCTCTCTGTATTTCTTGTCCCATGTTGCTGATAATGCACCCATAGTTTTGCCATGAAAAGCGCCCATTAAAGCAATTATTTCTGGTTTGCCCGTGTATTTGCGGGCTAATTTTATAGCGCACTCGACGGATTCAGCTCCACTGTTTGAAAGGAACGCTTTATCCAAGCCTTTCGGCGTTATCTGCACAAGTTTTTGTATGAATTCGCTTCGTTTGTCGTTGTAGTAGCCGCTGTGACATGAAATAAGCTGTTCTGCCTGAGCTTGAATGGCTGCTACAACTTTTGGGTAACAATGCCCCAGCAAAGCTACACCGTAGCTACTTGAGCAATCCAAGTATTCTTTGCCGTTTATGTCCCAGACAAGCGCACCTTTGCCTTTTGTTAGTACGATTGGTTTTTTGGAGAAAACATTCGCCATGAACCGATTTTCAATATCCGTTATGTCTTTGTCATTCATCGGTTATCACTGTACCAACCTTATGATTCAAAGCACAACTAATAGGCTGATTTCCCGTGCCCGCGGTAACTAAGACTTCTTTGACGCCTTGGTTTAAAGCTTCCAGTGCTGCGTGGACTTTGGTGCTCATGCCTTGCCCAATGCTTGACATGACCTCTTTAACCTCTGTTGCGCTAATTTTTGGAACACACTCGCCCTTGAGCATTAAGCCCGCCACGTCGGTGAGCAGGATTAAGCGGTCTGCTTTGAGGGCGCCTGCAATTATGGCGGCTGTTCGGTCGCCGTCCACGTTGAGGGGTTCAAAATCTTGGCTAATCGCTATAGGTGTCACAATTGGCACGTAGCCTTTTTCAAGCAGGAGATTTAGCAGTTCGGAGTTAACTTGGGTTATTTTTCCTGTATAGCCGCCGTCGATAACTTTTTTTCTGCCCCGTTCGTCGATGTGGATGAGCTTGGTTTTTCGTTCAGCCTTCAAGGTTGCCGCATCTAAGCCAGTTATGCCTACAGCTTGGATGCCTTGGCTTTGCAATGCTAAAACGATTTGCTTGTTGATTTTGCCTGCCATAACCATAGTGTAAATTTCAATTGTTTCTTTGTCGGTGTAGCGGCTTCTGAACCCTTCTGGCGAAATTATGAATTTTTGTTCTTTGCCCAGTTTAGAGGCGATTTCGGTGACTTCTACGCCTCCGCCGTGCACAAGGATGACCTTGTTGTCTTTGGCTACTTCTTTTAGGTCGGAGACTAAATCTTGGGATGCTCCCTCTTTGAGTATGCTTCCGCCCATCTTTATTACAAGCAGCATAGCTATCACATCGGATGGAAACCAGTACTTTTTAGCCCAGTTGTCTCATCTATGCCCATGAGAATGTTCATGCATTGTACGCCTTGACCTGAAGCACCTTTAGCCATGTTGTCGAGGGCTGAGAAAAGCAAAAGCCGATTCGCATGCTCATCTATCTCGAAGCCGACATCACAGTAGTTTGTGCCCATGGTCACCTTCGGATCAGGCAACTGATACGGCCCCTTCTGATACTTAACCAAGCGTACGAACGGTTCATTCCCATACTGTCCGCGGAGAGCTTTCCAAACGTCCTTGCTGGTAATGGGTTGTTTTGGAAAAGTGTGAATAGTTGCAAGGATCCCACGAACCATGTTTACGGCATGGGGGGTGAACGATATTTTTACTGGTTCATTCGTTAACGCGTTAAGTTCCTGTTCAACTTCAGCGATGTGGCGGTGCCCAATAACTTGGTAGGGTCGCACTCCGCTAAACCGTTCAGGATGATGCGATGAAAGGGTTGGTTTGCTACCGGCACCAGAAGAACCAACTTTTAGGTCCACTACGATTTTGTCTTTGTCAACAAGCCCAGCTTTCACTATAGGCGCTAAGCCCAAAATAGCGGATGTTGCCATGCACCCTGGACAAGCGACGAGTTTAGCGTTTTTTATTTCTTCCCGATGAAGCTCGGGCAAGCCGTATGCAGCTTCCTTGAGCATTTCCGGGTGGGCATGTTTCCAGCCGTAGTAGGTTTCGTAGTCGGCTGGGTTTTTGAGGCGAAAGTCTGCGCTCATGTCGATTACTTTTAAGCCTGCTTCTAAGAGTTTAGGAACTAAATTAACTGAGCCACCGTGCGGGGTTGCCGTGAAGATCAATTCGCAGTTTTTCTGCAACTCAGTCATATCTTGGGGGACGAATTTCAGCTGTGTCAATCCCCGCAGGTTCGGATGGACGTTGAAAACGTATTCCCCTACGCTTTGGCGTGAAGTAACCATAGTTACCTCTGCTTGCGGATGAAGAAGCAGCAGCCGCAGGAGCTCGCTGCCAACGTATCCTGAACCGCCAATTATTCCGATTCTCAACATCTTTTTTTCCTCGTTACTTGATTAATTGTCTATCAGGCTTTGTGCACTCTTTAGAAGAGGAACCGCCACATTGTAGCCTGTTGCAAGCCGAGTGTTCTCCCAGAACTCTGGGCAAGAATTCGACTCATGAAACACTAATGCACTCTTATTATTTTCTACGCTTTCTTCAATTATCTTTTTAATATTTTCGTAATGCTCGCTATCTCTGTAGCCTTGGAACGCTTTTTCTAGTTTACTGTTCCATGCTTGGAAGTCAGTTAGGCGACTGTCATCCCGCTTAATCCTTTGGACAGGCGTGAACGCTTTGGCTGCCTTATCGAGTTCAGCTTTGAGGTAAGCGTCATCAACCTGTTTGTTTTCTTTAACGTTTACCATGGCGTCTAAAGCGAAAATCCACGCTTCACTGCCTTTTCCAAGGGCTTTGCCGCATTTCACCGCAAGTTCCTGAATGCTCTTAGGTAGTTTGGCGCCGAAGACCAAGTTGCCCAAGAAAGTGTTTGTTCTGAAATCCTTAAAGCCGGCTCTTGCCATCGCGGCAGGGTAGCAAACTGGTTGTTTACCTTTCTCTTTATGAACTATTATTCTTAAATCGTAAAACCACTTCTGAATCAGTTCCTGCGCAACTACGCCGACAGGGTTAATTATTGAGGGTCTTGTTTCTTGAATGCTGGTTATGAGTTCTTCTTGGTTTTTTGATAGCATGATCATTTTGCCGTGAGTCCCCGCGTCGGCTTTGATTACTATGCCTTCTGTAAGGGAGATTTCTTGTTGGAATAGTTCTGCTATATCTTTTTCGTTGTGAATTTCCTTGCCATTTTTCATGGTGTCGGTTGAGTCGCATGGGACGTAGACCGTTTTGGGAACTGGGATACCTTCTTTCCAGAAGTTGAGTAATGTGCGTAGTTTGCTGTAGCAGAGGAATTCGATATTAGAGCTGTTTAGCGTTTTTTTGCCGAGTTGTTCCATGATGTATGAGGCTTGGAGGCGACGATTTTTGCTTTGCGCGCGGTTAAGCACGACAACGGTGTCTCTGATTATGTTTGTGTAGTCTTTGCCTTTGGTTTTAGCGCTAAAGCCGTCTTTGGAGATTGATAAAGAGATTTTTCGGAATGGCAGAAAAGTCAAATCAACGCCTAACTGTTGGGCTGTTAGCTTGATGCCGTTTTCGTCGTTTTCTGACCGCTCATATAGGAGTGCTATACTCATCGCTTTTCTGCTTCCACCAAAAAAATTAATCAAAAAACTGATTTAAATAATGAAGGCTGGGTAGTGATACTGCTTATTCGCCCCAGTCTTCGCCTTCAATGGTTAATTCTTGAAGGTCTACGCATCCGCCTTTCACTTGTTTAACTTCAAGTTCAAGTCCGCAGCCGGGGCAACTCAGGATTTCTCCTTTTTCTATGTCTGCTGGAACATCAATCTCTGCGTCGCAGTCAGGGCATTTCGCCTTATTTACAGTCTTCATTTCTTGAGGGTTTATATTTACTGGTTTAATCATTTTATTCGTCACTTTATTATATTCGGAAATGTCTTTTTCAGTAAAGTCGGGTTTCTTTTAAACATTTTGACTTATTTGTTACAAGTAAGACTACTAATGTTCCATTTGGTGCAAATGTTTAGCATAGAAAAAAGAGCTTTAGGAACTGAAAAACGTACAATAAACACGTAAACACAACGAAATCCGCACTCACTCAAATGTCCAGAATAGAAATCGTTAAATTATCTTACTGCAATAACATTCGGCGACAGAAAATGGATGAGAAAAACAAGGAAATAATCAAACTCCTAAAAGATGACTCGAGAGCAGGCTACGGCGAAATAGGCGCCAAAGTAGGCTTATCCGAGGGCGCCGTACGGAAAAGAATCAAAACACTTGGCGACGAAGGAGTCATACGCAAATTCACGGTTAAAATCGGCGTTGCAGAAGGCGCCCAAGCCATAACTTTACTCACAACCAACCCTGCCTATCCAACACAAGACGTGTCAAAAAAAATCCAAACAATCCCAAATGTTGAAACAACCTATGAAGTAACAGGCGAATACGACATCGTAGCAGTCATCAGCGGTATGAACGTGACAGAAGTTAACGAGTGCATAGAAAAAATCCGCTTAGTAGAAGGCATAATGAAAACCAATACGATGATTGTCCTACGTAGCTCCTGACCTTCTCCCACCAGACCCGCTTCAAAATGTTTGGCAGAACACAATTAGCTAATAGAAATACAAACGGGTTTATTCGGGCTTTTTGTTAAAGCGACCCGTTTTAAGGTCTCTATTTTGCCTTGTCAGCATTAGAGCCTGCCTTGAAAGTTGTTGAATCGTAGATGTGCTGAACAGACGGACAATAACAAGCAAAATCAATAATATTTATTAAGACTCGCGACACAGTGTCATTTGGGCAAAGAAAAATGGTTGAAAAACTGCAGGAAAGCGCCCAGTCTTTAAAATGCTTAAACAACATCGAAATCGAGACTTTTAGACTTTATGAAGCGTTAGCCAAGAAAATCAATCCGCCTGAA
>Ga0326728_10012348_pt1 | contig 19012 bp, 15 predicted proteins | sample MB3enrmetagenome_FD_207602 | JGI IMG/M metagenome (GOLD analysis project Ga0326728, IMG submission 207602) | Lab enriched peat soil microbial communities from McLean, Ithaca, NY, United States - MB31MN | ecosystem: Environmental > Terrestrial > Soil > Wetlands > Peat | place: USA: New York... | reverse complement strand
TGAACCTTCAGCCCGACACGGGCTGATATGCGCCGCCATGATGACGATGGCTCCGACGGGATCCGAAATTCTCTCGTGTGAAGCGTCGCAGGGTATGACGGCATTCACGCGCGCGTTGCCGCAAGGCTCGCTTTATCGCCACGCAAAGAAGAGTGAAGATGCAGATCCACAGGGCGATAAAAACTGTTTCAATCATAACAGTTAATTAGCAGCTATTATGCCACCCAACAGAGCGGGATGCCATGAGGGGAAATCCCCTCAAACAACGATTTTATGCCCCAAAAAGGACGCTCTGCGCCTCGTAAATGGACATTTCAGTTTCACCCTCCTTCCGCCGATAACCCTTCATGGAAGAGCGGGTGGGGAATCCTCGGACGGAGAGGATGCGTTGCACACGCCGTGCCGGCTGCCAGGAAAATGGTCGCAACCCTGGCCGACGCACCCCCGATGCCATGCCCGTCCCCTGATCGTTCAATCGAGTTATGTACTTTATGCACAGGAAAGACAGTCACAAGCCACTGCGGCATCTGCTCTTGGTGAGTTCCATGCTCCTGATCATTGCGTGCCCTTTTCGGGCTTCGGCTCTTAATCCGGATCGGACTATTCATCAGTACAATTGCCAGACTTGGTGGCGTGCCAACGGTCTGCCCGCCAATGCCGTCACTGCGATTGCGCAAAGCGAGGACGGCCGTTTGTGGCTGGGCACGTCCCAGGGATTGGTCTATTTCGATGGCGTGGGGTTTCGCGTTTTCGACATGGAGAGAGAGAAGGGCGCCGAAAGCAAGGTGATCAACAGCCTGGCGCGGCGTTCCGGCGGAGGCTTATGGTTCGGATTGGCTCGAGGCAGCTTCGGTTATTTTGACGGCGAGCAATTCCATTCGCTACAGCGGGAGGATTGGGGCGGGCCTTTTATCACCATGCGTTGCGTGCGGGTAACGCGGGATGGAGCCTTGCTGCTGGGAGGTTCCGGGCAGGCCGGAATATTGGCAGACACCAATACACTAACGTCTTTGCTGCCCACCAATAATGCGGACGTGTTCTCGATTTATGAGGATCTGGCCGGGCGCATCTGGATGGGGACGGCGCAGGACGGGCTTTTTTACTGGGAGAAGGGGCGTTTGACGCCATTTCCCGACCAGACGCTTCGGAACGTGGTCATTTCTGCCATTACTGTGGATCCGGAAGGGAACATTTGGGTGGGAACGGCCAGAGGATTGCGGCGTTACAAACCAAACTTTGCAGAGGGGCCGGCGACCGGATTCGGTTCCGAGTCGCGCTCGATGTTGGTGGACCGGCACGGCGTGTTGTGGATCGGAACTGTCAATTCCGGCTTGATTCGCTATCAAGGAGGGAAGTTCACCTCGTTGCACCACCAAGACGGCCTTGCCAGTGATCGAATTCTATCGTTGTGTGAGTCCGACGACGGCAGCTTGTGGGTGGGAACCGAAGATGGCTTGAGTCAGTTATCGGATGTGAAGTTCCCAATCTTCTCGCAGACGGAGGGTTTGGTGCAGGAGGTATGTCTTGCCGTGGCAGCGTCGCCCAACGGCGGCATCTGGGCAGGCACATCGGACGGCATGTCTTACGACCGGGACGGACACTTCACCAATTTCGGCTTCGGCAACGCGAATGGCTTCAGTTCACAGTGGATCAAACGCATTTTCGCCGCCAGGAACGGTGACGTGTATTTCATCGGCGGCCAAAAGGACCTCGATCGTTTTTCCGGCGATCATGTGGTCAAGAGTTGGATGGAAAACGTCTGGCCGCGCGCGGTGGCGGAGGATTCGCGCGGCATCCTGGTGGCGCTCGGCCCGGACTTGATGCGAATCGAGAACGATAAACTGGTTCCCGTTCGCCTCGCCAACGGGACAAACGTCTCGTTGACATGGATCAACAGCCTGTTGGTGGCGCGCGACGATTCGATCTGGGTGGCCGCCAACGAAGGCATTTATCAAATCAAGGATGGTGTGCTCCACAACTGGTGTCAGAAGAACGGTCTTTTGCAAAGCACCTTCTTTTATATGTGTGAAGGCGACGACGGCGCCATCTGGGCGGCGCAGAACACGGGGATAGCGCGTTTCAAAAACGGCGGCTTGCGGCAGATCACCCGGAAACAGGGTTTGCACGAGGATTTCGTTTACGCGATCGTTTCGGACAACCTTGGGAATTTCTGGATGGACTCCAACCGCGGAATCTTCCGCGTCAGCCAAGGCGAGTTGAATGCGGTGGCGGATGGCACAGCCGAACGGGTGCATTGCAGCGTGTATGAGGGAGAGGACGCGGTGAAGACCACCGACAAGGGCGCCCAGGAATACTCCGGATGCCGCTCGTTGGACGGGCGGATTTGGTTCCCCAGTTCCAAGGGAATCATCATGATTGATCCCACCAACGTTCCGAACAATCCCCAGCCGCCGACCGTGTTCATCGAGCGGGTGCGCATCAACGGTCGGGAATATCGTCCGGATCAGGAACCGATCCTTGAACCGGGTCCCGGCAATCTGGAATTTGATTATTCGGCGCTGGACTACCAGGCGCCGCAAAAGATTCAATACCGCTACCGGCTCGATGGATTCGAATCCGAATGGGTGGATGCCGGAACCCGGCGTTCGGCGTTCTACACCAACCTCAAACCCGGGGCTTATCGTTTCCAGGTGCGGGCCTGCAACGCGGACGGGGTATGGAACACCACCGGGACCAGCTTCAGCTTTAAACTGCCGCTCCGTTTCTACGAAACCCTGGCCTTCCGCGCGGGGAGCGTCCTGGCCCTGCTGGGTTTTGGCATCTATGTCTGGCGGAGCCAGCATCTGCGCCGGAAGCAGGCGCAGTTGCAGCAAACGCGGGATCTTCTGGAGACCAAAGTTCAGGAACGCACCGCCGAATTGAGGAACGAAATCGAGGAACGCAAACGGGCGCAGGCCGAGACCGAGCGATTGCAGAGCCAATTGCTGGAAACCTCCCGCCGGGCCGGCCAGGCGGAAGTGGCTTCCAGCGTCCTGCACAACGTCGGCAACGTGCTCAACAGCGTCAACATCGCCTCCTCTTGCGTGGCTGACAGGCTCAGGAAATCCAAGGTTTCCAATCTGTCCAAAGTGGTCGAGTTGCTGGCTGAACACGAGAATGATTTGGGCGGCTTCTTCACCAACAATCCCAAAGGCAGGCAGGTGCCGGTTTATCTGGCACAATTGGCCGGACTTCTGGCCGACGAACAGGTCAACACGCTCGAGGAGTTGGCGCAATTGCAAAAGAACATCGAGCACATCAAAGACATTGTGACCATGCAGCAGAGCTTTGCCAAAGTTTCCGGCGTCACCGAGTTGGTCAAGGCAGCGGACCTGGTCGAAGACGCCTTAAGGATGAATGCGAGCAGTCTGGCGCGCCATAACATTCAAATCATCAAAGAATTTGAGGAGGCACGGCTCATCACCGTCGAGAAACAGAAAGTGCTGCAAATCCTCGTGAACTTGGTGCGCAACGCCCAGGATGCTTGCGACAACTCCGGCCGCGAAAAGAAGCAGTTGACTCTTCGGGTGACCCACGTGGATCACTGCGTCCAGATCGCCGTGTGTGACAATGGGGTCGGCATCCCGGCCGAAAATCTGACCCGCATTTTTGCGCACGGTTTCACCACCAAGAAAGACGGCCACGGCTTCGGCCTGCATAGCGGCGCACTGGCGGCGAAGGAAATGGGCGGTTCACTGACCGTTCAGAGCGACGGCCCCGGCCGGGGCGCGACGTTCACACTGGAGCTGCCTTACACCATAAACGGGGACTCCAATTAATAACAGAACAAAAAATCAGGGCGCGCTTGAAGCGCGCCCTGGTCGTTGCCTGCTGTTCCAGCGGGCTTTAGTGAGGCCTAGCCATGGTGTGAGCTGGATCGTGTGCCACCTCCTGTCGAATTGACAACGGTTGTTCCCGCAGTTCGCCGGGCTTCCGTGCCAGTTCCGGGGTGCGCGTCTGTTCGTCGTACAGAGCCGATTCCTGTTCCAAAACCTGGGCAATCAGGAACAAGCCAAACAGAATCGCGCCAACCGGACGGCCCAAGTCAAAAATGATGGCGGGCCGGGCATCGCTGAAGCCAACGGCCAGCGCGATCAAAGACAAGGCCAAAAAAATGTATTTCCATTTCAACATGGCTGCAACCTGCGGTTGATGAATGGCATATTAATTCTCACGACAACACCAGCCTGACTGATCGGAGCCGGAGTGGCTCCCCACTTTTTGGCGAAAACGAAGCTTATTTTGCCAAGGCCGATCTTGGCGGGGCCAAAGGCCAGGGTCTTCGCTTTTGGGTTTGAGGCTGAAAGTTGGAGGATGACTCCAGATCATCAAAATGTTAACATGCCAGGAACTTTACAAAGGAACACATCCATGAGTATCAAAGCCCTTCAAATACCTTGCAGACAACAAGGTGCCCAAAGGGACCTATTACGAAGTATATTGTCCCATGGCCGACGCCAGTTGGCTGCAAGCGAGCAAGGAAGTGAAGAACCCCTACATGGGCAAAGCGATGCCCAGTTGCGGCGTCATTAAGGACTGAGATTCGGGACCAGTCCGACAATAGATCGAATCTGCCCTTTCATGCTGCTTCCAAGGCGGGCGGTCTTATGTGCCGAAGGCACAAGTAAAGGGTGACCCCGCCGGATATGAGCCACACCAGACCAAGGAACAGCATTATCAGGTTAAAATTGCCGGGGCCGATGAGGTCAATCCCGACAGGCCCCAGCACGATGAGGACTAATAGAGGCCACTTCCACGAATGTTTGCTGATCAAGCCGGCCTCCTTGACGTACGAAATCGCGCCCGGCACCACAAACATGGCCAGCAAGAGTTTGTCTGTAAGGAGGTTTATCGCGCCGGGGTGGAGCATTTCGTACTGCATCAGGCGTGTTATTTCGGGCTGCATCAGGCGAACCAACCAGATACTGCCACCGACCGCAACGACCAAGCTAACGATAATCCCCAACCGCACGCATTTTGTGACACGGCGGCAGGCACCATCACCGGCGCGCGACCAGATGACATACTTCTTTATTGCCATGGGGACACAGGGCCTGGCGAGGACCCCGCATATAAGCAGCAGCCAGGCGATCCCCAGTTTCCACGTCGGCCACATCGGAGTTCCTGGCAGCAAGAGAGTTATGCAGCACGAGAGGCCACAGCACAGGAACATCATTCCCCAGCCAATCTCTCCGGCGCCATCGGCTGTTTCATGTCGCATGACCTGCAGAATGTATTCTCGAATTGGATTTTTCATTGCAGACTGGTTTGCAACTGAATAGTCCCGCCCAGGGCGCGCAGCTATGGCCCGGACGGCGCGTTGCTGAACATTTTTTGCATCATCGGCCCCATGGCTTTCTGCATCGCGATCATGTTGGATTGCGAGGTGGAGAGGGTTTGCAGTTGGTCCGGCGAAAGGAACGCGGCGGCTTGTTGGAGAACATTCTGGTTGATTTGCTCCTGCTGTTGCATCGAGTATTGCATGGCCTGGTTCATGCTCTGGTCCATCATCGCCGTCTTGTCGGAAGGATTCGCTTGCGAAAAATCAGGGGAGAACGGGGGGTTGTTGGCAGTCACACTTTGGCGCGCCGTTTTCATGGCTTGCAGCAGTTGCTGCTGCTGCGTGTCGCTCAACGGATTGTTCACGAAGTCGTTTTTGATCGCCATGAGCGTGGATTGGCCGGCCATGTCATTCTTGACGTAATCCGTGTATTGGGCGTAGCCCGTGTCGCCCAGCAATGATTGGAGATCGGACTCCATGGATTTCCCGGCATCGGGGCTGACATTTCCCGATTGCATGGCCTTCATGCTCTTTATTCCATTGTCAACTATTATGTTATAGAATTGGTCCGCCTGTTCCGGGGAGAGATTGAGCTGTTTGACCAGCGGAGCGTACATCAATTTTGCCGTCATGAGTTGTTGGGGTCGCATGGCTTCGAGCATGTCCGGGTCTTTGAACATTTCGGCGAAGGGGTTCCCTTTTGTTCCGGCGGTGGCGGCTGGCTTGGCGGCGAGCGCGGCGCTGGAGCGGGCGCGGGCTTTGGCGACATCGTGCTCCATGCCCGACATTCTCCTGGCGTAGAGGGCGTTTTGCTCTTGCAGCTTCTCCATCTCGGCCTGCCGCGCCTGGCTGGCTTGCGCCTGTTGCGCCAGTTGCGACACTTGCGCTTCAAGCTGTTTGACGGTCTGTTTTTGGGTGGAAATTTGCTGCCATTGCAGCCCGATAATGGCGGCGGCGCCCACGCCGATGGCCACACTGATTTTTGTCGAGCTCATGATATTTATGGCTCCTTTCACAAAGCTTAAAGTTGAAACGGTCAGGGCCGATCCTTGAATGGCGCCCGCCGCCACCGACGCGGCCAAGCCCGCAGGGGCGGCCTGAATCGCGTTCCCGGAAATCGCCTCGGCTAGAGCGGCCGCCGGCACGGTAATGCCGCGGCGGTGGAAGAAATCCCGCAATTTGTCCAGCGCGCGGTTGACCCGCATTTTGGCGGCGTCCTCGGTCGCGCCCAAAGAATCGCCGACTTCCTTGAGGGGTTTGCCCTCAAAAAAGCGGAGGACGATGGCGTTGCGATCCTTCTCGTTCAAATGCGACATGGCCTCATCGAGCAAAGGGCCGACGCGGGTCCAGGCTTCCGGTTCGGGGGCATTCATGGCGGATTGGGTGAGGGCCTGATGTTCGCGGAACTGGCGGCGCATTTCCGTGCGGACGAAATTGGCGGCGGTGAGGCGGGCGGTTTGGTAAAGCCAGCCGGAGAGGACGGTGCCGCGGCGCAAGGCGCGGGATTTCCGGGCGAGCATGACAAAGACCGACTGGGTGATGTCCTGGGCCTGGTGGGGATTATTGACCGAGCGCAAGGCCGCCGAATAAACCAGGTTGATGTGGCGCGAGACCAGCGCGGTGAAGGCCGCCTCGGAACGGCCGGTGGCGTATTCCTGCAGCAACTGCATGTCATCTGATGCGTGCATCCACTTAATAATGTCCGCCGCCCGGCAAAAGGGAACAGTCTTTTCTCAAAAAGTAAAAAAACGGCGTTCCATTGGAGCAAAAAGCGGCAAGCATTTGGCAAGGATGGTGTGGCGGCTTTTGCAGCACTGAAGGTAGTTTGACTCCAAAGATTATGTCGGCGAAAGTCTGTGAGATTGAAGAGGCGAAACAAGGGCGCGCACACCAGACCGAAACAGCCTTCGGCTGTCCCCGGGATTTTCTCGGCAACCGGTTTGTCTATGTCGTGACTTCGGCCCGGGCGCGCGGCCTCTCCATAGGGCTGAACATGAACCCGGACAAGTTCTGCAATTTCGATTGCATCTATTGCGAGGTCAACCGCGCTGTTCCACCTGTCGAGCATGAGCTGGATGTGTGCGTCATGGCGGCGGAGTTGGAGAAGACCCTGATCCTGATCCAGTCGGGAGCCATTCGACGAGTGGCAGGGTACGGGGCCTTAAGCAGTGATTTGCTCCGGTTGCGCCATGTGGCTTTCAGCGGGGATGGCGAACCGACCTTGTGCGGCCGGTTTGCGCAAGCGGTGCAGGCGGTGGTGCATGTGCGGGCGCGGGGGTTGCATCCCTTCTTTAAACTGGTTCTCATCACCAATGGCACTGGGTTGGAATTGGAGCGGGTCCAGGAAGGCCTGCAATACTTTATCCGGGAGGACGAAATCTGGATCAAGCTCGATGCCGGCACGCAGGATTACATGGACCGGGTCAACCGCAGCGAAGTCCCGCTGGACAAAGTCATGGAGAATGCCTGCCGGGTTGGCCGGAAGCATCCGATTATCATCCAGAGCCTCTTTCCGCTGATTGCGGAGCAGGAACCGCCGGAGGAGGAAATTGACGAATACCTCCATCGCCTGGTCGAACTCAAGAAGGGCGGGGCGATGATTTCCCTGGTGCAGATTTATTCCGCCACCCGTCCGACGGCCTATTCCGATTGCGGGCATATCTCCCTGCAAAGTTTGGCCCACATCTGCCGGCGCATCAAAACCGAGACCGGATTGAAAGCCGAGGTGTTTTGACTGGACAGAATCGCCCTCGCCAAAGGAAGGAATTTCCTCAAGCGGGCGAAGCTTTTCCACTGGATTCCTGTTGCAATTGAAGCAATTGCACCCGGACGATCTGCATTTGCCATCAACACTGGGATTTGCCCAAACTTTCTTTGGCAATTGCCGGTCATTTCTTGGCAAAGTTCAGGTTCGGCCGGCTTGTTTCAACCCGAGGCGCGCGCCATGCGTAAAAGATCGCGGGATAAACCAAAAGTTCCATGATGGTGGATGTGACCACACCGCCAATCATGGGTGTGGCGATGCGCTTCATGACGTCCGCGCCAGCGCCGTGGCTCCACATGATCGGCATCAGGCCGGCGATAATCACGCAGGCGGTCATGGCTTTCGGACGGACGCGCTTGACCGCGCCGTGATAGATGGCGTCGCGCAGGTCGGTGACGTTGCGCATCTGGCCTTGTTTGATCCACTGCTCGCAGGCGATGTCGAGATAAAGCAACATGACAACGCCGGTCTCAGCGTCGAGACCTGCCAATGCGATGATGCCAACCCACACGGCGACGCTCATATTGTATCCGAGCCAGTGAATCGCGGCGAATGCGCCCACCAGCGAAAAGGGAACGGCGAGCACCACGATGGCGGTCTTGATGGCCGAGCGAGTGTTGAGGTAAATGATGAGCACGATGATGAGCAGCGTGAGCGGCACGACGATCATCAACCGCGCCTTGGCCCGCTGCATGTATTCATATTGGCCGCTCCAAAAAATGTTGTAGCCGCTGGGAAGTTTGATTTGGCCTTTGGCAACGGCGTCGTTGACAGCGTGCATGGCCGTTTGCACATAAGTGCCGATGTCAATGCCTTTCACGTCCACGTAAATCCAGGCATTGGGCACGGCGGCTTCGCTTTTAATGCCCATGGGGGCGTGGACTGTTTCGATATTCGCCAATTGGCCAAGCGGCACTTGCGCGCCGGCGGGCGTGGGCACGCTGATGTCGCGCAACGCCCCAAGGTTCTCCCGGAAATCGCGGCTGTAACGAAGATTGATGGCGTAACGTTCCAGGCCCTCGACGGTGGTCGTCAGCGGCATTCCGCCGAGCGCCACTTCGAGCACGTCCTGAACATCGCCGATACGCAGGCCGTAACGGGCAATGGCGTCACGGTCAATCGTGATCTGGATGTAGTTGCCGCCCATGGTGCGCTCGGCAAAAGCGCTTAATGTGCCCGGCACGGCTTTTACCACCGCCTCGACTTCTGAAGCGACTCGCTCCAACACCGCCAAATCCGGCCCGGCGATTTTGATGCCTACGGGCGTCTTGATGCCGGTGGCCAGCATGTCAATGCGCGTTTTGATTGGCATGGTCCAGGCGTTGTTGAGGCCGGGGATTTGCACGGCGGCATTCATCGCGTCCACCAATTCATCGGGCGTGCGGCGGCGGTGAGCGATGATTTTGCCGGTATCGTCCTGGAGGTCCACCACCGGCCATTCTTCTTCCGGCTTGAGCATGAGGGTGGTTTCGATCATGTCGAATGGAGCAGGGTCGGTGGCCGTCTCGGCGCGGCCAATCTTGCCGAAGACATTCTGCACTTCGGGGAACTGGTGAAGGATTCGGTCCGTGGTTTGCAGCACCTCGCGCGCCTTGGTGGGCGAGATGCCGGGGAAAGTCGTCGGCATGTAGAGCAAATCGCCTTCGTAGAGTGGCGGCATGAATTCGGAGCCGAGGTTCTGGCAGGGGAACAACTTCCCGGCTTTGAAGGCCCCCTCCTTCAGCTTGCCATCGGGCAAAAGGCGGGCGGCAAGGGCATTGGACGGAAAGAACACCCAAACGACCAGCAATGCGGCAGCCGTGACAACTGCCCAACGCCATTTGATGACGAAATCAATCGCCGGATGATAGAGCCAGATCAAGATGCGGTTGATGGGGTTTTCCTCTTCGGATGGGATTTTGCCACGGATGAAAAATCCCATCAGCACCGGGGCCAGCGTGATGGAGAGCAACGCGGCGGCGCCCATCGAATACGTCTTGGTGAAAGCCAGCGGCTTGAAGAGCCGGCCTTCCTGCGCTTGCAATGCAAACACGGGCAGGAACGATACCGTGATGACCAGCAGCGAATAAAACAGCGTCGGGCCAACCTCGACTGCCGCGTCGCGGATGATGTCCCAATGCGGTTTTTTGCCCTGGTCGCGCTCCAGGTGTTTGTGGGCGTTTTCGATCATGATGATGGCGGCGTCCACCATCGCGCCGATGGCGATGGCGATGCCTCCCAGCGACATGATATTCGAGCTGATGCCCTGGCCAAACATGATGAGGAAGGAAATCAGCACCGCGACGGGCAGGATGATGATGGCCACGAGGGAACTGCGCAGGTGCAGGAGGAAAGCGAAGCAGACCAGCGCCACGATGATGCTTTCCTCAAGGAGTTTTTCTTCGAGTGTTTTGACGGCGCGATGAATCAGCGCGCCACGGTCGTAGGCCACCGTGTAATGAACATCCGGCGGCAGCCCCTTTATGGCCGCATCGAGTTTCTTCTTTACGTCGAGGATGACCTGGCGGGCATTGGCGCCATAGCGCACCACCACGATGCCGCCGACGGTTTCGCCTGCGCCATTCCAATCGGCAATGCCGCGCCGCATGTCCGGACCGAGTTCGACGTTGGCGACCTGTCCGAGAAGAATCGGCACGCCCTTGCCCCCCACGCCAACGGCCACTTTGCGCAAATCATCGAGGCTTTGCACGTAACCCTTGACGCGCAGGATGAATTCCTTTTCCGACAATTCGATGGAGCGCCCGCCGACCTCGCCGTTGCTGCGCCGGACGGCCGCCGCCACATCGGAGATGGACAGATTGTAAGCGCGCAGCCTGGCCGGGTCCACCGTCACTTGATATTGCTTGACGAAACCGCCGATGGAGGCGACTTCCGAAACCCCTTCCACTGAGGCCAGTTGGTAGCGGAGATACCAATCCTGCATCGAGCGCAGCTCGGCCAGGTCGCGATGGGTGGAATGGAGCGAATACATGAACGCCCAGCCAACCCCGGTGGCATCCGGGCCGAGGCTGGGGGTGACGCCTTGAGGCAGCCGGCCGCTCAAGCCGCTGAGATATTCGAGCGCACGGCTGCGCGCCCAATAGGGATCGGTGCCGTCCGCAAAAATCACATAAACGAAGCTGAAGCCGTAGAACGAATAGCCGCGCACCACCCTGGCCTTCGGCACGGAAAGCATCTTGGTCGTCAGGGGATAAGTCACCTGGTCCTGGACGATTTGCGGCGCCTGGCCGGGCCACTCCGTGTAGATGATAACCTGCACGTCCGACAAATCCGGGATGGCGTCCAGCGGAATGTTGAGCACGGCATAAACGCCGCCCAGCACCAGCGCCATGGTGCCAAGCAGAACGATGAATTTGTTCTTGAGCGAAAAGTCTATGATCCCTTTGAGCATAATCGGCTTTTGTCCTCAGTGATTGTGCTCGGGCGTGCTCAGCTCGCTGTCGGAGGGCGTTATGGGCGGCGCTTCCATAACCGGAATTAGAGTCATGCCGCACTTGGGGCAGTTGCCCGGTTTGTCGGAGCGCACGTCGCTGTGCTCCGGCATTGGGCAGGTGTAGTAAAGAATCCTCCCGCCAGGCTGGAGTTTCTTCAGCGTCGCTTCAGACACGGGCACGAGCGTCATGCCGCAAAGGGGACATTTGCCGGGATGATCGTATTCGATGGAGACATGCTCCGGCATCGGGCAGATGTATTTCACAGCCTCGGCGGTCGTGGAGGATGAAGCGTTGGTGGCGTTGAGTGCGGAAGGCGCTCCGATGCTCTCACGCTCCGCCGCCTTCTCCGGCTCCAGCATTTTCTGGATCGCCTCGCGAAGCTGGCTTTCCGAATCGAGCATGAACTGGCCCGAGGTGACAATCCGCTCGCCCTCGCTCAATCCGCTGAGGACTTGATACTCGTCGTTCTCCGCCTGGGGCCCGAGCGTCACGGTGCGCGGGTCAAACTTTCCGCCGTCCAACGCCACGAAAACGGTGGTCTTCTCGCCGCTGCGCAGAATGGCCATGTCGGGAATCAGCAACGCGGAAGGTTCCAGTTCGGAAACCACTTTCACGGTGGCGAACATGCCGGGCTTGAGGAAGTAGCCTGGATTGTGAAACTCCATGCGGACGCGGGCGGTGCGGGTCTTCTCATCCACGTTTGGATAGATGTAAGTGACGCGCCCGCGGAACTCGCGGTCCGGCAGGTACGAGAGCGTCATGGTCGCCTCCTGGCCGAGCTTGAGATACGCCAAATCCTGTTCATAGATGTCCGCCTGCACCCAGACCAATCCCAGGTCCGCCAGCCGGTAAATCTTCATGCCCGGGTCCACCATCCGGCCTTCGACGACATTTTTTTCGATGACGAAGCCGTCCTGCGGCGCGAGGATGCGCAGAGTCTTTTGTGGCTGGCGCGTTTTCTCCAGTTCGGCGATTTGCCCGTCAGAAATGTCGAAGAACTTGAGCTTGGTGCGCGCGCTGTTCCGGATTTCGTCAACGTCGGGCGCGGCGTTCGCGGGCGAACTGGCCGCCAGCAGATACTCGACCTGTGCGCTGTACAGTTCCGGCGAGTAAATTTCAAACAGCGGATCGCCGCTCATTACCAACTGGCCCGTGGCATTGACGTAAAGTTTTTCAATCCAACCCTTGAATTTGGTGGTCACTTCCCCCAGCGTTGTCTCGTTGTAATCAATGACGCCAACAGTGCGAATAACCCGGCGCAGCGGCCCGCGCGTGACGGTGGCGGCGCGGATGTCCATGTTCTGAATCGTCACAGGATCAATGGCGATGGTCTGCGACTCTCTGTTGCGAATCGGAGTCAATTTCATGCCGCAGATGGGGCAATTGCCGGGATGGTCCTGAATGACCTGCGGGTGCATGCCACAAGTGTAGAGAGTTTTCGTTTCCTGGGCTGCCGCGCCGCTTTGGTCGTGACCCTTGGAGCAACCGGCGATGAACACACCAGCGCCAACCGTGGTGAGCAGAAGCCAGAGGGTGATGATTTTATTCATATCAAAATTAGTGTGTGAGATTTCTGGACGCAGCAGAATCGTTTGGAGAAGGCGGCAGAATCGGCGCGCCTTCGGGCGCGACCCCGGCGATGGACAGCGACAAGTCAGCCAGAATAATTTCGCGGCGGGTGCGCGCCTCCACCTCCTCCAGTTGGAAGTTCAGCAACGCGCGTTGCGCGTCAATCAGGTTCAAGAAATCAATCTGCCCGGCCAGATAGCCGCCGCGGGCAATTTCGAGAGACTTGCGCGCTTTTGGAATCAGCTTCTCCTGCAAGAGGGCAAGCTCGCGTGTGACTTCCCGGTAATCGTAACTCTTCATCGCGAAGTCCACCGTCACCATGATTTGCCCGGAAGTGAGCCGGGCTTCGGCGGCGCGCTTGCCAGCCTGTGCCGCCGCGATTTGCGCCGCAATTTTGTCGCGCCATATCGGCAAACTCATGCTGGCCTGCGGCCAATAAAACGGAGGATTGTACACCTCGGCTTGTAACCCGGCGGAAAAATCGGGGACTTTGGATTTGCGGGCCAGCGCAATGGACGCCTCCGCCATGCGCACATCCGCTTCTATCGCTTTGAGACGGGGATTGCGCGCGAAGGCCGTGTCGAGCAACTCATCGCCGTTCAAATTGAGCGGGGTGGTTTCAAAACGAGCCGGCATCGCCGGGTCCGGTTGGTCCCGCGTGAGGCCCAGCGCGCCTTTGAATTGCGCCGTCAGCGGGCGGCGCGAATCTTCCAGATTGCTGATCTCCGTGGTAAGTCTGTCCTGCTCGATTTGCGCGCGATAGACATCCTGCAACGTCACCTTGCCGACTTCGTTTTGTGCGCGGGCAATTCTTGCCAGGCCGGCCAGCAGGTTGAGCGTCTCGCGATTAATGCGGATTTTCCCGTCGAGAAACCAAAGCTGGTAATAGGCCTGCTTGACTGCGAAGGCGGTCTGGAGCGCGGCCGTTTCAAAGGCAAAATACTTCGTCTTGCTCTCGGCGCCGGCCACGTTGGCGGCCGCCTTCAGCTTGCCCGGTCCGGGAAAATCCTGCATCAAACCGGGCATCAGGGAGGTGAGGACATCTTGAATATACGCTTGAAACGTCAGTTTCGGATCCGGCAGCGACCGTTCGACGGTGATGCGTTCGACCGACGCCGCCCAATCAAAGAATGCCGCCCGAACCTGTGGTTGGGTCATCATTGCCAACTGCAAATAGTTGCTCAACCCGGAGTTCGCATCCAATCGCGGCAGAGTCGCGCCGGGCCGATAAGCCTGCTGGACTGATGCCAGATTACCGCGTGCCTGGCGTTCGCCGGGCTGTTGGATGCCTTTGCAGCCGCCGAGCAGCAGGCCAAGAACAATCAAGCCGGCGGCTGCCATCGTCGTGGCCAATCCTAATTTGTTTCCGCACATCGATTTGTAATTGTAGTTGAAGATTTCGTTATCCGCAGGGTAAATCTCCGACAAAAACAGGCCCGACAACCCCTGCGGATTGTCAGGTGTGCTGGTGGTGAGGAGCGTGACGCCGGATTAATTGCCCGTGCCCTTGGTGGCAACTTCGGTGCCTTTGGCGGTGTTGCAGCAGGCCATGTTTGCAGAACCGCAATTCGCGCAAGTGTGGCTGACCGTGGTCGTCGTGTGTTTGCCAACGCCAACTGTGGCCGTCATTGTATTGCAACCTTCGCAGCCATGCGTGACAATGGTTTTGGTTGGCACGCCGTGCGCCACAAGCGCGCTCGCCCCTTTCGTCGTGACGTCGCGCACATTCGTCGAAATGTCCAGGCATTTTGGGCAGGACATGGGCTTGTAGTCGCTGGGCGAAACCGTCGCGGTGAGGGAACTGCCGTTTAGTTGGAGAAGTTTTTCCCCGCCTTTGACCTGGGTTTGCGCCGAAACAGTGATCAATGACAGGGCAATGCCTGCCAGCGCCGCGATAAGGATGTTGTTTGTTCTTTTCATATTTTAACTTTCTATTGATTGTTAAGGACTTTGTTTATTTTCTCGTTGGCGATATTCTCGCCCTTCTCTCCTTACTACGCCGCGAGTCGGTGAATCCCTTTTTATAACCTTTGCTAAAAAACCACCGCTTTTGTCCAATCACCTCGTCTCTAACAATGGACCGAGGCTTGAGCGAAGTTGCTGGCGTGCCCGGTGGATGCGCCCTTCCACGGCCTTGGCTGAGCACCGGAGAATCCCGCCAATTTCCGCGTGTGACTTCTCCTCGTATTCCGAGAGGATGAGCGGGACGCGCAATTGTTCCGGCAGCGCGGCCACGGCGCGGCGCACGGCTTCGGCCCGCTCGGTCTCCTGCACCGTTTCAATTGCTGAAGGCGCAGGGTCAGGAAACCTTTCGCCAAAATTATTTTCGGTGGCCTCATTGGCGGCGTCGAGCGAAACCTGCGGATGGCGTTTGCGCCAGCGATAGCGGTCGCGCACCAGATTGCTGGCGATGGCATAGAGCCAGGTGGAGAACTTCTGGCGCGGATCGAACTTTGCGCGATTTTGATAAATGCGGGCGAAGGTTTCCTGGGCCAAATCCGCCGCGTCCTCTTCGTTTTGCAAGACGCGAACCAGATAGTGAAAAAGCTTCTCCGCGTGCCGTTCCATCAAATTGTTCAGGGCCGCGCCGTGGCCGACGGCCAATCGCGCCATTTCCAGGCCGTCCTGCTGGTCAGCGGCTGGTCTCGCCGCGCCCGTATTATGCGGGTCATCGTGCTCGTGCAACACAACAAACGATTACTTCTTCGCCTTCTTTTCCGCCTCTGCCAGTTTTTTGAGGAATTTGTCCGGGTCCTTTTTGAAGTCCTTCACGCAATCCGGGCAGCAGAATTTGATTTCCTGCCCCATGTAGTTCGTGACGACCGGCTTGCCCATTTCGCCGATCTTTTCGCCAGAGACAAGACAGTATTTGAGCGGGTAGGGTTTCACGGGACTGTTGGTGCTTCCCGCTGGAGCATTGGTTTGCCCCGTTAGGTGGTTCGTGCCAGCCAACAGGGCCAGCGTTGCAATGATTAGTAATGTTTTTTTCATATTTTTTCTTGTTCATTTGTCGCGCATCATCATGCCCGCATTCGACAGGAATGTTCTTTCCTGCACCCAGGCAAGATAGCGGCGTCCTTGTTCCGGCGGCATCGTGCGGCTGACTTCGTAAAAGTGCCTGAGCATGTTGCGCTGGCACACGCCGCGTAATCGGGCGCTTTCCGCAACGGCTGATTCGATCTCGGCCGTCATTTGATTGGTGGCCGCCAGCAATGCTCTTAGGCGCTGGTTTTGGGCCTCAACCTGACGGCACATTTCCGCGCATTGAGGGAGGTAAGCCGCGTGAAGTTCGGAAATACGCTTGAACTCCGAATCGCTCAAGTTGAATTCCTCCTTCAGCCATGCCAGTTCCGGCTGGCTGCTCCGCTCCAAATGCCGCGCAGACGCGGTGCAGAAGAAATAGACGCACCCGTAAGCCGCCGCTGCCAGAGCCAGACCGAGCATGAGAATGAAAACGCCTTTCTTCATCGAATTACTGGCGGGGAGGTTGATAAGGATCGAGCACGCGGATGTAGCGGTCGCCAAGTTCACCCTTCACCCGGGCCGTTTCCTGCCGTGCCTGCGTCCAACCGGCGGTCACGGCGATGGCGAGAAGGATGGCGACGTAGGAAACAGCCAGGGCCGGCCGCGGCAGCACCGTGCCAATCCAATCAGCGACAACATCCAAAACCGGGGGTGCGGCTGGCCTTTGTGCCCGGTCAATGCGCCGCCAGACTGCTTCCTGAAAACGCAGAGGCAACGGAGCCTCTGTGCGCCACTCCTGAAGCAGCTTGTGAAGCGCCTCGTCGTGATTGCCCGGTTTGTTAGTGTTCATGCCATGTTAGCGAACGCGGAGGCAGCGCCCGCCGCGCTTTGCAGTTTAATGGTTCAGAAACAGAATCGCCACGATTATTCAATACTGACTCGTTTATATTTATGAATACGCCGCGCTGGACGGAATCCCTCAAAGATCGCCTCGAACAGCCTGCCTCCGCCCGGATGAATTCCGCCTCCGGGCAATTTTCACTGTTGGTTCGGCAAAAAATGCGAAGCTTGCTTTTCCCCGGCGCGGCGGTTAATCATTCGGATGGTGAAAACGGTTTTATTCAACAATACGGTGCTGCGGGATGGACATCAATCCATGGCCGCCACGCGCATGACGACCGCCCAGATGCTGCCCGCCGCTCCCATTCTTGACGGCATGGGATTCAACGGTCTGGAAACTTGGGGCGGCGCCACCATTGATTCCTGCCTGCGCTTCCTCAATGAGAATCCTTTTGATCGTTTGCGCGCCCTTAAAAAGGCCGCGCCCAAGACCCCGCACATCACGCTTTTGCGCGGCCAAAACATTGTCCAGTACGCCAGTTTCCCCGATGATGTGGTGGAGGCTTTCGTGCGGTGCATGTGCCAGGACGGGATGGACATCATCCGAATCTTCGACGCCCTGAATGATGTGCGGAACCTCCAGACGGCGATTCGCGCGGTCAAGCAGCATCAAAAGCACGCCCGGGGGGAACTCTGCTACACCATCAGTCCGGTTCACACGGTCGGGAACTTTGTCAAGATGGGCATCGAATTGGAAGAGATGGGCTGTGATTCACTCGGCATCAAGGACATGTCGGGCATCCTGCAACCCCGCATCGCCCACGACTTGGTTCACGAACTGAAACGGAAGATCGGCATCCCCATCACTCTCCACACCCACGATACCGCCGGGTTGGGCGCGGCCAGTTATCTGGCCGCCATTGACGCGGGCGTGGATTGCGTCGAGGTTTCGATTGCTCCCTTTGCCAACGGCACTGCCCAGCCCGATACGCAACGCATGCTGGCGCTGCTGGAAGGTCATCCACGCTGCCCGAAATTCGACGCGGAAAAACTGTCGCAACTGCGAAGCTACTTTGAGGGCGTGTACGAAGAACTGTCACAATTCACCAGCCCCGCCAATGAACGGGTGGACAGCGACATCCTCATTTACCAGGTGCCCGGCGGGATGCTCTCGAACTTTCGCACCCAACTGACAGAGCAGGGCATGTCCGGGCGCTTCGATGAAGTCGTGCGCGAAATTCCTGTGGTGCGCGAGGCCCTGGGTTGGATTCCGCTGGTGACGCCCACCTCGCAGATTGTTGGCACTCAAGCCCTGATGAACGTCAAGTTTGGCCGTTGGAAAATGATCTGCCAGCCCGCCCAGGAAATCGCCCTGGGCAAATACGGCAGAACGCCCGGCCAGATTGATCCGAATGTGCTTGCCCAAGTCGAAAAACTCTCCGGCAAAAAGCCTGTCACGGCCCGTCCCGCCGACCTCCTTGAACCCGGCCTGGAAAAACATCGCCAGCAGTGCGCTGAAAAGGGCCTGCCTGTTAAAGATGAAATCGTCGTCCTCCATGCGATGTACCCGCAACAAGTCGAAGCCTTGTTCAAGCCAAAGGCGGCCGTCCCGTCTCCGGCCCCGGCTGCGGCCGCTCCGGTTCCCATCCGCCAAAGCAGTGGACCGGGGGAACATTTGTTCGTAACCTTGAACGGACAGCGGCACGATGTGCTGGTCGAGACTTTGGAAGGCTGAACCGTGGAAACTGTTTATGAGCTTGACTGAATCCAAACCCGGGATAGACCGGCTGCTGGCGGACTTTCCGCCTGTCGGTTATGGCGATTGGCATCGGCTCGTCGAGACCGAGCTTAAAGGCATTCCTTTTGACAAACGAATGTTCACGTCCACCTACGAAGGCATCACCCTTAAACCAATCTACCGGCCTGAAGACGTCGAGAGTCTGTCCCACCTGGGTTCATTTCCCGGATTCATCCCCTTTGTGCGCGGGACCAGGGCCAGTGGTTATGCCGGCCAGCCGTGGGCCATTTCCCAGGAGATCAACTGCTCCAGCCCGTCTGAATTCAATCACGCGGCCCGCAATTCACTGGACAGGGGCCTCAACGCCTTGAACATCGTTTTGGACAAGGCCACCCGCAACGGCCACGATCCCGATTGGGCGC
>Ga0326728_10012344_pt1 | contig 19016 bp, 17 predicted proteins | sample MB3enrmetagenome_FD_207602 | JGI IMG/M metagenome (GOLD analysis project Ga0326728, IMG submission 207602) | Lab enriched peat soil microbial communities from McLean, Ithaca, NY, United States - MB31MN | ecosystem: Environmental > Terrestrial > Soil > Wetlands > Peat | place: USA: New York... | reverse complement strand
GCTCGAAACATTCCTGACCTACTTCGCGCCGGAAGACTCTGCGCGATTGCAGCAACTCGTTCAGCAAGCCGTTGAGACCGGTGAAAGATTCGAAGTCGACTCGCACTTCGTAACGCCCAACGGCAAGGAAGGTTACCTGCTCAGCATCGGCATTCCCATACGAGACAGTAGCGGCAAGGTCACGAAGCTCCGTGGCATCGGTCAGGACATCACCGCGCGCAAGCGCACTGAGGAGGCACTGCGCAAAGGCGAGGAAAAGTACAGGGACCTCTTCGAAAGCTCCCGTGACGCTCTCATGATCGCGGAGCCGCCTTTGGGGAGGATCACCTCCGTAAACCTGGCGGCAGTGAAGATATATGGGGCGAAGAACAAGGAAGAGTTGCTTTCTCGCATGCCGTGGGAACTGTCTCCCGAGCGGCAGCCGGACGGGCGCGATTCCGCCGAGAAAGCCAGGGAAATGATTGCGACGGCCATCCGCGAGGGCTCCCATTTCTTTGAATGGACGCACCGACGCTTGAGCGGCGAGGAGTTCTCTGCCGAGGTGCTCCTGACCAGGATGGAGCGGGATGGAAAGGTGTTTCACCTGGCAACGGTCAGGGACATCACCGAGCGCAAAAAGGCGGTGACTGCCCTTGAAGAGAGCGAGAAGAAGTATCGCCTTCTGGTCGAGCAATCCGTCGATGGGATCATGATTGCTGACCAGCGATGGAACATCCGATTCGTCAATCCCGCCATCTGCCGCATGCTTGGCTATACGTCGGAAGAGTTGTGCCAGCTAAACATCGCAGAGACCGGTATCCCGGAAGAACGCAATAAGGTTGCGCGAGAGCGGCAGGCGGTTCGCGATGGATCAATCGTGCGCTACGAGCGCGCCATCCGCAAGAAGGACGGCTCTTGTTTCCCCGTGGAAGTGATGGTCGGAGATCTGGGCGATGGCCGATACCAGGAGATCGTTCGCGACATCACCGAACGCAAGCGCTCCGAACACAGCCTGCGGTTGCAGGGTGCCGCCTTGGAAGCAGCGGCCAACGCCATCACCATCACCGACGCCGACGGCACCATCCTCTGGTTCAATTCTGCGTTCACCGCGTTGACCGGCTACACACGCGAGGAGGCCTTCGGCAGGAACCAGCGGATCCTCAAATCCGGCAAGCACGACGCGGCGTTCTACACCGGGTTGTGGCGCACCATCAAGGCGGGCAACGTCTGGCACGGCGAACTCATCAACTGTCGCAAAGATGGCACGGAGTACACCGAGGAGATGACGATCACCCCCGTGCGCAATGACCGCGGCGAGATCAGCCACTTCATTGCCATCAAGCAGGATGTCACTGCACGCAGTCGGACGGCGGACGAAGCACAGAGGCGACAAGACGTTTTGGACGCCATCACGAACTCGGCACAGGAGGCCATCCTGATGATGGACCCGCAGGGGCTCGTGACTTTCTGGAATCCGTCGGCTGAGCGCATTCTGGGGTACGCACAGAATGAGGCCATCGGTCGGAACCTGCACGAACTGATCGCCCCCCCGCGTTATCAAGACGCGCACCAGAAGGCGTTCCCGGAGTTTCAGCGGACGGGACACGGGAATGCCATTGGGAAGCAGATGGAATTGGAGGCGCGACGCAAAGATGGCCGTGAGGTTACCGTCGAACTGTCGCTGTCCGCCGTTCGGATCGGGGGGGGCTGGCATGCTGTGGGGGTCCTTCGCGACGTCACCGAGCGCAAGTGCGCCGATGAAGCGCTGCGGGAAAGCAACCGCCAACTGCAAGAGGCCTTGGAAGACTTGCAAGCCGCTCAAGAACGGATCATGCAACAGGAACGCCTGAGCGCGTTGGGGACGATGGCCAGTGGCATCGCCCACGATTTCAACAACTCGCTGACCGCCATCCTCGGCAGCACCGAACTGCTGCTCCATCTGCCTGGACAACTCGACGACAAGGAAAAAGCCATTCGCCACATTATGATGATGAACACCGCCGCGCAAGACGCCAGCAGGGTCGTCGACCGCCTCCGCGAGTTTTATCGCCGCCGTGAGGAACAGGAAGCCCATATTCCCGTGAATATCAACGATATTGTTGGCGAGGCCGTCACGCTGACAGAGCCCAAGTGGAAAGTCGAAGCCCAAGCTCGATGCATCGCAGTGAATGTGCGCACCGACATGCAAGAGGTTCCACTTGTCGCCGGCAACGCCGCCGAACTGCGCGCAGCGTTGACCAACTTGCTATTCAACGCCGTGGATGCCATGCCACGCGGCGGCACCATCACCATCCGCACCTACCGCGACGACGGCTATGTGGTGCTGGAAATCGGCGACACCGGCACCGGCATGACCGAGGAAGTCCGTCGCCGCTGCCTCGAGCCGTTTTTCACCACCAAAGGCGAGCACGGCACGGGACTTGGCCTGTCCATGGTCTACGGCATCATCCAGCGCCACCAAGGAACAATTGATGTTGAGAGCGAAATCAGCAAGGGCACGACCTTCATCATCCACTTGCCGGTGCAGTCGGCCAGGCTGCAGGTCGGGCCTTCGGCAACACCAGCGAGTGTGACCCAGCACCTTCACATCCTCGTGGTTGATGACGAAGCCGTGGTGCGCAATATCGTTGGCGAGTATCTGAAGATTGACGGACACATCGTGGAGGCTGCCGATAGTGGCCACGACGGTCTGGAGAAATTCCGTAACAGTCGGTTTGACCTTGTGCTGGTAGATCGCGCCATGCCGGGCATGAGCGGGGATCAAGTCGCCGCCGTAATCAAATCCACCGCACCCAAAGTACCGGTCGTCATGCTCACCGGTTTTGGTTCGATGATGAACGCCGCTGACGAGAAACCCATAGGCGTGGACTTCATCGTCGGAAAGCCCGTGACGATCAACACGCTGCGCACCGCTATCTCCAAGGCGGTTGCGTCCGCGAGCTGATTGACTCGTTCAGCGTCAGCAACGCGGGTTTTCGTGCGCCGACGAGGGGACAATGGGGTGGTAAGCTCGTCCTGCCGAGAGAGCACCTCAGCCGCCTCCCCGCCAGCGACCAGTGCGCGCGCCTCGTGTTCTCCAGAGACTTGACCACCACAGCATAAATCGCCACGCCCCTTCTAAATCGCCCGCCATAACCCCTTAAATCGGCACAGGGACGCGGGTGGATATGGGGGGATTTGTTATGCCAGATAGTTATGCGAATAGGTTGCCGGCAACAGGAGTTGCAAAAAACGGCGCTTTTATTGGTGCTTGTGAAGTGGTGCGCGGGACAGGACTTGAACCTGCACGGCTTTCGCCATACGCCCCTCAAACGTACGTGTCTGCCAATTCCACCACCCGCGCGCACGAAGGGTCGTGCTTCTGCACGACCGTCAAAACAAGCATAAATTATATGGAAAACCGACCGTCGGCAAGCTAAGATTTCGGCATCATGTCTGGTCATTCCAAGTGGTCGAAGATCAAGCACACCAAGGGCGTGGTTGACTCCAAACGCGGCAAGGTCTTCGCCAAGCTCGGCAAGGAAATGACCGTGGCCGCCAAACACGGCGGCGGCGACCCCGGCTTCAATCCCCGATTGCGCACCATCCTGATGAAAGCCCGCGCCGTCAACATGCCCGCTGACAACATCGACCGCGCCATCAAGAAGGGTACGGGCGAACTCCCCGGTGTCACATACGAAGAAATCACCTATGAAGGCTACGCGCACGGTGGCGTCGCCCTGCTGGTGGAGTTGCTCACCGACAGCAAAAACCGCACGGCTTCCGAAATTCGGATGATCTTCACCAAGCACGGCGGCAACATGGCCGGCGTGGGAGCCGTCAAGCACCTGTTTCATCGCAAGGGCCAGATCGTGGTTCCGAAAGAACAGATCTCGGAAGACGACCTCATGAGTCTCGCCCTCGACGCGGGCGCCGAAGACATGATCACGCATCCGGACACGTATGAAATCCTCACCGACCCGCATCAGTTCGAGGCCGTCCACAAGGCGCTCGAAGCGAAAAACATCAAGCCGCAGTTGGCCGAGATCGCGCAATTGCCGCTCACGCCGGTGTCCGTCACCGACGAAAAGACCGCCCGCGCGGTGTTGGGGCTGATTGACGCGCTCGAAGACAACGACGACGTCCAGAACGTTTATTCCAATTACGATATCCCCGACGACATCATGGAGCGGGCAACCGCCCCCGCCGCATAACGGTAGGGCGCGACCGCTGGGCGCGCCGCTCCGGGTAAGACCATGAAAATCCTCGGCATTGACCCCAGCCTCCGCAGCACCGGCTTCGGCGTCGTCGAAGTTCGCGGCAACCAGATGTCCGCGCTTTGTCATGGGCAGATCCAGAACCCGCCGAGCCTCCTTCCATCCCGCTGTCTGGTGCGGATCGGCGACGCGGTCAGGAAACTCATCGACGACCATAAACCCGACGCGGTGGCGATCGAAGGATTGGTCTATGTTCAGAACACGCGCATCGCGTTCACGCTCGGCCAGGTCCGCGGCGTCGTCATCGCCGCCGCCGCCGCGAACGATCTCCCGATCTACGAGTACGCCCCGCGCAAAGTGAAGCAGGCGGTCACCGGCCTCGGCGGCGCCGGTAAGACACAGGTCGGCAACATGGTCAAGGCCATGCTCGGGCTCGCGGAGATTCCCCAAGCCGACGCCGGCGACGCCCTCGCCCTCGCCATCTGCCACGCCCACAACTGCCGCGGCGTCCAGATCAAACCGGCCAAACAAATTTAGGGCGCGTTCAATTCGCGTTGATTCGAGTGTATTCGCGGTTCCACTGGCCCTCCGAAAAACTTCGTGTCATTCGTGTCGGATTCGTGGTAATTCGTGCCTGTGATCGCGTATCTCCACGGCAAGCTGGCGGAATCCACGCCGACCCATGTGGTCGTGGACTGCCACGGCGTGGGCTATGCCGTGTTCATCCCGCTGTCGAGCTACGACAAGCTGCCGGCCCGGGGCGCGTACGTGAAATTGCTCACATACCATCACGTCGTTTCCCAGGATGGCACGCAGCAATTATTCGGGTTCGTCACGCCCGACGAGCGCGAGATGTTCCTGTTGCTGATCAGCATCAGCGGGATCGGCCCGAAACTGGCCATCAACATCCTCAGCAGCACGTCGATCTCAGCGTTGCGCGGCGCGATCGCCAGCGGCGACACCAAAACGCTTTCCACCCTGCGCGGCATTGGCAAAAAGACCGCCGAGCGCCTCGTGGTCGAGCTGAAGGACAAGATCGGCGGGGCGGCGGCGTTCGAGACGAAGGGCCGCGCCGCCACACCCGAAGAACAGAAGCTCACCGATGCCGTCCTGGCCCTCGTCTCGCTCGGCTACAAGCAGGTCGACGCCCACAAGGCCGTTCTGGCCGTCATGGCAAAGCTGGACGCGACAGCAAATGTTGAAGAACTCGTCCGTGCCGCCCTTCGTAATCAATAGCTAAGGTCCTGCCAGCCAGCCGGTTGTGTCGACTTTCTTGCCGATGCAGGTGTTGCGCTTCCCTGCCTCCACCCCCCCAAAAGCCCCTACAGGCTTTGGCGGAGCCTGTCGATATACTATCTGGTGGGTCTTGCATGTGAGAATCGAACAAAACAGATGGACTCGATCCAGCGGGTGGGAACCACGCGCGCCCGGCGACTTGGGGGAATCCGCCGATTTGGTTTTGCTCTTTGGGAGCACGGCGGTTCTCAAGGAACGGGCCTCCACCGCTTCGTTGCAGCAGGTGAATCCCAACGCGCTGATCCTGGGATGTTCGACAGCGTCTTCCGAGGACTAGATCATGGCGTCACATCACAACTTGCTGGGGCGTCAACTCCGGCAATACCTCGGCTGTCTGGGCACTAGCGCGGAAGAGTTGAAGGCCGCATTCGGTTGTGCGGGAACCTGCTCCGCCAAGATGAGCGACTTGTTGAACGCGGTCAACGAGGCGTACGGGCAATCGGACAACGACCGCACGATGCTCGAACGTTCCCTGCAACTGAGTTCGCAGGAAGTGTATGCCGCCATGTTGGAAATGCGCGGGCTGCTGCAGGCGTTTCCCGATCTGTATTTTCGTGTCGACGCTTCGGGTAAGATCCTGGACGTGAAAACGGGGTCGGATGCCGATCTCCATGTCCCGTCCTCGCAATTGCTTGGCAAACGGATTCAGGACGACCCCAGCAAGCGGGTCGGGGAGGAATTCGCGGAAGCCATCGCGCGGATCCGGCGGACACAATCTCTCGTCAGCATTGAGTACGCGATGAAATTGCGTGGCGAACAGAAGTATTTCGAAGCCCGGCTTCTGCCATTGCCGGAAAACCAGATTCTCGTGATTGTGCGAAACATCACCCAGAGAAAGCAGGCGGAAGAAGCCTTGCGTATGAGCGAGGAACAACTGCGGCAGGCGCAGAAAATGGAGGCGGTCGGGCGATTGGCCGGGGGCGTTGCGCATGATTTCAACAACCTCCTGACCGTGATCTCGGGCCACTGTGAGTTGTTGATTGAACAAGTCAAGACGGGGAATCTCTCGCGGGAGAGTGTGGAAGAGGTTCAAAATGCCGCGCAACGGGCTTCGCAATTAACTCGCCAGCTGCTGGCGTTCAGCCGGAAGCAGGTGTTGCAGCCCAAGGCGCTGCAATTGAATGGCGTTGTCGTCGGCATTGAGAAAATGACGCGGCGGTTGATCGGGGAAGACATCGAATTGCGCACGATTCTTAACGAGTCACTGGGGCAGATCATGGCTGACCCCGGACAAATCGAACAGGTGATCTTGAATCTGGTCGTGAATGCTCGTGACGCCATGCCACGCGGGGGCCGAATTCTGATCGAAACGGACAATGTCACGTTGGATCAAAAGACCGGCTACAAGCATCACGAACTCAACCCGGGCCAGTACGTAATGCTGGCGATCACAGATACGGGTGTCGGCATGACCGATTCCGTCAAGGAACATTTGTTCGAGCCGTTCTTTACGACCAAAGAACACGGAAAGGGGACCGGTTTGGGCCTGGCGACCTGCTTCGGCATCGTCCGTCAGAGCGGTGGAGACATCCGCGTGTATAGCGAGCCCGACCGGGGAACCGCCTTCAAGATCTATTTTCCCCGGATCGATCAACGCGCGGCGACTGAATCTGCGCCGTCCCCGAACACGTCCCTCAGCCATGGATCGGAGACCGTGCTGTTGGTTGAGGACGAAATATCGGTGCGTCGTCTGGCCGCGTCCGTCTTGCGCAAATACGGGTACATCGTGCATGAAGCGGGCGATGGTGTGGAGGCGCTGCAGTTACTCTCGAGCGACCATAGTCCGAAACTCGATTTGATCATTTCTGACATGATCATGCCCCGGATGGGCGGCAAGGAACTACTCGAACGCGTTCGGATGAAGCTGCCGGAGGTCAAAGTCTTGTTGGTATCGGGTTACACGGATGACGCCCTCGCGGACCATGGTGCGCTGGGGCCCGGAATCTCGTTCCTGGAGAAGCCATTCTCCCCGAAACAGCTTGCCCAGCGCGTACGCGAGGTGCTGGAGGAGCCATCCGCGTTGGTGGAAGCTACGCCCCTTTGATTTCTATTCCTCGATTCCCAATTGCGTCAGGATGAACGCGTATTCGAACGCGGTATTGTGCAGGGCATCGTAACGGCCGCTCTTGCCGTTGTGGCCGGACGGTTGCAAATTCATCTTGAGCAGGAGCGGATGGGAATCGGTCTTGGTGGCCCGAAGTTTGGCCACGTACTTCGCGGGTTCCCAGTACATCACCTGGCTGTCGTTGAGCGATGACTCCACCAACATCGCCGGGTAGGCTTGCGGCTGGATGTTGTCGTACGGACTGTACGTCTTCATGTACGCGAACTGATCCGGAATCTTCGGGTTGCCCCATTCCTCGAATTCCCCGACTGTCAGCGGCAACGATTCGTCGAGCATCGTGTTGATCACGTCAACAAACGGCATTTCCAGCAGCGCCGCCTTGAACAACCGTGGCCGCATGTTCAGCACGGCGCCGACCAGCAGACCGCCCGCACTGCCGCCCTCGATGGCCAGATGCTGCGAATCGGTGTAATGCTGCGCCACGAGCGTCTCGGCGCAGGCGATGAAATCGGTAAACGTATTGCGCTTGGTCAGCATCCGCCCCTGATCGTGCCAGCGCTTGCCGTATTCGCCGCCGCCACGGACGTGCGCGATCGCAAAAGTCACTCCCCGGTCCACTACGCTCAGCCGGCCCGACGAGAACCAGACATCGGTGGGCAACCCATACGAACCGTACTCGTATAGCCACAACGGATTGCCCGTCGCGCGCTTGAGGTCCTTCCGATAGACAAGCGAGATGGGGATCTGGACCCCGTCAGCAGCGGTGGCGAAAATCCGCTCGGTCTGGTAACGGTTGGGGTCGTATCCGCCTTTCACGATTTGTCGCTTCAGCAATGTCCGTTCGTGCGTAGTCATGTCGTAGTCGTAAACGGAAAGTGGTGTCGTCAGGGATTCGTAGGTAATCCGCAGCACATTCGTGTCGAACACGGCATTGTCACCCGCCTCGACCGCGTAGGCCGATTCGGGCCACGCGATCGCCTGCGACGAACCCGAGTCGACGTCGTACACGCGGATTTGCGGCAAACCGTTGGCCCGTTCGATCAGCGCGATGTGATGCGAAAACACGCCGAAATCATCGAGCGATACGTCGTCGCGGACCGGCACGATTTCCTTCCAATTCTCGTGCCGCGGATCGGCGATGGGCGCGGTCACGAGCCGGAAGTTCCGCCCCTTGTCGTTCGTGCGAATGTAAAACAAATCGCCGCCGTCATCCGCGCTGTATTCGTGGTCCTGCTCCCGCGGGGTCAGGGTCATCAACGGCTCGTCGGGATGATCCGCCCGCAGATAGCGGACTTCGTCCGTCGTCTTGCTGCCAATGGCGACGTACACGAACCGTTTGCTGTGCGACCGGTCGACGTCGACCGAGAACAGCGCGTCCTTCTCCTCGTACACCAGCGTGTCCTCTTTCTCGCCAAGTTTGTGCCGCCAGACCCGATAGGCCCGCTTCGCGTTGTCCTCCGTGACATAGAAGAACGTCTGGTTGTCCGTCGCCCACGCGACGCTGTCGACCCGCGGAATCTTCTCGCTCAACAACGCGCCCGTCCGCAGGTCTTTCACATACAGCGAGTATTCGCGAAACCCGGTCTCGTCCGTGCTGAACGCCAGCAAATTGCCGTCGTCGCTGACTTCGGTCACGCCGACGTCGAGGAACTCTTTGCCGGCGGCCATGGCGTTCAGGTCGAGCACGATTTCCTCGACGGCATTCGTGGACACGCGTTTGCGCAGGTACGTAGGATACTGTTTACCGGGCTCGGTGCGGCGATAATACAACCAATCGCCATCACGGTACGGCACCGTGTCATCCGGCTCCTGGACCCGAGCCAGCATTTCCCCATAAATTTTCTCCTGCAACGGCTCCGTCGGCTTCATAACCAAGTCCGTGTACGCGTCTTCCGCGCGCAAGTAGTCGAGAACGGCGGGATTGTCCTTCTCGCGCAGCCAGTAGTAATCGTCCACCAAGTGCTCGCCGTGAAGTTCGGTCACGTGCGCGACCTGGCGCGCGACGGGCGGCGGCGCGACAACCACCAGGTCCGGCGACGTGGTGGTTCGGCAGGCCGAAACGTCGAGCATCAGGGCGACGACCAGGAATAATCTGCGCGATGTCATCTCACTGCCGGCTCATTTCAGGAGCTCGTTGTACTGGTTGAAGTACGAACTATACATGCTGAAAATTTGATACGCTGTGTACAACACGACAAACAGGTAGGCGATGCGCGGCAGCCAGGTCACGGTCTGGTCGAGACTGCGGCGCCAGCGGTCCTCGTAGTACGCCTCCAACCGATCGAGCATGTCGTCCATGCGACCGCTCTGTTCGCCCGTGGCCCAAAATTGAATGAGGTATTCGGGAAACACGTCGGTTGTCGCGAGGGCCTGGCTGACCTGGAGCTCGCTCCCGATCAGCGGCGCGGCCTTCTGGTAACCATACGCGATCAACGGGCTGTCCACCGTGCGGCTGGCGTACTCCAGCGCGGGCACAATGCCAATCCCCGCGCGCAGCATCAGGCGAATCGATGACACCCACCGGACCAGCGCGTAATCAAATCGCAGTCGGCCCAGCACCGGCACCGCCCGCAGCAGGCGGTCCACCGTCACGTTCAACCCCGGCACCCGTAGCGACCAGCGCAGCAACCACAGGGCGCCCCCGCCAATCAGCACCAGCACCCCGAGAAACCCGGCCGTGTCCCGCACGTAATCGAGCATGGTGTACGGCTTCCCATTGGCGGCGCCGAGGAAAAACGCGGGGAAACGACATCCGAACACCGCCACGGTTAACAGCAACACCGGGTACATGGACCCCGCGATGAGCTTGTTGCGCGCCGCCGCGCGGGTCTCGTAATACTTGCTCAACGACAACAGGCCGACGTCCAGCGCGCCGCTCCGCCCGCTCACGTCGAGGGCGTGTTTGTCGAGCGGGGCGAACCGCTGGCCGCAGCGTTCCATCGCCTCGTGCACCGGCACGCCTTCGTTGACGCGATCGGACAACACCGCCACGGTGGATCGCATCGCCCGGGGCGCTGTCTTCCGGGTGGACAGCAGCGCGTTCTGGATCGGCAGGCCCGCCTGCACCAGCGTGCCCAACTGATAGTAAAACGCCGCCAGATTTTTGGACGAAAATCTCACGTCGAGCGCTAACGTAGCACCAACTGCTGTTTCCGTCACAATGAAACGGGCACCGGGCGCATCCGAGTTGTAGCCGCCCCGCTCCGTCGGGGCGCATCCCGGCACGGCGACAGAGCGCCGTGGCTACATCTTCCCGTCTTGAATGGCGGCCCACCCCGGCCTTTTCGTCTTGCGGTTTGGGGTGGCGTTTCGCATCTTGCCCGCATGGCCGAGCGGTTCGTCACGGAGACCATTCACGACAAGACACTGGACGTGTCGTTGCGTCCCGGGCTGTTCGCCGATTTCCAGGGACAGGGCAAGGTGAAGGAACGGCTGGAACTGGCCGTCGAGGCGGCGCGGCAACGCAAGGAATCGCTCGACCACATTCTGCTGAGCGGCCCGCCGGGTTTGGGCAAGACCACGCTGGCCCATATCCTCGCCAAGGCGATGGGCGTGAATATAGTCGTCACCAGCGGTCCTGCGCTCGAAAAGGCCGCCAACCTCGCCGGGTTGCTGACCAAGCTCGACAAGGGCGACGTGCTGTTCATCGACGAGATCCATCGCCTGCAAAAGGTCGTCGAAGAATACCTGTATCCCGCGATGGAAGACTTCCGGTTGGATATTGTGATCGACCAGGGACCGAACGCGCACAGCGTCCGCCTGAATTTGCCGCGGTTTACGCTCATCGGCGCGACCACGCGCAGCGGACTGCTCACCGCGCCGTTGCGTTCGCGGTTTCCGATCACGGAACGACTCGATTATTACAGTGCCGGGGAATTGACCTCCATCATCCACCGATCTTCGCGCATCCTGAACGTGGACATTGACGATGGCGGAGCGGTGGAGGTCGCCGGTCGTTCGCGCGGCACGCCGCGCATCGCCAACAATTTGCTCAAACGCGTCCGCGATTACGCGCAGGTGAAGGCCAAGTCGAAGCAAATCACTGAAGACATCGCCGACAAGGCGCTGGCGATGCTCGACATCGACGAGCACGGCCTCGATGAGATGGACAAGCGCATCCTCGAAACGCTGGTGCACAAGTTCGGCGGCAAACCGGTCGGCATCGGTTCGCTGGCGGTGGCGGTCGGCGAAGAACCTGACACGCTTGAAGAAGTGTACGAACCGTTCCTGATCCAGGAAGGCTACCTCAAACGCACCCCGCAAGGCCGCGTGCCGACGGAGTTGGCGTACAAGAAACTCGGTGTGAAAGCCGACGCGAAGGAGAACGAGTTGTTTTAGCTACTTGTTCCCAAAGGACTTCAATATCTCTGGGTGGAAGTCCTTGTTTGTGGAGTAAACGACTCTGCTCAAACTTTCGGCGCTGGTCGCCAAATCCCATCGGACACTGGTCACGGAGTACTCAGTCGGTTGCCACACAATCCCAAAGCCAAGTCTTGGTGATCCAATGACAATTGCCACTCGATTCGTACCTACCACCACTTTATTCGCATGAAGTCTTCTGATAGCAGCCGGTAAGGATTCTGCGTTGCCGGGAATCACTACGAAGCCCGGCCACACGGATGCATTAGCAGCATTGTGTGGCGTCGTTTCGATTAGATGATCGCACGCTGTCGCAAGTGTTGCGTAGTAACTTTGGCTATGAGACATAAAGCCGAAATAGGTTGGAGGCAGTCCATATAAAATTGCCAGACCAAGAACCAAACAGACGAGGATTCCACCAACAACAATTGGCTTTCGTGCGCTCATATACGCCTATTCATGGCGCTTCCTTCGACCCTTCTTTCACCCAAAGGTTACGAAACCACGCCTCAACAGGTCCATGAGGCAGGTGTAGGCCTCGAAATCCGTTCCGGGAAAATTGTCGACGGCGGTCTCAAGGGTGTTGTGGTGGAGCACGAGTTGGAACAACTGAATCTCTTCGGTGGCCAGGTCGCGGAGGTTGCCGGGCAGCGGTTCGGCCACATGCAATCGCGCACCGGGTCGGGGCAGTTTCGGTTCGAGGATGCGGATTTCATCCAACTGGCGGACGCCTTCGAGGATCAATGACGTGGTGGATTCCGTGATTTCCTCCGGCGCGCGATGATCGCCGGCGGGCCGCAGGTCGAACGTGCCATCGTTCCAGGCGAACATGCGATAGAACGCCTTGCGCGACTTCACAATCGGGTTGCTCTCGATCTCGGCGTGGTACACATGGCCGTCGCGGAGGTAGAGCTTGCCGACGCCGCGATCGGACCGGATCGTCATGACGCCGCTCTTGCGCGAACTGGTGAACAGTTGGAGCAGATCGGGTAGCGGCATCTCGCGGATGGAACCCGAGATGAGGGCCGACCCGGCGGCGGGCTGACCTTCCGCGGGGTGCGCCCCGGCGGGCGCGGCCGACGGCGTGACCCGCGGTTTCAGTTCATTGATGGACAACAGCTTGATGGTCGACGAACCGATGATGATCTGGTCGCCTTCTTTGAGTTCGGTGCTGCGGATGCGGGCGCCGTTGACGAACGTGCCGTTGCGCGAGGCGAGGTCTTCGATCACGACCTTGCCGCCGTGGGTCGAGATTTTCGCGTGTTTGCGGGACACCTTTTCGTCGAGCAACAGCACATCGACGTCGCTGACGCGCCCGATCACGATGTAGAGGTCCTGGGGCAGGGGAAACTCCCTTCCTTGGTCCTTGCCGGCGACGAAACGGAGTACGTATTGCAGCATTCGTTCCTCAGATGTCCTGTGTCGCGACTGTACCGAGGCGCGGGAAGCCGGTCAAGCTACACTGCCCGACGGCGGTTTGTGGCGTCCCGGTTGCAGCGTCACGAGGGTCAGGACCGCGGCAGCAATCGAGCCAAACCCGAGCCACAACATGATCTGCGGCGCGGGGGTGCGCTGAAACAGTTTGGTGCCGAATTGCAGCCAGAACGCCACGATCATGGTGGCGGACGTGAGCATCCCGCGCGCGGCAAACACCGCGCCCCGCCGCTTGTCGTCGACCTCCTCTTGGAGCTTGGCGTCGATGGGAATCAGGATCGTCGCGGCAATGGCCCCGAGCACGAACAGGAGCAGGACGGTGATCCAGACGCGCGCCGTCAGGCCCATCAGGATCAGCACCGCGCCGACGAGCAATAGTTGGACGAATGGCAACCAGGTCGCTTTCGTCCACGATTTGCCGCGGCCGACCAAGCCGATGCCGAGGGCCGCGCCCGCGCCGGCGGCGACCAGCAGGTAGCCAAACCCGCCGGTCCGCAAGCCCAGCGTCTCCATTGTGTAGCCAACGATCTCGACGGCGAACACGCCCGCCAGGAAGGCGAATACGGCGGACAACAGGGACAGCGATAACGCGCTGTGGTGCTGCCAGAGATAGACCAGCCCGGTTTTCAGGTCGCCCCAACCGCCGGGTTCTTTCGAATCGGCGCCGCCGGTCGTGGCATGCGGGTCCATCTGGATGCGCCAGACCAGGGCGGTGGCGACGACGTACGCGACCGCGTTGGAGAGGATGGCCCATTCCACGCCGATTCTCTCGGCCACGAACCCGCCGATGGCCCGGCCGCCGACGCCGGCGATGGCGAGGCTGGTGGTGAAGAGTGTATTGGCCTGGATCAGTCGCTCGTTGCCGACAAGGTTGGGGATGAGCGCGTAGCGGGCCGGATAGTAAAACGTCGTGATCGACCCGATCAAGAGGATCAGTATGTACACAGCGAACAGGTTGCGGAACGCGGCGCGACCCATCACGACCGGCAAAAGCCACGCGGCGATCACGCCGACAATCACCGCCCGCGATGCGTCACTGACGATCAGCACGTGTCGCCGTTGCCAGCGGTCGACGTAGGCGATGGCCAGCGGCCCGAGCAGCAGGCCCGGCAGGGCAACCGCGAAGAACATTTTCGCCGTCTCGGTGCGCTCGCTATAACCATGCGCGCGGAAGTACTCGAGCAACCCCATCTGCATCACGGCATCGCCCAGGGCCAGCGCGATTTGCGAGATCCACAGTCGGCGGAAGCCCTTGTTGTCGAGCAGGGACAGCACTTACGCGCGCTCCTCGATGAAGGTTTGCATGTCGTCGGGCATTTCAGCAGCGAAGGTGGCGCGTTCCCGCGTGCGTGGATGAAGAAACGCCACCCGCTCGGCGTGCAGGGCGTGGCGCGGCATAAGCAACCTGTCCAGCATCTCGTTCGTCACACCGTCCTTGATGAACTGCAAATACAACGTTTCGTCAGGCCCGTAGACTTTGTCGCCGACAATCGGATGACCGAGCCACGCCAGGTGCACCCGCAACTGATGGGCGCGGCCCGTGCGCGGTGTCAGCCGGACCACCGTAAACCCGCGTAACCGTTTTTCGACGGCGAACTCGGTCCGGCTCGGTTTGCCGGCGGCGCTGTCCACCACGCGCTTGGTGTAGACGACGGAGGTCTGGCTGACGGCGATGGGTTGATCGATCACGCCCCGGTCCTGTTTGAATTCGCCCCAGCAGATCGCCTGATACTCTTTTTCGATCTCGCGGCGCAAGACGGCTTTCCCGAGCGTTTTGGCGGCGGACTCGTTCTTTGCGACGACGACCAGGCCGCTCGTTTCGCGGTCGAGACGGTTGATCATGCGCGGCGTGGTCACGCCGTGGTCACGCAACCAGTCCGCGAGCGAGCCGTACTCGGGTCGCTGCGCCGAATGGCAGACCATCCCGCCCGGTTTGTCCACCACGAGAATGTCGTCGTCCTCGAAGACGACCTGGGGCGGGGCGTTCGTCACCATGTGCACGACGCATGTTAGCGGTTGCGCGAAGCCGCTGGCAATGAAAAGCGCCGTCAGAAGGTTTTGCCGTTCCAGCCCCAGAAGGTGGGCTTGATGTCGGCGAAGTTGATGTAGACCCTGTCCGGCGGGATACCGATTTGGGATTGCATCAAGCCGCAGAGCATTTGGGACAGCTTGCCGGTCCTGGATTCCGACAGACCGATGCCGCGCAAATCGAGGAAGGCGCAGGGAGCGTCCATTCCCGCGAACAGCATGGAAACCGGGGTTTCCACCGACACCATCACATATTGCTCGGGCTTGGTGAGTTCGGTGGCGACCAACCAGGATGCGGCCTTCAACAGCTCGCGCTTCTGGTCGGCGTCGATGGACTGGTTGGTGGTGATTCTCAAGTATGGCATGGTGCGCTCCTGTTCATTCTTCCATTGGCTGCGCCGTTCCTGTGGCGGAGCCGGTGTTAGCTGGATCCTGCCTATAATACAGCTTGAGCTCCTCGTAAAGTTCCGGATGTCGTTCCTGGAGCTGGCGGGGCTGTTCGAAGAAGTATTCGGTCACCACGGCGAAGAACTCGGCGGGATTGGTGGCCCCGTATTTGTCGAGGAGGGTCGGACGATCGGCATCGGCGGCCTCGGACAGCGCCTGGTATTCCTTGCTGAGAACACGGGCCCACGCGCGATACATGGAAGTCCTCGGCAGGGCCGGCGCGCCGTCCACGAACCCGTTTTCCCCGTCAAGCTGGTGGGCGAACTCGTGGAGGGCGACGTTTCGTCCGCCGCTCGGGTCGGAGGGGCGATGGAGGACATGGTTCCACGAGATGACCACGGCGCCGGTCCGCCAGGATTCGCCCGCGCGCATTTCGTGGGTTTCGATGATCTCGTTGCCCGGACCCCAGCGCGTGACGGGGACGGGGTAGGCATCGGGGTAGACCAGAATCGATTGGAGACGGGGGTAGTAGTCGTGGTGCTCGATATGCAGCAAGAGCATGCAGGCGTAGGCGGCAATGGTGACCTTGATTTCATCGGTCATTTCCAAACCGCCGCAGCCCTCGAAATTTTTTTCGGCGATGAAGACTTCGATTACTCCCTGCAACTCGTGTTGCTCGGCCGGGGTCAGCCGCGCGTAGTGGGGAACATTTCGCTGGAGGATGGCCAGCCACGGGGCGGGAAATGGCTGCGAACGGAGGCGATGACGGCGTTTGGTCTTGAATCCGAACATGGTCAGTCGATTGGGCACAACATACCACGATTTTGCATCGGTGGTGGCACATCCCTAGCTTTGATAGACCTCGATGAAAGCGCCGACCAAGGCCAAACTCGCCCAAAGCGGCGGGGGACGGATGATCCTCCATCTGCTGACCCTGCGGCGGGACCGGCATTTGGGCTGGCACCTGGCGGGCGTGATGCGGGAAGTCAGGCGGATGGTGCGGTTGCTGCAGTTCTAGCCGGGCGCAACGTTTGTGATGGGGGCGGGGAGGGTAATGTCATCGGGGTTGTCACTTTGCGGTTGCTTCTGAGGTCGGATGTGCAAGATTTGGTGGCGACGTCGACTCGGAGCGGAGATTATTTTGACCGGCAAAATCCATGACTGAGCTGTTCTTGATGGCTCATGTTTTGTTTGGGGTGGCGTGCCTCGTTGCGGCGGTGTGGATATTCGTCGATGTGTTGCATGCCACCGAGACAAACCAGGTGCGGATCAGAAGGATGAGTCGAGCCGCGGCGGTATTCATGTGGGTGGCGTTTTGCATTGGCGGCTACTGGTACGTCGTCTTCTACAAGGTGGACAAAGCCATCATCCTGAAGGGACCGTGGCCGTTCGCGCACAGTTTCTTCATGGAGACAAAGGAACATCTGGTGATCATGCTGCTGGTGCTGGTCACCTATCTGCCGATCGCCGCGGCCAACAATTTGGCGACAAACAAGGATGCGCGCCGGGTAGTGCTGTGGGTGGCGGGCATGATTGCGTTGGTTGCGTTACTGATGGAAGGCGAAGGCGCAATCATTGCGATGGGAGTGAAAGTGGCGTTACTGGCGAAGTAAGGCCAAGAATGACCCCGGACACGGAAAACGTCGGCGTCTCGAAATACACGATCGCGTTCGGGTTGTCCGCGGCGCTTGCCAGCGTGGTCAATGCGTTGCTGGTGATCGCGAAAGAGAAGAGTCAGGCGGTGCAAGCCGGCATGCAAAAACTTACCGGACATCATTGGGTGACCCACTGTGTCACCGTTCTCGTCGTGTTTGGTTTTTGCGGGTGGCTGTTCGCGCGGGCCAACGGCGGTCGGGGAATGGAGATGAGCGTCAATCGATTGATCGGGACGCTCGTGGCGGGAGTGGTGGTGGGCGGACTTGTTATTGTGGGGTTCTATTTGATCGGCGATTGACGGCATGCGAACCACACGATGCCTGGCCGTTGTCGCCGGAGTGGCAATCCTCGGCGTGATCCTCGCCGGAAACACGCACGGTGGCCCGCCGTTTGTCACCGACGACCCCGAGCCGGTGGATTACGAGCATTGGGAGTTTTATGTCGCTTCCCAGGACACCAAGGTGCCGGGCGACTGGTCGGGCACCGGGCCGCATTTCGAACTGAACTACGGCGTCATTTCCAACGTGCAGTTGCATCTGATTGCGCCGCTGGCGTACGACGCGCCAGCGGTGGGCGCGGCGCATTACGGTTATGGCGACACCGAACTGGGCGTGAAAATTCGGTTCATCGAGGAAACGAACTGGCTTCCGCAAGTGGGCGTGTTCCCGTTGCTGGAAGTTCCCACGGGCAGCCGCCGGGACAATCTCGGTACGGGCCATCTACAGGGATTCGTGCCGCTGTGGTTGCAAAAGAGTTGGGGTGACTGGACGGCGTATGGCGGTGGCGGCTACGGCATCAATTCGTTTGATGGGCGCAGGAACTGGGAGTTTGTCGGCGGAGTGCTGCAAAAGCAGGTGTTGACGAATGTTGCGATCGGCGCGGAGGCGTATCATCAAACGCAGCTGCAAGTGGATTTTCCCAACGTCGGCACGGCGTTCAATATCGGCACGGTCATTGATTTCAGCGACCAGCATCACTTGCTATTGTCCGCCGGCCGGTCGATTGACGGCCCGACGGTATTCCAATGCTACGTTGCCTACCAATTCACGTTCGACAACAGCTTGTTTCCATTCGGGAGCAAGCCCACGGGGGATCCGGGCAGATGACGGTGATACCGGCGCGCAGGGTAACGGCGTAACCGTTGGCGGTTGCGTGGGGCCGTCGGCAATCGCCCAACCAATCGCGATTCTTCGCCATCTATTTACGAAAAAACTTTCCACTTGAAATCGTTGGGGCGGGCTGGTACCTTGTCATACAAAGGTAGCTTGCTTGATATTTGACGATGAGCGTGAACGAAAAATTTTCCGCGATCCGGAAGGGCCTGCTCGAGTTCCTCGTGCTGCAGATCATCGCGGCGGAAAAGGTCTACGTGGCGGACATATTGAAACAGTTGAGCGCAACCGAATTCGCAACCCAGGAAGGCACGCTGTATCCGTTGCTGAGCAAGATGCGCCGCGAAGGGCTTCTGGATTACGAATGGAAGGAATCCGAGGCCGGGCCGCCCCGCAAATACTACGAGCTTACCACGAAGGGCCGGGAGCAGTTGCGCGAGACGCTGGAGTATTGGGGCAAGATCAACGGGACGGTGAAAAATCTAGGACAAAAATAGAACGGAG
>Ga0326728_10012343_pt1 | contig 19017 bp, 22 predicted proteins | sample MB3enrmetagenome_FD_207602 | JGI IMG/M metagenome (GOLD analysis project Ga0326728, IMG submission 207602) | Lab enriched peat soil microbial communities from McLean, Ithaca, NY, United States - MB31MN | ecosystem: Environmental > Terrestrial > Soil > Wetlands > Peat | place: USA: New York... | reverse complement strand
GTCTCGTAGTGTCCTAATTTGAATGTAGCGCCGACCTTCAGGTCGGCAGAGGCTGGCCTAAAGGCCAGCGCTACGAGTCAAATTAGGACACTACCCAGTGTCTCTGTAATGAAGAATGCCTTTGTCAGGTAAAACCGGCTCCATTTTGGGTTCGTTTTCGGTTCGTTTTCGCACTCAATGAAACCTGACTTCCTTTGTTTTCAACAACTTCTTAGCTTCGTTTCCACTCTTTTGCATTTTTCCGCGCGTGCGGGAGAAAGATGCAGTTTCACGCCAAGGCGCAAAGTACGCCAAGGCCGCAAATAAAATCGGTCAGTTTGTCTTTGCGGCTCTTGGCCGTCTTGCGGCCTCGACTCCGACCTCTTGACTCCCATCGACATTCTCGTACGACCGGCAGGCGGCGAAAGTGCGAAGCTCTCGCGCCCCATGCAGCGCCGCCCGGGCGGGGCCTGCCCTTGCGGGCATTCCGTCCCAGAGCGTAAGCTAGGATTGTAGCATAGAGACGAGAGTTTGTCAAGCGCAAAATCCCAGGTCCTGCCGCGCGCCGATCCCAGGGACATCCGTACCGAATCTGCGGTAAGATGACGCGTCCGGGATCATCCGGCAGACGGCTCTCGAGCGCCATGATGTATCTTGTCCAGTCGGAACCCTACTGAGGAATGATGGAGTCATCGGCCAAAGAAAAACTTCACGCTTTCAGACCCCGGCACTCGTTTTTTGTGGGCATCGATTCGGATGGCTGCGTGTTCGACACCATGGAAATCAAGCAGAAGGAGTGCTTCATCCCCAACATCATCAAGCACTGGAGACTCCAAGCCATCTCGAAATACGCGGGCACCGCGGCGGAGTTCGTCAACCTCTATTCAAAGTGGCGAGGCGTCAACCGCTTCCCTGCCCTGACGAAAACCATTGAATTGCTTCGCGATTGGCCGGAGGCCATGCGGCGCGAAGCAGCAATTCCGGATCTCACAAGTCTCCAGGCCTGGATCGATTCCGGCGCAGCACTGAGCAATCCTGCGCTTGAGGCGGAGGTTGCGAAGACCGGCGACCCGGTGTTGAAGCAAGCTTTGGAATGGAGCAAAACCGTCAACCGCTCGATCGCCGACCGGGTCGTCGGAGTGCCTCCCTTCCCCTCGTTTCGCGCCTGCTTGGAGAAGCTTGCGCCAAAAGCGGACATCATGTGCATCTCCGTAGCGTCGGGCAAGGCTTTGGAACGCGAGTGGCAGGAGCACGACATCGCAAAATACGCCTCTGTCCTCGCAGGCCAGGAAATGGGAAGCAAGAAGGAACACTTGAAGATCGCCTCGGGGGGCAAGTACGCGAAGGATTGCGTCTTGATGATCGGCGACGCTCCGGGTGACTTGGCCGCCGCGCGCGCGAATGGCGTCTTGTTCTTTCCCATCAATCCTGGCCACGAAGAACGGTCCTGGGAGAGGTTCTATCGCGAGGGCATCGAGCGTTTCTTCAATCAAACCTACAAAGGCAGCTACGAGGCGTCGCTGATTGAGGAGTTCGAGAAGTTGCTGCCCGCCGAGCCGCCGTGGAAGGCGGCAGTGGGCAGGTAGACAGGTCGGCAGGTGGGAAAATGGACGGCGCAGGCTACCAAGCACTTCTGACTTCTAATTTCTGATTTCAGCCTTGCTTGCGGTTCGATCTCCCCGATATTCCCGATAGTCCGCAGGCTCGAGTCTGCGCCAGCCATGCATTAGAACTCAGCATCCTGGAAATAGGCGTTGGAGATGTATTGCGACACCATTCGCTGCGTGTTGAAGAACGAACCATTGACGGCGATAGCGGAGCGCATAACCGCAGCGTAGGCCTTGGGGCGGCCATAAAACATGGGGAGAATGATCATCTCTAATTTGGCGTACAAAGAAGCGGCCTCACTCTCTTCGTTGTCGGCGGTCTCCGAGCCATAGCCGATCGACCAGCCGGTAAAGCCCTCCAGGCAGCCTTCCACCCACCAGCCGTCCAGAATGCTGAAACTCGGGACGCCGTTGAGGGCGGCTTTCATACCGCTTGTGCCCGAGGCCTCTTGCGGCCGCTTGGGAGTATTCAGCCAGAGATCGACGCCGCTACAGAGCAAGGGCGCCCACGTCCAGTCGTAGTTTGGAACATAAACGACCTTGATCGCATCCTTGAGGACGCTGCTCGCCTGGAAAATCCGGCGGATGAGATTCTTTCCGCCATCATCGTTCGGATGAGCTTTTCCGCCATAGATGACTTGCAGCGGGCCGACGTTCCGGGCGATCCACTTCAATTGTTCGGGCTTCCAGAAAAGCATGTCCGCCCGCTTGTAGGTGGCCGCGCGCCGGGCAAAGCCGATGGTCATGACCTTCTCATCCAGTTGCACGCCCGTGCGTTTGTGAACTTCTTCGGCCAGCGCGTGCTTGGCCAAGGCGTGCGCGGAGAGAATCTCCTCGAGAGGAATGCCGATGGCATAGCGCAGATAAAGATTGTCGCGCCGCCACTCCGGCATGTGCCGGTCGTATAAGTCGCGGAAAGGCGGAGCCGTCCACGTAAGCCCGTGAACGCCGTTGGTGATGGCCCGGACCGAATAACTGGGAAACATGTGGCGCGAGACTTCGCCGTGCTGCATGGCCACACCATTCACATAACGAGAACCCGCCAGAGCCAGGTAGGTCATGTTCAGATGCCCGTCCAGGCAAGCGTTCAAGGACTGGAGCGCCGCAGCGTGATCTTCGCCCAACACCTGGCGCACCATTTCAATGGCAAACTGATCGTGGCCGGCAGGCACCGGCGTGTGAGTTGTGAACACGCACTTATGCCGAACGGCGAGCAGATCGTCCGGCTTTGCCTCGCGAACATTGCGTCCCGTCATGCGCTGGTCCACCAAGGCCAGCACCAGCAGGGCTGCGTGCCCCTCATTCATGTGATAGCTGGAGATGTGGTGGTGCCCCAGTTTGGGAAGAATCGCCACACCGCCCATCCCCAGTACAACTTCCTGGCAAAGGCGATAGTGAAGGTCGCCTCCATAGAGGTGATCGGTCAAGGTCCGGTCCCAAGCCGGGTTCTCCGGCAGATTCGTATCGAGCAAATAAACCGGAACAACGTCGCCTCCGATCCCCTCGACCAGATATCGCCAGGCGCGCACCTTGACCTCGCGTCCCTCGATTCGGACAGAGACTACCGGCTTCATCAGTTCGAGTTTTTCTTCCGGATTCCAGGTTGCCGGGGATTCAATCTGGTTGCCCTGCTCGTCCAGTCGCTGCTCGAAATAGCCCTTGCGGTGCAGGAGACTCACCGCCACCATGCGCACGCCCAAATCGGCGGCAGAACGCAGCGTGTCACCCGCCAGCATTCCCAGGCCGCCGCTGTAAGTGGGCATGGCCGGATCAAGAGCTACTTCCATGGAGAAATAGGCAACCCGCGAGGGCGTCGAAGGGGGAATCATGGGATCCTCACTCTGTAAATCTACACTCAAAGACTATCGGCTTGTTGTTAAATGTGGATGAACATCTAAGGTGTGGGTTTTTTGTCAGGGGCGGTCATCTCGCGCCTGCGACACTTCGGTGCTCTCTTTCAGGAAGCAGACGGATGCAGACAGCATTTGGATATTGTGGTAATTTGATTCAACTGCGGCAAGTCCCGCAGTTTGCGATTTCGAGTAACGAGGATGCAATGGATTACACTTACGAAGATATTGCCAAAATGATTGACCACTCTTTGCTGAATCCGGCCATGACCGACGTCGATCTCGAACGGGGATGCCGGGAGGGGGTGGCTTACAACTGCGCCAGCGTGTGCATCATGCCCTATTACTTGAAGCGATGCGCCGAAATACTGCGCGGGAGCACGGTCAAGCCCAGCACCACGATAGGCTTTCCGCACGGCGGGCATACCACAGCCATCAAGCTCGCGGAAGCAAAGCAGGCTCTCGAGGACGGCGGCGAAGAACTGGACATGGTCGTTAACATCAGCAAAGTTCTCAGCGGAGACTGGGCCTACGTGCGCCAGGACCTCAATGCCGTGATTGACCTCACTCATGCCCACGGTCGGAAGACCAAGGTGATCTTTGAGAACTGCTACCTCAAAGACGAGCACAAGATTCGCCTCTGCGAAATCTGCGCAGAGTTGGGAGCGGATTGGGTGAAAACGTCGACCGGCTATGGCAGCGGGGGCGCCACGATCGAGGATCTAAAACTCATGCGGGCGCATTCGCCGGCGCGCGTTCAGGTGAAAGCCGCGGGCGGCATCCGCGATCTGGACAAGCTGCTCGAGGTCCGCGCTTTAGGCGTTACTCGGGTTGGCGCCAGCCGAACCGCAGCCATCCTCGAGGAGTGCAAACGGCGGCTCGGATTGTAGGTGTGAGGGGTCAGGTGTCGGGTGTCAAGCAAAGTGTAAGGGGTAAAGTGTAAACCGCGGCTTTCAGATGCAGGAAACGCAAAGGTGTTGGGTTCAGGGTCCCAAGGTTCCGGAAAAGGTCCATGAATCCACCCCTTACGCTTCACACTTTAACCTTTACACTTCACACCTTTTGGCACCTGACACGCGGCACCTGGCAGCTACTTTCTTGCCTCCTTCAATCTCTGCCGAAAAGCATCCAAAGCCTCTGGAGCGCGTCCGGCCATCCACTGTTCGTATCTGGATGCCAGCGTCTCCAGGTTTTTCCAGAGCAGGGGATTCTTGCGGGTCTCCCGCAAGGGGGGCGCCAGGTGCCGCACCTTTTCCCAGATCACCCAGAATTCCGCCGTGTTCTCAAAAAACAGATCCTCTTTGAGGAGGCCGTGGTTCACAAGTGAAGCAGCCATGTCCCAGTAACTCACCGTCATGCGTAAGAAGGCGTTCTCTTCGGATCCCAGGGGGAATTGCCTGGCAAGATCCTCCACCGAATCAGCCTGGAATCTCCCCGTCATCCACTCGCGCGCCCGGCGTAGTTTCTCCTCTCGGCGCAGTTCATAAAGACGCAGCAACAGTTCGGCATCGTAATTGTCAGGACTCTCTCGCACTTGAACCTCCCTCGACCTCCGAATTTCCATTTTCGCTTTTCGCTTTTCGGATTTCCAGCTCCGTAAGCAACCTCCGAATCTCACTTTCGATCAGGTCACGCACGTCGCGAAAATACTCGCGACCGAGCGAGAAAGGATCGGGGATTCGCCACTTGACCAATTGCCCTTTGAAATCCGCCGGGAGCTTGCATTTCACTCCGTACCCCATCTCCACCACCACGTCCATATCGGAAATGGGCACATCCTCGAGCCCTTTCGACCAGTGGCCCTGCAACGTGATTCCCTTTTCACCCAGGACGGCGCGCGTGTCGAAGCTGATCGCACCCAGCGGGTGAGTACCGGCGCTGAAAGCCTGGACTTTTCCGTTGCCGAGCTGGTTGGCGAGCGCCTCCGCCATTTGGCTGCGACAGGAGTTGCCGTAACAAACGAAGAGAATCTTAAACATTACGGGATTGAGTCATCGAGCCATTGAATCATTGAGTTATTGAATGGCTGTTTTAACGAGCCATTTAGAGATTCTAACAAACAGCCGCCTGTTGAACCAGCCTTCTCTTGGTTGACGGCATCAACCCGTGCTATGGCCCAATGACTCAACGACTCAACTTCTCGATGAAGTACCGATGGACCGTTTCGTCCTCGGTCAGTTCGGGATGGAAAGTGGCGGCAAGAACGTTTCCCTGTTCGACCAGCACGGGCAAGCCGTCGCAGCGCCCTAGCACTTGCACAGGCTCACCTACACGGCGGATGATCGGGGCTCGAATAAAGACCATCTCCAAGGGGCGCGGCGAGAGTTTGGGGCACTCACCTTGGCGCACCGAGCTGTCAACCTGCCGGCCGTAAGCATTGCGCTCGATGGTGATGTCCAGGAGGCCCAGGCGCTCCTGCGCGGGATTCAGAACCTCCTTAGCCAGCAGAATCGCGCCCGCGCAGGTTCCGAACACGGGCTGGCCGGCCGCCACAAATTCGGTGATCGCCCGGCCCATGCCTTCCTTCGAGAAAAACTTCAGCATCGTGGTGCTCTCGCCCCCGGGCATGATCAGGCCGCCCACTTCGGCAAGCTGGCATGCATGCTTCACCAACATGTAAGGCGCGCCAATCCGCTCCAGCATCTTGGCATGCATCGCAAAGTCGCCTTGAATGGCGAGGACTCCAATAGGTTTGTGGCCGTTGTTCATTGTCAGTTGTCAGTCGTCAGTGGTCCGTTGCCCGTGGACCCCTCCCGCAGCCAACTCCCCCTCGAAGGCGATAGCCCTCTCCCCCTTGGGGGAAGAGGGTGGCCCGCACCGGCGTTTTCATCAGCCGGGGCGGGCCGGGTGCGGGGGTCCCAATCTCCTAACTCCTCCAGTCCGGTTTGTTGTAGAATTCCTGCATGGCTCAAACTCGGCAATTCCTTGTTAACCTGATTTTCGACCCCGAATACCGCGGCTACGTCGCTGACGTGCCGCAGCTTCCCGGCTGCATGTCGCAAGGGAAAACCGTTGAGGCAGCGCTGAAGAATGTCCGTAAGGCCATCATTGCTTACCTCAGGGTCGCCGGACAAAAGGAAATCACCCCGGTGCCCGAAGTGCTTACTAGCCAGGTCGAGGTCCGAGTTTGACGCGCTTGGCTGGCATTCCGGGGCGCAAGGCGGTCCGTGCGTTTGAGCGAGCCGGCTTCGTGGCTGCCAGGCCTGAAGGCAGCCATGTCACCCTCAAGAAGCCAGGCTTCCCGGTCATCGTCATACCCTTGCATCGTGAGGTCTCGCCGTTCCTCCTCCGATCCCAGATCAAGCGCGCCGGCCTTACGGAGAAGCAATTCGTGGAACTTCTATAACCCATTCACTCGCCCGCGACGGCGGCACTGTCGACTGTTGACTGTCAACTGTCGACTGCCCTTCTACCAGCCCCGCGTCTGCAACAACTCCTTGGGATCAAGCTTAGCCACGTCCAGCCCGCGCATGGCTTCGCCGACTTCCGCGGAGCATTCGGCCACGACCTGCGGCTCGTTGTAGTGCGTGGTAGCGCGAACGATTGCTTTGGCGCGCTTGTCCGGGTCGGACGACTTGAAGATGCCCGAGCCGACGAAGACCGCCTCGGCCCCCAGTTGCATCACCAGCGAAGCATCGGCGGGAGTGGCAATTCCACCCGCGCTGAAATTGGGCACGGGCAACTTTCCGTGCTCGCTCACCCACTTCACCAGGTCGTAGGGCGCACCGAGTTCTTTCGACTTGTGCATCAGCTCTTCTTCCCGCAGCGTGGTAAGCTGCCGGATTTCGCTGGTGATGGCGCGCAGGTGGCGCACCGCCTCGACGATATTGCCGGAGCCCGCCTCACCCTTGGTGCGGATCATTGCCGCGCCCTCGCCGATGCGCCGCAGCGCCTCGCCCAGATTGCGCGCGCCGCACACGAATGGCACCTTGTACGGCCACTTATTGATGTGATGTTCCTCGTCGGCGGGCGTCAGCACTTCGCTTTCATCGATGTAATCCACCCCCACCGCTTCCAGCACCTGCGCCTCCGCAAAATGCCCGATGCGCGCTTTGGCCATCACTGGAATCGTCACGCCGCTCATGATCTCTTTGATGATCTTGATCGACGCCATGCGCGCCACGCCGCCTTCCTTGCGGATGTCCGCCGGCACACGCTCCAGCGCCATCACCGCCACCGCGCCTGCCTCTTCGGCGATCTTAGCCTGCTCAGTATTGGTGACGTCCATGATGACGCCACCCTTGAGCATCTCCGCCAACCCCACTTTCAATTTCATCGCTTGATCGTATTCCCACATCGCTGACCTCCTTGGAAACTAGTCAAAAAGTCGAGGAGTCGAGAAGTCGAGGAGTTAAGAAGGCAAAATGTTGGGAGGTAAGGACCCCAGAATATGAATGCTGTCCTCCCAAGCGGAGAAGTGTTTACTCTTCGACCCTTGACTGCTCGACTTCTCGACTGCTCTTCACACCAACGCCACCCCGGCCCCCTCCGTCGATCGCTTTCGGCCTGTTTTTGCCTTGCGGATTTCCGCCTTGAACAGGTCGCCCAAGATGCTGATTCCCTTTTCAATTTGCGCGTCGGTCGGGCCGGTGAAACACAACCGCAGCGCATTGTGCTTCGGGTTCTGGAAATAGAAGTACCTCGAAGGCGCAAAGATCACGCCCCGCTCCCGCGCTTTCACCAGAATCTCGGCCGTGTCGAGGTGTGCCGGCAGTTCCACCCAGACGGACATCCCACCTTCAGGATAAACCACACGCACAACCTCGGGGAAATGTCGCAGGGCGGCGCGCCGCAGCACCTCCAGCTTGTGCTCGTAGACTTTGCAGATGCGCCGAATCCACTTGTCGAGCCAGCCGCGTCTCCCCAATTCCTCGAGCACCGCCTGCCCCAACAGGTTAGTGTGAAGATCGGCGCGCTGCTTGGCCCAGCGCAGGCGCTCGATGACCCGGCGCGAAGCCGCAATCCATCCCACCCGCAGGCCCGGAAATCCGATTTTCGAAAAACTGTCGAGGTGAATCACCAGGCCGTTCGTGTCGAGAGCCTTTAAAGGGGGCAACTGCCGCCCGCTGTAACGCAGCGCCCCATAGATATCGTCCTCCACGACTGGAACCTGGAAGCGGGCCGCAAGCTCCAGCAAGCGCTTGCGGGCCTCAAGCGGCATACTATTCCCCGTCGGGTTCTGGAAATTCGGGCTGCACAAAATCAGTCTCACCTTGGTCTGCTCCAGCACCGCAGCCAGAAAATCCAGGTCCATCCCTTCCGCCGTAACCGGAATGCCGATCAAGCGGGCGCCGGGCGACTCGAAAACATTCCAGAGTCCTGTGTAAGTAGGGTTCTCGGAGACGACCGCATCGCCGGGAGCCACCAGCGTGCGGCGCAGCAGATCGATGGACTGCTGGCAACCGTTGGTAATCACCAGGTCGTCCAATTCCACCGGAATGCCGTCACGCCGCAAGTGCGCCCGCAAGTAGTTTTTGAGCGGCAGGTAGCCCTCGCTCGAACCGTACTGAAGCACCTTGGCGCCCTCTCGGCGCAGCACGACATCGGTGGCACGCCGCACGAGGTCGTAGGGCGCCATCTCGTCTGCGCCGTGGGCAGCGGCAAAGGAGATGATTCCCGCGTCATAAGAGCTGGCCATCAACCGCCCCAGCGAATCGTCGCGCAGGTCCTCGGAAAAGTAACTTTCCCAGAACACATCGTTCCCTGCCGGGCGACTGGGACGAACCGAGGAGCAGAGCGTTTCGGCCAAGCTTGTGACAAACGTTCCGCGGCCAACTGTCCCCTGGATCAGCCCTTCAGCCTCCAGTTCAGCATAAGCGTTCCCAACCGTCGTGCGGTGCACGTCCAGACGCTTCGCCAGCTCCCGGCTCGGTTCCAGCCGGTCTCCCGCCTTGAGCGCACCCGAAACAATCCGCGCCCGCAACTGCTCGCGAATCTGCATGTAGAGTGGCTTGGGTAAACTGGAATCGAGTGTCACCAGCACGGCAGCCAAGTCTCCTTTGTTGCGTTACCAGACCAGATTAGGCCGCTTCTAAGCCAATGTAAAGAGCCAAGTGGGCCAATTTGGGGACAGGCCAAGCTAGGGGCTAGGGGTTAGGGGCTGGGGACTGGGGAAGAACAATACGAAGTTGGCACTTCTCGCAGGGCAATGAGTATTAACCCTAGTCCCTAGTCCCTAGTCCCTAGCCTCTAGCCCCTAGCCTCCCTGCAGAAACGGGTTCGTTCCCCGCTCATCCCCAATGGTGGTTGACGAGCCATGCCCTGGGAAAACCGGCGTTTCATCAGGGAAGATCAGCAGCCGGTTGTGAATGGACTTCAATATTTGTTCGTAAGATCCGCCCCACAAATCCGTCCGGCCGATACTTTGTTGAAACAGCGTGTCGCCACTGAAGATCTTCGGTTGCGAGCCGGCAATGTGGAGAGAGAGGCTGCCAGGGGAATGTCCGGGTGTGTGCAGAACTTCCAGAACATAGGAGCCGAAGCGCAGCGCGTCGCCTTCCTTCAGAAATTGATCCACATTCACTGCACCCGGAGGGGGCAGGCCCAACCATTCCGCCTGCACGGCCAACTTCTCGTAGAGCGGCAGATCGGCGGCGTGCATCAACACCGCCGCTCCTGTGGCGCGTTTCAATTGCTCGAGGCCGCCCACGTGGTCGATGTGCGCGTGCGTGGCCACGATGTACTTGGGCCGCAGATTGTGCTTGGCCAGCACTTCCAGAATGCGGTCAGTCTCGTCTCCAGGATCAATGACCACGGCCTCGCCCGTCTTCTCATCACCCACGATGGAACAGTTACAAGCCAGCATGCCCACCGGAAGAATCTCATGAATCATCCTCGTTAATCCTTCCTTTCGCCCTCGACCATTGTACCCGATTCTGGCGTTTGCAAATTGACCTACCAACCGGTTTCACGCAAAGGCGCAAAGTACGCCAAGGTCGCAAAGCAGACCCAAGGCTCCGACTTTGCGGCTCTTTGCGGCTTTGCGCCTTTGCGTGAACTGCTTTGTTTTTCCGAACTTCCGTTACCTTTCCACACATCGGGTGGCCGAGGCGCATTTTCAAAACGACCCGTCACAATTCTGATGACCCCGGGCCAGCCCTACCCCTACACAGCGAAATCCGGTATGATTGAAGTGTTCATGGCTTCCAAAACTCATGCCCATCGCGCGGCGGCGAAAGTCGTGCAGGACATGCCGGATAAAGTACTCGATATCCTGACTGGCCAGATTGGAGTCAATCCTCAGGACGTATACCGCGTCAGCGAGCCGCTCGGAATGGATCGGTTTTTGGTACCCGAAGAGGATTCCGCTAGCGCTTAGCGGAATTAGCACGCGAACTTATTTGCCGGAAGCGTAGGGGCGAGGCTTCAGCCCCGGTGCTGATCGCGGGAGGTAACTGCGGGGCTTTAGCTCCTGAAGCGAGGGAATTTCAGGGCCTAAAGGCCCATTCAAGCTCACGCCCCTAGGCGGCGGGGCTGAAGCCCCGCCCTTCCGAGGCTCATTTGAAATTGGGCCCATTAAACGGATTGACCACAAGGTCCGCAAGTAGTTTCGTGCCACGAAGGACGTGACCCACGGCTGTGACGGCGTGTGAGAAACTCGGAATGTGTCATCCTGGGCGTCATAACGAATGAAATTGGTGGTTGTAGGCGGGCAGGCTCGTAAGGTCGGCAAGACCTCGGTGATTGCTGGTTTGATTCGAGGGCTCAAGATGCTTGCTTGGACGGCAGTGAAGGTCAGCTATCACGCCGGAGACGCCGACTCGCACGATGCGCAGGCGGCGGATGAACTTACGGCGCATCTCGATTTCTTGCTGAGCGAAGAACGCGACGCCCAGGGACACGGCGACACGTCGCTGTACCTGGCGGCGGGAGCGCGGCGTGCGCTCTGGCTGCGGGTTCGAGGCGACGGCCTGTCTAAAGCGCTGCCCGGCCTGCTCGACGCTCTGAAGGATGCCGAGCATGTGATCGTCGAAAGTAATAGCCTGCTGGGCTTCCTCAAACCTGCTGTCTTTGTCATGGTGATTGACGAGTTACGCCAGGACGTGAAAGCCTCAGCCCGGCAGTTCTTGGCATGCGCGGATGCGTTTGTGGCTGTGACTCCCTGCCTCGCGCCGTCCCCGCGTCCTGAAACGATCCTGCAAGTTCCCAAAGACCGGCCGGTCTTTACGGTCTCGGCGGGCGAGTGGTCGAGTCCAGACCTTTGCCGCTTTGTCAGCGAACGGCTCGCTACGCTTGGCAGCGCCGACCTTCAGGTCGGCAGGTGCTGACCTAAAGGTCAGCGCTACTCGATCTCGTAGGGGCGGCCCTCCTGGCCGTCCTCACGGGACCACAAAAGGAGCACCCATGGCAGCATCGGGCGAAACAGAGACCCGGGAAAGATTGAAGAGCCTGCCGGAGTGGTCGCTTGCCGGCAACGCAATTCACAGAAAGTTCACTTTCAAGTCGTTTATGCCCGCCATCGCATTTGTGAACAAAATTGCCGAAGCTGCCGAGCAGGCCAACCACCATCCGGACATTACCATCAACTACAGCCAAGTCAGCATCAGCCTTTCCACGCACAGCGAAGGGGGGATCACGCCAAAGGACTTTCAACTGGCAGGAACAATCGACAAGCTCTACGCGGCTGGAAACTAAGTTGCCATCCTCAACTCATCAACCACCGAACCTCTTAAGCTTTACCAGTTCTTGACTCCTTAACTCTTCGACTCCTTGACTTCTCGACTCCTCAACTCCTTGACTCCTCAACTCCGATGCGCATAGAATCGCCATGACTTTGGGTTGGGAAGAAAGCTGATGTCCACATTCCTGCAATGGGTCCACGTAACTGCGACCGTCATGGCCGTGGGTGGGATGGCGTTTCTGCTGCTCGTCCTGAGGCCCGAACTCGGAGACTTACAGCCTGAGCAGCGCGACCGGTTGATTAGACAGGTACTGGCCCGGTTCAGGTGGGTGCTCTGGTCCTCGATGGCGGTAATACTGCTTTCAGGGCTGTACAACATTCGGGAGTACTACTGGGAAGTCGCCTGGGGCAAGTCCTGGGAGCTGTTGACTGTAAAGATCGTCCTCGCTTGCATCGTCTTCGTCATCGCACTGGCCCTGACCCTTCCCTTCAAGCTGTTCGATTGGGTGCGTGCGCGGCGGCAGACCTGGCTGGCAATCGCCGTCGGGCTTGCAGTCGCGGTGATCTTCATTTCCGCCTATCTACGCAGGTAGGTGCAGGACGGCCTCTTTGAAAGTCCCCCGCTGCCGCATGATCTTCTTTTGCAGCAAGACAATAGCTTGCAGGAGCATTTCAGGCCGGGGAGGGCATCCAGGCACGTACACATCCACAGGAATGAACTGGTTCACGCCCTGGACAACCGCATAGTTGTTGAAGACCCCACCGGAGGTGGCGCAAGCGCCCATCGAGATCACCCACTTGGGCTCGGGCATCTGCTCGTAAAGCTTCTTGATCACAGGGACCATCTTCTGCGAGACCCGGCCGGCAACAATCATCAAATCCGACTGGCGAGGCGAGCCGCGGAAAACCTCCGCTCCAAATCGGGCGATATCGAAACGGGACGCCGCGGTAGACATCATCTCGATGGCGCAGCAGGCCAGACCAAAGCTCATGGGCCAGATCGACGATTTGCGCGCCCAATTCACCGCCTGGTCCAGCTTGGCAAAGATCAAACCTTCGTAACCCGAAAATCCGTTCGTTGGCATCAGCAGTTAGCCCCTGAACTATTATGTCATCGCCAGCCTGCGGATTCAATTGGAAGGGCGGGTTAACCTCGCCGTCGGGCAGGCTTACGAACCAGACCCCGGCTCTGCAAGCGCGCCATACATTTCAGGACGGCGCGCGGCGATGCGGTCAAACTCCCATTGTCCCGGCACCCGGACCACCCGGTTGCGGTCCGCCCCCGCCAAGTCCAGGTCCGCAAGCAGGATTGTCTCTTCGGCTTCACCCGCCTCGGCCAGCGTCTTGCCCGTAAAGTCCACGATCTGCGAGTGGCCCACGAAGCGGAATCCACGCTCTTCGCCGACGCGGTTCGCCGCGACCACGTGAAAATGGTTCTCCGCGGCCCGGACCTTGGGAGTGTGCTGCCAGCTATCCGAGCCAATGGGCCAATTCGTAGCGATCGCCAGGAGCTGGATTCCTTTGAGTTTCAATACCCTGCCCGCCTCGGGAAAGCTGCAATCAAAGCAGATATTGATCCCGATCTTCCCATGCGCCGTCTCGAAGACAGGGAACGGCTTGTCGCCCGGCGTCACGACCCGGTCGATCCCCAGGTAGGGAAGATGCAGCTTGCGAAAAGTGCCGGCGATTCCCTGCGGAGTCACTACCACCGCAGCATTGTAAACCCGGTCGCCATCGCGCTCCAGCATGCCAACCACGGCCGTGCAGTCGAACTTCTTTGCCACTGCCGCCAGCGCTTCCGAGGCAGGACCGGGTACCGATTCGGCGACCGGGGCGGCCTCCTCCAGGCTCGCGAAGCAATAGCCTGTAAGCGCGCACTCCGGGAAGACCACAATCCCCGCGCCGGCCTGAGCGGTAGATTCCAGGCAATCAAGGATCTTCTCCAGGTTCTTTTCTTTCTCCAGTATCTTGACGTCCATCTGTACCGCAGCGACCTTCATGAGCCCTCCCGGGGAGCAAAGCTTCGAAATCCGAAAACCGGATCATTCGACCGGCCACATTGACTTTTTTCGAGTGTAACACGAGGTTTTCTGCGGTAGTGGCACAGTTTGAGGCAGGGGCGGCTCTACGCCGCCATACGGCGAGGTAAACTCGCCGCTACGACCTCAAACTGTGCCATCACCCTTTCTGCGACGTCCTTGACAAGGAGTTTTGAATTGTGAGTAAATCTGTCCTACCGGTAGGTCGCGCCCTGGGATTCTTCCTGGCGCGATGTTAGTTACACAATCTAAAGTCTCAGCACATGGAGGATCTATGACGAAAAGACTGATAATTTGGGCAGTAGGACTGGCAGTGGTCGCCGCAGCTTCTTTGCCGCTGGTCTTTCACGCGCAGCCAAGGTCTCCGCAGCCCGCCGCAGCCGCCGCAGCCACTCCGTCTCCAGCCCCGGCAGCAGCAAGTCCGGCGCCCCAACATCACCCGCGGATCGAAGCAGCCATCCGGCATCTCGAGGAAGCCAGGCGTGAACTCCAGGCTGCTCCTGAAGAGTTCCACGGGCACCGTGTCAAGGCCATCGAACATGTAGACCAAGCGCTTGCCGAATGCCACAAGGCGCTTGAGGCAGCGCCAAGATAGGGGTAGTGGAAGGCCGACTGCTTGGCTCGCCTTGATCCGGCCGTCCTCAGTTGTCGTGGGTTCGTCCCCTGCAACAAGAGGGGATGCGGCAAACCCGAGTGCGCCCCATCCCCTTTCTCACCCTTTTCCCGCCTCTCCTTCTCTGCATACCGCCAGATTGCAGGTTAGCGTCCTAGTGCTTAGCAGAATTAATAAGCGACCTTATTCGTCGGAAGCGGAAGGGCGGGGCTTTAGCCCCGCCGCTGATCACGGGAGTTGAGTAAAGGGCTTTAGCCCCTGAAGCGATTTGGTTTCAGGGCCTAAAGGCCCTTTCAACCCTGGACCCGCAGGCGGTGGGACTGAAGCCCCGCCCTTCCGAGGGCCGTTTGAAATTGCGCTTATTAAACCAACTAGGCACTAGCTTGGGCGTAGCGCCCCGACCTGTTGGGGGCGTTTGCCGACCTGAAGGTCGGCGCTACGTTCATCGTAGAGCAGCGGCTGCAACTTGGCGCTTGACAAAAGACGAAGAAAAAGCGAAACTACTCCCATCCTGGCTCTCGAGGTGTCCTATGGCCTTTCCGCCGCTGGTTCCCGCTCCATCCGCCCCCGCAGTGCGATTTGTGGGTATCGCTCGCATGGCCGCCGAAAGCCCTCTGGTGCGCGGGCGCGCCGACGTGGAGTACTTCGCGCTTCCTTGCCGATCGGCGCTTAACCGCGAAGCCAGCGGCCGCATGCCTTTCGCCTGGACCCTCAACCCTTATCGAGGCTGCGAGTTCGGCTGCAAATATTGCTACGCGCGCTACACCCACGAGTTCATGGAGATGTGGGACGGTAAGGATTTCGAGCGGAAGATCTACGCCAAGCAGGCGGCGCCGGATCGGCTGCGCGTCGAACTTCGCCAAGCCAAGGACAAGGGCTTGCCCATTGCCCTCGGTACGGCGACCGATCCTTACCAGCCGGCGGAAAAACAGTTTGAGATCACCCGGAGGATGTTGCAGGTCTTCCTGGAGTTCGAAGGCGTGGACTTCTCGATAACCACGAAATCCGCCCTGATTCTGCGGGACCTCGATCTGCTAGTGGGAGTTTCCGCCCGCCACCGCTTCAGCGTCCACATGACCGTGACTACAACGGACGAACGCCTGGCGCGCCTGCTCGAACCCAAGGCGCCGCCGCCCGCCAGGCGGCTCGAGGCGGTGAAACGGTTGTGTGAGGCGGGAATCCGCGTAGGCGTCAATGCCATGCCCATCCTGCCGGGATTGAACGACTCCGAGAAATCTCTCGATGTTCTGGCGCAGGCCGCGCGGCGGGCCGGCGCCGGGTTCCTTTACGGGAATATCCTGTTCCTGACATCCTGCGCCATGAAGCAATTCATGCCGTTTCTGGAAGAGGAGTTTCCGCGCCTTGCTAAGCGCTACCGGAGGCTCTACGCGCACTCAGCGTATCTGAACGGAGAGTACAAGCAGAGGATGACAAAACTCCTGGCAGACCTCAGAACGCGCTATGGCCTGGACGGGAATCAGGGCCAGCCGCCTCCGGCCGCCCGGCACCCCCAACTGTCTTTGCCGTTTGACACCTTGGCCCAGAGCGCCATTTCGTCACGGCTCCTTACACCTTGTGCTTAGCAGAGCACGCCCACATTTTCGGCGCTTGCCTCGGCTGGTATTGTGCATGTTGAGTCTGACGAGAGCGCGGATTACACTTGACCCACTCTCCACAGGAGGCTTCGAGAAGCTAGCGCGGGAACTTCCGGACGGTGCCTTACCGCACTAAAACAAAAAGACTTATGGCGTTGCAAAGGCTTGGGCCGACGGTTGGGGGGGTATCGTCCGGCTAAGCTGCTTCGCCCTGTCCACCGCGCCAATCCTCGCACCTGTGGGCGTTTATGCTCGATTGGCATTGAAGGGAGGAGTGCAGTATGAGCACGAGTTCTGAACAGCGTGGCCCGCGACTGAAGTTAGACGAACTCCGGGCGGCCGCCGCCGAGATGCGCGCCCTCGATATCATCGACATTTTTGCCGGGGGCTCCGGCCACCCGGGCGGCACGCTTTCGATCATGGATATTGCCGCGGCGCTCTACCTGCGGGTGTTGAACCACGACCCAAGCAATCCGACCTGGCCCAAACGCGACCGGGTTTTCTGGTCAACCGGCCATAAAGCGCCCGCGCTTTATGTAGCCCTCGGCAAATCGGGTTACTTCCCTCTGGATGACACCGTTCTGCTCCGCCAGCTTGGCTCCGGGTTCGAGGGCCACCCCAACTGGCTGGAACTCCCCGGCGTGGAAGTTTCCAGCGGTTCACTAGGGCAGGGGTTGGGAGTCGCGGTCGGCAACGCGCTGGCGGGAAGACTGTTGGGCAAGCCTTACCGCGTTTACTGCATCATGGGAGATGGCGAGCAGCAGGAAGGCAGCATCTGGGAAGCGGCGATGGCTGCCGGCCATTACAAACTGGATAATCTCTGCGGCATTATTGACAAAAACGAGCTCCAGATCGACGGCCGGGTGCGCGACGTGATGAACATTGACCCGCTGGCGGAAAAGTACAAAGCCTTCAACTGGAATGTGCTGGAAATCGATGGGAACGACATGGAGCAGATCCTCGCAGCCTTCGAGAGCGCGCGGGAGGCCACGGGGCTGCCGACCCTTATCATTGCCCACACCGTAAAAGGCAAGGGTGTCTCCTTCATGGAGAACGAAGCGGGCTGGCACGGCGTGGCGCCGAATCGCGCCCAGTTCGATAAGGCCATGGCGGACCTAGCGACACCCCAGGTTCCTGCCGCGCGGGTCGACGCATTGCTTGCCAAAGCCGCCGACTACGGCGCGGAGGTCGCTCTCAAAACAAGAAGCAAGCTGCCGGCCTTCCGCCGAGATTATTGGTGGAACGCCGGCCCGACCATGAAAGTGGATATGGACCCCACCCGCATGGGCTTCGGGCGCGGCTTGGAGAAGAGCGGCGACGATGAGCGCGTGGTGACGGTGCACGCGGATATTTCCGGCTCCATCCGCATCACTGATTTCGAGGCCAAGCATCCCGAGCGCAAGCATCGCGTCTACAGCGTGGGAATCGCGGAACAGAACATGATGGAAGTGGCCGCGGGACTGGCGAAGGAAGGATTGGTGCCGGTAACCGGGACCTACGGCGTGTTCGCTTCCGGCCGCTGCTGGGACCAGATCCGCACCACCATCTGCTATTCGAACCTGAATGTGAAAATCGCGGGAGCGCACGGCGGCGTCTCCGTGGGCGCGGATGGGGCGACGCATCAGGCGCTCGAGGAATTCTCACTCATGTGCGTCCTGCCGAATATGCACGTGCTGGCGCCCTGCGATTCGCTCGAGACCGAACGCGCCACGCTCTTCAGCCTGCTTGACCTGAACGGGCCAACCTACCTTCGCTTTGCGCGAGAGGCTACACCCCTTGTGACCACTCCCTGGACCCCCTTTCGCTACGGCGTGGCCAATATCATTCGCTATCGCGGCGAGACGCCGCGCTTCCTGGACGCGTTCGAGACTTTCCTCTCCACCCAGTACACCAGCGAGCACGAGGAAGTTGCCCTCATTGCTTGCGGCCCCATGGTGCCCGAGGCCATGCGCGCTGCATGGCTGCTGAAGGAGGAATACAAACTGGAAACGCGTGTCATCAACATGCACACCGTGAAGCCCCTCGACGTGGGCGCGTTGATCCAGGCCGCCGAGCAGACACACCTTATCGTCACGGCCGAAGAACACCAGGTGGGTGGCTTCGGCAACATCGTGGCAGGCGCCATCCTTCAACACCGCAAGAATTACCGGCACCCGCTGCTGTTCGACATGGTGGGCGTCCAAGACCGCTTCGGCCTCTCCGGCAAGCCGTGGGAATTAATGCAGGAGTTCGGACTCAGCGCCGAACACATCGCAGAGCGCATCTTGAAGCTTCGCGAGCGCTGGCTAAGCCGCGAGGAACACACGAAAGCTGCGTGATAAGCGGCCGCGCAACGCATTGACCGATTGCCCTCTCCCCTGGGGAGAGCGTGTCGGGCTCCGGCGTTTTCATCAGCCGGGGCAAGACGGGTGAGGGGTTACTTCCGCTGCCTGGCGCAGGATGAAGGTCTGCGCTTCATCGGACTTTCAGCTTCGGAATGCCGCAAAGCTTCGCTTTGCGCCAGCCAGCGTCTTTGCGCTTCCTCTGCCCAGACACGCTCGGCCTCTTCTTCGTCCAACTCATCGAGGCTCGCTAGAAGCCGTTCCGCCAGGGTCGCGCGGTCTTCGAGTTTCAGGCTGAGGGCGCTCTTCAGAACTTCGCCTGGGTCCGGCATGTTGTCCTCCCGCTTTTGTTGTGCCAATTGCGCGCGCTAAATTGTTACACGCCGACCGCCC